>Ga0209487_1002344_pt1 | contig 15436 bp, 16 predicted proteins | sample Poulit2012_FD_187524 | JGI IMG/M metagenome (GOLD analysis project Ga0209487, IMG submission 187524) | Agricultural soil microbial communities from Georgia to study Nitrogen management - Poultry litter 2012 (SPAdes) (version 2) | ecosystem: Environmental > Terrestrial > Soil > Agricultural land... | reverse complement strand
GATTGCCATGCGTCCCGGGGACACTCGACCCAGCGGACGCGTTCCCTTCCCGGCAGCTCCTGAGCGTTACTCACGGTAGGCCTCCATACTCCTTCGACAGGTTCAGGCTACAGCAGAACCTACCACCGCTGGGCCCCTGCCCACCCGGCCGCCGCCCTCCCCTTAACCCCTTCTATAATGAGCGTCATAGTGCTGATCTCGCTGGAGCTGAAGGATTTCGCCATCGTCGATGAGCTGCGGGTGGAGCTCTCCCCCGGCTTCAACGCGCTTACCGGGGAGACGGGGGCCGGGAAGTCGCTGCTCGTCGACGCGCTTGCCCTGCTCACGGGCCAGCGGGGCGACTCCAGCTTCGTGCGCAGCGGCGCGAAGAGTGCCCTGGTGCAGGGCGAGTTCAGTGGCGTTGGCGTCGAGTCGGCGTCGCGGCGCCTGCGCGTGCAGGGGCGTTCGCAGGCGCGAATAGACGGCGAGCTGGTGACGATTGCCGAGCTGGCCGGGCGGCTGGGGCGGGTCGTAGGGGTGCACGGGCAGCATGCCGCCCAGGCGCTGACCGGCCGCGAGGAGCCCCGCCTGCGCCTCGACCGGCTCCTCGATGAGAAAGGCCGCGAACTCCTGAGCAGGTACGAGGAGACCTATCGCCGTTACGAGAGCGTGAGGGGCCAGCTTGCCGCGTTGCGCGAGGGGGTGCGCGAGCGGGAGCGCCGGCGTGACTTCCTGCGCTTCGAGCTGGAGGAGATCGACTCGGCCCGCCTGCAGGAGGGTGAGGACGTGGCGCTGCGCCAGCGGATAGTCGCCCTGCGCAACTCCGAACGGATCATGCAGGCAACCGCCGGTGCCCTGGCGTTGCTCAACGAGGGGGAACCCTCGGCGAGTGAGCTGCTCCATGCGGCCAGCCGTGAGCTGCACGGTGCCGCCCGCCATCAGGAGTCGCTGGCCGCGCTGGCGGCTGAGCTGGACGAGGCGAGGGCCGCCGTGCAGGCGGTGGGCGAGGAGCTGGAAAGCTTCATTGCCGACTTCGAGGGGCAGCCGGGCGAGCTGGATCGGGCAGAGGAACGCCTGGCCACTATCGACCGCCTGCGCCGGAAGTATGGCGAGGATGTCGCCGCGATCCTGGCGTACCGGCAGGAGGCCGCGCACAAACTGCAGGAGCTGGAGGAGGAGGCCGGCAGCGCCGGCGAACTCGAGGCGCAGCTGACTGAGCTGGAAGCAACCGTCCGCAGGCTGGGCGCCGAGCTGACCGGCCTGCGCACTGCCGCGGCCCGGGGCCTCCAGCGGGAGGTGGAGGGCTACCTGGGCCAGCTGAGCATTGCCGGCGCCCGCCTCACGGTGGTGCTCGAACCGCTCGACAAGCCGGGACCGCACGGGCTGGAGCGGGTCCGGTTCGACTTCAGCGCCAACCCGGGTGAGCCGCTTGCCGACCTGAGCCAGGTGGGCTCGGGCGGCGAGCTGTCGCGGGTGATGCTGGCCCTCGACCTGGTTACCGGCACGGACCGGCCCGTACTCGTCTTCGACGAGGTCGACGCCGGCATTGGCGGCCAGGCGGCCAGGGCGGTGGGCGAACTGCTGGCCCGGCTTTCCCGCAAGCGGCAGGTGCTGGTCGTCACTCACCTGCCCCAAGTGGCCGCCTACGCCGACGCGCAGTTCTTCGTGGAGAAGGTCAGCGAAGCGAACCGGACGGTTACCAGGGTCCACCGGCTGGAGCCGCACGAACGCGAGCAGGAGCTTGCCCGCATGCTTAGCGGCAGCGTCACCGAGGCGTCCCTGCGGAACGCCAGGGAGCTGATGGAGCATGCCAGCGGCGAGTCCGGGCTCGGGGCCTAGGGCGGCGGCGAATGGGGGTGGCGGCCGCTGCGCGAACGGGGTTCCCTGGTTCACGTTCACTTCAGCGCCAGCCCCTAGAATGGCGCAAGGGAGGTGCAGATGTTCGACGCTGAAGGCACCCTTGAATATGAGCCGTGCCCGGAGTGTGGGAGTGCAGACACCATCACCTATACCTTCGAAGAGGGCTTTACGGAACTTGAGTGCCAGGCGTGCGGTTACCGGTCGGATGAGGCAGAGATTTCGGCGCTCCAGCGGTACAGCGGCGACCTCCTTGAGCACGATGACAAGCTTGGTACGCCAGTCCCGATCAAGAAGATCAAGGCCTGAATCACCGGCGCAGGAATTGCGGCACTGAAAGGAGAGGCGATGGAAGTAAACGTTGTTCTCAGTTCGGACGAAATCCTCAGGGGACTCAAGCACTACCGGCGCATAGCCAAGCAGGACCTCCTGCGCGCCCAGGACGGTAACGGTGCCGTAGGCGAGGAAGACGTCGAAACGCTGCGCCGCAGCGCCGAAGCACGACGCGAGATCTACTCGCAGCTTAGCGAGGTGGCCCAGAGCAAGGGGCCGCACGAGGCGGTAAGGGAAGCCCTGCGGGTGTACAAGGACCTCCCCTTCGTCAAAGGAGCGACCGACAAGGAGAGCCTCGTCATCAGCGCCAAGGAGCAGGCCCTGGAAAACTTCTTCCTGCTGGTGGGCCTGCAGCCCAAGATTCGCCGGGAGGTTCGCAGCCAGCGGCCCAGCCTTCGCTGAGGACGCCTATGGTAGACGTATTGCGTGACACTCGATGAGCTGGCGAAGCTGGCAGCACGCAAAGACCCCGTACTGAACGATCTTAGTGACAACCTGGTATTCGGCGAGGGCGACCCCGACGCCAACCTCATGCTCGTGGGCGAGGCCCCGGGCGAGGATGAGGACCTGAACGGCCGCCCCTTCGTCGGGCGCGCCGGCCAGCTGCTGGACCGCATTCTGGAGAGCGTGGGCATCGACCGGGAGGACGTCTACGTCACCAACATCGTGAAGTTTCGTCCGCCCGGCAACCGGAACCCCACTCCGGCCGAGCTGGCGGCCAGCGAACCGGTCCTCCTGCGCGAGATCGCCCTCGTGAACCCGCAGGTTATCGCCACGCTCGGCAACGTTCCCACCCAATACTTCCGCGGCGACCGGGAAGGGATCAGCAAGTGCCACGGCACCTGGTCCGAGTGGCAGGGCATAAGCCTCTACCCGCTCTACCACCCGGCCTACCTGCTCCGGAATCCCAGCCGCGAAGAGGGCGCACCCAAGTGGCAAATGTGGGAGGACATGAAGCGCCTCAAGGAGGCGCTCGATGCGCTCCCTCCCAAGGCCGGCAGGATCGTCATCGACCCCGCAAAACAGGAGAGTCTCTTCTAGATGCGCGCCCTGTTGCAACGGGTCACCAGCGCCAGCGTGAGCAGCGAGGGCAAGCTCTTGGGCGAGATTGGCCCCGGCCTGCTGGTGCTGCTGGGCATCACCCACGACGACGATGAGGAGAAGGCCGCCAGGCTGGTCGCCAAGACGGTGAAGCTGCGCATCTTCGGGGATGAACAGGGGAAGATGAACCGCAGCCTGCTGGACGTGGACGGCTCGCTACTGGTGATAAGCCAGTTCACGCTGTTCGCCAACGCCCGCAGCGGCAACCGGCCTTCCTACTCCGAAGCAGCCCGGCCCGATCACGCCGCTCCCCTCGTGGACAGGTTCGTCGAGCTGGCACGCGAACAGGGGGTGACCGTGGAGACAGGCGAGTTCGGTGCCGACATGCAGGTCTCGCTCCTCAACGACGGCCCCGTGACGATCCTCCTCGACACGGATGAACTCTAGAAAGAGCGGAACCCTATGACCGACAACCTGTTTGCACTCCTCTTCCTGTTGCCCCTGCCGGTGTGGATCGCCATGCTGATCTTCCCCCGGCGTAACTTCACCTACCGGGTCGTCACCTCCCCCTGGCCGTTCATCATCCTGGGCGGTGTCTACACGCTGTTCCTGCTGCTGGCCCTGCCTGGTGTGCTGAGCGGCATCGGGATCTCGGCCGGTTACCTGCAGGCTCTCCTGCTCTCCGAGTGGGGCTTCCTGGCGCTCTGGGCCCACCTGCAGGCCCTCAACCTGTTCGTGGCCGTGTGGATCTTCCGGGACGCCCGCTACTGGGGCATCGCCACACTCCCCTACCTGCTGCTCTCGCTCTTCACCGGCCCGCTCGCGCTGGGGCTCTACCACCTGCTGCGGCGCCGCAAGGAGGCGGGCGACCCGATTCGCAACCTGAACTGAGGAGCAAGGTATCGGACGCCGGGGCGCAACCCCCACCGGCCATGAAGTCCGCAGTTCCGCTTGACAGAAGTGGGCGCGAGGAATAAGTTTAGGCATGCCTAACATTTCCTTGCGGCGCAGCAAACAATGTCCCCGCGAGGGCAGCAGGCGGCCCCTGGCCCTGATGCTCTTCGTCTTCCTTCTCCCTTTCTGGCAGGTACAGGCCCAGGATGCCGAAGCTCCCCGGGTTCTCGCCACCGTCGGGATGGTGGGCGACGTGGCCCGCAACGTGGGCGGCGAGTGCGTGAGCGTTGATTACCTCATCGGCAGCGGCATCGACCCGCACCTCTTCCGCGCCAGCGCCGGCGACATCGCCAAGCTCAACGACGCCGATCTGATCCTCTACGCCGGCCTCTTCCTGGAGGGCCAGCTGGGCGAGGTGCTCGCCAACTTCAGCACCCGCAAACCAACCGTTGCCGTCTCCGAACAGGCCGTGAGCGAGGAGCAGCTGATCCGCACCGACGACCAGTTCGGCGTCGATCCCCACATCTGGATGGATGTCTCGCTGTGGGCGCAGACCGTGCCGGTGGTCCGGGGTGCCCTCGCTGAGCTGGTGCCCGAGTGCGCACCGGGCCTTGACGAGCGGGCACAGCAGTTCGAGGCCCAGCTCCTGGCGCTGCACGCCTGGATAGAGGAGGCGGTCGCCAGCATCCCCGAGCAGCAGAGGGTGCTCATCACCGCCCACGACGCCTTCTCCTACTACGGGCGGGCTTACGGCATCGAGGTCATCGGCATCCAGGGAATCAGCACCGACACGGAGGCCGGCATCGCCGACATCCGGGAGACAGCCCAGTTCGCGGTCGACCGGGGCATCCCCACCATCTTCGTGGAGAGCACCATCAACCCGCGCACGGTCCAGGCGGTCGTGGAGGCCGCAGCGAGTCGCGGTCACGACCTCGCGATCGGCGACGAGCTGTACTCGGATGCGATGGGCAGCGACGGGACGCGCGGCGGCACCTACCTGGGCATGCTCTGGTCGAATACCGTGAGCATCACCACCGGCCTTGGGGGCGAACTTCCGCCCCTCCCCCGGGAGTTGCAGGAGTGGTGGCGCAGATGGCAGTAGGGGATAACGGCAACAACAACCGGCACGAGCCGTCGCTGGCGGTTCACGTCGAGGACCTCACCGTGAGCTACCGCGAGAAGCCGGTCCTGTGGGACATCGACCTGGACGTGCCCCCCGGCGTGCTTGCGGCGATCGTGGGTCCGAACGGGGCGGGCAAGTCGACCCTCATCAAGACCATCCTTGGCCTCGTGCGTCCCAGCGCCGGTCACGTCTACATCCATGGCAGGCCCTACCGGCAGGTGCGCCACCGGGTGGGTTACGTTCCCCAGCGCACTTCGGTCGACTGGGATTTCCCCACCACCGCGATTGACGTGGTCACCATGGGTCTCTACGGGCACCTGGGCTGGATCAGGCGGCCCGGACGCAAGGAGTACGAGGCGGCTCGGGAGGCACTCCGCTCGGTCTCGATGGAGGAGTACGCCGACCGGCAAATAAGCCAGCTCTCCGGCGGCCAGCAGCAGCGGGTCTTCCTGGCCCGCGCCCTGGTGCAGGACGCCGACGTCTACTTCCTCGACGAGCCCCTCGCCGGCGTCGACGCGGTGACGGAGCGGGCGATCATGCGCATCCTGCGGGACCTGCGCTCCCGCGGCAAGACCGTCATCGCGGTCCACCACGACCTGCAGACCGTACGCACCTACTTCGACTGGCTGCTGATACTCAACGTGCGCACGGTCGCCCAGGGGACCGTGGATGAGGTCTACACGGCAAGGAACCTGCGCGCCGCCTACGGCGGGAACGTACCGCTGCTCGAGGTGGCGGGCGAACACTGACGTGGACCTGGCCCAGTTCCTCTCCGACTTCACGGTCCAGAATGTCCTGGCGGGCGCGATCCTGCTGGGCGTAAGCAGCGGCACGCTGGGCGTTTTCGCGGTGCTGCGTGGGCAGAGCCTCCTGGGCGACGCCCTCTCGCACGCCACTCTGCCTGGGGTGGCACTGGGCTTCCTGCTCACCGGCACAAGGAACCTGGGGGCGATCACGGCGGGCGCCCTCGTGTCGGGGTCGCTGGCGGCCCTCTTCGTGCTGCTGCTCGTGCGCAACACCCGCCTGAAGAACGACGCGGCGCTGGGCAGCGCACTGAGCATCTTCTTCGCCCTGGGCGTCATCCTGCTCACCTACGTGCAGCAGAGCGGCGCCTCCTCCCAGGCCGGCCTCGACTCCTTCCTGTTCGGCCAGGCCGCGGCGATCCTCAGGTCCGACCTGCCCCTGCTGGCGGGCCTCACCGTCCTGCTGCTCGCGCTGGTGCTGCTCCTCTGGAAGGAGTTCAAGCTCATCACCTTCGATCCGCAGTTCGCCCGCACCCTGGGCCTGCCGGTGGCAACGCTCGAGACCCTGCTCACCATTGCGATCGCGCTGGCCATCGTGATTGGCCTGCAGCTCGTCGGGGTGGTGCTCATGTCGGCGATGCTGGTCGCGCCGGCGGTGGCGGCGCGGCAGTGGTCGCGGCGTATGGAGGGGATGGCGGTTTCCTCTGCCCTGTTCGGCGCGACCGCCGGCGTAATCGGTTCCCTCATCAGCGCGGCCGGCCGGGGGCTCTCCACCGGACCGCTGATCGTGCTGACCGCCACGGCGCTGGTCATCGTCTCGCTGCTGTTCGCGCCGGAGCGCGGCATCGTGTGGGCGTGGCTGCGGGCGGCCCGGCAGGGCCGGGAGTTCAGGCGCCGGCGGCTCCTCGAGACGATGTTCGGGCTGGCCGTCGATCACGAGGATCCCGGCTACCGGATCGAGGAGGGGATGCTGCGCGCGGCCCAGGGGCGCGGCGTGAGGGGCGACCTGCGCGAACTCGAACGGGCGGGCCTTGTCGCGGAGGCACGCCACATGCCCGAGGAGGGAAACCACTGGCGCCTCACGGGTGCAGGTTTCGAGAGTGCCCGCGCGCATGTTGAAGGCGGCGGCCAAGGAGAGGAGCCGGCATGAGCCTCGAGGCCTTCCTGAACGACATCCCCGTCTCGATAATGGTCACCGGCGCGCTCGTCGCGGTGGCGGGCTCGCTGCTGGGCACCTTCCTGGTGTTGCGCCGCGCGAGCATGCTGAGCGACGCCATCAGCCACTCGATCGTCTTCGGCATCGCAGTCGTCTACCTGATCTTCCACGTGGTGAGCGGGCCGGTGCAGATCATCGGGGCGGCCCTCACGGGTGTCCTGACCGTGTTCCTGGTCCAGAGCCTGACCTCAACAGGCAGAGTAAAAAGCGACGCCGCCATAGGCCTCGTCTTCCCCGCCCTGTTTAGCGCCGGCGTGCTGCTCCTCAACATCTATGCCCGCGACGTGCACGTCGACGCGCACACCGTGCTGCTGGGCGAGATCGGGTTCGTCTGGCTCGATACCGTAGCGGCGTTCGGCATGCAGATACCGCGCTCGCTGCTCACCATGGCGGTAGTCACGCTCGTCAACCTGGCCTTCGTCCTCCTGTTCTTCAAGGAGCTGAAGCTCATGAGCTTCGATTCGGGCCTGGCGCGGGCTCTGGGCTTCCTGCCGGGCGTGCTCTTCTACGCCCTGCTGAGCCTCACCAGCGTCACCGCCGTTGCGGCGTTCGATGCGGTGGGCGTGATCCTCTTCGTGGCGTTCGTGATCGTCCCGCCCGCGGCTGCCTACCTGCTCACCGACCGGCTGCCGCTGGTGATCCTCTACGCCTGCCTCATGGGCATCGCCGCCAGCATCATCGGCTACTGGCAGGCGGTCGCCTGGAACGTGTCGATCGGCGGCTCGATGGCGCTGGTGACCGGCTACTTCCTGCTGGCGGCCGTGCTCCTCTCGCCACGCTATGGCCTCGTTGCCGCGGCTGTACGCCGCCGGCAAAACCGGCGCCGGCTGGGCAAGCGCGCGATAGTGGTGCACCTGTACAGCCACGAGGGGCTGGACGACGAGGAGCAGGAGAGCCGTCCGCAGGTCCTGCAGGAGCACCTGCGCTGGAGCGAGGCGCAGGCGCACCGCTCCCTGCGGATGTCGCTGGATGACGGCCTGGTCAGCTTCGACGGTCAGCGCCTGCACCTGACGGATAAGGGCAGAGAACTCGCCCGCGACATCCTCGAACCCTGGCAGCGCGCCTGACGAGGCTTGCAGGTGGAGCAGGCGCACCCTCGGACAGGGGTAACGCCTGCTAGCCTCGGCTGCATAAGCTTGTCGATAAAACAATGGTTTATAGGGGGGGACCCATGAGGTTTCACTGCTTGCTTGCGGCACTCGTACTGGTGCTGCTGACAACCGCCTGCGGCTCCGGATCGGGCTCGGGTGGACCCGGGATCGGGGATGGAATATCGGGAAGAGGCACTCTGGTTGCCGTAGGCGGAAATTCCATCAAGTCCAGAAATCTCGCCGACGGCTCAACTTGGGTTAACTCGACGATCGCGTTCAAGCCGGCATCTGTCTTGGCGACTGCTCATCCGGATGGCACAGAACTATATGTCGGCTACTTCAACCAGGCAGATCCGTTCTACATTGACATCTACGATCTCTCTATTTTCGAGTTGAAGGAAGCGCATGCGCTCGAGTGGCCGGATACGGCGGACAGCCAGAGATTACTTGACCTTGCCATCTCGCCGGATGGTACACACGCCGCCGGAATCCTGCAGGGGTTCAGAGAGAACTATCTCGAAGTGATTGACCTCGAGGGGAGACGTTCAATTCTCAAGGGCTTCAGTGATGACACGGGCAGCGACCTCGCTTGGCAGGACCACAGCACGCTTGTCTTCTCCATGGACCTAGAAGAGGTGAATGCGCCAGGGGTGGAAGACTACGTAGGCGGGATCGTCGCAGTCGATATTAGTGACCATATAGCAGGAACGCGGGATCCGGACAACGCGAACGTCGACATCGAACTACTGGTGGGCTTTGAGGAGTGGAAAGGAGTTAACGACGTCCGTAGTTTCGTAGTGTCACGCGAGGAGCAACTGGTGTACACATACGGAGGTGACCTATGGATGTTGAATCTGCGGGATCCCAGCGAGGACCCACGGCAATTGACTAGCGGACCTGGTCAGCACCAGGGGGCAATGTTCTCTCCAGATGCGAAGCAAATTGCCTTTATCAACTATGTGTCGGAATTCGCGTCGACCGTACACCTGATTCCGACAAACGCGCCCGGGCCAATTCTCATCGGCAGTGCGAGCCCGAATCGACTGGACAGCGTGGCGGCGCACAAGATCCTGGCCTGGCTGCCGCCCCGCTGAGTTCTAACCAGGCTTAACCGCCTGCATGGTGGGCAGGGCGGTGGCGCCCTCGAAGGCGTTGACCTCTTCGATGAAGCGGCGGAACAGGTAGTTGGCGTCATGCGGGCCGGGGCTCGCCTCGGGGTGGTACTGGACGCTGAAGATGGGGTAGCGGGTGTGCTGCATCCCCTCCAGGGTGCCGTCGTTGAGGTTGACGTGCGTCGCCTGGAACTGCCCGCCGGGAATGGAGTCGAGGTCCACCACGTAGTTGTGGTTCTGCGAGGTCATCTCCACCTCGCCGGTAATCACGTTCTTCACCGGGGTGTTGGCGCCGCGGTGGCCGTACTTCAGCTTGTAGGTCTTGCCGCCCACGGCCAGGCCTAGCAACTGGTGGCCCATGCAGATTCCGTAGGTGGGCAGGATGCCCAGCAGCTGCCACACGGTGTCGTGCGCGTAGCGCGGCCCGGCGGGGTCGCCGGGGCCGTTGGAGAGGACCAGACCGTACGGGTTGAGCGCCATAATCTGGGCGGGGGTGGTCTTGGCTGGGACGACAATGACCTCGGCACCTGCCTGCTCCAGCTTGTAGACGATCGAGTTCTTGATGCCGAAGTCGATGATGACGACCCGCGGGTTCTCCTGGAAGGTGGGCCGCGCGTATGGGAGCGGCGTGCTCACCTCGGGTGTCATGTCGCGCCCGTCGATATCCTCGTGCTCGCGCGCCTCGCGCACCAGCTGCGCTTCCAGCTCGTCGTCGGTTTCGCCGTGGTAGATGACGCCCTTCACGACCCCGCCGGTGCGCAGACGCCGGGTGAGGGCGCGGGTGTCGATGCCTTCGATGCCCACGATCTCGTGCTGCTCCATGAAGCTCTGCAGGTCCTGATTGGAGCGGTGGTTGGAAGCGACACGGCTGAACTCGCGCACGATGAACCCACGTGCGAAGGGCCGGTTCGACTCCATGTCGTACACGCTGACCCCGTAATTCCCGATCTGCGGGTAGGTCATTGTTACGATCTGGCCGTTGTAGCTGGGATCCGTGAGGATCTCCTGGTAGCCGGTCATGGAGGTGTTGAAAACCACTTCGCCGACCGACTTGCCGCGGTAGCCGAAGGCGTAACCGTAGTAGACGGTGCCGTCCTCGAGGGCGAGGGCCGCGGGTGGCTTGTTGAGCAGGGACATCAGGACATCACCGCTGCATAACTTATCACCCGGCGCGGCTCCTGCCGGGCCGGAGCGCTACCCGCAGCGCCGGAAAATTTTTCGCGGCGCCTATTCAAGCCTTGCTCTAGGCGCCGATCCGGTCGCGGTTGGTGGTGAGCGGCTCGAGCACTTCACCCTCGTTGACGGTGGCGTCCTCGAGGACCGAGTAGGCGCCTATTCGCGCACCGTCACCGACGATGGTATTGCCCTTGAGGATGACGCCGGGCTCGAGGATGACGTCACGGCCCAGCTGGACCTGGGCGTCGATCCAGGTGGTTTCCGGCGCGATCATGGTCACGCCCTCCAGGAGCCAGTGGCGGCGTATGCGGTCGCGGAGGAGTTTTTCTGCCTGTGCGAGCTGCACGCGGTTGTTCACGCCTACCAGCTGGCCCGTCTCGTCCAGGCCCTGGACGGTGTGCACCTCCAGGCCGGCCTCCAGGTAGAAGAGCGGCACCTCGGTGAGGTAGTACTCCCCCTGGGCGTTGTCGTTGCTGAGCCGGTCGAGGAAGCCGCGCAGGTGGCTGTCGAAGATGAAGAAGCCCGGGTTGATCTCGGTTATCGCCTTCTCCTCGGGCGTGGCGTCCTTCTCCTCGACGATGCGCGCCAGCTTGCCCGCCTCGTCCCGCACTATGCGCCCCAAACCGGTCGGGTCGGGCGCGTCGTAGACGAGCAGGGAGGCGCCCGCTCCGCTCGAACGGTGGCTGTCCCGCAGCCGCTGGAGGGTCTCGCTGGTGAGCAGCGGGGCGTCGCCGGTGAGGACCATGACGTCGCCCTCGAACCCGTCAAGCTGAGCAAGGGCCACCTTGACGGCGTGGCCGGTACCCAGCTGCTCCTCCTGGAGCACGAAGGTCACGTCGCGGTCGCTCAACGCGTCGCGGACCTGCCCGGCGCCATGGCCTATGACGAGCAGCGTGTGCTGGGCGCCGAGTGGCAGGGCGGCGTCGACAACGTGCCCGACGAGCGGCTTCCCGGCCGCCTCGTGGAGCATCTTGGGCGTGTTCGACTTCATGCGGGTTCCGGCTCCCGCGGCGAGGATGATTACGGCCAGCGGCCTGCTCTGATCGGTCAAGGGTTACTCCTGGGAAGGGACAAGGTGGTGTGCCCGCGCGTCAGCGGCGCGCCCGGCGCGCCAGCCGTTCGCGCTTGTCGACGGCGTCCGGGTTCATGCGCAGCAGCAGGAACAGGGCGATCAGGATGATCGGCACGCTCACCAGCTGGGTGAGCGTGAACAGGCCTATGCCGGCGCTCTCGTTCAGGTAGACGGGCCAGGCGAGCGGGTTGTCGCGGAAGGGCTCCTCGAGGATGCTGCGCAGCACCGAGTACCAGAGCACGAAGTGCCAGAAGACGAAGCCCGGCACGCGGCTGCGCCGCAGAGCCCACATGATCACGAAGATGAGCAGGACGCCGATGATCGCACCGTAGAGCGGCGTGAGGTGCACCTGGCAGGGGTCGCCTGGCGGCACGCTGCTGCAGGCAGGCGGAGCATAGAGCCACAGCGGCTCACCGAACACGATGCGACCAAACTCCCCGAAGGTGGGTGTACCCGGCTCGGGCCAGGTGAAGCCGATGGGCAGGTCGGTGAGCCGGCCGCCCGTGTCAGTGCCGTTCATGAAGTTGCCGATGCGGCCGCCAATGATGCCCAGCGCACCGATGATGCTCATCACATCGAGGGCGGCCCACATGTTCATGTCGCGCGCCCTGGCGTAGAAGTAGAGGGCGATCATGATGCCGATGATGCCGCCGTGAATGCTGATGCCGCCCTGCCACACCTTGAAGGCGTCGATGGGGTTGCCGCCGGGCCCGAAGAAGGCGCTGGGGCTCGTCAGCACGTAGACGAGGCGTGCACCGACGATGCCCGCGAGGACCAGCAGGGGCGCGGCGTCGAGCAGCTTGTCGGGATCGACTCCCCTTTTTGGCGCGAGGCGAACGGCCCAGAGCGAACCTATCAGTACCCCGGCGGCGATCAGTACGCCGTACCACCTGATGGCCAGGGGCCCGATTTGCACCATGATGGGATCCATTTATCAGCCCTTTCGGAAGCTCCGCATGCGCGAGTGGCAGTGTCGGAACTGATTTTACAGTCAACCATTCCCGACAACCTGCAGCTGCGCGAAGTGCACGCTTTTTTGCGTCCGGGTTCGGGCCTCAGATGATCCGCGGGTAGACGACGACGCCTATGGCAATCAGGATGAAGACCTTCGCCACGGCGCCACCCAGTGTGCCGATGAAGGCGCCCACACCGGCCCGCCACGCCTCCTCCAACTTGCGGCCCGCGAGCATCTCGAAGGCCACCGCACCGACGAGGGCGCCGAAGAGGAAGCCGAACGGCGGGAAGAAGATGATGCCGAGGAGGGAGCCGATTACTCCGCCCCATAATCCCGGGCGGCCGGCGCCGTAATACTTCGCGCCCACCCAGGAGGAGAGCACCTCGACCACCTGCGAGAGCACGGCCAGGCCGGCGACGATGAGGAGCGGCGTGAGGCCCAGCTCCTCGAAGCCGGTCATCCAGCCGGCGAGCAGGGCGCCCACGGCGGCGAGGGGCACGCCCGGCACCACCGGGACGACGATTCCGACCAGTGCGACGATGAAGATGATTGTGAAAACGATGACCGCGAGGATCCCCATGCCCCGATACTACTGCCCGTCGGTCGGGCCTGCCTGCGCCAAAGGTAGGAGGGTAAGCAGGTAGACGAGCGACGCGGCGCTCCACGCCTGGGGCCGGTTGGATACCGGGTAGGGCACGGGTGGTGAGTCGTCGCGGCGCTGCTCTCCGCCGATGAGTTCAGGCAGGCGCAGATCGGGCTGCGACCCTGCGATCCCAAGGAGGGCATCGCGAATGCGCCGGGCCTCGTCCGTAAAGCCGTAGTGGGCCAGGCCGGCGGCGATGAGCGCGTTGTCGTGCGGCCAAACGGAGCCGTTGTGGTAGGAGAGCGGGTTGTAGCGGAGCTCTGCGGCACCCAGGGTGCGCACGCCCCAGCCGCTCCAGTTCTGGGAGTCGAATAGGGTGTCGCGCAGACGGGCTGCCCTGCTTTCAGGCACGATCCCGCTCCACAGCAGGTGGCCCGCGTTCGAGTTATGCACGCGCAGGGGGCGCTTCTCGCCGTCGAGGGCCAGGGCGTAGGTGCCGAGATCTTCGAGCCAGAAGGCCTTCTCGAAGCGCGCCTGCAGCTCGTGTGCACGCCCGAGCCACTCCTGCGCTTTCTGCGGCTCGTCCAATTGCCGGTAGAAGCCTGCGGCCGCCCGGTAGGCCGCGTACGCGTACCCCTGCACCTCGGAGGGGGCGATGGCGCCGGCCGCGAGCGAAGCGTCGGCGTGGCTCAGCGAGTCGCTCGAGTCTTTCCACGACTGCACTGTCAGTCCTTCACCAGGCTTCGCCGGCTCGAACTCGATGAAACCGTCGCCGTCGAGGTCGCCATCCTCGAGGTGCCAGGTTAGGGCCGCCTCCCAGTGGTGGCGCAGCTCCTGGGCGAGCTGTGCGTCGCCGACGCTGTCCAGCAGGATGACGAAGAGCGCGGTCGCATCGGCCGAGCCGTAGTAGGGCGTATGGGGAACCTCGCCCAGCGCGGCCAGCTCGCCCTGGCGCAGTTCGTGCATGATCTTGCCGGGCGCCTCCCCCGTGTAGGAGTCGCGACGCACCCCCTGATGCCGGGCAAGAAACCGCAGGGTCCCGGTAGCGACTTCCGGTGCCCAGTCGCGCAACATCAGTGCGGTGAGCAGCGAATCGCGGCCGAAGGGCGCAACGTACCAGGGAATACCGGCCGCGGGCAGCGGCCCGGTTTCCTCGAAGAGTAGCAACGCACGCAGGTCATCGATCGCCCGGGAGAGCACCGGCTCGTACCGGGAAGGCACAGGAAGGGCAGAGAACTTCGCCCGCCACTCCCCATACCCCGTTGCTTCCGCGCCAGAACGTGCCGTCGATAATCGTGCCGTAATGCTCAACGTTCGTCGTTCCCGCGGGGCGAGTTCGAGCCTGGTCTCGAAGGCGTCCCTGCCGTTCCACTGGAGCGGTTCCGTGGTCTCGATAGTTACGCCGCGCGAGAAGCCTTTAGCCCCGGCGTACTCGAAGTGCACGGTGTTCTGGGCTTCCTGGCCGCCCGTTACCCGCCGTGATCTTGCAGGGGCAAGCCCGCGCACCTCGAACAGGTCGGCGAAGTCGCTTGCCAGCTCGAGTCGCAGCTCCAGCGGCTGCATTTCGCGGAACCACGACTCGATCTCCAGAGTGTCCGTCAACGAATCACCGGTCAGGCGGACCGTGCGGCTCACGGCCAGCAGTCGCCGCTCGCCGTCGAAGAGCCCGTATTCGAGGTGCGCCCTGTCCGGCGTCCCGGAGTGAACCTGCAGCTGCTGCAGCCGGGGTTCGAAGCTCCAGGCGTAGCGGCTCAGGAAGCGGGTGTCGCGGTTGTAGAGACCGTGTTCCGCCCCCGCAATGTTCCCCGACGCGTCGGCAACGAGAAAGGCGTAGTCCTCTTTCAGTACGAGATTTCTGCTGAAGTCCACCGTCTACCTCATCCGGGTGATTATGTTCGGAGCATGCGGGAACATTCAAAATGGCGAAATCTTGAATCCTGAACCGGGTTCAGTATTTCGGAAATCGCCCCTGCAAAGATACTGCCCCCTTCCGAACATAATTTCCAAAGTCCCACTCCCGCTTTTACTCTGCCCGGTTTTCCACCCGTTGGCCCCCTTGTACCTTGGTGGACGCGCGCCCAGGGGTTACGCTGGAGCGGTTCAAAAAGGAATCCCAATGCCGCCAGATCAGGCGGCGGCAGGGCGGAGGTCTATTCGTTGAAACTTCATGAGTTCCAGGCGAAGCAACTGCTGCGCGAGAAGGGCATCAGCACGCCCGAGAACCGCGTTGCCACCACGGTCGACGAGGCCGTGGCGGCAGT
>Ga0209487_1002341_pt1 | contig 15441 bp, 13 predicted proteins | sample Poulit2012_FD_187524 | JGI IMG/M metagenome (GOLD analysis project Ga0209487, IMG submission 187524) | Agricultural soil microbial communities from Georgia to study Nitrogen management - Poultry litter 2012 (SPAdes) (version 2) | ecosystem: Environmental > Terrestrial > Soil > Agricultural land... | reverse complement strand
GAAGAATTAACCTTAAATGATGATCAAGAAGTTGTCTTAGAGAAGAAAATTCCGTTCAGTTTAACATTCGATCATCAAATTTTAGACGGGGCTGACGCAGCAGAATTTTTAAGTGTTTTAATTAAATTTATCGAGTCTCCCAATCTACTAGTCTTATAAAAAATCTATAGTGACTTAAAACAGATCCCAATTAGTGAGCTTACTGAAATAGCTCTAATTGGGGTTTGTTTTGCTGAGGAGTGAGTCAAGAAAACGTGAGTAAGACTTTATCTCGTGAGGTGAATGGAAGTATTTTAAAGTGTGTTCTTTGAGTGGCTTTCAGTTTTAATAGCAACTGTACATACTTGGACTTTATTCCAAGCTCTTTCATAAATCTCCACAGAAGAGTCTAAATTGTCTTAATATATTATTGTCAAAGTGCTTTAATTGTATTAAGCTAAATATACTTAATGTATGAAGGAAGTAACCCCCTTTACATAGAATAGAAAAGGTAGTAAGGTTAAAGATATACATGTGAAAACGCTTACTACCCACTAACTTGACTTCTACTCTCTTTTGTTAATGAGTTATAAAAATAAGATTTATGCAAAAAGTACTAGGATAAAATTATACAATCTCCTAATCATATAATATAGTTTAAATTTAACTAAAAATTACTGAATTATTAAAAAACATTCCTAGTTTTCTATTTTTATTATAAAGAAAAGGAGGCTAATAGTTTCACGAGTATGTACTTTAATTTTTCAAGAGTCATTAACTAAAAAGGAGTGTATTCATTTGAATAAATTATATCTTGCTTTAATTGTAGTAGTAATGGTCTTTTTCCCATTTACTTTAATTTCTGCTAGTGAGGATGAACTAAGTACAAAAAAAGAAACAACATCTTTCGAAGCTGGGTTTTCTAAAGATGAATCAAAGTACGAAATTTACCCTGTTCCCCACTCTATAGAGTACTTAGACGAAGATGCGTTCAGTTTACAGAACAAAGTAAATATAGTTTTAGGTGATTCAGTCGATGACTACACTAAAAACTTCTTATTAGATATTCTAAACGAATATGATATCAATTATGATATTACGGATACTGCAAACGATAAAACAAATAATATAATTGTTGATGTGAATGAATATAGTGATAATGAGGTATTTAATAAAATAGATGCTTACACATTAGATGTGGAAGATGAAAACATAAAAATTGTTGGAAAAGATAAAGATAGTGCATACTATGGAGTCGCTACTTTACAGATGTTACTTTCCTCATTTGCAAATAAAAAACTTTTGCCAGTAAAAATCGAAGACTGGGCAGAAATGGAATATAGAGGAGTTATTGAAGGTTTTTATGGTGCTTGGGATCACGAAGAACGAATAAGTTTGATGGAAAGTTCACGTGATGTAAAAATGAATACAATGGTTTATGCTGCCAAAGACGATAAATATCACAGGGAATGGTGGAATAAATTATATCCTCAAGATAGGATCAAAGAGATGGAAGAGTTAGTGAGGATAGGTGAAGAAACCAAAGTGAAATTTGCTTGGTCTGTTCACTTAGAACACTTTTTTAAAGGTGGTGTAAGTATTGATGGTACACCAGAAGAATATGAAAAACGTTATGAGCAATTAATAGCCAAATTTAATCAATTGTATGATGCTGGAATCCGTCGATTTGATGTTATGAATGATGACTTTGGTTCTGGATCAGATGAAGATGTCGTAAAACTACTAAATAGAATTATGACTGACTTTGTAGATGAAAAAGGAGATGTTGAACCTATCATTTACACACCACAAGGATATAATGTGGAGTGGGCTAGTTGGGATGGGGGAGCTGAACTTAGAGAATTAACAAAATTAGATCCTCGAGTAAAAATATATTGGACTGGTTGGGATGTTAATAGTCCGATAGAACAAGGTGCCATAGATAGTTTTTACGAATCAACATCAGATAAATTAGAACCAGTGTTTTGGTTGAATTACCCAGTTAATGAACATGCAAAATCAGGTGTTTTTTTAGGAGAAATAAGTCATTATGCAAGAGATGGAGTAACTGGTCTTGCTGGAGGAGTCTCAAACCCTTCTTACTTTGCTGAAACAAATAAAGTGGGTATTTTCCAATTAGCAAGTCTATTTTGGAATAATCAGAACTATAGTGACTACGCTGTTGAATTGTGGGAAGATAGTTTTAAATATTTACAACCTGAAGTTTATGATTCATACCTCACAATCGCTAAAAACGTTGCGAATGCTCCAGACTCATCACGTGTTGATGGATTTCCAGAAAGTGAATATATAAAAGAAGAACTTGAGGAAGTAATGAGAAAAATAGAATCGAATGAATCTATTAAAGATTTAGCGGAGGTTGAAAAATTATTACAAGAATTCAAAGAAATTCTATTTTCTGTTGAAGACTTTAGAAAAAATGTTGATAACGAAAGATTAAAGAAAGAACTAGAGCCATGGTTAAAATCTTTAGTTGATGTTACAACAGCAAGTAAAGAAGCAATTGAAGGAGTAATAGCTTTAGAAGAAAACAATGTTAATAAAGCATGGAATAATTTATCAACTGCAACAGATGCTATTTCAACGTGGGACTCGAATGAAATATTCCCAGGTGATGGTGTAGTAGCAAAATCTGGTACTAAGAGATTGTATCCATTTGTAAATAAGTTATTGGAGCAACTCGATGCAAAGTTATTAGCAGAATTTGATCCTCAAGCAATTAACATTTTACCAATATCTTCATATCAAAGCCAAAATCTAGAGGAAATGGTAGATGGGGTTGAGAACACATTTTCATATATTAAAATTCGCCAAGAAAATGGAGATTGGTATGGGATTGATTTAGGAAAACCAGTACAAGTTGACAACATTGAAATACTTCAAGGAAGAGACGATGATGACCATGATATTTTTCACGAGGGAATCTTAGAATACTCTCTAGATGGAGAAGATTGGAAAGCAATTGGAGAAGAACGAAGTGGACATTTAATTGAAGCAGAAGATTTAAATGTTGAAGCAAGATATGTTAGATATCGACTTACACATGCAGGCATACCTGGTGGAAAACCAGACTTATGGACTGCTATAAGAGAGTTCAAAGTAAATGAAGATACTGATAATATATTTACAAACGTTAAGGAGTTAGAAGAATTAGAGTTAAAAACATCAGAAACATCAGCAAAAATTGAAAGTATTAAAGATGTTAGTCTAAAACCAACTGAATATGTAGGTATTGAATTAAAAACAATTGAAAGTATAAAAGATATTGAGATCGATCTAAATACTTCGGACTTAACATTAGAGACGTCAGAAAATAAAGTGGAGTGGACAGAAGTTGCTGACAGTGAATCTTATTCTGATGCTACCTATGTAAGATTAATTAACAAATCTAGTGAAAAAATATCATTTGACATCAATAAGTTTCTAATAAATCTTCATAAATTTACAGATCCTGAAGTTACTCATAATTATCCAGGAGTGTATGAAGGGGAACCAGAAAATTTATTTGATGGCAATTTGAGTAGTAAAGTATGGTTTGAAGGTAAGCAGGATAAAGGAAAATATGTAGAAGTTGATATGGGTGGTATTGTAAATGTTGAAGATGTGGGCGTAGTAATTAATGATGGAGAGAATGACTTCTTTAAAGAAGGAGAATTACAATTATCAATGGATGGAGAAACTTGGGAGACCATTCATACCTTCAGTAATCCTGAAGATAGAGAATTAAATTTCCCTGAGCATGAAGTTCCTTATCGTTACAAACGTGTTGAAGTTGACAACCAGAATGCAAGGTATGTACGCCTTTTATCGACAGGTAATCATTCAAAATGGTTAGCATTGAACCAAATTATTGTAAATGAAGGACAAAAATTACCTGGAAAAGAAGATTTGACGATTGAAGCAAATCCTGCTGGTAAGGATGGTCATGAAGCAAGTCAATCTAAAGATCAAAGATTGTCTACTTTCTATACGCCACAAGAAGAGCATAAATCAGGTTATTTAAATTATAAACTATCAAAAGAAACAGAATTGAGTGATATAGTAATATTGCAAAATCCTGAGGTGATTTCCAATGCTGATGTTACGATTAGGGATGAAGACGGTTGGCATTCGGTTGGAAAATTAGATAAGTCTCTTAACATGTTTGATACATCTAAATATGAAAATGTGTTAGAGATTAAACTAGAATGGGATGATACAACAAATCCGCAGATACATGAAATAATAACAATGAAAAAACAAACGACAGATGCCCCAGAAGAAGTTGCCGACTTACAGGATTCGGTCGACCAGTTCGAGGAATCAGGTGACATCTCAAACGATCAAACGATCCATGCTTTGAATCTCCACTTAAAATCAGTGGCTCATTTCGAGAATACAGGGGCCGACGAGAAAGTGGTTAAGCACCTCAACGGATTCAAGGATCTGCTTGATCATTACAGGAATGAAGATCAAATATCTGAAGTCGCTTATGATTCACTTAAGGAGGATGCAGATACACTGATTGATGGAATCAATTAAGTGGACCATATTAAGATCAGAAAAAATCGAGGCAGAGAATTGCCTCGATTTTTTTGTGCGCCCAGCATGGGCGCAGTCTATAGGGTGAAAGTTCCAAGATGTAAAGGCAGAAGTAACAGTTAGCCTAACGCAAGGGTGTCCGCGGTGACGCGGAATCTGAAGACAAGCTATATTTAGTCAAGGGTAGTCTATAGTTAGTAAGATAAAGGATCATCAATCTCATATTATTCGTCTTATTACAACATGTTTGTTGTAGGGTTGTAAAAAATATCATACTTACAAAGAATAATTGTTATGATATAATTTAATTATACTGAAAATTCAATACAAAGGAGCCATTTATGAAACCGCATACAAATAGTGGAAACCAGAAAAAGAAAAGAAGTAAACTAATCAATCGCATACCAAATAGTGGATGGATGACGATCTCAGTCATAGTAGCACTTATTTTTTGGTATATTTTATCACTTATACCATCGACATCTCGCAGTTTTCCAAATATCTTTCTTGTTACAGAAGCAATTGGAACCATGATAGAAAGAGGTGTCTTCTGGCATGATATAACGAGTAGTTTAATCTCCGTGTCATCAGGATTTGCTATTGGTTTTGTGTTATCGCTACCTGTTGCTGCTCTAATGGCTTGGTACCGACCGATTCAGTATGTGGTAGAGCCATGGATACAATTCGTAAGAAATATTCCACCGTTAGCATATGTCCCATTGGTAGTTATTTCAGCAGGTGTTGGACGTACACCTCAAGTTATTGTGATAACTATAGCCACTTTTTTAATTATGACCATTACCATTTATCAGGGTGTAAAGAATATTAATCCGACATTGGTAAAAGCAGCTCGTGTATTAGGGGCTAGAGATCGAGATATTTTTATGAAGATTATTGCTCCGGCTTCACTTCCGTTTATTATCACGGCAATGCGCCTGGGAACAGCAGTTGGGTTGACTTCCTTAATTGCCGCTGAATCTACGGGGGCGCAAGCGGGGCTTGGTATGCGTATTCGAGCATTGAGTAATACATTTGAAGCATCACCTATGCTGCTATATATCATTATTATTGGAATTATAGGACTTATTTTTGAATGGATTGTTAAGGTACTTGAAAGGAGATTAACAGGATGGCAAGAGAAGAGCGAAGGATAAAAGTCAAGTTGGATAATGTAGAAAAAATTTTCGACTCCCAAGATGGGGAAGTCGTCGCACTAAATGGTGTAGACCTGGATATGTATGAAAATGAATTTGTCTCGGTTGTTGGTCCTTCTGGTTGTGGTAAATCAACTCTTCTGAACATTATAGCGGGATTGGAAAAACCAACGAGTGGAGCAGCTTTTTGTGATGGGAAGGAAATTACAGGAACAGGAGTAGAAAGGGGGGTGGTGTTTCAGGAGTATGCATTGTTTCCTTGGCTTACTGTAAGAGGAAATATTGAATTTAGTTTGAAATTACAAGGGATTAAAAAAGAGGAAAGGGATAATATTGTTCAGAAATATTTAAAAATGGTAGACCTAGAAGACTTCGTCGATCAATACCCTAAAAATCTTTCAGGCGGAATGAAACAACGGGTGGCCATTGCTAGAGCTTATGCGGCTAATCCAAGTGTTTTATTAATGGATGAACCATTTGGTGCCCTCGATGCTCAAACAAGGACACAGTTACAGGAAGACCTACTAGAAACATGGGAAAAGGAAAAAAAGACATGTTTCTTTATCACGCATGACGTGGAAGAAGCGATATTACTTAGTCAACGGGTCGTTATTATGAGTGCAAGGCCTGGCAGAATTAAGGATGTGGTGGATATTAATATACCTTATCCAAGAGATCAAAAAACAAAAATCTCACAAGAATTTCTTGATGTAAAAAGTTATATTTGGGAACAGGTCTATCAGGAATATCTGGCAGTACGCAAATAATTAAATTAATTTGAAGGAGTGGCGAATATTGAAAAGGCTAGGGGTTCTATTGTTACTTGGTTTTATCACTATGATGGTAATCGGATGTAGTGAAGATACGGGTGGTAACCAGGGGAAAGCAAGTAATAATAATGACGATTTGGAGTCATTTAAAGTGGGTTACATGCCTAACTTTGCCAGTACGTATGGTGTTATTTCAAGCATAGAAAATGGAAATTTTGAAGATAAAGGTTTAGATGTAGAACTCGTTGAATTTGAAGATGGGCCAACTATTATATCTGCTTTGGAGTCAGGGAGCATACAGGCAGGATACATTGGTCCAGGAGCTCACGTGCTTCCAGTACAGGGAGAAGCTAAAATCTTTACTTTTTCTCATTTAGGTAATGCGGATGAAGTCATTGGTAACGCCGAAAAGGGAGTAGTAAGTATTGAAGATTTAAAAGGGAAAAAGATTGGTGTATCGACAGGTACTTCAAGTGAGACGATACTAAATTTGGCACTTAAAGAAGCAGGTTTATCTAAAGATGATGTCACATTGACAGATATGGATGCGTCTGCACTTGTAACAGCCATGAATTCAGGAGGCGTAGATGCAGTAGCAGCTTGGTCTCCAAATACAAATACAATCAGAGCTGAGTTAGGCGATGATGCAGTAACATTAGCACAAAATGAAGATTATGCTGAAGAGTTCCCTTCTATTGCTTCGTGGGTTGTATCTCCGTCCTACGCTGATGAAAACGCAGATACTATTGAGAAATTTACAACAGGATTGTACGAAGGAATGGATTATCAAGAAGACAATACTGATGAAGTTGTCAAGCTAGTAGCAAAACAAACTGCTATAGATGATGCGGCCGTTGAGGAACAGACGGAAGATGCTGAATGGCAAACATCTCAAGATATTCTAGATAAGCTTGAAGATGGAACCCTTGAAGGGTACTATAAACAGCAACAGGAAAACTTTATTGAAGACGGCCAATTGGAAGAGGAGGATAAAGTGGATGTCAGTGAATACCTGATGCTAGATAATATGAAAAACGCAGCGGAAAATGCAAATGAGTAATTTATAATGTAGCAAATAAAAATCTTAATTATGGCGTGTGCTAATTTGTCTTAGGCAGATTAGCACATCTTTAGTGAGACGGGTGACCACCATGCTTATTATACTCATGATATTTTTAATCATCTCATCAATACTTGTCTTAATCGTTAAAAGAAATAAAGAAACGTTTTATATTTTTAGTATGAGTATTAGTCTTACTTTGTTAATCATTGGAATTATGCTTTACATAGCAAAAAAAGGCGGGATTTCTAGTAAACTACAAGACTTTTATTTTTTTAATACAGTGATTAAAACGTATGTGCAATATTTTTACATTACGTTAGATACACTTGGGTATTTGGTGGCTGTGGGCAGATATTTATTCCCACTATTTCTATTGTTATTAGCGATTCATTATTCCAATACAGCGTGGCTTAACAAAAGCAAATGGTTGAAAGTAGTAATTACTTTACTACCAATTAGTACTTTGATACTTCATTTTCCAACTGTCTTATATTATTTTGCAGAAAGGTTTAACTATTTTACCATTCTATTAAGTAACTTATCATTTATATGGGTTATCTTATATGTCATCGCATCCATTGTTTTAATGGTTGTAGAAGCATATTCTGTACAAATCACCTTTTTTAAAAGACGTTTTTTGCTTATTATGCTATTTGTTTTTTCTATACTTTTTCTTTATTTATTATATTTTGGTCAAAACCCTATTCAAATATATCAGTTTTATCGTTGGGGAAATGGAATTTATTATATGGATACAGCGCTATCTGTATCTTCTTATATGACGATAGTTATTATAAATGTCGTCTTTGCAGTGATTGGCTTTACGGCTTTGTTGAAATACACAAAAAATATGTTCGATAACAATAAAGAGGATATTATCATCCAGCGTAATAATAAGATGATGCAAACAGGAGCCTCTGTTTTTGTTCATAGTATGAAGAACCAACTACTTGCAAATCAAGTAATATATAAACGGTTAAACAAGGAAATGGATAGCGATGCCAATCAAGCAGAAGTGATAGGGTATATTCATCAGTTACGTGAACAAAACGAATTAATGATCGAAAGAATAGATGATTTACATCAATCTATAAAATCAAAAACACTTCATCTTTCACCAACCTATATGGAAGATGTTGTTGCGATTTCTATTAAAAAATTCAGTGAAAAACGACCTGACCAGAACATGGAAGTAAACATACATGAAAATACGGAAATACTTGCGGATACTACTCTTTTGAGTGAAGCTATGTATAATCTATTCATTAACGCACAGGAAGCAATGGATACAAAAGATACTAAAGAAGATAAAAGTATTGTAGTTACCTGTTATCAGACAAGAAAATACGCTGTGATGGAAGTGAAAGATTATGGAAGTGGTATTGATAAACAAAAGATGAAAAAGATAACAGAGCCTTTTTACTCCACAAAAAACTCGAATTATAACTGGGGAGTAGGATTGTACTATGTACAGTCCATTATTAAAGAACATTTTGGTATACTTCGTTTTGAAAGTGAAAAAGGAGTAGGCTCCACATTCACAGTGTATTTACCAAAATTAAAATAGGGAAAGTGAGTATTATAGATGGACAAAATAAAAATAATGATAGCTGAAGATTTTGACCTTCTAAGAGAAGATTTAACAGAAAGAATTTCAAAACAACCAGATATGGAAGTGGTTGGGAGTGCTTCAAAAGGTGCAGATATGGTTGAACTTGCTAGTAAGATAGAATACGACATTATATTAATGGACATCGAGATGGAAGATGTTTATGCGGGTATTAATGCTGCAGAATCTATTAGGGATAGAAATAGTGAGGCTAAAATTATATATCTGACAGTACATGAAACAGAAGAAATAGTATTGGCAGCAATGGGAACTGGTGCAATTGATTATGTAGTAAAAGGTCTACCTGACGAAAAACTGTTTGCAGTCATACGCAATGCACATCAAGGGGAGACGGCTTTAGAAGGTAAAGTAAAAGACATTGTACTGAAAGAATATAAACGTCTGCAAAGTTCGGAAAAAAGCTTGCTTTTCTTCATTAATAACTTATCCCAATTAACAAAGGCTGAAAGAGAATTGATTCGTTTGTTATTAGAAGGGTATAAAGTAAAAAAAGTAGCCTCGATTAGAAATGTGGAAGTTGTTACTATTAAATCACAAATCAATACACTCCTTAAGAAATTGGGTGTTTCTAGAACGAAAGAAATTGTCAAGACGATTAAGAACTTAAACCTTACTCATCTATTTTAAATAGGAAAGGAAGGGATAGGAATGAATCAAAACAAACAACCCAACATTGTTTTTATCATGAGTGATGACCATGCATCACATGCTATGAGTTGTTATGGAAGTCAAATCAATGAGACGCCTAATTTAGATAGAATTGCTAATAATGGCATGCGTTTGGATAATTGTTTTTGTACGAATTCCATATGCGCCCCGAGTCGTGCGGCCGTTCTAACTGGAAAGTATAATCATATGAATGGCGTTAAAACACTTGGAGATCAATTTGATAGCAGGCAAACAACCGTACAGCGGTTGCTCAGAGAAGATGGTTATCAAACCGCTTTAATTGGTAAGTGGCATCTTGGCCATGGTGGTTATCATGACCCGGCGGATTTTGATTATTGGAATGTACTCCCTGGTCAAGGAGACTATATTGATCCAGAAATGATTGAAATGGGAGAGACAAAACAAATGAGGGGGTATGTAACAGACATCATTACAGATGTTTCACTTGATTGGATGAAAAATAGGGATAAAGAAAAACCGTTTATGCTGATGTATCATCACAAAGCCCCACATCGTCCCTGGATTCCCGATGAAAAACATGCTCACATGTATGAAGATATAGACATTCCAGAGCCATATAGTTTTAACGATGATTATGAAGGTAAGGCAGAGGCCGTAAAAGAAGCCACCATGCGAATTGATCGTGATTTGTTAAAAAAAGATGTCAAAATGGACCCTCCAGAAGGGCTGTCAGATCAAGAGTTAAAAAGTTGGTATTATCAAAGATATATTAAAGATTATTTACGTTGTGTCGCCTCGATAGATGATAATGTTGGTAGAGTGCTAGACTATCTAGAAGAGGAAGGCATTTATGATGATACGATAGTTATTTATACTTCTGATCAAGGTTTCTTCCTAGGTGATCATGGATGGTATGACAAACGTTTTATGTATGAGGAATCACTGCGAATGCCATTTGTTATTAGCTATCCACGGGCCATTTCGGCTGGAACATCATCAAAAGATTTCGCTTTAAATGTAGATTTTGCTGAGACATTCCTCGATTACGCTGGTGTTCCTATACCGGATTTCATGCAGGGAAGAAGTCTCCGGCCTATCTTAGAAGAAAGGACACCGGATGATTGGCAAACTTCTATGTATTATCGTTATTGGGAACATTTAAGTGTGGAGCATAGAGTAGGTGCGCATTATGGTTTAAGGACTCATCGATATAAGCTTATCTATTATTACGGGGAAGCTCTAGGTGCAGCAGATGCAGTGGATGAGTATAGAGAACCTGAATGGGAGTTATATGATTTAGAAAAAGATCCCTATGAAATGACTAATGTCTATCATGATCCATCTTACAGCGACACAATAAAGGATTTAAAAAAGGAATTATACAAAAAGAAGCAGGAAGTTCAGGATAATGAGTGATTTTTTATACGAATAGATGGAATTTCACAAAAAGTGAGTGAGTAGTAGTATAGGAGGTATTACTAATGGAAAAGAAACAACAGCCTAACATTATTATGATTATGACGGATCAACAACGCTACGATACCATTGCTGAACTAGGTTTTGAACATATGGACACCCCTAATATGGATAAACTAGCCCAAAATGGTACAAACTTTGAAAATGCTTTTTGTCCCGGAGCCACATGTGTACCTTCGCGTGCCGCTATTTTTACAGGAATGCATGCACATAATACTGGGGTTTATAATCTATTTAATTCATGGGGACATCAAAGAACGTGGGTAAATGACTTAGCAGATAACGGGTATCATTGTGTAAACATTGGGAAAATGCATGTCTCTCCGACGTATGAGGATGCTGGATTTCATGAGCGGGTCGTTGTAGAGAATCCCCAGAACTATCTGAAAGATAAAGATGGACGAGATGATGAATGGGGACGCTATCTTTCATTTCATAATAAGAAACGGCCGCTTGATAGACAGTTAAGTGACCCAAACTGGGGTGAAAAGGTGCAAGGAGCCCCATGGCATATGGAAGAACATTTGCATTCGGATGTCTTTATTGGAAATTCAGCTTTAGCTTGGATTAATAGACATGAACAAACCAAACCAGTATTTTTACAAATTGGATTTACGGGTCCGCATGAAGTATATGACCCACTTCCGCGACATTATGACAAATACAAAGATGCAGACGTCCCCAAACCTATTACGAAAGAGGGAGAATTAGACGAAAAGCCACCACAACAATATGCACATCAAGAATACTTCCGACGTGCTAATGGTGATGCTCAAGTAGATATCGCATCTGCAACAGAAGAAGATATCCAACATATGAGGCGTCATTATTATGCTAGTGTCACAACGATTGACGAAAAACTGGGAGAAATCATGGATGCACTGGAAGAACAGGGCTATCTAGAGAATGCCATAGTCGTATTCACCTCAGATCATGGAGATATGCTAGGTGATCATCAACTGCCTTTTAAATGGTTGATGTATGATTCTGTCGTACATGTCCCATTAATTGTGTGGGATACACGTCGGAAAAATAACCAAACATCTAAAGAGATGACATCATTAATTGATATTGGTCCATCCCTACTAGAAGAAGCGGGTGTTTCTGTGCCATCCTATTTTGATGGTCATTCCTTTATGGATTTTGTACATTCTAAGCCAGAACATACCCATCGTGAATACGTGCTATGTGAGGATAATTACTTAACTATGATACGCAGCAAAGATTATAAACTTATCTATTACACTGCTCAAGATGATAGTGGGGAATTGTACGATTTACGTCAGGATCCGAATGAGTTAAATAATTTATACAATGATGAAAATTATTCTGACATCCAAACGAAACTACAAATGAAATTACTCAAGTTAGTTCTAAATAGTACGTATTCAAGTTCAGTTTACAAAAATCACGGTTCGCCAAAAGAGATACTTTGGCCAGAAGATAATTATTACCTTCATCCAATCACAAAAACAAACCCTGATGGCTGGTATATGAAGTGAATTGTGTTTTTGTTGACCTACTTGCACCTTTCCCAAATGAACTTGAAAAATAATATTTTATAATAGCCAACACAAAAACTGTGATTATGACTTTCATTTATAGAATCATAATCGCAGTTTTTTGTTACTGTAATTGAATAAAGGTTTTGGTACTCGACTAACTGAGAATTTATTGTTGTATCGGTAATAATTTAACAGTGAACTGAAAGCAGTAATTTAAATATACACCCGGAAAACTATGAAAAAAATATAATAGTATAGGGGGAAAATAGAGAATTTGATATCAAAACGGATGATTATGTAAAGAAAACAGGGGTTATTAAAAGTTCTTCAAGCTTATTAAAACTTATATCATTGATTAGTTCAGTTTTCAGTATTTTAAAAGTCGCCTCGGACACCTTATTATCATAAGGGTTTCCTTTATTGCTTAAGGAGTGTTCGATGTTATATTGACTTAACAGTTCATTAATTCCAACGTTCTTAAACTCAGCACCACGATCCGTATGAAATATTTTCACTGTTTCTAATGGTTTTTGAACAGTTGTGAAGGCACGTTGAACTAAAGCTGAGTCTTTATGCTTTCCAGCACTATAACCAACTATTTCCCTATTATATAAATCTAATAAAAAACAGGCATAATTCCATTGCTTTCCTACTCTGACATGTGTTAAATCACTAACCAATACAGACATTGATTCAACAATATTAAAGTTCTGCTCTAATAAGTTTGGTACAACAGCTTATTCGGATGATTACTTTCTGAACCTTTCTGAAAAACTAGAGCAACAAATAATGAAAGAAATAAACCGAGGTTCAAATTCACTTCCAATCACGATAAAGTTGGATTATATTGTTGCTGGCCTGATTGGTACAATAGGGGCGATTGTTGATATGTTCATGGTTAGAATTCCTGAGCAAACAAACTATCTGGATAAATATTTGTAAAAAGGAAGTAAGATGACGGCGTGGCTAAAATCTCTTGGCATTGATGAAGATGGAAAGTTGAGCCCTTTTCTCGCTAAGTTAGAGAAATCCAGAAAAGTGAGTTATGACGCTAGTTCAAAGCATCATCTTAATGGTTATGAGAACGATATAAGTGGCTTTTATCCTAAAACACATCGGTTGATGAGTTTAGGGCATGACCCCTTCTTTGGTCTTATATTTGGTTTATTAGATATTTTGAATGGGAGTATCACATTAATTGATTCAAAAGGCGTGATCCATCAAGTAAAGCTTGCAGAGTTTCAGAGTATGGATTTAAAGGATAAAGTTTATGCTCAATTATTTGGGTTTACGAAGCAAAGTATTGAAATGGCTATTATGCAAATTAGAGATAAGACCGTTGAGAAGATTGTTAGTAATCCGTTGTCATGGTAGGGCGAAAAAAGAATTGGAGTTCCAGACAGATTTATCTCGTCTGATGTGAAGAATACTCGTCATTCTTTTATAAAAACTCTATAATTAAATTAGTATCAACTCCCTTGTTCAACATGGTTGTTATTTTTTTAAAATCAGGGTATAATAAAATATATAAAACATACAATAAAAAGCGAGGATCAGTTGTAGCTGACCCTCGTCTTACACAGTTTACTGCAAGAAGAGCAGCGACAATTTAAGAAGTAAAAAATAACTCACTTCGTTAGTCAGACGGTAAGTGGGTTATTTTTTTTGCGTTACTGCGATTACTGCAACTATAAGACTTGAAAAAGAAATCATGATAATTATAGTTGACTCTACAGAAACCATAAGCGACACCCCCTTTCTCAAAGGGAAGCCGCCACCCATCTTACCGCAAAACTGTGTTGTTAATATTATAGCAAACTATTATATTAATGGTAAGTATTTTAAAAGATTCCTCCTTAACAAAGTCTATATTATTCCCCTTTCAATGTTACTTATTAGAGGATTGAAAGAAGATCTAGCTGTTTCAAATAATTCTGCCTTCATTTAAAATTACCTTGTGCAGTTTGTCAATAACATTAGGAAAGTAAGCGTATTAGACCTTCAGGAACTAAGTCATCATGGAAAAGATTGATAGATAAACATTGACAGGGACATCAAAAACATATAGTCAATAACTGCCCCCCTTACAATACCAAGTTTCTATGTTATTTTATGTTTTGAAGCTCCTAGTGCCTTTAATCGAAAGATTTGATTATACATTTTCCATCTCTGATAAATTTGAACTAATCTATCACACTATGAAAGGTTCTATATTTGGTCGATAAGTATTCAATCTTATTTTGTATAAAAGTTTTTATGAAGAGGCCTCTTTCAATAATGTATTTGCCTAGTAGCATACATTTATGATAGAGTGTCTTTTCTTTTTTGATTAGGATTTTGTATCCTTGTCCTCGAGAACTATTTTACACATACGAAAGTTAAATTATGGTAGAAAATACCCAGGTCTTAAGATATACTAGAAAGTAATGAAGATTTTGCTTCTTATTGCTTTATTTCTGTTAGTCTAGGAAATATTTATAGTAATATTTAGGGTATACAAATTTTTGTAAGCGTTTTATATTATAATAGAAATATAGAGAATCAAAGCAAATTAAAGGAGGGATGTTTTTGTTTATTGCACATATACGCGGAAGTGATCATGAAATCCAAATGGTTCAAGATCATCTTGACGGGGTCGCCTGGCTTTCTCGGAAATATGGTGAACCGGTAGCGTTGGCTGCTCATACTGAAT
>Ga0209487_1002340_pt1 | contig 15446 bp, 16 predicted proteins | sample Poulit2012_FD_187524 | JGI IMG/M metagenome (GOLD analysis project Ga0209487, IMG submission 187524) | Agricultural soil microbial communities from Georgia to study Nitrogen management - Poultry litter 2012 (SPAdes) (version 2) | ecosystem: Environmental > Terrestrial > Soil > Agricultural land... | reverse complement strand
TTGTTGCTTTTTTTCACTCATGATTCTCCCCCCTCTTTTACAGTAATCACGGACAAAATATTATTAATCAGATTACTAGGACATAACCATGATAGCGTAAACTATCTTTTCGGTCAATATATAATGTCATTTTAACCTAATCATATAGTGTCGTCTACCAATAAGAACGAATAAGTTCACAAATTTGTAAAACTTGATCCCTAATTATTGATACCACTTCCTTAGACTCGAGGTCTTCCGACTGGACACTTGGAAACCAAAGTAAATGACTGTCTAAGTCTTTTTCATACCTTTTCCAGTCCATATCAAAAGTAATAAAAAAAGTATGGGTAAAAGGTTGTTTTGATAACTCTGCTGACAATAAATTAAGTCGAGTTATTTCACTGTCTTTTTCAGCTGATTTAATATAATAGTAATTCGGTAATAGCATGACTCGTCCACTTAATTCTTTTTCAATCTCATTTGAAATAATGGACAAAGATTCATTTTGAATGGCTTTTTTCTTTGCATCCCCATCTGGTGCTATTTGAAACGGTATAAGTGGCATAATAATGGTATCTACATATTCTTTTGCTTGGGTATATCGTTTAAGATCTTGAGAGACCCACTTCATTTAATTATCATCCTTTTCCGAAGTAATTATTCACCAATCTAAAGTTTATCGTATCTCAACAAAAAAAATCAACCTATTCCTCAGAATAAGGCTGATAATTACTTCTCTTATTTAACTGTTCTAATTCTTTTCTCCAAAACAGGAATTTTTCATAATCTTTTTCGTCTAAAGATTCATCGATATTTTTTTTAATTCTTTTTAATTGATATTCATATAACGATCGTTCTAAAAATTTCTTTGCCAAAAGACGGTCTGTTTCAGTTAAATTACAGTCGTCAGGGTGGTGTGGATTGTCCTCCAACACTCCAGCATATATAGGGTTCTGGTTGGCATTTTTAAAATTAAGCTGAATATACAGTGGTTCGTTTTGGTTCAGCCTGATATCATGAAATGATTTATCCGCATCAGTCGTTACGATTTGCTTTTTATTAAAACGAAAAGGCACTTCAGACGAACAATAGCAAGTCATAATAATTCCTCTAGGAGAAAATCTAGCATCTCGAACAAAATGCACATGGGTTAAAACTTCATCATGGTTTAATAAATAATTTAAAATCCACACGCTTTCACGTTTTTTTAATTGATAATTATTCAAAAACCAACGAATAAAGTTTTTCTTATCGCTGACAGAAACAGGAGCTTGCATCGTCAATCCACCTCCTAGTATACTTACAAACCTTTTGATTAATTATTGTTTAAATCTATCCATTAGTTCTTCAACTTCAAAATCATCAGGTTGTAATTGTAAATAAGTTTCAAAGACAGTAATTCCTTTATTCGTCCTCCCTTCTTCAAACAAGAAATAGCCATACTCTTTAAGAAAATCAGCGTCTTTACTAAAATGATTATATGCTAGGTTATAGTGATTTAATGCATTATTATATGATTCTGTTTCATAAAACGCCCGTGCTAGCTCCCAGTCGTAAAGTGGATCTGTTGAACCCATTGCTTGAAAATCATGGATGAATTTAATAATTCCTAAAAAATCTTCTTCTTCCTTTAATGATTCGATTTTAAATAACACAGCATCTTTATAATCTGGATCCAGGGCAATTGCTTCACTAATCCATTTATCACTTTCCTCATGCTTGCTAAGTTGATGAGCTAATTTTCCGGCTAGATAATAAAGCTTTTTATTAAACTCGTCATTTTTTAGTCCTTGTAGAGCTATTTTATAAGCTTTGTCAGGGTGGTTTTCGTCTTGATATACTTTAGCTAGCTCATAAAACACTGAATGGTAATATGGATCCTTTTCAATTAACGTTTCCCAGGAATTGATCGCGATGTCGTTTCTCCCTGCACTAGCTGCAGTAAAACCATATTTAAATAAGGTGTCGGCATTATCAACGTTGATTTGCTGATAGTAGTTTAATGCTTGCTCATATTCACCAATTGAAGCATTCGCTTCCGCTAGGCGGTTATGAATTGAAATTTCAGCAATCGCTTCTGTGTTTATTTTTTCATAATAAGTGATTGCTTTTTTGTACTCACCTATCGAAAAATAAAGTTCACCAAGTGCAAAATCAATAATTTTTTCGTTAGGTAGTAAATTCTTCGCCGTTAATAATTTTTGTTCTGCTACTTCAAATAATCCTTGAGCTTGATAAAGATCGGCCAATTGTAATAAAGCTTGAATATAAGCATCGCCCTCTTCAGGTATTTCATTTAATAAAACCATTGCTTGTTCATCTTGATTATTTTCAATATAAAGATCAGCTAGCATTATTTTTATTTCATTTTCTCTTGGATACTTACTTATGAGATTTGTTAAGATAGTGATTGCTTCCTCGTTAAAACCCCATTGCATATAGATTTCAACAATCATCATTTTTTCATCATCTTGTGCTTGGGGTATATAATTATTAAGTAAATTAAGAGCTTGGTCTGGTTGTCTATTTTCAAGAAGTTGCACAGCTTTTGTAATTGTATTCACTAATTGACATCCTTTCGTACTCGACCTCACATTAATTTTATATTGATTGAAGGTATAAGTAAAATAGTAAAACTATTATTCTGTTAGTTGCTTAAGATCTTTAAAAAAACGTGGGTATGAGATAGATATGGATGATAATTCATCTATATTAACTTTTTGATTTGTTATAAGTGATGCTATCACAATCATCATAGCAATGCGGTGATCATCATAAGATGAAACATCGCCTCCGGTAAGAGATGTTTTCCCTTTAATGATCATCCCATCTTCAGTCGGCTTAATGGTTGCTCCTAACGTCGATAACACAGTAACAATCGCTTTAATTCGATCGGTCTCCTTCACACGAAGTTCCTCAGCACCTCTAATGATTGTTGTTCCCTCGGCTTGGGTCGCAAGTAAGGCTATTATAGGAATTTCATCTATCAAACGAGGTATCAAATCACCTTCGATAGTAGTCGCCTTGAGTGGTTGATGTTTGATGGTTAAAGTACCAGTTCTTTCTCCTGCTTCTTCAGTGATTTCTTCAAGCAAGACATTGGCACCCATTTTCCTCAGTACTTCTAAAATGCCTGTACGCGTATCATTTAATCCTAAATCCTTAATTCTAACATGACTGCCAGGGACGATCAGCGCTCCTACTATCCAAAAAGATGCTGATGAAATATCTCCAGGGATAAACAAATCGCCTGCAATCAAGGAGTCAGTTGGATTTACAGTAATTGCATGCTTTTCAGTTAAAATATTGCTTCCAAATTCCTTTAGCATAATTTCTGTATGATTTCGCGTTTGAGCTAGTTCAGTGACAGTGGTTGCACTATTTGCCAAAAGCCCAGCAAATAGTAAAGCTGATTTTACTTGAGCACTTTTGACTGGAATTGTATATTCGAAACCATGTAGTTGCCTTCCTTGAATAGTAAGTGGTAATGTCATATCTCTCCCTTGACTTGAGAGGATAGCACCCATTTCCTTTAAAGGAAAAATAACACGATCCATTGGACGTTTTGTTAAAGAGGAATCTCCAGTTACTTCAGAATTAAAAGGTAACCCTGACAGCAAACCAATCATTAAACGAGCAGTGGTCCCAGAATTGCCAAAATAAAACGGTTTTTTTGGCTCCTTTAATCCCCTTATTCCTTTAGATTTGATTACATAGACTGAGTCTTTCTTTTCAATTTCTACTCCCATGAGTTTAAATGCATTAATCGTTCTAAAAACATCTTCACTTTCAAGTAAATTATTTATACGCGTTGTTCCATTGGCAAGCGAAGCAAGGATAATTGCACGATGTGAAATCGATTTATCCCCTTCCAGCGATAACGTACCAGATAAGGGACGACTATTTTGTAAAAGTTCTATTTTCATAATACATCACTTCCTAAATTTCTGAAAAACTCCCTCAAATATTTTTCAAGTTCATGATCGTCAACTTTATGAATTAAAGGGGAACCAACTCTACTTAAAAGAACCATTTGAATTGAGTGGTTTACTGCTTTTTTGTCAGATTTCATTAATTTAATTAACCTTTTCAAATTTATTTGTTCTAACTTCAAAGGGTAACCATTTTCTTTTAACCATTTAAAGAGAGCTCTTGTCGGTAAGTCAGCACTTAGAAGTTGTTCACTAACATAAAGGGAAAAAAGAAGGCCAATGGCTACTGCTTCACCGTGTGTCAATGTATGATACTTAAAATATGTTTCTAATCCATGGCCAAGCGTATGACCTAGATTTAAGTGCATTCTCACGCCAAGTTCTTTTTCATCCTGTTCAACAATTATTGCTTTAGTTTCAATTCCTTCCTTAAGATAGGTTTGAAGATGATGAAACTTTAACGGATGGATGGGGTCGGCCAATATGTTGTTAAAGAAAGAGTCATTGGCTATTAATGCTTCTTTAATAAGCTCCGCATATCCAGAACGAATTTCTTTTATAGGTAAACTTTTAAGCGTCTTAATATCATAAATAATTAAACGTGGTGCATGAAAATTACCAATTAAATTTTTGCCAAATTCATGATTAATGGCTACTTTTCCTCCTACACTACTGTCATGTGCCAGGATGGTTGTCGGAAGCTGAATATAGTCAATGCCTCTCATATATGTCGCAGCTACAAATCCGGCCAAGTCACCTATCACTCCTCCTCCTAAAGCAATCATAAGGGAATTACGATCACACCCCATTTCTATTAAATATGAATGCACGTCATAAAAGACATCAATTGTTTTCGATTCTTCTCCAGGTTTAACAACCTTTGTATAGACGGTATAGTCATGTAAACTTTCTTCTACCTCTTTAAGATATAATTTTTTAACATTTTCATCTGTTAAGATTAAAATAGAAGAATAATGGGTGCTTAAATGTTGAGGAAGGTTTTTGTAGATGTCGTATCCTAGATAAATAGAATAATCATGTGTAGTTGATTTGATTTTTATTTCATCCATTAAAAACACCTTACTTCTTCTCGATAACGCTCTATATTTTCTTTTAATACGGGAAATGAATCACTGTGGAACTGTTCGATAATAGCCTTAGCAATTTCAATAGCAACGACGTGTTCCATCACGACTGCAGCAGCTGGGACAGCACAGGCATCTGAACGCTCAACACTCGCATGGAATGGTTCTTTTGTCTCTATATCAACACTCTTGAGTGGTTTGTAAAGAGTAGGGATAGGTTTCATAACCCCTTTTACAATAATTGGCATACCTGTTGTCATGCCTCCTTCAAAACCGCCTAAACGGTTTGTTTCTCTATAGTAACCATTTTCTTTAGTCCAGGAAATTTCATCATGTACTTGACTCCCCGGGTTCCTTGCCGCTTCAAACCCAAGACCGAATTCTACACCTTTAAATGCATTAATACTTACAACCGCTGCTGCTATACGGCTATCTAGTTTACGATCATAATGAACATAAGATCCAAGACCTGCCGGCACTCCCTTAACATAAACCTCGGTCACACCGCCTAGCGAATCTCCTTCTTCTTTCGCTTTATCGATAGCCTTCATCATATCTTGATCAACGTCTGGATCGAGTGTTCTTACTTGGGAAGCCTCAGACCTTTCTTGTCTTTCTTTCATCGTTAAAGAAATGTCTTTTGCCTGGATTCCACCAATTTCTTTAACATAGCCAATCACTTCGATACCTAAATGTTTTAACAGCGTTTTAGCAACTGCTCCAGCCGCCACCCGCGCAGTGGTTTCTCTGGCCGAGGAACGCTCTAAGACATTCCGCATATCCCGATGTCCATATTTTAAACCACCATTTAAATCTGCATGACCTGGTCTTGGTCTAGTAACAACCCTTCTAATTTTTGCATTATCAGGTAAAGGATCTTCCCCCATAATATCTGTCCAGCGTTTAAAGTCATCATTATGGATAACAAGAGATATTGGAGAACCAAGTGTATACCCATGTCTTATTCCACTCGTTATTTCTACTAAATCCTTTTCAATTTGCATTCGTCTTCCGCGACCATATCCTTTTTGCCTTCTGAGTAAAGAATTGTCAATGTTTTCTTTTAATAATGGCATGTTAGCAGGAATGCCTTCGATAATTGTAGTTAATTGTTTACCATGTGACTCTCCTGCTGTTAAAAAACGCATAAAGTGCACTCTCCTTTAGTTAATTCTTTTGATAGAAAAATGTATCGACTAACTTTAAATTGTATTTTTCAGAATTAAATATTTGTTCTGTACTACCTACAAATAATATTCCTTGCTCATTTAATGAAGAGCTGAACTTTTGATAAATAATATCTTTTGCTTGATCAGTAAAGTAAATGAGGACATTACGACATACGAGCAAGTCAACATTTTCAGGATATGTATCAGCTAATAAATTATGTTTTTTAAATGTAACCTGATTTTTAACCGAGTTATTGATATGATACAGGTAATTGTTATATGTGAAAAATTTCTTTTTAAAGTGAGTGGAAAGGTTTTTTAATGATTGTTCTTGGTATATACCTTTCTTAGCCTGTTTCAATACAAATTCATCAATATCGGTTGCTATAATTGTTGCTTGAACCTCTGGAAACAATTCAGCCAATAACATAGCAATGCTATAAGGTTCTTCGCCCGTAGAACACGCAGCGCTCCAAACAGTGAGTTTGTTTTTCTTTTTAGTTAGTAATGGAATAATGTCCTTTTCTAATGCATTCCATCGTTTTGGATTACGATAAAATTCAGATACATTTATGGTAAGTCGTTTAGTAAACTCTTCTAATAATGTTTCATTTTCTTCAAGTGCACGATAATATGTTACAAAGTCTTGGTATCCTCTTTTATTTCTTAATGAAGTTATACGTCGCTTCATTTGTGCTTCTTTATACAAACTTAAATCAATGCCAAGTTTTCTATTTATACGTGAAATAAATTGAATGTAATCTTGTGACATGAGTTTTCCTCTTTTATATTTATTTTCTATTTAATTTTTGATTATCATATTTTAAAAATGCCTCCGTATTAACGGAGGCGTAAATTGTATACTCTAATAAATCCATTCGCTATCTTGTTTGTTATAAGTTAAAATTTCATTTTCATTGAAAAATAAATTAACTTCTCTTTCGGCACTTTCCACTGAGTCAGATCCGTGGATAACGTTCTTACCAACCGTAACTCCGTAATCGCCACGTATTGTTCCTGCATCTGCTTCTGCTGGATTTGTCGCCCCCATCATATGGCGAGCTGTAGCGATGACATTTTCACCTTCCCAAACCATTGCAAATACTGGGCCTGATGTAATAAACTCAACAAGTTCGCCGAAGAATGGACGTTCTTTATGTTCACCATAGTGTTCCTTTGCTAATTCCTCTGAGACTTGCATTAGCTTAGCACCAACTAGTTTAAACCCTTTCTTCTCAAATCGTCCAACAATTTCACCGACCAAGTTACGTTGTACCCCGTCAGGTTTTACCATTAAAAAGCTATTTTCCATAACTACACCTCTTTTAATATGTATTTCTTGCAAAATGTAACCGCTAAAATTTTACCAGATTTCATAGGAAATGACAATATATACTGTTAAGAGCGACGCTTTCCAATATATCTTGCTATATTTTCCAATGTTTGCTTTGCTTTATGATTTGGAAAGTCATGAATCGTGTCTAACGCCTTTAGTAAATATCTCTCACTTAACTGATAGGCTTGTTCTATAACATCTGATTGATTAATTTTAGTTATAAGTTCATTAATATCTTCATCTTTTATTTCACTTGGATCGTGAAACACGTTAGTTAATAATTCAGCAAAATTATGATCACGCATCGCTATTAACACGGGAAGAGTTATATTCCCCTGCCTTAAATCATTTCCTGATGGTTTACCTAAGACTTTGGATGTTGAAGTGAAGTCGAGAATATCATCTATAATTTGATAAGACATGCCAATATAATATCCATACTTATATAACTTATTTATATGTTCCTCTGATAAGCCTGCTGAAATGGCACCTAATTTACAACTTGTTGCAATCAGTAAAGCAGTCTTTCGCTTTATCCTTCTTAAGTAATGTCTCAAGTTTTGATTTATGTTATATTTATCTTTTATTTGCTCAATTTCCCCTACACAAACTTCAACAATAGCTTGTGATAAAGATTGATGAATAGCTGCCTTTTCTATCGTAGTTATACTTTCCAGAGCACGTGCTAAAATATAATCGCCTGTGTACATAGCAACGCGGTTCCCATAATGATGTTTTATTGTTGGTTTTCCTCTTCTTAACGTTGCCTCATCAATAACATCATCATGAACAAGTGTAGCCATATGGATGAGTTCAAGTGAGACAGCGATAGTCTTTATTTCATCCATGTTAAAGTCTCCAAATCTGCCAGACAGCAACACAAAAACAGGCCGAATTCGTTTTCCACCCGCCCTTAATAGCTGCGTTGAAGCTTCTCTTAAAACAGGATGTTCTGCTTGGATGACCTTATTCAGTGCGTCTTCAATTGTGTTTAAATCATTTTTTAAATAACTGTATGTTTTAGCTAGATTCATGTAAGTCACCTTTTGTGGATGATTACAATTTTAAAAGTTAACAAATTGCCTAAGGTTTTACGATTGATTCATAATACTATCATTTCTGAAGCATAGTTAACTAGAACATCATCCCATATTTCATTCTTATTTTATCCCCATATGCATCGCTGCTACACCACCGGTATAGCTTTTTACTTTCACATGTTTAAAACCAGCATTTAAAAACATTGTTTTAAGCATGTTTTTATCTGGAAAGTCTTTTGCTGATTCATGCAACCAAGCATATTCTTGATAGCTTTTCGCAAATAATTTACCAATTAATGGCATTATATATCTAAAGTAAAAATAATACCCTTGTCTAAATCCAATCATGGTAGGTTGGGACGTTTCTAAACAAACGACTAAACCACCTGGTTTAACAACCCTATACATTTCTTTTAAGACCGTCATATACTCAGGTACATTTCTAAGTCCAAATCCTATAGTCGCATAATCAAACTTATTATCTTCAAACGGCAATTTCATGGCGTTACCATGCATGAACTCTAATTGAGGCATTGGAGGGTGTTGTTTTATCTTTTGATTAGCAACCATTAACATATTGTCACTAAAGTCTAATCCTATTACCTTACCTTCAGGACCAATTTCTTCGGCCAGAGAAATTGACCAATCACCTGTGCCAGCACAAACATCTAGTGCTTGCGCCCCCCTTTTAACATTCATTTTTTCCATAACGTCCTTTCGCCAAGCTGTATGTCTTTGAAAGGAAATGATTGAGTTCATTGAGTCATACTTACTATAAATTTTCTCAAAAACATGGTGGACACGTTCTTCTTTTGTTTGATGTTCATTTTCAGACATAATTTATCCTTCTTCCGTTCTTTGAATAATTACCATATCTATTTTCATGTGATCAATTTTATTAAAAATATATGATTTCAATTCTACATAACTGTCAGGAATTTGTTTCGCTGACTTTTCAACGTTTTTTATAGATATGGGAATGTCCCGTTTAAGAAATACATCTAAATCTTTATTTGAATAATCTGGAGATTCCCCTAACCAATTCTTTAAGAAGTGTGACTGATTAGATTCTCCATTTTCTCTAAGACTGTAAAGCTTGTTTAAAAGAAGCCAATCGCTTACGAACTCACTTAACATAGGCTCATTAATATGATTCGCCACATAACTAATAGATAAGGAGTTTATATCTTTCACACATTCCATAAATTCATCAAGAGAAGAAAACTCTTGATAATAGAGTTTCATTTTTTGTTCATTGATAACTTTAATCGCATCGGCTAATGTATGAATCATCTTAAAATCCTCTATTTCAGATAGCAATAAATAGTATAAACCACTATAATAATCACCCGCCAGCACACTCAACTGTTTAGATACTCTTTCAGGTATATGTTCCGGTAGCTCAGGGCCATCATTAACACTATCATGGATTGTCAAGGCTAAATCAATAAGCATTATGGTTACGATATAACTTTCTTTTTTATATGTAGGTAAATGGTTTAATATTTCATTTAAAAATATAAGCTTTTCATCTTCTATGATTGGTCTTTGAATATATTGGTCTAAATAGGTATGTTTTAATTTATTCTTAATAAGATTCTTAAGATATTTGATTTCATTTTCATTTTCATACAAAGTCATCACCCTGACTCTTTCCAAAATTCCTGCTTACTTTCGCTATTATAACATAATTATCGATTGTTAGATAATGTTGGAGTGGAAACAGTAGCAAGAAATTTATGACAGATTAATCATTTTTAATCTCCCCATGTTGGGTTTGGATTAATGCTTTTCCTCTCACTTTTACTGCAGACGTATGTTCAGTAAATTGTGCCAACATGATTTCACCTTTATCCAATTTTTCGGTATGATGAAAGCGTGTATCAGTTCCTCTCGTCAATCCAATAACATTAACCCCATCTTCTAATGCTTTTACAATAAAAAAGTCTGTTTTTGAAATTGGTTTATCCACATAAAACACTCCTTATAAAATATAGTGTTATATCAAAATTATAATAATAACGAATGATGGCCTTAAGAGACAACAAAGAAAAAAGGGTGCGTCATGACGCACCCTTTATAGCCCTATGTACGATTATTTCACGCTATCTTTAAGGGCCTTACCTGCTTTAAATGCAGGAACTTTGCTTGCCGGAATTTCGATCTCTTCCCCAGTTTGAGGGTTACGGCCTTTACGAGCTGCACGCTCACGTACTTCAAAGTTACCAAAACCGATTAATTGAACTTTTTCACCTTCACTAAGTGAATCCATGATTGTTTCGAAAACAGAATCAACGGCTTTGCCTGCATCCTTCTTGGATAGTTCGCTCTTTTCAGCTACTGCATTAACTAAATCCGTTTTATTCATGATATTCACCTCCTCCCAATAGGTTAAATCGACATTGGAACAAATCAATTCATATCTTCATTTGTTTACCAAGTTGCCTTTTTTTATACTAGCTTGCTACCATTAATGGTAACAAAGCTTATATTAACTGAGTTTGTATTTAAATTCAACATATTTATGCATATTTTTCATTTTTTTATGGTAAAACGGTTACAATACTAAAAATACAGCAAAAATGAACGTCCCTTATTAGATATATACGACATTGACAGCAGTTTTCCTGCTGTCATACAAAACTTTTTTATAACCCGCCCTAGATAATAAAAAAGAATTTATATAATAAAAGAAAAAAACAGCAACCTTGTTAAGCTGCTGTCTAAAAAATCATGCTAAAAAGCATTTGTTTTTTATAAAATAATTGCAATCAATCCGCCAGAACCTTCGTTAATAATACGTTCAAGTGTATCTTTTAATTTATACCTGGCGTTCTCAGGCATCAAGGCAATTTTAGCCTGGATTCCTTCGCGTACTATCGAGCTTAATGAGCGTCCAAAAATATCAGATTCCCAGATAGATAAAGGGTCTTCTTCAAAATCTTGCATTAAGTAGCGAACAAGCTCTTCACTTTGCTTTTCCGTTCCAATAATTGGAGCAAATTCAGATTCTACTTCAACTTTAATCATATGAATTGAAGGAGCCATCGCTTTCAAACGTACCCCATACCGAGATCCCTGACGAATAATCTCTGGTTCATCTAATTCCATGTCTTCAAGAGTAGGTGCTGCAATTCCATATCCAGTCTGCTTTACCATTTGAAGTGCACCTGATACCTGATCAAACTCCCGTTTCGCATGGGCGAAATCTTGCATCATTTCTAATAAATGATCCTTCCCCCTTATTTCCTCACCGACAATTTCAGTTAGAATTTGATCATATAAATATTCAGGGGCATGTAAATCAATCTCTGCAATTCCGTCTCCCATTTCCATCCCGGCAATATTCGCTTTATCAATATAGTCATATTCGGAAAATTCGCCAATAATTTGGTCGACATCTCTTAGTCGTTTAATATTTTTTACCGTTGATTCAATCGCTTCTTGGTAACTTTTTCTTAACCAATGTTCCTCTCTTAAAACCATGACCCAACTTGGGAGATTAACATTGAGTTCTAGTACCGGAAACTCATAAAGCGCTTCACGTAATACATTATGCACATCGTGTTCTGTCATTGATTCGATACTCATTGACAGGACTGGGATATCATAATCCCTAACCAAGTCTTGTCTTAATAACTCCGTCTCCTCACTTGAAGGTCTGACGGAATTGATCACCATAATAAATGGTTTACCAACCTCTTTTAGTTCCTCGATCACTTTTGCTTCTGCATCTACATAATCAGCTCTTGGTATCTCACCAATCGTTCCGTCTGTGGTAACGACGACGCCAATAGTAGAATGCTCTTGAATCACTTTCCTAGTACCTATTTCCGCAGCATCATGAAATGGAATGGAGTCTTCATACCATGGTGTATGAATCATTCTAGGGCCATTTTCATCTTCAAATCCTTTTGCACCATCCACCGCATAACCGACACAATCAACCAATCGTACATTTACATCCAAACCATCTTCGACATTAATAGAAATAGCTTGATTTGGAATAAATTTTGGCTCTGTAGTCATGATTGTTTTACCTGCAGCACTTTGAGGCAATTCGTCATGTGCCCGGCTTCTTTCACTTTCATCCTCAATGTTTGGTAAAACAATTTGCTCCATAAACTTTTTGATGAAAGTTGACTTGCCTGTTCTTACTGCACCGACTATTCCTAAATAAATATCTCCATTTGTTCGTTTTGAAATATCATTAAAGATATCGAACTTTCCCAAAAGATCCCCTCCCAATATCACTTACAAATTATTATTGAACACAGATTACGACTAATTGACATTACAAGTCTATGATGTTGTCCTATTAAATTATGACTTAATATGTGTAAATAAATTTCTTCCTTGTTTTTTATCAATAAAAAACCCTTGAAACAATATATGTTTCAAGGATACTAATATGCTAATTATTCATAAAAACAGGTTCATCGTCTTCAATAGTATAAGGAACAGAGTAAGCTGGTAAGAAAGGTGAATTATCTGCCAGTATAAAGCGAATATCATCACCATGTTTATAATCGGACTCATCAAAAGTCTTCAACGCCTCATTTAGATCAATTCTATAGTCTATAAACAACTTACCTTCTGTGTTCATAATAATGGGTAACTGATTGTCGAAATAGGGGCTTTTCACATGAGGAGATGAGTCCAAGCCTAATTTCTCATAGTCAATTGTAAACATCCCTTTATCAATCTCTTCTCCAAAAGGCGGGTAAATATGCTTGTCCCGATAAAGATCAAGTTGTACATTAACTCGCCTAATCTCCTCAGTCATTCTTAAATCAATCAATTTTACTTGTGGATCATCTTCTGGATATAAGATTGCATATTGATAAGTTCCGCCATTTTCATATGCATTTCCTGGTACTTCTGAAATTAGATTGTGTTCTTTTAAAATATTAAAATCAATTAAATACTTCTCGAAAATCGGAGTCTCATTATCTTTTGTTTTTATTGGTATGAGACCATTATTTTCTTCTATATAAGTGTCTACTGCTGTTTGAATTGTATTTAATTGCTGTTCATTAGGAACTTGATTTTTACCTAATTCATCATTAGGATATAAACAACCACTTAAGAGCAATAAACAAAATGGTAAAATAAACAGCTTAATATATGTAGTTTGTTGCACTGTACTTTCCTCCTGCCTGTTTACCTTGTTGGACCACTAAAAACAATATAAACAATTATAATACCACCGACTAACAAAGAAATATAAGCTAATAACGAAACTATCCCAGCAAACCATCCTTTCAGACGGTTTCTACCCAACCATATTAACCCTAGAGCTAATAGTAAAAAGAATATTCCTGCAAAGGAAATCCACATTTTCAGCATTGATAACGACAAGTTTTTCACCTCAAATACAAACCTTATTACATATCTCACAGTATTATAACACGACTGATCAAATAAAATAAATCGATTAATCTAGTTATATCCCATTTTATACTATTAGATAAAAAAACCGGGAAAAGAGGAGCTATCTCTTCCCGGAGATGACTAAATATTTATCCATTGTAGCCCTATCTATGAATGCTTGTGCAATTCTATTATATGTGAGCAAAGTTTAAAACGTATACTCACATGCCCAGTAAAGGCCTATTTTTTAAACATTTGACTTAGCGTTTGCATATCCATTGGTACGTTTTGGTTCGTGATTGTTTTAACAAGTTTATCTTCTTTTTCTTTGGAAACGGGTTTATTTGCCATCTTTGCTAATTGACGTATTAATTTTCTTACTGTTCTTTCGTCTGAGAAGTCAGCACTCTTTACCGAATCTGCAACTTTATAAATATCACTTGGATTAATCGATGAATTTTTTTGTATTTTACCAAAAAGATTATCTTGATTATTAGCCACATGCTCGCCTCCTTGCTTTGTTCATTCAATACATGATATGCAAGGAAAGCTTTTTTGTTATGACATTTTAATATTTTAATCCATGAGCAAATTGCTTATTACTTAGCATCTCTGTTTCTGATCAAAGATGCTAAATCATCCATCTCCTCACGTTTATTACGATTCATCAATTGCTCGACAATATCTCTTGGCTTTTTATCATTGAATAAAATTTGATACAAGCCATACGTTATTGGCATATCCACATTTTCTTTTTCAGCAAATTTATATGCAGCCTTAGTCGTACGCACTCCTTCAACAACCATACCCATTTGATCTAAGATTTCATCTAATTTCATACCCTTACCAAGCATGTTTCCTGCACGCCAATTTCTGCTGTGTACGCTTGTGCAGGTTACAATTAAATCACCAACACCAGGGAGTCCTAAAAAGGAAAGTGGATTGGCACCTAAAGCTGTTCCAAGTCGAGTAATTTCTGCTAAACCACGTGTTATAAGAGCGGATTTAGCGTTATCTCCATAACCCAAACCGTCTGAAATGCCAGCACCAAGCGCTATTATATTCTTTAATGCGCCACCTAATTCAATACCTATCATATCTTTACTTGTATATACTCGGAAAGATTCATTGAAAAATAAATCTTGAGCATATTTGGCATTGTCCTCGTTAATAGATGATACGGTTACTGTTGTAGGATGTCTCAACGCAACTTCTTCAGCATGACTGGGGCCTGATAATACTACAATATCTTCATAACTGTAATAATCCATTTCTTCGCTTATCATTTGTGAAACACGTTTTAATGATCCAGGTTCAATACCTTTTGAAGCATGAATAATAGTCACTTGATGATCTAAAGCGTCATTTAACTGTTGGCACACTTCTCTCACAGCTTTTGTAGGCACAACCATGACTATACTCTCAACATCATCTGTAGCATGCTTTAAATCATTATAAGCATGAATGTTATTAGGGAGTATGGCATCTAAATATTTTTCGTTTTTATGTGTTTCGTTTATGTACTCAGC
>Ga0209487_1002339_pt1 | contig 15448 bp, 14 predicted proteins | sample Poulit2012_FD_187524 | JGI IMG/M metagenome (GOLD analysis project Ga0209487, IMG submission 187524) | Agricultural soil microbial communities from Georgia to study Nitrogen management - Poultry litter 2012 (SPAdes) (version 2) | ecosystem: Environmental > Terrestrial > Soil > Agricultural land... | reverse complement strand
AAGCTCCGTCGGCTGCCAGCTCGCCCGCCGCAAAGCGGCTGAAGGTAACCGTGTAAGGCAGTTCGCCGCCGCCGCCGGACATCTCGATGCTCTCCTGCTCCAGCCGGATCCCGTGTGAACGGAGGTTGGCGCTCAGCTCGTCGTACGCCATCTCCCCCAGGCGGCCTGCCCCTTCGACCAGCTCGCCCTGACTTAGCCGCGGCTCCAGGAAGGTCCCGGCAGCGAGTACCGTCCGATCCGCGAAGCGGCGTATCCCCTCCCAGGTCTCCAGTCCGGTCACGGCGCCGTTGCTCACCACCAGGCCGGTCACGTTCGACTGGAGAAGATGGACGTTCGGCATTGATTCGAGGGCGTACTTGGCAGAGAGGTACAGCTGTGCCCGCCTGACCTGGGCCCTCTCCCCCGACCCGCCCAGAAGGCGGTGCATGAGGGTGCCCTCCGGCGGCTGCAGGACGTGGCGGTCGTGGGCGAGCAGGTAGACCGTATCCAGGCTGGTCGTGACCAGCAGGACATCAAGGCCTTCCCGGGCGGCTGCCCAGGCGGCTTCGCTGCCGGCTATACCTGCACCCACCACTGCCAGCTCGTAACGCCTGCTCATGACGCGGCCGTGCTCAGTCCAGGACCTCGCCGTAGGCAAGGTAGGGTAACCGCTTGCCGGACGCCCGGAGCAGCAAGTGCTGTCCGCTCCGGGTGCGCTGGTAGATGAGCACTCCGCTGCCCCCGTCCAGCAGTTCGGTGGAGCAGGGATCCTCGATGACTACGCGCAGGTGCAGGGGCAGTTCGGTACGGATCCAGCCCATCTCGTAGCGGCGGCTTTCCCCGGTGCGGTAGCCGAAGAAGATCTGGGCGGGCTCGCCATCGTTGTAGTAGGCGACCACCGATTTCGCTTCGCCGCTGCGGTAGAGGGCGAACGCTTCCCAGATGGCCAGGCGGGCCTCGTCCTCGCTCACGAACTCATGCTCGGGAGCCGTGGTCTCACCGAAGAAGGCGGCGGGAAAACGCTTCGGCTGCGCGTAGTAGCCGCTGGGTCCCACCCTCAGCTTGATGGCGCCGTTGTCGAACGATTTGCCCTTCACGACGCTCTTGAGGTGGGAAATGATCAGGCCGTAGCGCCTGTTGTGTTCGGTTGCGAACTCGTCCCAGTTGGGATCCACCAGGCTCGCATCCGTATTGATCTGCAAGCCCTGCACACTGTTCGTGATCATCTCTTCTCTCCTGTGAAGACCGCCGATATCCCCATGCTCTGCAACCGGTAACGGACGCGGCCAAAGCCGGCGCGAATCATCTGTTGTGCCAGAGCCGGGGGCTCGGGGAAGGCAAGGACTGACTGGGGAAGGTACTCGTACGCTGCCCGGCTGCCGGAAACGGCGCCGCCAACACGCGGGAGTATGTTCCTGAAATAGAAGCGGTAGACCTCGCCCAGGACGCCGTCCGGAGGCGGAGGAAACTCGAGGATTACAAGCCGGCCACCAGGCCGCAACACGCGTGCGAACTCGCTCAGCGCCCCGTCCACGTCTGCAAGGTTGCGCAGTCCGTAGGCGATGGTGACGGAGTCGAACGTTTCCGCTTCGAAGGGAAGCTCCAGCGCGTCAGCGTGGAGAAACTCGACCTGCCTGCCCTGCGCCGTGGCCTTCCGGCGCGCGACCTCGAGCATCTGTTCCGCGAAGTCAACACCGGTGACGACAGCAGCCGGCGCCTGCCGCTTCAGCTCGAAGGCAAGCTCGCCCGTGCCCGTGGCAACATCGAGAATCCGCGTTGCGGACTCCGTTGCCAGGCGTGCGGCCTCGCGCCTCCAGAGCCGGTCGATACCGGCAGAGAGCAGCGTATTGAGCAGGTCATACCGGCCCGCGATCCCGGAGAACATCTCCTGGACCGCCTTGGCCCGGTCTGTCGCCGGCGCCACGCGGGTCAGGCCAGTTTTCTGTGAAGGTCGTGCCGGGCGAGGAAATTGTCGAGTTTCTCGCGGCTGAAGTTGGACAGGCTAACGGCGTCGCCACCGTACTCGACAGTAGGAACGCTGCGCTTGCCGCCGTTCACGCTCATGACGTACTGGGCAGCACTATCGTCGTTCTCTATGTCTATCTCCTGGTAGGAGATCTGCATCTGGTCCAGGTACATCTTAGTGACGCGACAGTCACTGCACCACTGGGTAGTGTAGATCTTGATCTGCATCGCACCTCCGCGGTGCTGCCCCGGCTATGAAAGTACCACGCTGGGCTTTTGCCCAGGAACCCAGGGCTACCGGAGGTGCACGTTTGAGCTTTCTCACAGGTACGCGACCGCGTGAGAGTGTAGTCCCAGGCAGCGGGTGGCTACGGGCCAGCGAGTATACTTCCCTGTTGCCATGAATTATAGAAACGTTGCCATCATCGCTCACGTAGACCACGGGAAGACCACTCTCGTCGACGGCCTACTCAGACAATCGCACGTCTTCCGTGAAAACCAGGTGGTCGAGGAGCGCGTGATGGACCGTGGCGCCCTCGAACGCGAACGCGGCATTACCATCCTTGCCAAGAACACCGCGGTGGAGTGGAACGGCGTCAAGATCAACATCGTTGACACGCCCGGTCACGCCGACTTCGGCGGGGAGGTGGAACGCGCCCTGGGCATGGTCGACGGGGTTCTGCTCGTTGTCGACTCGGCCGAAGGGCCAATGCCGCAGACCCGCTTCGTCCTCAGCAAGGCACTGGCGCTGGGGCTCAAGCCGATCGTCGTCATCAACAAGATCGACCGCAAGGATGCCCGCCCCGACGCCGTGGTCGACATGACCTTCGACCTGATGGTCGAGCTGGGCGCCAGCGACGAGCAGCTGGACTTTCCGATCCTCTACGCGATCGCCCGGGAAGGGCGGGCGTGGGCGGACCTGGACAACCCAGGGGAGGACTTCACGCCGCTCTTCGAGACCATCCTGGAGCACACCCCCGCACCGTCCGCTGACCCTGAGGGTCCATTCCTGATGCAGGTCTCCAACCTCGACTACTCGGACTACCTGGGCCGCATGGCCGTGGGCCGGGTGCTGCGGGGAACTGCAAGCGTCGGCTCGCCGGTCACTCACGTCGATCGCGACGGCAAGAGGCATAAGGAACGCCTCACCAAGGTCTTTACCCACATGGGCCTGGGCCGGGTCGAGACGCAGGAGGCTCACGCCGGCGATATCGTGGCCATCACGGGGATCGAGGACGTCCAGATCGGCGACACGCTTGCCGACCCTGAGCACGTCGAGCAGCTGCCCATCCTCGAGGTGGACCAGCCTACGGTCGCCGTGACCTTCAGTCCGAACACCAGCCCCTTCGCGGGCAAGGAGGGCAAGTACGTCACCAGCCGCCATATTGGTGACCGTCTGGCACGCGAAGCGATGACCAACGTTGCCCTCCGGGTAGAGGAGCTGGGCGGCGAGTCGTACCGGGTCGCCGGCCGCGGTGAACTCCACCTGTCGATCCTTATCGAAGAGATGCGCCGCGAAGGGTACGAATTCAGCGTCTCGAGGCCCGAGGTCATCATGCGGGAGATCGACGGCGTCATGCACGAGCCGTTCGAGCTTGTCGTTGCCGACGTCCCGGTAGACACCGTCGGCAGCATCATGGAAACCCTGTCGTCGCGCCGCGGCACGATGATCGATATGGTGCAGGGTGAGGACCGGGCGCGGCTCGAGTTCTCGATGCCCAGCCGGGCACTGTTCGGCTACCGCACACAGTTCCTCTCACTCACCCAGGGCGAGGGGCTGCTGTCGCACGTGTTCGACTCCTACCAGCCGCTGCAGGGCGAGATCCGTACCCGTCAGGGCGGCTCCCTGGTGGCGATGGAGGCCGGTGAGGCCTTCGCCTACAGCATCTGGAAGCTGCAGGACCGCGGCACGTTCTTCATAGAGCCGGGCACGCCCGTCTATGTGGGGATGATTCTCGGTGCCCACGCGCGCGGCGGCGACCTGAACGTAAACGTCAACAAGAACAAGAAACTCACCAACGTGCGGGCGGCAGGCAGCGACGAAAACCTCGTGCTCACTCCCCCGCGCAGGCTAAGCCTCGAGGAGGCACTCGAGTACATCGAGGATGACGAGCTCCTGGAAGTGACCCCCAAGAGCCTGCGCCTCAGAAAGCGCGTACTGGACCCATCCATGCGCAAGAAGGACAGCAAGGTGAGCGCCTAGCCCGGCCTGGGCATGGCGCAGTAACCCCGGCAGTCAGCAGCTCCGTGCCGACTGTCGGGTTCCATGAAGCGGCGGGGCGTGCAGATCGAAGCACGCCCCGCCGCTTTTGAAGTGTCATTCCGATGCGTTGCCCGGCCGCCCGGAAGCTCTTCCCGGTCAAACCTGCTGCGCACTGTGCAGCTGCGCGTAGGTGCCGGCCTTCGATACCAGCTCCTCGTGACTCCCCTGCTCGCTTATCCCATGCTCGTCGACGACGATGATCCGGTCCGCATCTCGGATGGTGGCGAGGCGGTGGGCGATCACGAGCGTGGTACGCCCCCTGGCCAGTTCGGCCAGCGCCAGCTGGATCTCCCGCTCGGTCTGCGTATCGAGGGCCGATGTAGCCTCGTCGAGGATGAGAATGGGCGGGTTCTTCAGGAAGATACGGGCAATCGACAGGCGCTGCTTCTGGCCGCCCGAGAGCCGCACACCTCTTTCACCGATGACGGTATCGAGTCCCAGAGGCAGGCTCTCCAGCAGGTCGTGAAGCTGCGCCTTGCGGGCCGCATCCAGGATCTGGGCCTCCGTTGCATCCAGTCGCCCGTAGGCGATGTTCTCCCTGATGGTCCCGGCGAAGAGGAAGACGTCCTGCTGGACGATGCCGATCTGACGCCGCAACGAGGCAAGAGTCATGTCGCGAATGTCGGTGCCGTCGATGGTGATCCGGCCCTCATCTACCTCGTAGAAACGGGGCAGCAGAGAACAGATCGTGGTCTTCCCCGCCCCGGAGGGCCCTACGAAAGCCACGGTCTCGTTCGCACGGATGGTCAGGTCGATGTCCTGGAGAACCGGTGCGGGGGCGTCCTCGTAGCTGAAGGTGACCCCTTCGAAGCGAATGTCGCCCCTCAGTCCGGATACCGGGGTCGCATCAGGCCTGTCGGTAATGTCGGGCGCGATCGAGATGAGGTCGACGTACCGCTTGAAGCCGGCGATTCCCCGGGGGTACTGCTCGATCACGGTGTTGATCTGCTGCAGCGGCCGGAAGAACACGTTGATGAGTAGCAGGAAGGCCACGAACTCACCGTTGCTGAGCGAGCCGCCGATAACGAAGTAGCTGCCCGCCACCATGACCACCAGCTGGGTGAGACGCATGCTCAGGTAGCTGGACGAGTGGGTGAGCGCCATGATCCGGTAGGCCTCCAGCTTCGTCTCGCGGTATTTGCTGTTGTCATCGGCGAAGAGCCTCCGCTCGTGGTCCTCGTTCACGAACGCCTGCACGACCCGCATCCCGCCTACGTTCTCTTCGATGCGGGCGTTGAAGGCACCGATGCGGTTGTAGATGTCCCGCCAGGTGCGCGTCATCTTCGCACCGAACCGGGTCGTGAACCAGCCCGTGAACGGGACGATCAGCAGCGTGATGAACGCCAGGGGCGGGTTGACGATGAACATGAGGATGAAGGCGCCCAGCAGGGTCATGACCGCGATGAAGACATCCTCGGGGCCGTGGTGCGCCAGCTCGCCAATGTCCTCCAGGTCCTTCGTGATCCGTGCCACCAGCCGCCCCGTCTTCTGCTTGTCGAAGAAGGAGAAGGAGAGCTTCTGCAGGTGGTCGAATGCCTTGGCGCGCATGTCGGTCTCGATGTTCACGCCCAGCATGTGCCCCCAGTAGGTCACGATGTACTGCAGGAGGGCGTTGAAGAGGTAGACCAGCAGCAGACCCGCAGCGGCGATGCTGATGATGCGCCACTCTCCTGCCGGCAGGAGCCGGTCGATGAAGAGCTGCACGGCAATGGGAAAGCCCAGCTCCAGCAGGCCAAGCACGACGGCGCTGCTGAAATCGAGTGCGAAGAGCTTTTTGTAGGGTCGATAGTAGGTGAAGAACCTGCGGATCACCGACCAATGATACCCGGCCGCCCCGAAAGGGCAAGGGGCGCAGAAAATCGCCACCGTGATAGAGTTCGACGTGCACAGTGTGAGGACCAGCACGGAGCCCCCAGAGCCATTTCTCGTCGAACAGCCGGCCTTCCAGGGAACCCTGGGAGAGCTCACCTGGGCGCTCCGCAACGGCAGCGTCGAGGCCGGCGCCATCGACCTGCTGGGACTCGTGAAGTCTTACCTCGGCTACTTCGAGGAGTTCTCTGCCTTAAACCTGGAAGTGGCCAGCCAGGCCTTGCCGGGCGTTGCCCAGGTGATCGAGCTCAAACTGCGGCTGCTGCTGCCCAGGCCACCGCGTGAAGACAGCGAGGAGTCGCAGGAGGTGTTCGAGGAAACCCTCGAGGCCGTCTCGATGCTCGAAGAGCTGGAGGACGCCATCGACTTCCTGCGCCAGCGCCGCCGCGAACGACGCCTGATGCTGCCGGCGCACACGCCGCGGCCCCCCTACCCCCGCAAGAGCCGGCCGCTCAACACCGGGCCAAAGGAGCTTGCCCGCCTGGCCTCCAGGTACCGGACAGGCTCCTACTTCGAGATGGCCACGCCCCGGCTCACCGTGAGCGGTGCGATGAAGAACCTGCTCGACCGGCTGCGCAGCTGGGGGCGCCGCAAACTCCACGAGGCGGCGGGGGGAAGGGAGTGGGGCGAGCTGAGCGTCTACTTCGTCGGGATGCTCGAACTCGTCCGCTCCGGCGACGTACGGGCAAGCCAGGAGGAGCCGTTCGGGGAGATCGAGCTGGAGCTCACTCCCGGTCGCAACGGCAAGGCCGCCCCGCCCGAAGAGAAGCCGGCGCCGGTCGAGGCGTAACCGTCCCGCCCGCGGCCTAGTCCAGGAACGGGTCGATGTTGCTCTTCACGTGCCGGGTGTCGTTGACCCTTTCGATGAGCACATCGTCGCCCCGGAAGATGAGGCGGCTTATCGAGCTGTGGCGCAGCGCAATCCGCTTGCGCCACGCGGGTTTCTCCACCCCCATGATGTGGGACAGGAGCATCTGGATGGTGCCGGAGTGGGTCACTGCCACGATGTGCGGCAGCCGCGGCAACTCCTCGAACCACTCGACTGCCCGGGCACGCAGCTCCCCGTACGACTCCCCGCCCGGGGCGCGCCTGGCAAACGGGTCCTCCAGCCACCACTGCCACTCCTCCATAGAGGCGTTCTCCTCGGGAGTCCTGCCCTGGAACTCCCCGAAATCGAGCTCCATGAGGCGGCGGTCAACGGTGATCTCCCGGTGCGGGAATGCCGTACGGGCGGTCTCGTGGGCGCGGACGAGCGGGCTGGAGTAGAGGAGGTCGACGGAGCTCTCCCCTACGCGTTCACCCAAGAGTCGGGCCTGCCTGCGCCCCTCGTCGGAGAGCGGGCAGTCCAGGTGCCCCTGAAGCTTGCCGGTTGAATTCCAGTCTGTTACTGCGTGACGTATCAGCGTTAGCCTTCGCATAGCGGCGTTCCGAGTCTACCAGCGAACCGCCGACTGCCATCGTCGCGGGGGCGTGGTAGCCTCCCGGACATGAGCAGTTTGCGTGGCAAGGCAGCACTGGTAACCGGTGGTTCCAAGGGCATTGGCCTGGGTGTGGCCCAGGCTCTGGTAGCTGAAGGGGTGGACGTCGCCATTACCGCCCGCAATGAGGAGCAGGTTGAGGAGGCCGCCCGGGAACTGAACGAGGCAGGCCCCGGCCGGGCGCTTGGCCTGGTTTGCGACGTGCGCGACTACGACCAGCAGGTGCAGGTCGTGGACCGGGTTGTGGCACAGTTCGGCAAGCTCGACGTGGTGATTGCGAACGCCGGCATCGGTCATTACGCGCCCGTGGACGTGATGGACCCGGAGGCGTGGCAGGCGGTGATCGACACCAACCTGACCGGAGTGTTCTACACGACCCGCGCGGCCGCCCAGCAGCTGAAGAGCAACGAGGGGTACCTGATTACCGTCGCGTCCCTGGCGGGAGCGAACTTCTTCGCGGGGGGCTCGGCCTACAACGCCAGCAAGTTCGGGCTGGTCGGCTTCACCCAGGCAGCGATGCTGGACCTGCGCGGCTACGGCGTGAAGACGACCACCATCATGCCCGGCTCGGTCTCCTCCTACTTCAACGAGAACGAACCCGGCGAGAAGGATGCCTGGAAGATCCAGCCGGAAGACATAGGCGAGATGATCGTCTACCTTCTGAAGACGCCGCAGCGCACGCTGCCATCGAAGATCGAGGTCAGGCCCACGACGCCACCCTCCGCGAAAAAATGATGCAGTCCGGGCGCCGCTGCACCCCGTGGGTCAGCGGCGCCGGAAGTGCCTGCGGCTACGCTCCCGCCCCTGCACACGCCAGCGGGTCTCGCTTACCCCGTGGCGCATGTTGACGATGCGGGCAAGCGTAAAGAGCAGGTCCGACAGGCGGTTCAGGTAAGTCGCCACGTGCGGGTTGATCTCCTCCAGGGCGGCGAGTGCCACCACCTCCCGCTCGGCCCGGCGCACCACGGCGCGGGCGACGTGCAGGGCCGCAGCTGTCTCGGCCCCTCCCGGCAACACGAAGGAGTTCAGTGGATCGAGCTCCTCGGTGAAGTAGTCGATCACCTCCTCCAGCCACTGCACGTCCTGCTCGACGATCGGTTCTATCTTCTCGCGCTGTCGCGCGTCGAGCGGCGTCGCCAGATCGGCGCCAACATCGAAGAGGGCGTTCTGAACCTCGCGCAGCACCTCATCGACCTCCGGTTCTTGGCTGGAGGAGCGCGCCAGGCCCAGCCAGGTGTTCGCCTCGTCCACGCTTCCGTAGGCGTTTACGCGGGGGTCGCTCTTCATGCGCCGTTCGCTGCCGTAGAGTCCAGTGCTCCCCTTGTCGCCGGTCCTCGTATATATCCTCATGGAGGCAGCATAGCCGAGCGAGGGTGCCGGCGAAGGGTTGGACCCGCCTCCAGTTACAATGCGGCAGGCGCACCCCTTCGGCATGGGAGCGCCTGCGCAGGGTGGCGACGCCCGGTCGCGGCCACGTGCGCAGAACGGAGGAACAGTGGAGCTGCTCGACCAGATAATCGCCTACCAGGTGTTCGGAAATACCCTCCTGCGATGGTTGCTGGCGCTGGTGGCGTTCGTGGCGACCGTACTGCTGCTGAACGTCCTGCGCGGTGTGCTTGCCCGGCGCGTCACGCGGGGGGCCCGGCGCAATGGTTTCCGCTGGGACCGCCTGCTCCTGGAACTCCTGGGCAGCACCCGCGGCTGGCTCATCACCGCCGCCGGGCTCTTCGTGGCGACCCGGTTCCTCGAAATCGCTCAGCCTTACGAGGGGTACATCTCGCAGCTGTTCATCATCCTGGTGATCCTGCAGGTGGCCCTCTGGGGCAACCAGGCGATCACCTACTCGGTGGATCAGTACAAGGCCCGCGAGGACCTGGATGGCGGGCGCCGCAACTCGCTGGCCGCCCTCTCCTTCGTTGGCCGGCTGGTGCTCTACTCGATACTGGGCCTGCTGGTTCTCGAGAACCTGGGGGTCGATATTACCGCCCTGGTGGCCGGCCTGGGCATCGGCTCGATCGCCGTGGCACTCGCGGTACAGGGGATCCTCACCGACCTGTTCGGCTCCCTGTCGATCATCTTCGACAAGCCGTTCGAGATTGGCGACTACATCGTGGTGGGGGACCTGTCAGGGAACGTCGAGAACATTGGCCTGCGCACGACCAGGCTGCGCAGCCTTAGCGGCGAGCAGCTGGTGTTCGCCAACAGCGACCTGCTGAACAGCAGGATCCACAACTACAAGAGGATGGCCGAACGGCGGGTGGCGTTCCAGGTGCGCGTCGAGTACGGCACGCCCAGGCACGTGCTCGAGCAGATCCCCGACATCATTCGCCAGGCGGTCGAGAGGAACGAGCTGGTGCGCTTCGACCGGTCCCACTTCGCCGCGTTCGGGCCGGAGGCGCTGGAGTTCGAGACGGTCTACTACGTTCTCGACTCGGCCTACGGCGTGTTCATGGACATCCAGCAGAACATCAATTTCGAGATCTACGAGCGCTTCCAGGAGATTGGCGCCCCGTTCGCCCTGCAGGCGCGGGTAGTCGAACTGCGCAGCGGCAGGCAAATGCCCCAGATCGAGATCAGCAGCAGTACGCTCAGCAGCGCTCCCGGAACCGCCACCTGATCACGGCACCCGTCAGTTTGCAGGCTGCTTCTCGCGGCCGAACCGCTTCTCTACATACTCCTCGATCATCACGTTGAACTGCGCGGCGATGTCGGGTCCCTGCAGGGTAGCCACCAGTTCTCCGTCCCGGTAGACGGGTGCCTTGGGCGATTCGCCGGTACCAGGCAGAGAAATACCGATGTCCGCATGCCTCGACTCCCCCGGCCCGTTCACGACGCAACCCATGACCGCCACCCGCAACTCCTCCACACCGGGGTAGGTGTCACGCCACACGGGCATTTGCCCCTTCAGGTAGGCCTGGATATCGCGCGCCATCTCCTGGAAGAGGGTCGAGGTGGTACGCCCGCAGCCGGGGCAGGCGGTCACCGTCGGGGCGAAGCTGCGCAGTTCAAGCGACTGGAGGATCTCCTGGGCGATCTCCACCTCGCGTTCCCGCGGGGCACCGGGGTCGGGCGTCAGGGAAACCCGGATGGTGTCACCGATGCCCTGGGCGAGCAGCGGCCCCAGCGCGCTGGCGCTTGATACGGCGCCCTTGATGCCCATCCCCGCCTCGGTGAGACCCAGGTGGAGGGGGTAGTCGCAGCGTGCGGCCAGCTCGCGGTAGACCTTCCAGAGCTCGGGCACCCGGCTCACCTTGGCCGAGATGATGATCTTGTCGTGCCCCAGCCCATGCTCCTGCGCGAGTTCCGCGGAGATGAGGGCCGAACGCACCATCGCCTCCGTCAGGACCTCCTGGGCCTCCAACGGCTCCTCCCGTTCGGCGTTCTCATCCATGAGCGCCGTCAGCAGCGCGCTGTCGAGGGACCCCCAGTTGACCCCTATGCGCACCGGCTTGTCGTGCTCCCGGGCGATCCCGACTATCTGCAGGAAGTTCTCGTCACGCCGCTTGCCGACGCCCACGTTTCCCGGGTTGATCCGGTACTTGTCCAGCGCGGCAGCGCATTCGGGATAGCGGGAGAGCAGCTGGTGACCGTTGAAGTGGAAGTCGCCCACGAGCGGTACGTTAACCCCGGCCTGCTGCAGCAGCCGCCTGATCTCGGGAACTGCCTGTGCCGCGGCGGGCGTGTTCACGGTGATGCGCACGATCTCGCTGCCGGCGCGGGCCAGCTCCATCACCTGGTTGGCCGTGGCCTGCGCGTCGGCTGTATCGGTGTTCGTCATGCTCTGCACGACGACGGGGTGTTGGCTTCCTACCGGGACTTGCCCCACCCAGACGGTGGGGGTGGGGCGCCTGACGGTCTCACTCATCAAGGAACAGTGTATACGTACGCCCTTTCGCACGGGCGGCCCGTACTACCCGTCAGGGTCGGGGGGCAGAGAAATCCGCACACCCCACCAGCGCCGTATCGTCGCTGCGGCTGAACACGTTCAGGTGGAACTCCTGGCCTGCCAGGTCCTCGAAGCGTTCGTGGATGACGCGGGTACCGAGAACGTTCCCCTCTGCGATCCGTTCCAGCGAGCGGGTGCGGCTGGAGAGGGTGCCGCAGCTGCCTTCGTAGATCGAGGAGCGGTAGGACGCGGCCGGGTCGGGGTTGTCGAGCAGGACGCTCAGTACGGTCCGGTCACCCGTCATTTCGGTGAGCATGACGCTGCCGGTCACGCCGGTGCGGCCTACGGGTTCGATGGGGAAGCTCATCCGCTGCGGCTCCCTGCCGTCCACCGCTGCTCCGAGCCGTGTCTCCAGCTCGCGTATCGGCGAGCCTGCCGTCCGCTCTTCGGCAGCAGCATCGCGATCGGCAACCCGCTCGGCAGGGGCGGTGAGCCAGGTGCGCCTGGTGACAGGTGCTTCAGGCTCCTGGGCAGGTTCCTGAGCCTCTTCAGGCTGTGCCGGAGCGGGCTCCGGCTGGGCGGCAGGCCCTTCCGGAGCGGGCTCCGGTTCCGCTGCGACGGGCGGGGCTTCGCCCTCACCCGCCGCCTCATCTGCACCGGCCTGCGACTCCTCTGGACTGCCGTCAGCAGCGGCACCCCAGGAAGCGACAAGGACGGGAGCGTTCGTCGAGCTTCCGTCGAACGAGTAGGCGTTACGAACCGCACCCTCCTGCGGATTCTGGGGCGTGAAGATCAGCACCAGGTCGAAGGGGCCGTCGGCAGGCGCCACTTCGCTCAACAGGGGGAGCAGGTCGGGCGTCTCGTACTGACCGCCGGCTTCCCACGGTTCGATGCTCCAGCTCACCTGTGCGTCGCTTGCAGGGCGGCCGCTCAGGTCGAACCCGGCCTCCCCGTCGGCAACGTTGGCGAAGGGAGCAACCTCGCCCGTCTGGGCGCGGATGGTCACGGCGACGGGTTCGGAATCGGACTGCACGGCTGTGAAACGCACGGCAAGCCGGTCCGGTAGGCCCTCAGGGAACTCGAGCCCGCTGAAGTGGAGCCCGACCAGTTGCGGTCCATGATCCGCATCGAAGCCCAGCTCCAGGTCGCTGCTCACGAGGTAGCTGTACCCCGCCGGCCACCGTTCGGCGTCGGAGAGCGAACCTTCCAGGAACTCCTCTGCGTCGCCCGCCGACGAGTGGATGGGAAATTCGAGGGTCTCCTGCTGTGCAAGACCGCTGGAGAGAAGCAGGCCGGACAGGAGCAGCAGGCCGGCCCTCTTGAATCGATTGGTCACGTGAATCCTCCCCTTCGAGATGTTCTCGCCCCGGGGAGGGTCATTCAGGGCGCGCGGCCCGGCTGCCCTCCCCGTTCTGCTGGTGGAGGGGCAGCGTGTCAGGTCCGGGCGCGGATCAGTGTCGTCCCCGCCTCGCCTGAAACTGCCAGCTGCCCCTCCGGCTGGCAAGAAGTATATGTGGAAGATGTGACCCGACCGGGTGCGCTTTGCACTGAAAGTGTGCCCAGGTCACCTTTCAGGAGGTCTTGTCGCGAACGTCTATGGCGGCAAGCACTTCGTCCTTCAGGGAGCCGCACACGGAGACCGCCTCATTCCCGTAGATCGTCTCCCGGCCCGCCCAGTCGCCGAAGTACCCCCCTGCCTCCCGCAGGAGTACGGGGAACGGGCCGCAATCCCAGGGATTCATGGCGGGATCGAGCATCACTTCCAGGCGGCCGGTCGCGACGAGCGCATGGCCGTAGGCGTCGGACCAGCCCGGCCGGTAGGAGGTTGCGGCCACGATGTTGCGCCACGCCTGGCTGCGCCCGTACCGCTTGAACGAGGCGGCATCGGTGAACGACACGAACGCCCGGGCGAGGTCGCTCGTGGATCTCGTCCAGCAACGCTGCCCGTTGAGGTAGCAGCCCTCGCCGCGGGCGGCCCAGACGGTCTCCCCAAGTGCGGGAAAGTGGGCGACCCCAACCTCGATGTTGCCTTCCACCTCGAGGGCCAACAGGACGCCGTAGAGGGGCACGCCGCGAATGAACGACTTCGTACCGTCGATGGGGTCGACGATCCAGCGCCTGCTGGCGCCGGCGTCCTCCTCGCCGAACTCCTCACCCAGGATGCCGAACCGGGGGTAGGCGTCGCTGATGCGGGAGCGCACGTACTCCTCTGCCTCCCTGTCGGCCACCGTTACCGGCGAGAGGTCCTCCTTCTCCTCCACCCCGGTCCCGCGCTGGAAGTAACCCAGGGTGATACGGCCGGCCTGCACCGCCGTGTCGATTGCGAATTCCAGCTGTTCACGTCGCTCGCTCAACTTGCGCCTCCAGAACCAGCAGTCTAGCCCGCACGCGCAGGTGCTACCATCCGAACCATGCTCTTCGAACGCTCTCATCTCGAACGGAACGAGCGCTCGACTCTGGCCTCCTACGCCTGCTTCGCGGAAGCGTCGCGCGGGAGAATATACCCGGAGTCGGAAAGCGCCTACCGCACCGCCTACCAGAAGGACCGTGACCGGGTGATCCACACGAGCGCCTTCCGCCGCCTCGAATACAAGACCCAGGTCTTCGTCAACTACGAGGGCGACTACTACCGCACCCGGTTGACCCACACGCTGGAGGTTGCGCAGGTGGGCAAGGCGATCTCACGCGCGCTGGGCCTCAACGAGGATCTGGCCGAGACCATCGCGCTGGCCCACGACCTGGGCCACCCGCCCTTCGGCCACGCGGGCGAGAGCACCCTCAACCGGCTGGCAAAGGAGGCCGGCGGGTTCGACCACAACAAGCAGAGCCTGCGTATCGTCACCAAGCTGGAGCGGCGCTACCCGGATTTCCCGGGCCTGAACCTCACCTGGGAGACGCTCGAGGGGATCATGAAGCACGAGACCGAGTACGACGTGCCGGACAGCGAGTGGGAGCCGGACAAGCGGCCCAGCCTGGAGGCGCAGGTAGTCAACGCCGCCGACGAGCTCGCCTACAACGCTCACGATCTCGATGACGGCCTGCGTTCAGGGCACCTGCAGCCTGCGCAGATATACGAGGTGCCGGTAATTGGCAGGCTCATGGATGAGCTGGCGATCGATCCGCGGACTTTCGACCGCAACCAGCGTTACACGCTGATCCGGGAGCTGCTGGGGCTCATGATCGAGGACACCATCCGGGCCACCCACGATGCCATCCAGAGCACCGGCGTCGAGACCCTGGAGGATGTCCGGGATGCGGAGGCCCCGCTGGTCGGCAACTCGGCACAGCTCGCCCCACAGCTGCGCGAGCTGAAGTCATTCCTCTATCACAACTTCTACTTCCACTACCGGCTCATCCGCATGACCAGGAAGGCCGATTCGATCCTGCAGAGCCTCTTCGACGCCTACATCGACACCCCGCAAATGCTGCCGCCGCACGTTCAGGAAAACGTGGGCGAGCGCGGGCTGGTCCGCTCGGTCACCGACTACATCTCCGGCATGACAGACCGGTACGCGATTGACGAGTACCGCCGCCTGTTCGATCCGCTCTCGCTCACCTGAGGAGCCGCCACGGCAAGCCAAATACAGGTGCGGCCCCGGAGCGGAAAGCTTCCGGGGCCGCACAGTCAGCGCGTAGTGGCCGGAGTTACTGGGCGAGGCCAAGCAGCTGGCCGCTGCCGGCGTCCCGCACCCAGGCGTAATCGAAACCGCCGCGCAGCACCCGCACCATCGTCCAGGGGCTGGTGAGCGCCTGGGTGACGATCGCGTCGGGGGCCGGCTCGGTGACGTTGACGTCGACGAACAGCTCTCCCCCGAGCTGGCTCACGTTCTCGACCGAGACGCCGTGTCCACCCGTGGGCCTGCTCCCCAGGAAGATGGCCACGACCCTTTCCCTGGTGAAGTCCACCTCGGGCAGCGGCGGCGGCTGCAGCAGGTTCGCATGCGCCTCGCTCCAGGCCCGGGCGAAGCTGCTGTTGTCGGCGATGAGCCGGAACGACTCGTCGGTCAC
>Ga0209487_1002338_pt1 | contig 15450 bp, 15 predicted proteins | sample Poulit2012_FD_187524 | JGI IMG/M metagenome (GOLD analysis project Ga0209487, IMG submission 187524) | Agricultural soil microbial communities from Georgia to study Nitrogen management - Poultry litter 2012 (SPAdes) (version 2) | ecosystem: Environmental > Terrestrial > Soil > Agricultural land... | reverse complement strand
GACTATGAGTTCATCGTGGCACAGACCTTGCTGCACGTTGATCACCTCAACCACAGCATTGTTATCCACGGCGTCGATATTGATGAAGCTGCGCTGCAAGCGCGCTTAGATGAGCACCTGGACAAAGCACAAAAGCTTGTCGATGTCCCAGCTACCGAAGCTCCAGAGACAGTCGAAGGAAAGACCGTTACTGTCACCGCGGATATCTTGGATAAGGACTTCCGCGAGCATGTAAGCAACCTGCAGAAGAATATCTACGAGGGCGATATTTATCAGGTTGTGCCAGCCCGGTCTTTCTCCATGGAGTGCCCAGACGCTTTCGCTGCTTACCGGAAGCTGCGCGAAACCAACCCTTCGCCCTATATGTTCTATATCCGCGGCGCAGATTATGAACTCATTGGCGCATCCCCTGAATCCAACCTGAAATTCGATGCTGATACCCGCGAAGTGCAGCTCTATCCCATCGCAGGTACCCGTCCCCGCGGTGCAACGCATGAATTAGATATCCGCAATGAGCTGGACATGCGCACCGATACTAAGGAACTGGCCGAGCACACCATGCTCGTTGACCTCGCGCGCAATGACCTGGCACGGGTCGCGGTTCCTGGAACCCGGCGCGTGGCGGATCTTCTGCAGGTGGATCGCTACTCCCGCGTGATGCACTTGGTCTCCCGTGTGGTGGCAGAGTTGCACCCTGATTTCGACGCGATTGATGCCTACCGCGCGTGCATGAATATGGGCACACTCACCGGTGCACCGAAACTACGCGCGATGGAATTGGTGCGCGATACCGAGGACAAACGCCGCGGTTCTTATGGTGGGGCAGTGGGGTACCTGCGCGGAGATGGCTCCATGGATAACTGCATTGTCATCCGTTCCGCCTACATCAAAAATGACACGGCGATTGTCCAAGCCGGTGCCGGTGTAGTCCGCGACTCCGTCCCACAATCCGAAGCCGATGAAACTTTGCACAAGGCTTATGCCGTCCTGCACGCAATTGCTGCTGCCAACAACGCCACCCTGGAGGTCGTCCGATGAGCACTGTAGAAACCAAACCGAAGGTTTTACTTCTCGATAATCACGATTCTTTCGTTTATAACCTTGTCGATGCTCTTTCTGGCTATGACACCGTGGTTATGCGCAATACCGTCACAGTGACGGAAATCCTCGATGAGTCCCCTGACCTGATTGTGCTCTCCCCAGGACCCGGACACCCCACTGATGCCGGCTGCATGATGGAACTCATCGACACCGTCTTGGGCAAGATCCCACTGCTGGGCATCTGCCTCGGTTTCCAGGCGCTCTTGGAATACCACGGTGGAAAGGTCGCACCGTGCGGACCCGTCCACGGTTCTACCGACACCATGGTTCTCACCGGTGAGGGAGCGCAGCACCCCGTCTTCCACGGACTGACCACCGACGTGGAACCAGACCAACCCGATTACGTGGGCACCCAGGTTCCGATTGCGCGTTATCACTCCCTGGGTTGCACGCAGTTGCCAGAGGGCCTGCGCGCATTGGGCTATATCGATGACATCGTGATGGCCGCCGAAACCACTGACGGCACCGCACTAGGCCTGCAGTTCCACCCAGAATCCGTGCTCACGCCAACAGGTCCCGTCATGTTAGAGCGTTGTGTGGAGCAGTTGGCATCGAAAAGCGTGCTCTAAGCACGCCATTAACTGCACGTTAAACCATATTAATTAAAGTATCTATTAAGAACTAGAAAGGATGCCTCCCTCTCATGGCAGCACCACTGAATGTATTAATGAAATTCCTCGACAACCCTGCGCCCACAGTGGAGGAAGCTTATGAGGTCTTTAATCCGCTGAGCAACGGCGATTACGACGACATCCATATCGCTGCACTGCTGGCCACCATCCGTACCCGTGGCGAAACCTTCGCGGATCTGGCTGGCGCAGCCAAAGCCTTCCTCAATGCCTCACGCCCATTCCCGATTACTGGCCAAGGCATCATGGACTCCGCTGGCACGGGCGGTGATGGCACCAATACCATCAATATCTCCACCGGCGCATCGCTGGTGCTCGGCGCTGGGGGAGCGAAGGTCGTGAAATGCGGCAACCGTTCCGTATCTTCTAAGTCTGGCTCCGCGGATGCACTAGAAGCTCTCAACATCCCACTGGATTTGGACGTTGACCGTGCTGTGCGCCAGTTCGAGGAATCCGGCTTTACCTTTCTCTACGCACCCGCGTACCACCCAGCGGTCGCGCACGTCATGCCCGTTCGCCGCGCGCTGAAGGTACCCACGATCTTCAACTCGCTGGGTCCCATCCTTTCCCCAGCGCGCCCAGAGTTTCAGATCATGGGCGTTGCCAACCCGAAGCTGGGCCGCACCATCGCTGAGGTCTTTAAAGAATTGGGTCGCGGCCGCGCCATCGTCATGCACGGCGCAGGCACCGACGAAATCGCTGTGCACGGCCCAACCCAGGTGTGGGAGCTACGCGACGGCGAGATCGAAGAATACACCGTAACCCCAGACGATTTCGGCGTGGGCACCCACCAACTTGCCGACCTCACCGGTGGTGACGGCGCCGAAAACGCCGAGGCACTGCGCCAGGTCTTCAATAACACTGCACCAGCTGCACACCGCGATGCGATTGCCGCAAATGCGGGTGCCATGTTCTACCTCACCGGCCACGCTGATAGCTACAAGGAAGGCACCGACAAGGCGCTCGGTTTGCTTGCCGATGGCACCGTGAAAGATTGGTTGCAGCGCCACGAGGAGGCTAACTATGCCAAGTAATCATCAATTACCCACGGTCCTAGAAAACATTGTGGAGACCCGGCGCACGCACTTAGAGGACATCGCCAAGCGAATTGCACACGTCGATGTTGCCAGCCTGCCGCGCTCGACACGCTCGCTGTATGACAACCTGCACGGCGCAACCAATGCCTTCATCATGGAGTGCAAGTCTTCATCTCCATCCTTAGGTCTCATCCGTGAGCACTACGAGCCGGGTGCGATTGCGCGGACCTACTCACGTTATGCCGCTGGCATCTCCGTGTTGTGCGAACCTGTGCGCTTCGGTGGCGACTACGACCACCTACAAACCGTTGCTTTGTCCACACACCTGCCGGTACTGTGCAAGGATTTCATTGTTGACGAGGTTCAGATTCACGCAGCCCGCTACTTCGGGGCCGATGCCATCTTGCTGATGCTCTCTGTCCTCGACGACGAGGAATACACCCGCCTGCAGGATGAAGCACACCGGTTGGGACTCGACGTCCTTACCGAGGTCATCGATGTCGAAGAAACTGAGCGTGCCATCCGCTTAGGCGCGAAGATCTTTGGCATTAACCACCGCAACCTGCACGACCTCAGCATCGATCTGACCCGCTCGAAGACCTTGAGCGAGCTTTTGCCTGAAGGTTCGGTAGTGGTGTCTGAATCTGGCATTCGTGACAACAAGACCGTACGCAGCCTGGGCAACCACTCCAATGCCTACTTAGTGGGGTCGCAGCTTACTTCAGCACCGGATGTCGATCGGGCCGCTCGCGCACTCGTGTATGGCGAAAATAAGGTGTGTGGTTTGACCACTTGGTCGGCTGCACAAGCTGCGCGTGCCGCGGGAGCTGTCTATGGAGGCCTTGTTTTTGAAGAGGCTTCTCCACGCAATGTTTCACGTGAAACAGCGGAAGATATCATTGCGCATGAACCCGACTTGGACTACGTCGCAGTTTCGCGCCGCACCGAAGGCTGGGTAGAACTAGCCGCCATTGATGGGGTAGAAGCACTCCAACTACATGCACCTTACCGGGGAAGCATCGAAGCAGAGCTCGACTACATCCACACCGTGGTTCAAGAAGTCCGTGACGCCGGTATCCCCGTTACATCCTCCAAGGATGAGGACTTGGACTTCGGCGCAGAGCAGGAGAGTGGCTTACAAATCTGGCGCGCTGTCTCCATGAGCCATACGGATGGCCCGGCCTTGGCCCAAGCACTCATTGCTGACAAGGCCGTTGACCGCATCGTCCTCGACTCCGGCAACGGCGGAACCGGCACCAGCTTTGAGTGGGCTACCGTTCCCGCTGAGGTTTTAGATTACGCGCTTCTTGCCGGCGGCATCGGTCTGGATAACATTGAACAAGCTCTAAAAATCGGCACCGTTGGCGTTGACCTGAATTCCGGGTTAGAAACCGTCAAGGGCACCAAAGACACCGGCCTCATTGCACGCGCATTTGCCACCATCAGAAATTTCTACCGCTAAGGATTACCCACCCATGACTGACAACTCTCGGGAAACTTTACTTCCTGCGTATTTTGGAGAGTTCGGCGGACAGTTTGTCCCAGAATCTCTCATTCCCGCATTGGACCAGCTCGAAAAATCCTTCGTGGATGCAATGGCGGACGAGTCTTTCCAAAAGGAACTCGCAGACCTCCTGCGTGACTACTTGGGTCGACCAACGCCCATCACCGAGGTTCATAAGCTCGGGGGCAAAGCGCGTATTTTTCTCAAGCGCGAGGACCTTGTCCACGGCGGCGCTCACAAGACCAACCAGGTTTTGGGTCAGGCGCTACTGGCTAAGCGCATGGGCAAGACCCGCATCATTGCCGAAACCGGTGCGGGCCAACACGGCACGGCAACGGCTCTTGCGTGCGCACTCTTGGACCTTGAATGCGTCGTGTACATGGGTGCTAAAGACGTCGCGCGCCAGCAACCCAACGTTTTCCGCATGGAACTCATGGGCGCAAAAGTCGTGCCCGTTGATACCGGCTCCGGCACCCTAAAAGATGCCGTGAATGAGGCGCTGCGGGACTGGACCGCCACCTTCCATGAGTCGCACTACCTGCTTGGCACAGCGGCTGGCCCACACCCATTCCCAACCATCGTGCGTGAGTTCCACCGCGTCATCTCCACTGAGGCGAAGGCGCAAATGCTTGAGCGCATCGACGGCCTGCCGGACTTGGTCGTCGCCTGTGTGGGTGGCGGTTCCAACGCCATTGGCATGTTCGCAGATTTCATTGATGAAGAAGGCGTGGAACTTGTCGGCGCTGAGCCCGGCGGAGAAGGACTGGACTCCGGCAAGCATGGTGCGACCATCAACAATGGCACCATCGGCATTTTGCACGGCGCTCGCAGCTACCTCATGCGCAATAGCGACGGCCAGGTGGAGGAGTCCTACTCGATCTCCGCCGGACTGGATTACCCAGGCGTAGGCCCACAGCACGCGCACTTGCACGCTACCGGTCGCGCGAAGTACGTCGGCATTACCGATGCTGAGGCACTTGAAGCTTTCCAGCTGCTCTCCCAACAAGAGGGCATCATTCCAGCACTCGAATCTTCCCACGCGCTGGCTTATGCGCTCAAGCGCAAGGACGAAGACATCAACATTCTGGTCTCGCTTTCCGGTCGCGGTGACAAAGACATCGACCACGTTCGCCAGACTCTCGAAGCACACCCTGAGCTTGTCATCAAGGAGAAGAACTAACCATGACTACAACCCGTGATGGCGCTAGCCGCTTTGAAGCACTATTTGCTGCACTTGATGAGAAGAACGAAGGTGCATTCGTCCCTTTCCTCATGCTCAATGACCCGACAGCTGAAGACAGCATGGAAATCATCCGCACCGTCGTCGAAGCAGGCGCTGACGTTCTCGAACTTGGCGTTCCTTTCTCCGACCCAGTTGCTGACGGCCCAACCATTCAGGGCTCACACATCCGCGCTCTGGACAATGGCGCAACCGTTGATAATTCCCTGAACCTAGTTCGCCAAATCCGCGAAGAGTTCCCTGATACTCCCGTCGGCATGCTCATCTACGGCAACGTTCCCTTTACCCGTGGGCTAAATAAGTTCTACGAGGAATTCGGTGCTGCTGGCGCTGATGCCATCCTGATCCCGGATGTTCCAGTCCGGGAAGGCGCGCCCTTTGCCGCCGCTGCTGAGAAGGCTGGGGTAGCTCCAGTATTCATCGCTCCGGCCCGTGCTTCAGAGCGCACCCTCGAAGGCGTTGCTAAGTACTCTAAGGGCTACATTTACGCTGTCTCCCGCGATGGAGTAACCGGTACAGAGCAAGAGTCCCAAACCCTTGGCCTCGACGAGGTAGTTGCCAATATCCAACGTTATAACGGTGCCCCAGCTCTTCTCGGCTTTGGTATTTCTACGCCAGAGCACGTTGCCGAAGCGATCGCCGCTGGAGCCGCTGGCGCGATTACCGGCTCAGCAATCACCAAGATTGTCAACGGTTACGTTTCACGTGAAACAGAGGATTCTCCCGCCGTCATTACCAACATGGAAGCTCTGAAGAAAGAAATCACGGAATACGTCTCCGCGATGAAAGCTGCGACCAAGAAATAAAAAGAAGCCTGGTTCCTTCTTACCTCTTTCAAGAGGAAGGAACCAGGCTTTTGTTATGCCGATTTTCGATCAGACCTGTGCCCTAAAGAGCTACTTTTCCGCGTGCTTTCCAGAGCCAGTTTCAGCATCAACGCCTTCAATAAACTCAGCCTCGTAGCCTTCTCCACCCAGGAAGTTCTCTGGGTCATCAGCATCGACCATCTTATTCTTAGCAAAGCGGTCAACGATCATGGCGATTGCACCGTCACCGGTTACATTCGCTGCGGTGCCGAAGGAGTCGACCGCGATGTAGGCGGCAATCATCAAAGCGACCATGGAATCGTCGAAGCCCATCATGCTTTGCATCAGACCAACTGCCACCATGACTGCGCCACCTGGAACACCCGGTGCGGCAATCATCATTACGCCCAGCAGCAGAATGAATCCTGCTGCCGTCGTCAGGCTAACATTCAGTCCAGCCAGGTAGACGACTGCAAAGCCATACAACGTCAGCTTGATCATCGAGCCCGATAGGTGAATGGTCGCGCACAGAGGAATAACAAAACCGGCAATCGGCTTGGAAATTCCGTTGTTCAGTGCGACCCTGTGAGTAACTGGAATGGAAGCTGCAGATGAAGAAGTACCCAACGCGGTAAAGTACGCAGGCAACATGATGCGCAATGCTTTAAATGGGTTGCGCTTGGCAATTGCGCCTGCCACAACGTACTGCAAGATCAGGTACGCAATGGTCATGACGACTGACAGGATTAGCACCTTCGCAAAGGCAGAAAGCACATCGAGCAGGTTGCCATTCATACCCAGGCCGAGGAACATACCAAAGATATAAATTGGCAATAGTGGGATGACAAATCCCCAGATTACTTTGATGACAATAGCTTCCAGCTCGCGCGAAGCGTTGTAAATGGTCTCTGCTTTGACTGCAGTCATTGCAACGCCGACACAGAAAGCCAGCAGCAACGCAGTCATAACCTCAAAAGGTGCAGGCATTTCGACTTCGAAGTAAGGTGTCAACGAGCCTTCATCGATGTCGGATACACCCAATCCGAGCGACTGGTTACCAAGCAATAGTGGATAGAGAAGCTTTGCGGTAATGAGCGCAATGGCGCCGGCAATAATGGTCGAACCATAAGCAATAGCAGTGGTATATCCCAACCACTTTCCGGCACCTTTTCCTAGACCAGCAATCGCTGGCGAGATGAGCGCAAAAATCAAGACCGGAATGAAGAAGTTCAGGAAGTTGCTGAACAGCCCATTGAATGTCGCGAAAATGCGCCCTAGCCATTCTGGGGCAAAAAGACTTACAATAATGCCAAGAACAATCGCGATGATGATCTTGAACAACAGTGAGTCTGTCACTTTTGACTTAGACATTGTTTTCAATTCTTTAAACGTGCTGCGGCGGGGATCTACCTACTCACAACTATTCGACAGGGGGCTCGCCGCTAACAGGCTGTATTACCTGTCAAGCGACACGGCACTAACTTTAGCCCACGCCGGAACCTTTCCGACAGTTACTGTTTGGGTATTTTCGCCGATCCGGGATTAGAATGACCGTCATGGTCGCTGTTGGTATTATCATGTTGATTTTCGCCGTGTATTGGCTGGTTTTTGGCGGTTTAGCTACCGCCCGCCGACTACCGGGAAACAAGTATTTTGGCCTGCGTATCCCAGATGTACGCAAGTCGAAAGAAGCCTGGGACGGCTCGCACGTCGTGGCTGGCCCAGTCTGGATCCTCGCTGGCGTCTCTTTCCTCTTTGGCGCACTCGTTGCATTCCGCGCCTCGGGCTGGATGTGGCTGATCCCCGTCGCCACCGTTCTCATCGCAATTGTTGCAATCTCGGTCGGTTCTAACCTTGGCGCGCGGGCAGCCCACCTGTACACGCTTAAAGATCAAGAGGAAAACGGCGGCTGCAGCTCCGAAGGTGGCTGCAGCTGTGGCTCCGGCGGATGCGGTTCTTCTGCAGGAGCTCCACAAGTTGATATGGATGCACTCCGCAACGCGGTCAAAAATGTAGAAGGCGTCTAATACGCCCCAACACATTCGAAAGATTATCCCGGTACTTTGTATCGGGATTTTTTGATCCCGATCTCGGAATCACAACACTTCGTATACACACTAATGACAAGGACACACATACAATCTCAAATCCGCAGTGACGCAGATAACATTCGTGCTATAGTTGGAGTGATACCTCGACACCCGGGGTATAACATTCGCGACAACCACACTTCACCAAGAAGACGCCGAAGTCAGATAGGAGTGGCCCGATGTCTGCCGCTAAATCCCAAGCTTTTAATGCTGCTGTTGTTGAAAAATTTGGCCAGGAAGTCACAGTCAAAGAGATTGGCCTCCCACAACCTGGCCCCAATCAAGCACTGGTTAAAGTGCTTACCTCTGGAATTTGCCATACGGATCTCCACGCGCTTGAGGGCGACTGGCCGGTAAAACCTGAACCACCATTTGTACCTGGACATGAAGGTGTCGGGGAAGTAGTCGAACTTGGCCCTGGGGAGCATGACGTCAAGGTTGGAGACATCGTCGGCAACGCCTGGTTATGGTCCGCTTGTGGCACTTGTGAATTCTGCATTACAGGTCGAGAGACCCATTGTCCCGATGCCGAATATGGAGGCTATACTCAGAACGGCTCCTTTGGCGAGTACATGCTGGTCGACACGCGCTATGCTGCCCGCATCCCAGAGGGAGTCGACTACCTAGAAGCAGCTCCCATCCTATGCGCTGGGGTGACCGTCTATAAAGCCCTCAAGCAGTCCGAGGCACGCCCTGGTCAATTTATGGTCATTTCCGGCATTGGCGGCTTAGGGCATATTGCTGTGCAATACGCCGTAGCGATGGGTCTACGTGTTATCGCAGTAGATATTGCAACCGAAAAGCTAGACCTAGCATCTAGACTCGGTGCTGAATATACCGTCAACGCGGGTGACGAAGATCCTGGCTCAGCTGTGCAAAAATACACCGAGGGCGGATCCCATGGCGTTTTGGTTACAGCAGTCCACGAAGCAGCATTTGGGCAAGCGCTGGACATGGCACGCAGCGGCGGCACAATCGTCTTCAACGGCCTGCCACCTGGAGAATTTCCTGCATCTGTATTCGACATCGTGTTCCGAGGATTAACTATCCGCGGATCACTGGTAGGCACTCGACAAGATATGACGGAGGCGTTGGACTTCTTTGCTCGCGGTTTAATTAAACCTACCGTTACTGAATGCTCACTTGATGATGTCAACGATGTCTTTGAGCGAATGCGTAACGGCCAGATCGACGGTCGGGTAGCGATCCGGTACTAACACTGACTGACAGCCATCCCAATATTGGGCCCAAAGAAGATGCCACGCTGCGTACACCAAGTACAGGCGTGGCATCTCACTGTTGTATGAGCGCATCGAATTCCTCAGCCGGTAGATTTTCACACCAGGAAAAATTGATTTTCACGCGAACAGGACTGAGGTACTAACCCGCTCGAATAGCGTCACTGTGACGCTATTAAGTAAGGACTACCACCGCTTTTCAAGCCGAGATAATTTAACTATTTCAAAACGTTAACTATAGATCTTAGCAACGATTGAATAACTCAAATTACGACCAATCTGGCTAGGATAGGCGAGAATGGGCAAATTCGTTGGCGATCCGATCTTTAAGGTTGTCTTTAATGGGATTACTCAACCATTGATGTGTTCTATACTCGCATTTGCCCAAGGTCTAGGATCCCTATCCTAAAGAACATCTATAGATGATCCTGGTAGACGCTGTATAGAAATTCTCTGTGGAATGCACGCCACGTGCGACTGCGCTCCCGACGGGCGCAGTATTAATACGTTGTTATTTTACACGAGAAGACTTTAACAACAACAGCCCCAGCCTCCACAGCTTAGAGCAGCGGGGATAGCGAGCCAAAGAGTTAACTGCGTAACAATATAAAGGTTTCTGCCAATCTCCTGCCCAAGTAGCCAATAAGGAAGATATCTACCGCTGAGTAAGGGATGATGGAGACATGAATAAGTCCGTAGCTATTACCGCACTCGCCGTTTCCGCCCTTGCGTTAGCTTCCTGTTCTACGGAAGCGTCTAATGACGACAGCGCGGACAGTGGCGCCGTGACCCAAACCGCCACCCCGGAGTCTCCGGAAACCACGGAGGAGACCTCAGCGGAAACTTCTGAGACCACCAGCGCCGAAGAATCCAGCTCTGAAACAACGAACACCGCCGCATCGAGCTCCGGTCGATTCGATGAAGCCGCTCTCAAGAGTGAACTAGAAGGCATGGGGTACCAGTGCGATGACGATGATGACTGCACCAAGACCGAAGGCGCCATCATCTACGACGTCGATATCGATAATGATTCCGTAGACGTTGAAGTCCAGGGCAATGACGATCTTGATCAGCACTTTGAAACCATCCTGACCGATGTTGGAACTGCATTCGGAGAGTATGACTTCGGTGGGGCATCGTGGGATGAAATCCAGACTTGGGGCATCGAGGCCGGGGAAGATGACGAAACCGTTCTCGGAAATGTTGAGCTAGAGCATGACCGCGGGGAAGACGATGGAATCCCATCCCGCGATCTCAGCGTAGAGCTCATCGAAAGCTAAACCGCGTCGACTAGCCTACAGCGGAAAATACTCCTGGAGACCAGGTAAAATGAAATCATGTCCGCTAACCCTGTCCGTCCCAATTGTGCGCGTCCGCATTCTTGTTCTTTAGACGTCCGTCTGGATGCCATGGCGCGTTCACCGCTTACACGTGAACTCAAGCCCGAAGAACATCTAGATCTGGATTCCTTCGTCACGTCGTGGGCGTGGTCGGAGGGTGATCCGCTCATGATGGCAGGGCAGAAGGTATCGGGTTCCTATCTCGTTGTGGCAGGTCGGGTACGGGTCGTGCGCGATACCATCGATGGCCGTGAGATCACCGTCGACATTGCCTCGCCAGGAGATATCATTGGACCGCTAGAGACGAATCCTTCGTATGCGGTGGATTCAGCCTGGGCAATGGAAACCACCTGTGCGTTGTACCTACCTGCGGACCGTCTCGCAGAAGTCATCGCTAGGCACCCGGCTTTGGCAGTAGCAATTGTGCAAATGCAACACACGCGATTGGCGCAAGCACGAGATAGAGATGTCAATCAAAGCGCCAAGACCGTTGTGCAGCGCGTAGCTACCGTTCTGCTTAGGCTCGATGCCAAATTGGGGGACTTGCGCCCAGACGGCAGCAGCTTGCTGCAAGTACGCCTTCGACGCGACGATATCGCCGGGATGGCTGGGACAACGCTCGAGTCCACCTCGCGGGCCATGTCGCAAATGAAAAAAGATGGACTCATCGACTCTGGACGGGAGTGGGTGTCCATCATCGATGCCCAAGCATTAGAGCGCATTGTCGATGGTGAATAACAAGTTCTACGCTCTTTGATCTGCGTCAAAGAACCTTTCCTTACTTCGTCCTAACGTAGTAATTGCAAGCACGAAGAGAAGTGAAAGGAAGCTGAGAAGCCATGACCACCCCAACCGCATTGAAGAAGACCACCCTGCGCTCTGATGAATTCACCTGCCCAAGCTGTATCGCGAAAATCGAGAATAAGCTACGCAGCCTCGATGGTGTCGAGTCTGCAGAGGTGAAGTTCTCCTCGGGCCGCGTCCTTGTAGAACACGACCCCGAAAAGGCGAGTATCCGAAATCTGGTCGACGCCGTGGCGGAAGTCGGATACACGGTTAAGCCATCCGCTGTCTAAGCAACCACCGGACAGTCAGCGAGGAAACCATACTTACTGACCGCTCATTACACAGTCTGTTCCTGATCATCGTCGGGAACAGACCTTTTGTATTTCCGGTACGCATAACAACAAAAGCAATATCGCGAACATTGATCTGGATCAAGGAACCCCAACTGCCTTCGCCATAACGTTAAAGGTGACATCACAACACCAGTGAGGGAAGGAACTTGAGAACAATGAAAACGTGGAAGACGTGGGGAGTGGTTGGCGTATCAGCGCTGCTGATTGCGCTGTCCTGGTTAAGCCCCGCAGAATCACTCATCGCAGATGCTCTGATGATTGCTGCTGCAGTTGTAGCAGGTTGGAATATCGCTATCTCCGCGATCCAGGCACTACGGATTAAGATGGTCTCGATCGATCTCTTGGTTGTCGTCGCCGCCATCGGCGCACTGTTTATCAACAACTATTGGGAATCCGCAGCCGTCACATTCCTCTTCGCCTTGGGTAAGGCTTTGGAAAAGGCCACGATGAATCGCACCCGCAAGGCCTTGAGCGACTTGGTAGATTCCGCGCCGGAGACGGCAACGAAACTGCACGACGATGGCTCTACCGAGACGGTGGAAGTTTGGGAGCTGATGCCCGGGGAAAAGGTTCTGGTTCGCAATGGCGAACAAATCCCTGTGGACGGCCGGGTGATATCCGGATTCGCGGGAGTGGACGAAGCCAGCATTACCGGCGAGTCCGTTCCAGCGGAAAAATCTGAGGGCGCGGAAGTCTTCGCGGGAACCTGGCTACGTAGTGGCGTACTCCGTGTCGAGGCAACAGCGGTGGGATCAGAATCCACCTTGGCGAAAATCATCCACCGCGTCGAAGACGCGCAGGACGATAAGGCAAAGACGCAGACATTTTTAGAGCGCTTTTCCAAGTGGTACACCCCGGGTGTCATGATCGCGGCGTTAGCGGTCGGCCTCATCACCCAAAACGTAGAACTGGCACTGACCTTGCTGGTTATCGCATGTCCAGGCGCTCTGGTTATCTCCATTCCAGTCTCCATCGTCGCCGGCATTGGTCGCTCGGCGAAAGATGGCGTACTTATCAAGGGTGGGGAATACCTGGAGGCCTCCGCGAAGGTGGACGCCGTTGTCGTCGATAAGACTGGCACCTTAACCAATGGACAACCAGAACTTACTGACGTCGAAGTACTCGACCCTGCTTATACCGCCAACGAGGTTCTGCAGCTTGCTGCGCGCGCGGAAACCGCCTCCGAGCACCCGCTTGCCGATGCCATCATCCGCGGAGCCAAGACCCGCGGTCTAGAGGTGGAGCTCGTAGAAAGCGCACAACCAGTGATGGGTAAGGGGATTAGGGCTGAAGTTGATGGACACGCAGTCGCAGTTGGCTCCGCAGAGCTTCTCGATAAAACCCCTAACGAGGATCGCGTCCTGGAGTTAAATGCTCAGGGCAAGACCGCCATGTACGTCGGCGTCGATGGCCGTGCCATTGGCTTGGTCGCAGTTGCCGATACCATCCGCAGTGATGCACCTGCCGCCGTGAAGTCCTTACATGACAATGGCATCAAGGTTGTCATGGCAACTGGTGACGCCCAGCGTGTTGCCGAAAACGTTGCCCGCGAATTAGGTGTGGATGAAGTCCACGCCGAGATGATGCCGGAAGACAAGCTGGACTTGGTCAAGGAACTACAAAGCCGCGGCCACGTCGTGGCCATGGTCGGTGATGGCGTCAATGACACGCCAGCCCTGGCCCAAGCAGACATCGGTGTCGCCATGGGCGCGGCAGGCTCACCCGCCGCTATTGAAACCGCGGATATCGCGCTGATGGCAGATAAGCTACCACGCTTGCCCTATGCGCTACACCTCGCTCAACGCACCGTCCGAACCATGACGCTCAACATCGTCATCGCACTGGCAACCGTCGCAGTTCTGCTAGCAGGCGTGCTCCTGGGTGGCGTGACCATGTCCATTGGCATGTTGGTCCACGAGGCTAGTGTCCTCCTCGTCATTGGCATCGCGATGCTGCTTCTGCGCCCAGTGCTGAAGCCAGAAGTGACGAGCGAGAATCCAGTTCCACGTGAAACACAAGAAGTCGCAGCAGCTTAGACATCACCGCAGGTTCTGTGAACGATAAACAGACTGGACAAGGGGCAAATGTCTTGCCCCTTGTCCTTAATTCTCGCCCCAAGCGAGTGCACTGCGTAAGCTAACACTCATGCTTGAGCGCTTGAAAAAGGTCGACCCACTTATTGTTTTGATTATCTCGGCGGTCATCATCGCCATTATCTTCCCGGCCCGAGGGCAGTTCGCCGAAGTGTTTTCAACACTGGTCAGTATCGCGATCGCGGTGTTGTTCTTTCTGTATGGCGCACGATTATCCACGCAAGAAGCGCTCAATGGCCTAAAGCACTGGAAGCTGCATCTGACCATCTTGATGTTTACTTTCGTGCTCTTTCCCATCGTCGGGCTAGCCCTGCGGCCACTGACGTTATTTATTACCGATGAGATGTACCTCGGTATTTTATTCCTCACCCTGGTTCCCTCAACCGTGCAGTCTTCGGTGGCATTTACCTCCATCGGTCGCGGCAATGTGGCCGGAGCAATCGTGGCCGCATCTGCATCTAACCTCGTCGGTGTTATCGCCACCCCAGTCCTAGTGATGCTCTTGATGAACTCCACTGGCGGAATCCACATCGACGCCTCGGTCTTCGGCGAGATTGCGCTTCAACTTCTCGCACCGTTTATCTTTGGCCAGCTCGTGCGCCCGTGGGTGAAGAATTTCGCAGCGAATAAAGCCACCAAAGTAGTCGACCGCGGCTCCATTGCCATGGTCGTCTACTCAGCTTTTTCCTCGGGCGTGGTCTCCGGAGTGTGGGGGCAAATCTCTGTCGGAGAAGTTATCTTCCTCGTTGTCTTCTCCGCCGTGCTGGTCTGCTTCATGCTCTTTCTTACCCGCGTAATCAGCAAGCGCTTAGGCTTTAATCGGGGCGATACCATCGCGGCGGAGTTTTGTGGTTCCAAGAAGTCTCTAGCAACAGGCTTGCCCATGGCATCGGTCATGTTTGGCTCGGGCGCCACACTAGGTCTGCTGATTTTGCCACTGATGATTTACCACCAAATTCAGTTGATGATCTGCTCATGGCTTGCCGCGCACTATGGCAAGGAAGAAACCGAGCCAGTGACTTAGATAGACTGTCAGACCATGGACACCATTCACTACGTACGCACCACCTTGTCTGTTCCCGGCGCAGGCATGGCCATCCACATCGCCGAGCTCAAGGAGCTCAATAGCCAAGTGTGCGAGATGTTGCGCTTGATTGCTTTAGACCCCAATAATTCCATCGTGGGCGCAGCAGCTGGCGATGCACGTGAAGGCAACATTGATATGCCTACCAA
>Ga0209487_1002337_pt1 | contig 15451 bp, 12 predicted proteins | sample Poulit2012_FD_187524 | JGI IMG/M metagenome (GOLD analysis project Ga0209487, IMG submission 187524) | Agricultural soil microbial communities from Georgia to study Nitrogen management - Poultry litter 2012 (SPAdes) (version 2) | ecosystem: Environmental > Terrestrial > Soil > Agricultural land... | reverse complement strand
CAGCCGGGACAGGCGCCGAGTCGGCCGGGACGGGTGGCGCGCTCGCCGCGGATCAGGTCGGAGACGCTCGCCGGTCAGTCGAGATCCGCAGGCTCACCCACGGGCCGTGAATTGCGGAGGAACAATGCGCCCACCACACCTGCAGAGGCGATCACCCCTGCCACGATGAAGGCGACGTTCACGCCGTGCACCTGGCCCGCTGGGCCGTACTCCTGCGGATCGCGGGCCGCCAAGGTCATCACGGTGACCAGAGTGGCGGTGCCCACCGATGCCGCGATCTGCCGCAGGGTGTTGTTCAGTGCGGTGCCGTGAGGGATCAGGCGCTGCGGGAGCTGGTTCAGGGCCGCCGTGGTCACCGGCATGATCACCATCGCCGTGCCCAGCATCCGCACGGCATTGACCACGGCGATATAGGCGAAGCTTGTGTCCACAGTCAGGACCGAGAGCATGAAGCTCATGGCCGCGACCAGCGTGAAGCCGACCAGGGCCAGCAGCTTCGCCCCGAAGTGATCGAAGATCCGTCCGGTCACGGGGGACATGATCCCCATGATGGCTGCGCCCGGCAGGAGCACCAGGCCAGATTCCATCGCCGTGAAGTCGCTCATGTTCTGCATGTACAGCGGAAGCAGCAGCATCCCGCCGATCATGGCCATGAACACCAGCATGCCCAGCACGGTGCCGAGGGTGAAGATCGGGTAACGCAGCACCCTCAGCTCGAGGAGCGGCTCGGGCAGTCGCAGCTGGCGGCGCACGAACCAGATCAGCGACACCGTGCCGACCGAGAGCGGGATCAGCACCTGGGGGCTGCTCCATCCCGCGTCCCCCGCGGTGCCCAGACCGAACAGGAGCCCGCCGAAGGCGAAGGTGGACAGGACCACCGAAAGCACGTCCAGGCGGGGCTGGGTGCGCTCGGTGACGTTCCGGAGGGTGAAGTTGGCGAAGATGATGGAGGCCAGCGCGATCGGCAGCATCATCACGAACAGCGCCTGCCACGGCAGATGATCCACGATCCAGCCCGACAGGGTCGGGCCGATCGCCGGGGCGAAGGAGATGACCAGGCCGAAGGTGCCCATCGCCGTGCCGCGCTTATGGATCGGGAAGATGGCGAACAGGATCGTCTGCATCAGCGGCATGATGATCCCCCCGCTGGCGGCCTGGATCGCCCGGCCGAGCAGGAGGACCGAGAATACCGGCGCGAGCGCGCAGATGACGGTGCCCACGGTGAACAGGCCCATCGCGCCGAAGAACATCGTGCGCGTGGTGAACCTCTGGATCAGGAACGCCGTGGCCGGGATCATGATCCCGTTGACCAGCATGAACACCGTGGTGACCCACTGGGCCGCGTTCGCGCTGACCCCGAAGTCCTTCATGAAGGCGGGCAGCGCCGTGTTCAGCAGCGTCTGATTGAGGATGATGACGAAGGCGCCCGAGAGCAGGACCGCCATGATGATGTTGCGATTGACGGGGGTCTCGACCGGGTTCGATCCACGCGGATCACTGGGCACTCGGCGCACTCCTGTTCCTTGTCTTCTCTGCCTCCAGCACGGTAGACGCAAGTTGCATCGACTGCAATCTTCTGATGCGTGATAAGACTCGCTGTGCCCGGAGACGGCGGGATCGCCCCCACCCGGTGACTGCGCGCTGCGCGAGGTCACGGCGCGGAAACGATATGGGCACAACGCGGCCCCGGGCCATCATGTTCCGAATAGGATCAGGGGGATCGACGAGGAGGGCGTCGGCAGTACCGGGATCGACCGGATCGGGCCGGCCCCCTTTCACGCACGAGTGCTCAATGAGGAGAAGCCATGCGAATGCGACGACGGAGTTTTGCCGCCCTGGGCGGATCGATCCTGGGGCTCGGCGTCCTCGCTGCCTGCGGTGACAGCAGCGGGGGAGACGGCGATGGCGGCGGAGGCGGGAACGGAGGCGGTGACGGCGATTTCGTCACCGATCTGACCTTCGGCACCGGCGGCACCGGCGGTGTGTACTACCCGCTCGGCGGAGAATACGCGGGCATCTACGAGGACAACATCGACGACCTCACCGTCAACTACACCGATTCCGGGGCCTCGGTCGAGAACATCGGCATGATCTTCCAGGAGGAGTGGCAGCTCGGCATCGTCCAGAGCGACACCGCCAATGCCGCGGTCAACGGCGCCGACGACTTCGAAGGGGCGCAGGTGGACAACCTGGGCTGGATCGCCGCTCTCTACCCCGAGGCGGCGCACCTGGTCACCCTCGAGGGCGGCGGCATCGAGTCGGTCGAGGACCTGGAAGGGGCGCGGATCGCCGTCGGTGACGTCGGCTCCGGCACCCGTGCGGCCTCCGACGCGATCCTGGCGGCCTACGGCATCGAGGAGGGCGATTACGAGCCCTTCGAGCAGGACTTCTCCAGCTCGCTGGACCTGCTGCGCGATGGCAACATCGATGCCTCGATCTTCGTGGTCGGTACTCCGACGGGCGCGCTCGGCGACCTCGCCGCGACCAACGACGTGAAGCTGATCTCCCTCGATGAGGAGACGGCGCAGCAGATCGCCGACGAGACGCTGTACGACGTGTACTCGATCGAGCCCGACTCCTACGATTTCCTCACCGAACCGGTCACGACCCTGTCGGTGGCGGCCGCCCTGGTGGCCTCCACCAGCCAGGTCAGTCCTGACGTCGCCTATGAGATCACCGCGGCGACCTTCGACCAGGCCGAGCAGATCACGCTGCCGCAGAGCGAGCTGATCACTCACGACTACGCGCTCTTCGGTCAGGGGGACGTGCCGCTGCATCCGGGCGCGGAGCAGTATTACGAGGAACAGGGACTGCTCTGAGATGAGCTCAGCCGACGATCAGTCTGCTCCTCGGTCCGAGGGCTCCGAGCTCGACCTCGGGGTCGACGCCGCGGAGGCCAAGCAGGCCGAGGAGCAGACCGAGGAGTTGCTGCGCGAGCACGACACCGCCAGCCGCTTCCGTACCAACCTCGGCCTGTGGGCCTGGATAGTGGGCGGTCTGTCGGTCGCGCTGACGGTCTTCCATCTCTACACCGGGATCTTCGGATCGCGGACCTCGCTGATCCAGGGAGCGATCCACCTGGGCGGGGCCACCTCGGTGATCTACCTGCTGTACCCCGCCAGCAAGAGGCTGAGCCTGACCAACGGGGTGCCCTGGTACGACGCCGTCCTGTCCGTCCTCGGTCTGGGCGTGAACCTCTTCATCGTCGTCGAGTACTCCCATCTGACCAGCAACCTCGTGCAGATCATGGGTTTCCGCGACATCGACTACATCGTCGGCGCCCTCGGCATCGTGCTGGTCCTCGAGGCCACCCGGCGGTGCGTCGGGCTGCCGATCGTGATCATCGCCCTGAGCGCGATCGGATACTCGATCCTCATCGTCGGCCAGTCGTGGCAGAACTACGTGGTCGGCACCTTCTTCACCGCCCGCTCGGGCATCTTCGGCACCCCGATCCAGGTCTCCTCGACCTTCATCTTCCTGTTCCTGCTGTTCGCGGTGGTGCTCATCCGCACGAACATCGGTGTCTTCTTCAACGATCTGGCCTTCCGCCTGGCCGGCCGTTACACGGGCGGCCCGGCCAAGGCTGCCGTGGCCGCGAGCGGGCTGCAGGGCATGATCTCAGGATCGTCGGTCGCCAACACGGTCGCCTCGGGCTCCTTCACCATCCCGATCATGAAGAAGGCCGGCTTCAAGCCGCACGTCGCGGGCGCCACCGAGGCGACGGCCTCCACCGGCGGGCAGCTCATGCCGCCGATCATGGGCGCGGCCGCCTTCATCATGGCCGAGTACACGGGCATCCCCTACAGCGAGATCATCGTGATCGCCATCATCCCGGCGGCGCTGTACTTCCTCGGAGTCTTCCTGTCGGTGCACTTCGATGCCAAGCGCAACGGGGTCAGGGGGCTGCCCGTTACGGCCCTGCCCTCCTGGATGTCTTTGATCCGGCGGGCAGACCTGATCCTGCCGCTGGTGGTCATCGTGTGGATGATGCTCGACGGCTTCTCCCCGGCCCGCGCGGCGCTGTGGGGCGTGGCCGTGGCCTTCCTGCTGAGCTTCGTGCGCAAATCCACCCGCCTGTCCTTCACCGGCATCGTCAAGACCCTCGAGGCCGGTGCCCGCACCGCGCTGCCCGTGATCGCGGCCTGCGCCACCGCGGGCATCGTCGCCGGCACCGTGACCAGCACGGGCCTGGGCGGCCGGCTGGGACGCTCGGTGATCGACATCGCCCAGGGCAACTTCCTACTGGTGCTGCTGATGACCATGCTGGCCTGCCTGGTGCTGGGTATGGGACTGCCGACCACCGCCAACTATGTGGTCACCGCGACCGTCGCCGCGCCGATCCTCTACAACAATTTCGACGTCCCGCTGATCGCCGCGCACATGTTCGTGTTCTTCTTCGGGATCCTGGCCGACATCACCCCGCCGGTGTGCCTGGCCGCCTATGCCGGATCCGGGATCGCGAACTCGAACCCGCTGCGCACCGGGGTGACGGCCATCAAGCTGGCCATCGCGGGCTTCCTCATCCCCTTCGTGTTCGTCCTCGAGCCCTCGCTCCTGCTCGAAGGGTCGATCGGCGAGCTCATCCCGGCTCTGGTCACACTGATCCTGGGGATGACCGCGATCGCCGCGGCACTGGCCGGATACCTGCTGGGCAGGGCCAGGAAGGTCGAGAGAGCGACCCTGATCGTCGGCGGCGTGCTGATGGTCTATCCCGTGATCTGGATATCGGCCATCGGCCTGGCCCTGGCGGCACTGGTCGTGCTGCTGCAGGTGATCCGGCGCAGCGCCGGTGGTGGCGACACGGGCGGGGCCGGCGAGCGCCAGGAGACGCCGACCACCGCCTGACCGCTCCTCACCACGCGACCGCAGCCGGCGAGCGCCCGGCCGGACTTCTGGTCCGTGCCCCGGGCACTCGCCTGCATGCAGAGTCCTACGGAGGAATCACCGCTCCGTCAGGACGGTCGTCGCCGTGCTCCTCGCGGGTGGGCCGTGCCCCTCACAGGTGGCATGGCCGTGCCCCTCACAGGTGGATCGTGATGTCGGCGCTCTCGCGCAGCTCGGTGACGATCTCGTTCGCGGCCTCGTTCTCCTGTTCGGCGGTGGCCTCCTCGGCCAGCTGGTCGCGGACCTCTTCGAAGGGCGGGACCTCGGCCTGCTCGCCTGCGCCCTCGCCGCCGCCGTCGGAGGCGGCCTGCGACTGCTGCTCGACGATCTCGTCGTACTGCTGGCGCAGCTCCTCCTCGCTGGGCTCGTCGATGTCGGCCTCCTGCGCGATGTAGGTGTCCAGTTTGTGCTGGGTGGCGGCGTCCTCGCGGATCTGGTCCTCGGACTGGCCCTGCTCCTCGAGTGCGGCGATGACCTCATCGGCCGACTCCAGACCGTTCTGCTGGGCCACGTCCTCGAGGATCGCGTCGACGTCCTCGTCGGTGGCCTCGACCCCGGCCTCCTCGGCCGCCTGGATCAGCAGCCGGTTGTCGACCAGCTGGTCGGCGACCTGGGTCTTCAGCTCGGTCTCGTCCATCTCCTGGCCGCCCTGCTGGGCCATCATGGCCTGCTGCTGGAACTGAGGCTCATAGAAGGAGGTGAACTCCTCCTTGGAGATCTCATCCCCGTTGACCTCCGCGACCACCTCGGGCACGTCGCTGAGGTCGGCCTCGGGCATCTCGCCCCCGGGCTGCTGACCACCCCCGTCACTGGCCGCGGGCTGGCCGTCCGGCTGGGCGGCGGGATCCTGGGAGTCCCCTCCTCCGCTGCATCCGGCCAGCGTCACCACTGCTGCGAGCGAGAGCGCGCCCAGCGTGTGCTTGATCTTCATGCGTGTCTCCTACGGTCGACGGCCGGGGCGACGTTACACCTTCGTGATCTACAGGCCTAGGGGGGTGTGCCCAGTGGACGTTCAGGCTCACCACGGACGAGCCTTGCGCCCCTGGTCATCGGCGCAGAAAGAACTCGAGATCCGGACCGAAGGCCGAATCCCATGGGCAGGCGGCGAGGTAGTCTGTGTCACTCTCATGGCGCCTCGGCGGCCCACGGGCTCCGCAGGCGCCGCACGGACCGGACGTGGCTCTCGAGGAGGGCGGCACCATGCTCCTGTCGTTCTTCACCCTTCGGCGACCGGCCACGCTGATCCCGTCGGCACCACCTGCTCATGGCCGGTGCGTGACCTCGTCGAGTTCCTGGTGAGCGCCGGGTTCACGGTGACCGAGGAGCATATCGCGCCCGGCGGCGCCCACACTGCCCTCACGTCCCGGCTGCGGTGAGCGAAGGCTTCCCTGGCTGGAGGAGATGCCGAATCTGCTCGAGAATGGGGTGGCGAGGGAACTGCCGGCCGATCAGATCGTCGGGCCGTCCGAAGCGAGGCCGAGGAGAACATGAGAGCTCTCGGGATCATCAGGTCCTACCCGTGGGTGGTCGCCACCCTGCTCGCGCTGGTGGTGACCCTCGTCCTGGAGCTGACCGGATCGCAGGACACCGCCCGCTGGCTCCCCTCGGCCTACGGGCTCATGGTGGTGGCCTGGGTCTCGGTAGGCATGGTCAAGGACCTGATGCGCGGCCACTGGGGCATCGACATCCTGGCTGTCACCGCCATCCTGTCCACGATCCTGGTCGGCGAGCACATCGCCGCACTGATCGTGTGCCTGATGCTCACCGGCGGCGAGGCGCTCGAGGACTACGCCGCGAGCAGGGCCAAGAAGAGCCTGTCCTCCCTGCTCGAGCGCGCTCCACAGGTCGCCCACCGCCTCCAGCACGACGGCTCGACCGTCGACGTCCCCCTCGAGGAGGTGGAGATCGGAGACCGGCTGCTGGTGCGCCCGGCCGAGGTGGTGCCGGTCGACGGGATCCTGTCCGACAGCCCGGAGGGCGAGACCGTCGAGGCCGACTTCGACGAATCGTCCTTGACGGGCGAGTCACTGCCGGTCACCCGCAGGACGGGCGAGGAGATCCTCTCCGGCGCCCTGAACGGCCAACAGGCCGTGGTCGTCGAGGCCACCGCCGCTGCGAAGGATTCGCAGTTCGCGCGGATCGTGGAGCTGGTCAGCGAGGCCTCCGAGTCCCGCGCACCGATGGTGCGTCTGGCTGACCGATACGCGGTGCCCTTCACCCTCGCCGCCTACGCGATCGGCGGGATCGCCTGGGCGATCGCGGGGGACCCGGTGCGCTTCGCCGAGGTGCTGGTGGTCGCCACCCCGTGTCCGCTGCTCATCGCCCCGCCGGTGGCGTTCCTGGGCGGCATGTCCCGGGCCGCCAAGAACGGCGTCATGGTCAAGTCGGGAGGAACCGTGGAGACTCTGGGCCGGGTCCGCACCGCGGCCTTCGACAAGACGGGCACCCTGACCTATGGCCGTCCCGAGCTGCTCTCGATCTGCCCCGCAACCGATGCCCGAGGCCGTCCCGTCGTCTCGCCGGAGGAGCTGTTGCGCCTGACCGGTTCGGCCGAGCAGTACTCGGTCCACGTGCTGGCCGACACCATCCGGGCCGCGGCCGCGGCCCGTGGCCTGGAGCTGATCTCTGCCTCCGAAGCGCGCGAGGAAGCAACCAACGGCATACAGGCAGAGATCGAGGGCCGCGACGTCATCGTCGGCAAGTCCTCCTACGTGAACGCGCACACCACGGGAGTGGAGCTCGCCGAGCTGCAACCCGGCCAATCGGCGGTCTACATCGGCATCGACGGCGCGTTCGCCGGCACCCTGATCCTCTCCGACCGCCTGCGCGCCAATGCCACGGCGACCCTCGCCGAGCTGGAGCGGCAGGGGGTGGGCCGCAGGGTGATGCTCACCGGTGACGCGGAGGACACCGCACGGCACATCGCCGCCCAGGCCGGCATCGACGAGGTCCAGGCCGATCTGCTGCCCGAGGACAAGGTCCGCCTGGTCCAGGAGGTCGAGCCCCGGCCGGTGATGATGGTCGGCGACGGCGTCAATGACGCACCCGTCCTGGCGGTGTCCGACGTCGGCATCGCGATGGGCGCGCGCGGCTCCACGGCCGCCTCCGAGACGGCCGACGTGGTGATCGTGCGTGACGACATCTCGCGGGCGGCGGTCGCCGTGTCCGTGGGGCGGCGCACCCTGCGGGTGGCCAAGGAGTCGATCTGGGTGGGCATCGCGCTGTCGATCGTGCTGATGCTCATCGCCGCTTTCGGCATCATCCCGGCGATCTTCGGGGCGCTGCTGCAGGAGGTCGTGGACATCGTGGCGATCGCCAACTCGCTGCGGGCCATGCGCGGAGGCCGCGACGAGCTCGCCGACTTCGCTGTGCTGCAGGACAGCACGGCCGAGGCCCGTCCCCAGGCCGGCGCTGACAGCAGCGTCGATCCTGCCGGACGGCGCTGACAGCAGCGTCGATCCCGCCGGCCGGCGGTGACCGCGCCGGCAGCTCGCCGACATCACTGCTGCCGCACGCCGTGTCGATGGCGACCAGGGCGGTGAGCATCTGATGGTGGAGCTCGCCGCGCGGGTCCATCGTCTCGAACGCCTCGTCCATCGGCCGGACCTCCCGCACGCCGCCGGGTTGCGTGGCCACGGGCTCTCCTCACTCCCGTTGACCAGTTGTCATCGCAGGTCATGACACTTTGCGGTTGATTGATCGCCGTCATGTCGCCTCGGGGCGGAGCTTTCTACTGTGGACACACATCGAGGGAAGCGCCTCGAGGACCACAGATCGAAGAAGGGCATCACGATGACCACCACTCCCGCCACCACCCGCAGCATCTTCCGTGCCGAGGGCTTCAGCTGCCCCTCCTGCGTGGCCAAGATCGAGAAGCGGGTCGGGAAGCTGAAGGGCGTCACGGACGTGTCGGTGAAGTTCGCCTCCGCACGCGTGACCGTCGACCACGACCCCTCCCTCACCAGCACCGAGGAGATCGTCGAGGCCATCGGCAAGGCTGGCTACACGGCCACCCTTTCCGTCTTCTGATCACCTCCGGCCGGCGGGCAGGACAGCCCGGCCGGCGCATGAGGCCTCCGCCCGCACCCGTCCGGGAACACCGGGAGCTCCGCACCGTGAACCCTCCCCCGGGGTCCTGTCCTTCAGCCCCCTCTCTCGTCCCGAAAGGCATTCCCATGAGTACTGTGTCCCGCTGGCTGCGCGGCCCCTGGGCCAATCCGATCGCCTCGGGTCTGCTCATCGTCGTCGCCGCGATCATCTCGCTGTCCGCGGGGGTGAATCCCTTCGGTGCCGGGCACCACGAGATCAGCTCCTCCCTCGAGGGCCCGACCGCTCTGATCATCTCTGACCTGTTCATGATCGCTGCGGCTCTCGTGGCCGGCATCCCGATCATCCTCAAGGCCGTACGCGCGCTGATGGTCAGGACCATCGCCATCGACCTGCTGGTCTCGATCGCCGCCATCGGGGCGCTGATCATCGGCGAGTACTGGGAGGCCGCCGCGGTGACCTTCCTGTTCGCCATCGGCCACGCCTTCGAAGCGGGCACCATGAACCGCACCCGCTCCGCGCTCGCCGAACTGGTCGCCGTGGCCCCCGATGTCGCCGTGGTGATGCGCGAGGGTGCGCAGGTCGAGATCTCCGCCGCCCAGGTGCAGCCCGAGGAGACCGTCCTGGTCAAGAACGGGGCGAAGGTCCCCGTGGACGGCATCGTCATCGGTGGCACCGGCGCTCTGGACGAGGCACCGATCACCGGCGAATCCATCCCGGTCGAGAAGACCGTGGGGGACCAGGTGTTCGCCGGCACCATCTCCGGCGGCGGCATCCTGCAGGTGCGCGCCACCGGCATCGGGGCTGACACGACCCTCGCGCGGATCATCCACCGGGTCGAGGAGGCGCAGGACGCCAAGGCTCGCACCCAGTCGTTCATGGAGCGCTTCTCCAGCTGGTACACCCCCGGCATCATCCTGCTGGCCCTGATCGCCGGGCTGGTCACCGGCAACGTGGTCCTGGCCCTGACGCTGCTGGTGATCGGCTGCCCCGGAGCGCTGGTCATCTCCATCCCCGTCGCGATCGTGGCCGGTATCGGGCGCGGCGCCAGGGATGGCATCCTCATCAAGGGGGGCGAGTTCCTCGAGAACAGCGCGAAGATCTCGGCTGTCGCTCTGGACAAGACCGGCACCCTGACCGAGGGCAGGCCCTACCTGACCGACGTCACCGTCCTGGACCCCGCTCTGGACCGCTCCGACGTGCTGGGCTGGGCCGCCCGTGCCGAGGCCGGCTCCGAGCACCCTCTGGCCCGGCCGATCATCGAGGCCGCCGCGGCGGAGGGACTGCCGACCGACGGGCTGCCCGAAGCCACCGAACCGGTCCCCGGCAAGGGCATCGTCGCCACCCTCGACGGTCACCGCGTCACCGTCGGCAACCTGCCGCTGCTGGATCTCGAAGCCATCACCGACGACCACGGCGGATCCGCCGAGGTCGACCGGCTCGCCGGGCTCGGCCGCACCCCGATGGTCGTCACTCTCGACGGCAGCGTGATCGGCGTGGTCGCGGTCGCCGACAAGCTCCGCACCGATGCGAAGGAGATGATCTCCCGACTGCACGACAACGGTGTGAAGAAGGTCGTCATGCTCACCGGCGACACCCGTCGGGTGGCCGAGGCCGTGGCCGCAGACGTCGGGGTGGACGAGGTCCGTGCCGAGCTGCTGCCCGAGGACAAGCTCACCGTCGTCCAGCAGCTTCAGAGCGAGGGCTACACCCTTGCGATGGTCGGCGACGGCGTCAACGATGCCCCGGCGCTCGCCACCGCCGATATCGGGGTGGCGATGGGAGCGGCCGGCACCGGGGTCGCCATCGAGACGGCCGATATCGCTTTGATGAAGGACGACCTGCTGAAGCTCCCGCAGGCCATCGGCCTGGCCCGCAGCACGATCTCCGTGATGCGGCAGAACATCGCCATCGCACTGATCACGGTGGTGGCGCTGCTGGCCGGCGTGGTCACCGGAGGAGTGACCATGGCGATCGGGATGCTCGTCCACGAAGCCTCCGTGCTGCTGGTGATCGTCAACGCCATGCGGTTGATGCGACGCCGTGAGCAGGCAGGCAGCCGTCCTGTCGGCTCGGTCGATGACCGGACACCGCAGGCAGTCGGCGCAAGCCAGACCGTCTGACCTCGGCACCGATCAGTCCGGCCGACCCTCCGTGGTCTGGCCGGGCCGCCGCTGAACGGCCCTGTGCCCCACACTGTTCCCAGCCCTCGAGAAGGAGTCCCTCATGTCTGCAGTCTTCGTCTTCACCACCTATGGCGGGCCTCAGGGCCAGCAGCTCACGGAGCGCGAGGCCCCCGCGCCGCGGTCCGGCGAGATCGCCATCGAGGTTCGCGCCGCCGGCGTGAACCCCGCCGACTGGAAGCGCCGGGAAGGCGTCTTCGGCACGCGCGGGTCCGTGCCGGCCGCGATGGGCCTGGAAGCGGCCGGGGTCGTGACCGCCGTGGGGGAGGGGGTCGAGCACGTCGCCGTCGGGGACGAGGTGCTCGGGGCCCCGGCCCGCGGCCTGGGCGCCTTCGCTGAGCACACGGTCCTCAAGGCCGCCGAGACGGTGTCCAAGCCGGAGGAGATCTCCTTCGCCGACGCTGCGACGATCCCGATCGCCGGCACCACCGCCTACGACCTCACCCATCAGGTCGAGCTCGAAGCCGGCCAGACGCTGCTGGTCCTCGGCGCGGGCGGGGGAGTGGGCCACATGGCGCTGCAGATCGCGAAGGTCCGCCAGTTCCGTGCCATCGGCATCGCCTCCGACTCCAAGCGCGAGCTCGTCGAGGCCACCGGGGCCACCTTCGTGCCCTCGGGGGAGGGGGTGGCCGAGCGCGTGCGCAAGATCGCCCCGGAGGGCGTCGACCTGCTGGTGGACCTCGTCGGCGGCCAGGCCCTGCGCGAGCTGGCCCCGCTGGCCGAGGAGCCATCGAGGATCGTCTCCGCCGCCGACGCCGACACCGCGACGGAGCTCGGCGGCGCCGGCCGGGAGCGGACCGAGGGAGCGCTGGAGAAGATCACAGGAGTCGTCCAGTACGGACTGGTCGACCCGCACGTCTCCATGACGTTCCCCCTGGAACGGGCCGCGGAGGCGATCGCCGCCGTCGAAACCGGCCACGGTGCCGGGAAGACCGTGATCGTGCCCTGATCGGCCCCTCCATGAACCGATCGGCGATCAGCGCGCCGGGGCCGATGCTCCGATGCCGATAGATCCTGAGCTGCCGATCGACGGGCGTGCGGTCCGCCTGGGCGGACCGCACATGGTGATCAGTCGACCTGCAGCTCGCCCATCGGGCCCCAGCCCTCGCCCTCGACCTGGTGGGAGACGATCTGTGGGGTCGCCGAGAGGTACTGCGGGAATTCCTCCTGCATCTTCTGGAAGTGCTCGGAGTTCACGTGCGGCCCGGCACCCTCATCGGTGAAGGCCTCGATCAGCACATAGGTGTTGGGATCCTCGATGCTGCGCGACCACTCGAACCACTTGTTGCCCGGCTCGGCGAGGGTGGCCTGGGTGAACTCGCGGACGATCTCGGGCCAGTCGTCGGCATGCTCGGGCTTCACGGGGAACTTCACGTTGATCAGGATCATGCTCGGGTCCTTTCCGAACGGGTCGACGGTGAACGGGTCGCTCCCAGCCTGCCCTGTTCGGGCCGCTTCCGGAAGCCGGATTCTCAGGGGACAAGAATCGGTGGGCCTGACGGTGGCATCCGGTCGCCTGACGAGGAGAAGGAGGGACAGCGCCTAGGATCGGACTGTGCCCGCCTCCAGATTCTCTCCTCGCGAGCTCTCTCCGGGGTACTTCGCCGTGGTAATGGCCACTGGAATCCTGGCGATCGCCTCCTCGCAGCGGGGCTGGGTGATCCCGTCGCTGATCCTGCTGGTGCTGGCCGGGGTCGCCTACGCGGTGCTGGTGGTGCTGACGCTCTGGCGGCTGGCTGCCCATCGTGACGCGGTCGCCACCGATCTCCGCGACCCGCGCACGGCCTTCCAGGCCTTCACGTTCGTCGCGGGCACGGGGGTGCTCGCCTCCGCCCTGGCCGTCCATGGCCGGCTCCGACCGGCGGCCGTGCTGCTGGCCGTGGCTGCCGTGAGCTGGTTGCTGATGGGGTATGCGCTGCCGTGGGCGGCTGTCCTGGGCCGGGCCCAGCGGCCCTTGACGGCAGCTGCCAACGGCACCTGGTTCATCTGGGTGGTGGCCGCCCAATCGGTGGCCGTGCTCGCTTCCACCCTCGAACCCGGCGCGGGGCGGGCAGGACATGCGCTGTCGATCCTGGCGGTCTTCGCGTGGTCGGTGGGCCTGATGCTGTACGTCGCGGTGGCCGTCATGGTGGTGCTGCGCCTGATGGTCCATCCGCTCGAGCCCCGCGAGCTGGATCCGCCCTACTGGGTGTCGATGGGAGCGATCGCGATCACCATCGTGGCTGGTGCACGGATCGTGGCCATGGAGAGCGCGCCCACCGTCGATGCGGTGCGGGGCCTGGCCGAGGGGCTGACCGTGGTGCTGTGGGCCTTCGCCACCTGGCTGATACCGGCCCTGCTCGCCGTGGGGGTGTGGCGCCACTGGGTCCGGCGCATCCCTCTGACCTACACCCCGGCTCTGTGGTCCATGGTCTTCCCGCTGGGGATGTACGCCGCCGCCTGCATGACCCTGGGGCGAGCGGACCAGCTCCCCCTGGTCGAGAGGATCGGCGAGGCCTGGATCTGGGTGGGACTGACCGCCTGGCTCGTCACGGCCGGGGCGATGGTCGTCTCCTGGGTCACCGGCTCGCGGCGAAGGGTCCCCGGAACCCGCTGAATGCTGATCGGCTCGCGGACGGTCCTCGGCGCCCGCAGCGGAGACGCTGTACCGAGCGGTCGGTGCGGTCGGCACGTATCGCACCGCCCCGCACCCCTCGACCCGCAACCTCGGCACCTGCCGTATGAGCGAGCGCCCGGAGGACGGTGTGGTCGACAATTGGGGCCGCGCCCATGAGGTGCCTGACCTGTTCGTCTCCGACGGCTCCCTGCTCACCAGCGGTGCCGCCGCCAATCCGACCCTGACCATCGTGTCCCTGGTCAACCAGCAGGCGGAGCACCTCACTGAGGCTCTGAGGACGGGGGAGATCTGAGCGCTTGGTCCCGGGCGGCCGCCTCGGCCGAAGTCGCACACCGGCGGGGACCGGTCCGATCGATCCCCGCCGTGGACGGCCGACGGTCCGGCCCCTAGCCTGGGAGCATCTGCCCAGGCCGTCCACCGGGAGGCACCGGATGCCACGATCCACGCAACGGAAACGGGCAGCCGAGCTGCTCAGCGAGCACGGCACCACGTACGCCGAACAGGCCGGGATCACCCTCACCGACAAACCCTCGCCCCTGTACCGCCTGCTGGTGCTGTCCACGCTCCTGTCGACACGGATCGATGCCCAGATCGCCGTCGCGGCCGCACGTGAGCTCTCGAGCGCCAAGATGCGCACGCCGCAGCGGATGGTCGATGCCACCTGGCAGCAGCGGGTCGATGCCCTGGGCCGCGGCCACTACCGCCGGTACGACGAGAGCACGGCCACGCGCCTGGGCGACGGAGCTCGCCTGCTGCTCGACACCTACCGCGGGGACCTGCGCCGCCTGCGCGACGCCGCCGACGATACCGCGGGCATCCTCCGCAGGCTGCAGGACTTCCCGGGCATCGGTCCCACCGGCGCGGCGATCTTCGCCCGCGAGGCACAGGACGTCTGGCCGGCTCTGGCGCCCTGCTTCGACACCAAGGCCGTGGACGGCGCGCGCAAGGCCGGTCTGCCCGAGGACGCCGACGAGCTCGATGCGCTCATCGATCCCTCGGACCGCTCTCGCTTCGCTGCGGCGCTGGTTCGTGTCGCCCTCGAGTAGGGGCCCCCGCGAGGACAGCGCGGATCAGCGCCGCCCTCGAGCAGGAAGGGTCTGCTGAGCGCGAGCATCATGCCGACGCCCAGGGCGATGGATCGCTGTCCTCCCCCGACGATAGCCAAGGGCCGGGCCACCCGCGGGTGGCCCGGCCCTTCGTGATGCTGCGGTGGCACCGAGGTGCGGTGCACCGCTGAGGGATCAGTACAGGTTCAGGAAGGCCTGCACGACCTCGACGGTGTCCTCGTCGTCGATCTCGTCCGCACCGTTCTGGTGGGCACCGACCTCGTGCTGGAGGCCGGCCATCGTCTCGGGACCGATCTTGCCGTCCTGCTCGGCGCCGACCCAGTCCTGCAGAGCCAGCACGGTGGGCTCGTCCAGCTCACCGGTCTGCTCGATGTTCAGCCAGTCCTGCAGGGAGGTGATGGTGTCGGGGCCCATCTTGCCGTCGACCTCGAGGGTGCCGGCGACGGACAGCCCGCCGGTGGCCTTCGGGCCGGGCTCCTGGGCACCCTGCTCGGACGTCTGGCCCTCATCGGAGTTCTCGGGCTGAGGTGCCTCGCGCTGCTCGCTGCGGTTGGCCTGGTCCTCTTCCGGACGCTGCTCGGCCTGGCCCTCATCATCGGAGCCCTGCGGCTCCTGCTGCTGGGACTCTTCCTGCTGCTCGGGCTCCTGCTGCT
>Ga0209487_1002336_pt1 | contig 15453 bp, 12 predicted proteins | sample Poulit2012_FD_187524 | JGI IMG/M metagenome (GOLD analysis project Ga0209487, IMG submission 187524) | Agricultural soil microbial communities from Georgia to study Nitrogen management - Poultry litter 2012 (SPAdes) (version 2) | ecosystem: Environmental > Terrestrial > Soil > Agricultural land... | reverse complement strand
CTCAGCGCCGCGCCGCTCGGTGGCGCCAGCGTTGCGGTAGGTAGTGCGGCCTCCTTCTGATCGATCCACCACCAGCTCATCGCGGCTGTCGATCCAGAACAGGCTCGCATCCAAATAGAACACGCCCGGCTCACCGTAGCGCAGCCCTATCTCGTGCTGCTCGTTGCGCGCCGCATCCAAGTCGGTATTGAGTCCGCTGCCTTCACTGCGGTACGCCATTTCGGTGAGCGTGGGGGTTTCAAAACCGCGCCCGGTACCGGCGTAGAACTCCCAGTCGCCCATCTCACGGCTAACGCCGAGCGCGCCGGACCAATCGCTGTAATCCTTGGAGCCGCTGTCGTCCGGGTTACCGGGCGAACCCTCCGATGGGGGCACAATAAAATAATCATCCACCTCAAAATCTAATTGGCTATAGCGCAGCCCGCCGGTCACGTTCCAGTAAGGGGCCGGTTGCCATTCCAGCACGCTGTGCAGATCGCGGCTGCGTACTTGGCCTTCTTCATCGCGGCGCAAATCGCCACTTACCCCAAAGTCGTTAACATAACCCCGACGCCGGTCGTCCATGGACGACCAAGTAGCGCCCAGATTAAAGCGCGCCGTGGTAGTACCCAGAACAAGATCGCGGCTGTAATTACCCCTCGCGCCAGTAAAGTCGCGGGTTAAATCAACCACAGCGCCCGAGGCGGTAATTGCATCACCGGGGAACCCCAACCACTGATCCACTTCACGCTGCCCGTGCCAAAACGCCAGCTCCCAGCGGTGTGCCCCTTCGCTCTGACGCACACGCACCGACGCCTGCCTGTGCCGCAATTGCTTGCGGGTATTAAACGTTTCTGCCGCCGGATTACCCGCTTTGGGGTCATCACGCCACTGCTCTGGTGTTAACCCCTGCGGGTCTTGCAAAAGCGGATCGCGGCTGGTGTCCACGCGCACGGTGGTTTGTACGCCGCCCTCGCTGGTGTAATAGAGTTGGCCACCCGCATGGCGCCGCTCCGCTTCGGCGTGGGGGCGCTCACCCTCACTGGTAAAACGCGACCCTTGGACTCTTGCGGCCCATTGACCCTCTCGCCACTGGCCGGTGAGCGACTGACGCTCACGATTTCCTTCCCCCACCAACGTGCGCAGCCCTGCCTGAGAGTGTTCAGGTGCCAGCGTCTGCAGATGGACCACACCACCCGCGCCGTTGCCGTACAACACGGCCAAAGGTCCGCGAATAACCCGTACCGACTGCACCTCATCCAACATAACGCTGGACAACTGTCCCTGCCCATCAGGGGTACCCAGCGGGATGCCGTCGAGCAACAGGTCGATGCCGCGTACTCCGAAAGCGGAGCGGGCACCGAAGCCGCGCAGGGTCAGCCGGGTATCCTGGGCGTAGTTGGAGCGGCTGTCCGCCTGGACACCGGGCAGTCCCTGTAGCAATTCCGCGCTGTCGATGCGCATGCCCGGCAGCTGCGCTTCTATGCTCAGGCCCACATGGCCCACGGGCGGCGCTTCGTCGCCCCGGTCGCCGGTGACAATCAACGTTTCCAGCACCTGGGCGCGGGCGCCGAGGGCTGTCATTGCAACGCATAAAAATACGGCAACAGTGCGCATAAGAAAGCAGTTCCTTTGTCGAAGGTGGGTATAAATTTTGGCTAAGGCCAACGCTTGATGTGAACAGTTTGCCAGTGTACTTGCCTGTTCAAGCCCTGTCATAACCGTGCCGGTTTACTACCGCCGCGCAATTTGCCTTGCCGGTCATTTACTTATACTATTGGTGGGTTAACGGGCGGCTCAGGTCGCCTGTTTTCGTTTCGGTTTCCTGGATCTATCCCCGCCTCGTTCGCTGATGTCCAGCCGGTTGTTACGCAACGGGCCAAGGCGGTTTTTCCATTGGAGTATGTGTATGACCCAACTGATGAACACCTACGGTACCCGGACCTTGACCCTTGCCCGGGGCGAGGGCAGCTATGTGTGGGACGATCAGGGCAAGCGCTACCTGGATGCCATCAGCGGGATTGCCGTGTGCGGCCTGGGTCATGCTCACCCTGCCTTGGCCGAGGCGCTGAGCGAGCAGGCGCAACGGCTGCTGCACACCTCCAACCTGTACAACATTCCCGAGCAGCAACGGCTCGGCGAGTTGCTGTGTGAAGTCTCGGGCATGGAGCGGGTGTTCTTTTCCAACTCCGGCGCCGAGGCCAACGAAGCCGCACTCAAAATTGCCCGCAAATACGGCAACGACAAAGGCATACAAAACCCGACCGTAGTGGTAATGGACAACAGCTTCCACGGGCGTACACTGGCCACGCTCAGCGCCACCGGCAATAAAAAAGTACAGCTGGGTTTTGAACCGTTGGTGGAGGGCTTTATCCGCGTTCCCTATAACGACGTTGCCGCTGTGGCCGAAGCCGCCCAGGGGCATCAAAACATTGTTGCGGTACTGGTGGAGCCCGTGCAGGGCGAAGGCGGTATTCGCGTGCCCGATGCGGGATACTTAAAACAACTGCGGGCGCTGTGCGACCAGCATCAATGGCTGCTCATGCTTGATGAAATCCAAACCGGCAATGGCCGCACCGGACGGTTTTTTGCGTACCAGCACGAAGACTGGCTGCCCGACGTGGTATCCACCGCTAAAGGACTGGGCAACGGCGTACCCATCGGTGCCTGTTTGGCGCGGGGCGTTGCCGCAACGGTGCTGCAGCCCGGCAATCACGGTTCCACTTTTGGGGGCAATCCGCTGGCCTGTCGTGCGGGGATTACCGTCATTGAAACTCTGCTGGCGGAGCAACTGGTGGAGAGAGCTGAGGCTCTGGGGCAACATTTGTTACAGGCTTTTAAAACCGCACTGGCGGACGAATCCAAAGTGATTGAGGTTCGTGGCCAAGGCCTGATGTTGGGTATTGAGCTGGATCGGCCCTGTGCAGAGCTGGTGGAACGCGCCCGAGATAAAGGCTTGCTCATCAACGTGACCGCCGGCTCCACCGTTCGGTTATTACCGACACTCATTCTCACGGATGACGAAGCCGACGCGCTGGTCGCTGGCGTTGTTGAGCTGATCCGCGAACTCTAATTTGAAAAGAGACGCCGTTATGGCACAGAGTAAACCAAGACATTTTTTAACCCTGTTGGACCTATCTCCGAGCGAGCTGCAGGGACTCATTGCCCGGGCCATTGAATTGAAAGCAATGCACGCGCAGGGGGACACTCCGCCGCTGTTCCCGAACAAAGTTCTGGGAATGATTTTCGAAAAATCATCGACCCGCACCCGCGTATCGTTCGAGGCGGGTATGGCGCAGCTGGGCGGGCACGCTCTGTTCCTTTCGCCCCGCGACACCCAACTCGGTCGCGGCGAGCCGATTGAAGATTCGGCCCGAGTGCTCTCACGCATGGTGGATATCGTAATGATCCGCACGTTCGCCCATGCCACAGTGGAGCAGTTTGCGGCCTACTCCAAGGTGCCGGTGATCAACGCATTGACGGATGAGTATCACCCCTGCCAGTTGTTGGCCGATATACAAACTTTTACCGAGCACCGAGGTCCCATTGATGGAAAATCCGTCGCCTGGGTAGGCGATGGTAACAACATGTGTCAGTCTTACATCAATGCGGCGCGGCAATGGAATTTCGAGCTGCGCATTGCCTGCCCGCCCGGCTTTGAGCCCGATGCGGATTTAATGGCCCAAAACCGTGATCGGATCACCCTCTGCAAGAGTCCTCAGGAGGCCGTGCACAATAGTGATCTCGTGGTTACCGATACCTGGGCATCCATGGGCCAAGAGGAAGAGCAGCAAGCGCGCGAACGGGCCTTCGAGGGCTACCAGGTGAATGCCGAGCTAATGAGCTATGCACGCAGCGATGCGCTGTTTATGCACTGTTTGCCCGCTTATCGAGGTAAAGAAGTGTGCGCTGAATTAATGGAAGCACCCAATGCGGTTATTTGGGATGAGGCGGAGAACCGGCTGCATGCGCAAAAAGCGCTGATTGAATTTTTATTAACCCATCCCCAGGCTTGATATGACCACCTTGCTAGACGTCGATGCCATTACGTGCGGTTATGACGGAGTGGCTGTCGTTGAAGATTTTTCATTCGCGCTCAACGAAGGCGAGATTGCCTGCCTGCTGGGCCCAAGCGGCTGCGGCAAAACCACCGCCCTGCGCGCCATAGCCGGTTTTGTACAACCCAGCGCCGGCGCCATTGCGCTACGTTCGCAAACCATCGCCTCAGCAAATTTCTCACTTCCGCCGGAAAAACGCCGGGTCGGCATGGTGTTTCAGGATTATGCCCTCTTCCCACACCTGAACGTGTGCGACAACGTCACCTTTGGCCTGCGCGGCAAAACCCCCCGGGAAAAAGAGCGGGTGTGTGAAGAGCTGCTGACGCTGGTTAAATTACAGGATATGGGGCAGCGTTTTCCCCACGAGCTTTCCGGCGGGCAGCAGCAGCGCATTGCCTTAGCCCGCGCCCTGGCGCCAGAGCCGGAACTGCTGTTGATGGATGAGCCGTTCTCCAGTTTGGACGTAGAGCTGCGCCGCTCGCTCGCCCTGGAAGTGCGGCGCATTCTCAAAGCGCGGGGCATGACCGCGATTATTGTTACTCACGATCAACAAGAAGCCTTTGCGGTCGCTGATCGAATTGGCGTGGTGAATGAAGGTCGGATTCAACAGTGGGACACGCCGTTTAATTTGTATCATGAGCCGGCGACCCGGTTTGTGGCCAACTTTGTGGGCCATGGGGTATTTTTGAGCGGGCACCTGGTGGACCGAAACAGCGTGCTCACCGAGCTGGGAAAGATCAGCGGCAACCGGTGTTACGACTGGCTCGACAATACCCCTGTAGAGCTACTGTTGCGCCCAGACGATGTGATTCACGATAGCGAGAGCGAACAAAGAGCGGAAGTGGTAGCCAAGGTATTTACGGGGACAGCCACGCTATACACCCTCCAATTACCAACAGGCAGCGTCATCCAGTCCGCTTTCCCAAGCCACCACGATTATCATGTGGGCGATGAGGTGGGCATTCGTATTGAAGCCGATCACCTCATCGTATTTCGACGTGAAGAGCAATCCATTGCCGGCGGCGATTACGGACTGGAATCGGCTACGCCGTAACCTCGGGCTGATCACTCACAGTCAGAACGGCCTCTTCAACGTTCTCTTCAATATGGGCACGCCAGATTTTCGGCCCGGTTTCGTGTACCGACTCACCGCGACTGTCCACGGCCACCGTCACCGGCATATCTTCCACTTCAAACTCGTAAATCGCTTCCATGCCCAGCTCGGGGAAGCCGCGCACCTGGGCGGATTTGATCGCTTGCGCCACCAAATAGGCCGCACCGCCAACCGCCATCAGATACACCGATTGGTTTTCACGAATCGCGTCGATCGCCGCCGGCCCCCGCTCGGCTTTCCCGATCATACCGAGTAAGCCCGTTTGCTCCAGCAACGTGCGGGTAAACTTATCCATGCGTGTGGCGGTGGTGGGGCCAGCGGGGCCAACCACTTCGTCACGCACCGGATCCACCGGACCCACGTAGTAGATAAAGCGCCCGGCCAGATCCACCGGCAAGCTTTCGCCCTTGTTGAGCAAATCGACCATTTGTTTGTGAGCGGCGTCGCGACCGGTAAGCATTTTCCCGGACAGCAGTAAGGTATCACCGGGTTGCCAACTGGCCACATCATCGCGGGTCAGCGTATCCAGGTTAACCCGACGCACGGTATCCCCCGTTTCCCAGGCAATCTCTGGCCAACTGTCCAGCGGCGGCGGCACCTGCCGGGCTGGGCCAGAACCGGTCAGGGTAAAATGCGTGTGCCGCGTGGCCGCGCAGTTAGGAATAATGGCGACGGCTTTGTTGGCCGCATGGGTGGGATAATCTTTAACCTTGATATCCAACACCGTGGTTAAGCCGCCTAACCCCTGCGCGCCTATACCTAAGCGGTTCACTTTATCGAACAGCTCAAGCCGCAATGTTTCAGCTCGGTTGCTGGCGCCCCGAGCTTGCAACTCCTGAATATCCACTGGCTCCAGTAGCGCCTCCTTGGCCAGCAACATCGCTTTTTCAGCCGTGCCTCCGATGCCGATACCGAGAATGCCCGGCGGGCACCACCCCGCGCCCATCTGGGGCACCTTCTCCAGCACCCACTCAACCACGGAATCCGAGGGGTTCAGCATGGCAAACTGAGCCTTGGCTTCACTGCCGCCACCTTTTGCGGCCACGTGCACATCCACGGTGTCTCCGGGGACGATGTTGTAATGAATCACTGCGGGGGTGTTATCGCCGGTATTTTTACGGCTGCCATCCGGGTCCGCCAGAATGGAAGCGCGCAGCACGTTATCGGGATGACGGTAGGCGCGGCGCACACCTTCGTTGATCATCTCCGTGACGCCCATGTCCGCGTCCCACTGAACATCCATACCCACGTTAATAAACACCGTGACGATACCCGTGTCCTGACAAATGGGCCGACGGCCGGTGGCGCACATGCGTGAGTTAATCAGCATCTGGGCCATAGCATCTTTGGCGGCCGGGTTCGCTTCGCGCTCGTATGCCCGGTGCAGGGCTTGGATAAAATCCACGGGATGGTAATAGGAAATAAACTGAAGCGCGTCAGCGATACTGTCAATCAAATCGGCTTGACGGATCACGGTAGTCATAGAGTATTTCTCGGTTAGTGCCCATTCGACTGGGCCACTGTCAAATAACGGGTGATGGTGCTGGCTGGCGCCGCTGTTACTGCGCCAGCTGGGCTTTCAGAGCCATTAAATCGCGGTTGATGCTGCGCCGATAAGCGTCGATGGCGGCGATAGCCTCTTCGTTGGTCTCTACCCGGCTAGCGAGAGCGCTCACCTGGGTAAGCCGATCGCTGAGCTGATCCAGTTGCTCGCGCAGGTTTTGCAATTGCTGTTGTTGTCCCTGCACTGCATCGAGGCCTTTTTCCAATTCAGTGACCGATGCCTGCACTTGCGCCACCGAGTTATTGAGGTCATCCAGGGCGCTACGCGAGGAGTTGGCGTTGCCGCGAACACTTTCCAGATCTTTTTTGAGCGCCGCGATCTGCTCCCGGTTGGCGGTGATATTGCCCCGATTGGTATCGTAAGAGACTCCCCAAAGTTTGCGAATTTCGGAATCCGCCCACTGCAGTTTGGCCTGTACCGCCTCGATTGAACCCACCGATTCATCGTAGGTCACGTCCAGGCGGCGCTCCAAATCGGTAATACGCGCTTGCGATTGCACCAACTCCTGCTCGGCCATGTAGAACTGCCAGCCCAAATAAGCGCTGCCTCCCACTCCGATTAACGCCAGCAACAGCGCGACGATGACCAGTGCGTTGGAGCTCGCTGCAGGTGGCGCTGCCGCGGCCGCAGTGCGGCGGGGGCGAGCGCTCGTCGGCCTGTTGCCAACACTTTCACGCGCCGGTCGTTCTCGAGGTACTTTCGACCCCTCTGACCGGGGGACCTGGCGCTCTTCAATCTCATCGGTGTCCGGCGCGATTCCGGACAGAGTGGGCTCTTTACGTTCCATAAGTAGGTTGACTCTGGCAAAGCGAAGGATAAACCTCAGGCTGCGATTTATAGCAGTTATAGAGCCAAAATTGAAGGTTGGCTCCCCTGCTGCACGTCAGGAGCGCGCCGGTTTATGCTTCTGTCATAAAGGGATTTGGCCGGGCGTGTCCGTCCCGTAGGCGTGAACGCCGGTCTGGTATGGACCCATAAAGGCCCCGCAAGTGCCCTGCCCCAACAAAAATCGTTGTCGCGGCGGCGCTGAAACGAAGGCGGACTGATCGGTCGTTATTCGGCTAAAAAAAAGCCAGGCTCCGGCAGACCGGAACCTGGCTTTTACTTTGCCAAAAGCGTGCGCTTACTTGGCGAAGTTTTCGTTCACGAAGTCCCAGTTCACCAGACTCCAGAACGCGTCCAGGTACTTGGGACGGGCGTTACGGTAGTCGATGTAATAGGCATGCTCCCACACATCAACGGTCAACAAGGTGGTGACGCTCTCATCGGTCAGCGGCGTTTCCGCGTTGCTGGTGCTGACGATGCCAACGCTGCCGTCGGACTTTTTCACCAGCCAGGTCCAACCGGAACCGAAGTTAGTGATCGCCGCTTGGCTGAACTCTTCTTTGAACTTCTCAAAGGAGCCAAATGCGCTGTTAATCGCTTCGGCCACAGCGCCTTTAGCCTCGCCACCGCCGTTGGGGCTCAGGCAGTGCCAGTAGAACGTGTGGTTCCACACCTGGGCGGCATTGTTGAAGACGCCACCGCTGGAGGTTTTTACAATTTCTTCAAGACTTTTGCCTTCAAACTCAGTGCCAGGAATGGCTTTGTTGAGGTTGTCGACATAGGTTTGGTGGTGTTTGCCGTAATGAAACTCAAGGGTCTCCTCGGAAATGTGAGGCGCCAGAGCGTCTTTAGCGTAAGGCAGTGCAGGTAATTCAATAGCCATAACGATTCTCTCCTGGATACGGTTATGAGTGTGAAGCGGTCAAGCCGCGAAGATTATTGCTTTCCAACACATCGCGCTGGGCCGACCTTGGTCAGTTAGTGCTGTGGGTTGGAGGATAGCCTGCGTCGGGCCTGAGAAATGCCCCTCGACCGCGGGGATAGCAAAATTTGAAGCCAACAGTATAGCTCAAATGGAGAACTAACGCACTGGGCGAGCCCCAGTGCGTTAGTCAATCGGGTGTGTTCGACTTACATCATGCCGCCCATACCACCCATGCCACCCATACCACCCATGTCAGGGGCAGCGGACTTACCATCGTCTGGCTCGTCGGCAATCATCGCTTCGGTGGTGATCATCAGACCGGCGATAGAGCTCGCCGCCTGCAACGCCGTGCGGGTTACTTTGGCCGGGTCGAGAATACCCATTTCCAGCATGTCACCGAACTCACCAGTGGCGGCGTTGTAGCCATAAGCGCCTTCGCCTTTTTTGACCTGATCGGCCACGACGGACGCTTCTTCACCAGCGTTAGTCACGATCTGGCGCAGAGGTGCTTCCATGGCGCGACGGGCGATAGCAATACCCGCGCTCTGCTCTTCGTTGTCGCCTTTGAGGTCGGCGATGGCCGCCACCGCCCGCAACAGTGCGGTACCGCCGCCAGGCACTACGCCTTCTTCTACCGCCGCACGAGTCGCGTGCAGAGCATCTTCAACGCGTGCCTTCTTCTCTTTCATTTCCATCTCAGTGGCCGCACCCACTTTGATCACGGCAACGCCGCCTGCCAGTTTGGCAACACGCTCTTGCAGTTTCTCGCGATCGTAGTCGGAGCTTGTTTCTTCCATCTGAGTGCGAATTTGCTGCACGCGGCTCTCAATGTCCGCCGCATCGCCGGCACCGTCAACAATAACGGTGTTCTCTTTGGACATGGTAACGCGCTTGGCGCGGCCCAAGTGCTCTAAAGTGGCGCTTTCCAGATCCAGACCCACCTCTTCAGAGATAACGGTTCCGCCGGTCAGGATGGCGATATCCTGCAGCATGGCTTTGCGGCGGTCACCGAAGCCCGGCGCCTTACAGGCGGCAACTTTGACGATACCGCGCATGTTGTTAACAACCAGCGTGGCCAAGGCCTCGCCTTCTACGTCTTCAGCAACAATGACCAGCGGCTTGTTGGCTTTCGCTACAGCTTCCAGGGTCGGCAGCAGCTCGCGAATGTTGGAGATTTTTTTGTCCACCAGAAGAATGTAGGGATCATCCTGCTCCACAGACATGTTGTCCTGGTTGGTGATGAAGTAAGGCGAGAGGTAACCGCGGTCGAACTGCATACCCTCTACAACGTCCAGCTCGTTCTCCAGGCTGGAGCCCTCTTCTACGGTAATCACGCCTTCTTTACCCACTTTTTCCATGGCGCTGGCGATCAGAGCACCCACATCAGCATCCGCGTTGGCGGAGATGGTGCCCACTTGGGAGATCGATTTGCTGTCGGTGCACGGCTTGGCCAGCTTGCGGATTTCCTCTACCGCTGCAGTGACCGCTTTGTCGATTCCGCGCTTGATATCCATGGGGTTCATACCCGCGGCGACAGACTTCAGACCTTCAGTGACGATCGCTTGGGCCAGAACCGTGGCGGTGGTGGTACCGTCACCGGCATCATCAGAGGCGCGCGAGGCAACCTCTTTCACCATTTGGGCACCCATGTTTTCGAACTTGTCTTTCAAAGTGATTTCCTTGGCTACGGAAACACCGTCTTTGGTGATGGTCGGAGCGCCGAAAGACTTCTCGATAACCACGTTGCGTCCCTTGGGCCCGAGTGTCGCCTTTACCGCATCGGCCAGAAGGTTCACACCGCTGAGCATACCCATGCGGGCGCTATCGCCAAATTTCACTTGTTTCGCTGACATATTACTTTTCCTTCCAGTGATCTGTTTAAAATGTTTGGTTTAAACGCTTGATGAGACGGGATTAGAGCAATACGGCCTTGATGTCGTTTTCGCTCAGAATAACCAGCTCTTCGCCGTCAATTTCAATGGTGTCGCTGCCTGCGAACTTACCGAATACCACCACGTCGCCCACCTTGACATCCAAGGCGCGAACTTCGCCGTTTTCCAACACTCGGCCATTGCCCACCGCCAGTACTTCACCTTGGTTGGGCTTCTCTTTGGCAGAACCCGGCAACACAATGCCACCAGAGGTTTTTTGCTCTTCTTCCTTGCGGCGAACCACAACGCGATCGTGTAAAGGACGAATTTTCATGGATTTTCTTCTCCAAACTAGCGTGTTAAACACTGAATTACCCGGGGATCCCCGGAATGATGCCTATATGGCGACGAACCCTGCAGATTCAAGGCCCGTCACTTCGCCCCGCCCAGGTACCTTAGGCGCCAGGCTGGAAACAGCAGTGATAGGTTATTGGGGACGGAATGAAATTATTTCAACGGTTGGGAGGAAAAAAATATCACGAAGGGGGCTTATGCATCGTCGTTGTGGCGATCCCTTTCCAGGCGCTCTTCATCCTCTCGGCGATATTCGCCCTCGAGGGTTGTACCAGCACGCGATGCGCCAGGACCGGGCCGGCCCATGTTGCGTCGCCTCTGACTGCGCATCCACGGCGTCAGCAGCCGGCGTCGCACCGGGGGGAAAAGACAAGCCAAACCAATCGCGTCAGTGGCAAATCCCGGCAAAATCAGCAGTAAGCCGGCAATGACCAGCACCAGACCTTCGCCCATCTCTTGAGCCGGTACCTCACCGGCTCTTATGCGCTGGTTGGCGCGAGCTAAGGTGTTCAAACCTACCCGTCGAAGCACCGCTACCCCTGCCACCGTCGTCAATACCACCAGGGCAACCGTGGGCCCAGCGCCGAGATAACTGCCCACACGAATGAACAGCCAGATCTCCAGCAGTGGCATTAGCAACAGCAGCAGTAAAAAGCGCATAAGTACCTTAGTCCGTTTCCCATCCGTTATCCGTGCCGAGGTGAGGCGCCGTCCGGGTAACGCGTGGATTTACCACTCGTAGTTGAGCCCGACCTGCAATCGCGTATCCTCTCGCTTGGTGTCTTGCTGCGGCCGGTTATTGACGTTGTAGCTGATTTTGATTTCCGAGTACAGCTGGGCAGCAATCATGCTGCTAAAACCCGTTGATGAGGTGAGCTGCCAGTCCCCTGCGGTTTCCGTCGCCAACACAAACTCGTTTGTGTGAAACAACGACACGTTCATCGGCAGGCGGTAGCGAAAATCAGACCCCAAACGCCAAGCGGTACGGTTTTGGCGTCGCACAAAATCCTCGGACGGTGTTGCCGGCACCTGATAAATTTCAGACAGATAGGCCAGCCCACCCGTGAGTGCCAACGCCGTATCGGAGTTCTCCCAGAACTGAAAACCGGCACCGGTCGAAAGGTTATAGTAACTTTCCAGCGCCCGCAAATCATCGGCGCCATGGCGGATTTCGTTGCTTAAAAACCAGCGCTCGCGCACGAACCAGTCAAGCCCGTAACGGATGTTCCAGTTCACATCGGACGGCCGCCGCTCCACGGAATAGTTGGCATACTCCAGCCGCGCGATGTGCCGCCAATCGTTCTGCCGGTATTCGATACTGGCGGTCAGCTTCCAGTCATCTCTGATCTCGTTACCGCGGGCGTACAGCCCATGTAAGCTGATTCTCCCGGTATAGCTATAGTCGCCTTGGATAAAGTTTCGGTATGGCGCGATCACCGCAATGGACACCAACGGCACACGCCGTGGATCGGCATCGCCACCACAGATATACAATAGATGCTCTTCATCCATGCCTTCGATCAGACAGGGAGTTCGAACGCCGTGGATTTTTAGCGGTTTGGTGGTGCGGATATCGATGACGTCGGTCTTATCGACTTTGAGGGTGCCGAATGTGGGTGAGGCCCAGTAAATGTGCGTTTCATCAGCACGCACAATGTCGCCGGACAGCCGATCGCCGTTGCGCAACTCCAGCATGCTGGCCCAGCTTGGACTGACCGTCAGCAAGAGCAATAAAAAACACAAGCTCTGTCGCTTCACACCATACCTTCGAAGACGCATTGAAGACGCACAAGGAGGCGCCATGGGTTCGCCCGCTCCGGCGCTCTCACCAAGGCCGAGCTTAATCCATGCTTCGGTCAGAAAAATGTGCCGTGTCCTAGCTGACGATTGAACAAATTGAACAATGACGACTGAACAATAAGGACGACAGGTTCAGCATACGCATTCGTTCGCCGCACGACCGCTGAACCCACTTTCAATGAGTTTTTGATGGGCAAGCACATCCAATAGCCGGCCCGGGTGCGCTCCTTCAGCGGGAGCCCCTGAAGCCGAAAAATCGGTTTTGATCATCAAGTAGCGAACGTCATTCACTCGCCTCGACGGCCGGCGCATTTTATCATAGGCGCCCTCGTCGGCCAAATCCGGTTGAGCCGTAAAATCAAGCGGTTACGAATTTTTTCCAGACCGAGTGTCAAGATCTCGCATTCATTTCATCCCGCCTCTGGCCTTCGGGTCCGGTGGACCTATATATCAAATAGGCCACCAGCGCTATGGCCGGCACTCCGATCAGTGCCACGTAGATGAAAAATAAAAAGTAGCCTTGGCTTTCGACCACCAAACCACTGAACCCCCCGATGAATTTTCCGGGCAGAGTCATTAATGAGCTAAACAGTGCATACTGGGTCGCCGTGTACGCACGGCTTACGAGGCTCGACATCCAGGCGATCAAGACCGCCATGGCCAAGCCACCGCAAAAATTGTCGCCGCTGATGGTAATCACCAGCATCCAAGTCTCGGCCCCGACCACCGCCATCAAGGAGAATAACAAATTGGTGGCCGCCGACAGAATCGCACCCGCAAGCAACACCGGCAACAGTCCGTAACGGGGCACCAGTAGCCCCCCGACGATACCACCCAGCACCGTCATGGCCAAACCGTAAATACCCGTGATATTAGCGATAGCGGCGCGGGTAAAACCCATTTCCAGATAGAACGGCATGGCCATGGCACCCATGCTGATATCCGAAATCCGGTAGGTACCCACCACCAACAACAGCAGTGCAGCCTGGCGCCCATAGCGATGAAAGAAGTCCACGAATGGGCACACCACCGCTCCGATCAGCCAGGCGACGCTGGTCCTGATCACGGTGGGTACATGGGCACTTCGGGCCAGGTAATCCTGAACCCGCTGTTCTAAAAAAACCGCATCGGACTGCCGGGTCACTTTCGGTTCGGTGGAAAACAACACGGTTAACATTCCCACCGCCATCAGAGCCGCCATGACCAGATAAACACCTGGCCAGTTCACCCAGCTGACCAAGTGTAGGGCCCCCGCGCCAGCCACAAGCACGGCAATTCGATAACTGAATACATACACCGCCGACATAGCGGCCTGGCGCTCGGACGAGGCCGCTTCAATCCGCCAGGCATCCACGGCCACGTCCTGGGTGGCGGAGCCGAACGCAACCAGCAGGGCGAATAACGCCAACTGAATCAGGTTTTGCAGTGGGTCAGTCATCGCCATACCCACCAAACCGCCGGCGATCATGAACTGCGCCAGGAGCATCCAGCTTCGGCGTTTGCCTAGCCAGCGGCCCAGCAGGGGCAACTCCATCCGGTCGACGACCGGCGCCCACAGAACCTTTATGGAATAGGTGATCCCGACCCAGCTAAAAAAGCCGATACTGGCCCGCGCGACGCCCACGTCCGCCAACCACGCCGTGAGCGTGGTAAATACCAACATATAGGGCAGCCCGGCGGAAAACCCCAGAAACAGCATGGACGCCACCCGGGGATGAAAATAAATACGCAAGGCGTGGCCCCAGGAATGACGGGGCGTGGTGGGAAGTTCGGACATGTAATTCTCAGCTACTGAATCAGTTCACCGACGCGGGTAAGACGCCATCGCGCGAGCCGATGCTAGTCGCGGAAGTTGGTGAACTGTAGCGGCATATCGATGCCTTCGGCCTCGCGCAACATGGCCATCACTGTCTGCAAATCGTCGCGTTTTTTCCCTGTGACGCGCACCTGGTCGCCCTGAATCTGCGCCTGGACTTTCATTTTTTTGTCCTTGATTAACTTGACCATTTTCTTGCACAGGTCGGATTCCAGACCGGTGCGAACAACGACTTCCTGCTTAACCTGTTTGCCGGAAGCCTTGGCTTCGCCGATATCCAGACAGGCGATATCAATGCCATTTTTCAACAACGCGCCCTGCAATACATCAAGCATTTGCTGCAGTTGAAAATCCGCCTCAGCACAGAGCGTAACTTGGTAATCGTTGCGCTCGAAGTTAGCGTCCACCCCTTTAAAATCGTACCGATTCCCGATCAGCCGGTTGGCCTGATCGACGGCATTGGTCAACGCGTGTTTGTCAACTTCTGAAACTACGTCAAATGATGGCATTGTGTACCTCGTTATTAAATTCAGTGCACGGGCAGGCTTATCACGCCCCCAATAGAGTCACCAGTGCAAGGGCGCATACCCAGAGTAGCAGAGAACGGGTCAGTAACGATAAGCTGGCGCTGATCAACCGACGGCTATGCCCTGGCTCCGCTGGGGCCTCGACCAACGACGGTTCGACTTCGTCACTCAAGAAGCCGTCATCCAAGAGGTCGTCATCCAAGAGGTCGTCATCCAGAGGCGGTTGGCCAGTTAAGGGCGCTTCTTCGCCTACGGGGTTTGAATCGGCCACTGACGCGGGCTCGGCGAGTTCTGGTTCGAGCGCATCGACCGCACCCCGCTCACCCAAAGCACCCAGCAATTGGCGGCGGAGTATGGGCATTGACGCCGAGGTCACATCCAAAGTGGTCTGCTTCCAGTGCTGGAAGCAGGTATCAAAGTTGCCCGCCAGAGCCCAGGTCAGCCCCATTAATCGAACCACCGGCCACTCCAGCAACCATACCCAGCGCTCAATGAACCGGTCCGGGGAGCGCTCGCGATAGAGCATACTCAGACGATACAGCAACGCCCCTACCGGCCCCAAAAACACAAACCAGAACAGGACCGCGAACATACGCTCAAACCCGCGGTAGCTGATGGCG
>Ga0209487_1002335_pt1 | contig 15459 bp, 14 predicted proteins | sample Poulit2012_FD_187524 | JGI IMG/M metagenome (GOLD analysis project Ga0209487, IMG submission 187524) | Agricultural soil microbial communities from Georgia to study Nitrogen management - Poultry litter 2012 (SPAdes) (version 2) | ecosystem: Environmental > Terrestrial > Soil > Agricultural land... | reverse complement strand
CTCGCAATTGAAATTAATGGTTGTGCATCAGTAGACTTGATGACGACCTGAGCATTCGTATGCTCAGAAATATAGCAATTCTTTTTGACAATAGGTGTCTTCGCTGTAAAGCTACTATCGCATTCCCTACATAAAAAACGTTGTTTTTTCAAATGCAAATAAGTGGGATAAATACCTGTTGTTGGTAAGGTAATACGTGATATTTGTGTACCGTTTTTACTAATAATATAATCTTCATTTTTTATACCACAATTCTTACAACATATAGGCTCGTAGGTCAACTTTCCGGTAACATATTTAAAAGTTTTTCCTTTTCGTATACCTTCTTTTACACAATTCTCTGCAAAGATAATATTTGCGTCTTGAATATCGAGTAGATTTCTTATATCACTAGAAATAGACAAGTGATTTCCCTCCGGAGTATGGTTTTCATCGACTTATATTCTACAGGGAAACTCACTTATTTTCTAATGTAAAATGAAAAAAACGCTAGTGAATTTACATCACGTTTCTCTGCGAGAGAGAAACGTGATTTTTTCTTCACCAACGTCATATATTGTACAACCAAAAGGCTCTATTTCAAATTTGAAATAGAGCCTTTTATTTAAATGAGTTCACTATTATCTTGTTGCCTACTTTTATATAAATGAAAATGTCCTGTAGAATGGCGTTTTTTTGTCTTATCACCAATTCGATCATAACAATTTTTGCATAAGTATAAATTTATTCTACGATTTCTTAGTCGTTTAGCTTCTAATGAATAATCTTCAATACCTTCTACATGGTCACATAAAGTACATTTTACGTGCATTTTGTCACCTCAATATGATTCTCGTTACAACTGATCATAACATAGCGATTACCTTTCTGCATATTTTTTAGGTTTTACCTCGAGGAAATGGGGAACAGTATGAATATGGATATATAGGAGGGAAGATCAGATGAAGAAACGCTATATGATCTCTACAATTGGAGCGATAGGGGCTGGTGCACTTGCCAGTTATTTGCTGAAAGACAAAGAGAGTAGAGCTCAAGTAAAGGAAAAAATAGGACATTATATAGAAGGTTTTACAGGAAATAATGAGAAAAAACATTCTTTATTGGAAGATGCCGGGATACCAGATCAAGTCGATCATCAAGATTTAGCTCAATTTGAAAATGCGAAGATGGTCTCTGAGGGGTCGCAGTTTGGTGTGAATTATTACAATGAGGTCATGGATGAAAATGGGGACCATAATAGAGATCTTTAATGAATGAAAAAGTTAAATAAGCGTCCTCTCGTTATCCTAAACGTGAGGACGCTTATTTAATATTTCATGACGATGCTTACGGATTATCTGAATGATTATTATCCTCTTCAGATTGCTCTTTTTCTATTTCTTTCAGTCGATCTTTATCTTTTTCCGGAAGGAGCTCTTTATTTTGATCGGGTTCTTCTGGTTGATTCTCGTTAATGGGAAAGTCTGGCATATACCGACCGACAATAGCTGATAGTTCATCGATGATTCCTTGAATCGGATAACCATCTTGCATTTTCCTTGCTATCGAGCGAATCCTTTCCGTCGCATCTGCATCCGCCACGACGACAGCCGTTTTTCCATATGGATCATGTTGTAAGGCCTCGGATACAGAATACTTGATCGTTCCTACCCGGGAACGATCTAACTCTTTATCGACATCGATGGCAACAACTGCATAGGGACCTGCAACGATCGCTGTTGCATTATTTACGTTAGGGACTTGATTCGCCACTTTGGCTAAATGATTGGATATTTGGTCGTTTTCTACGGGAGGATTATCATTCGGTTGGGAATTTTCGATTTGCATATAACGATCCCCATTTTCACGATTAGGTTCTGATTCTTCCTTTCCAGTTTGTTGACAAGCTACAAAGATCAAAATTATAAATAGGCATAATCCATATAACCGAAACTTCATTTGGCATTTCTCCTTAGTTTATTCAACCTAAAGAATTTCATAATACGTATTTATCGCCACTCCGTACCGATGTTGCTGGTTTTGGTAATTATGAAATTCATTCAATCGGAACAGGTTTCTATTTATATTGTGGATTTAAATGAATAAATTATACAAAAAAGCTGTTACGGAATTTATCTCCGTAACAGCTTTTTTCTAGATCGTGACGATGTCGCGCTAGTTGATCACTATTTTTTTAACACTTGTAATCGGTGTTTCTTGGTTCGATCCATCTCGGAAGTATAAATGAACCGGTCCATTTTCTTTTAATGGTTTTCCTTTGTTTGCAAATAATAAATAACAGTTACGTAATTGTTCAAGAGATATCAGAACATCTTTATCGTCCGTTATTAAGGTAACATCCTTGGCATCATCTGCTACTTCGGCATGCACGATAAATTCCTGAATGGGCATGACATAAGAGTTTTTCAAGATTTTTTCACGTTCAAACCTGGTAATACTTTTATTAACAGGTGGTCTAGCATCACTTAGATGGATAGCACGATTCCATCTTTCCGCAGCTTCGTCTAGCTCGTTTCTTTCGTATGTATGAGTAGACTCCTCTTTCTTAATAAATGCTTCTTCGAATAAAACCTTTCGATCATCAAAGATCCAAACCGTAGGGTCTAGGGTTATGGGGTACCCAACATTACCAGCCAATTGTACAATCACAATGTTCACCTCTCCACAGTAATCTGAACTTAGGATAACAGAGAAGTCATTATATTTCACGAAATTAGAATTAACCGGGTGATTATGAAAAGATTTCGATCTCTGAAGGGTGATCAAGCGTGTCAAGAGTACTTCGTGTTGGCATAGGGGGATTAATAGCATTAAATTGCTAACGGTTCCGTTCATTCACGCGTAAATAGACAAAAAAATAGGAGAAGGCTATCAATTAAAGTTGCAATTTATGCTCTCAAACGATAGTATAAACTAGTAGAAAGTCCTTTTGAGGAGGGGAACATTTGATGCCTGAAATTACGATCGATCATCGTGAAAAAGCTTACGCCCTTCTTAAAGCTGATGCAGATAAAATATTACGATTAATACAAGTTCAAATAAAGAATTTAACGATGCCACAATGTCCTTTATACGAAGAGGTTTTAGATACGCAAATGTTTGGACTCTCAAGGGAAATTGATTTTGCAATTCGTTTGAACTTAATCAGCGAAATGGAAGGTAAGGAACTAATTGGAAGTTTAGAGAGACAACTTAATATACTGCATGAAACAGCTCAACAGTCTATGTAGATCAGGGTAGATTCAAATGCTGCTCATCGCTATGATGTAACACTTTTTGCAAAACTTTGCCGTCATATAAAGTGGCAAAGTTTTTTTATATCAAAGGGTGTGACCACCTTTTGTTTGTTACGATAAAACAGAAGATTTAGTAATGCATATTTTTACATATGGATTTAAGTGAATGAATTCCATTAAAGGTTACTGTGAAAGATGGCTTAAAATTCATGACTGGAATGAGTTGCATATATAAAGATCTATATCTCATCGAATTAAAACTAAATTTATTGAGGTGAGGGTGAGGTAAGATGATACATAAAATGAAAGATTATGATTTTACACTAATGATTACACCAATTCTATTAGCAGCATTTGGCATTGTGATGATTTATAGTTCCAGTATGGTTATCGCTGTTGTTGAGGGGTTAGGTAGTACATATTATTTATTTAAACAATTGCAATGGTTTATTATTGGGTTAATTGGATTTGCATTTTGTTGCGTATTTCCATATCGACATTATCAAAGAATGATTAAAATGATCGTTCTTTTTAGTATCATTCTTCTAATTGGTGTTCTTTTATATGGAGAAGAAGCAAATAATGCGACAAGATCACTGATCCTATTCGGATCAATCAGTATCCAACCATCTGAATTTATTAAATTAGGCTTGATTTTATACCTTGCTTCCGTTTATTCTAAGAAGCAGGAATACATTACTGAGTTTTCAAAGGCAGTCTTACCACCACTTGTCTTAACGGGTTTTATTTTAGGGCTGATATTACTGCAACCTGATATTGGGACAGCTGCCACCATCTTTTTATTTGCCTGTGCAATTATCTTCAGTTCAGGTATTCATTTTAAACATCTCTTTATTTTAATTGGGATCAGTGTTACTTTATTCGTTATAACAATACCTAATATGATAACGGATGTAAGGGTCGCTCGTTTTACGGGGGCCTATGAACCGTTCGCAACGCCTGAAACCGGAGGCTATCACCTCATTCAATCGTATTTAGCAATCGGTGTTGGTGGCTTAACAGGTGAGGGGCTAGGACAAAGTGTACAAAAATTAGGTTATCTATGGGGAGCACATACTGACTTCATCATGTCTGTCATCGCAGAAGAGTTAGGCCTGGTCGGAGTAATTATCGTGATCGGGATGCTCATGATCATTGTTCTAAGGGGGTTTTATATTGCTAGAGAGTGTGAGGATAGTTTTGGATCTCTAATAGCAATCGGGATATCGTCAATGATTGGGATCCAAGCGATAATCAATCTAGGTGCCATTAGTGGAGTGTTACCAATTACTGGTATCCCACTACCATTCCTCAGTTATGGAGGGTCTTCACTGTTAGTATTAATGATATCGATGGGGATTCTAAATAATATCGCCATGTCCGTTAAAAAAAGGAAACAGCAACCAGTGCGAGAAGAAACAACACATCGAACTCAAAATAGAGAATTTAAGAATGTAGGGGGAAGATCATGGTCAAGTTAAATAAAATCAATAAGGTATTAGTAGCAAATCGGGGCGAAATTGCAATTCGAGTATTCCGTGCTTGTACGGAACTTGATATTCGAACCGTAGCGGTTTATTCAAATGAGGATTCAAGCTCATATCATCGTTACAAAGCAGATGAAGCTTACTTAATTGGTGAAGGAAAGAAACCGATTGATGCTTATTTAGACATCGAAGGGATCATTGAACTTGCAAAAAGTGTTGGGGTTGACGCTATTCATCCTGGTTATGGATTCTTATCTGAAAACATCTTATTTGCACAACGTTGTGAGGAAGAAGGAATCATCTTTATCGGTCCTACAAGTGAACATTTAAATGTGTTCGGGGATAAAGTAAAAGCGAGAACACAAGCAACAAGTGCTGGATTACCCGTAATACCAGGTACGGATGGACCTGTTAATTCCGTAGCAGAAGTCCAAGAATTTGGTGAAACAAATGGATATCCAATTATTATTAAAGCTTCGCTAGGTGGTGGCGGACGTGGTATGCGGATCGTCCGCGAAGAGGCAGAACTAACAGAGGCCTATGACCGTGCAAAATCAGAAGCAAAAGCTGCTTTTGGTAATGATGAAGTTTATGTAGAAAAACTAATTGAAAATCCAAAACATATAGAAATACAAGTAATCGGTGATGAACATGGGAACGTGGTCCATTTATATGAACGAGATTGTTCTGTCCAAAGAAGGCATCAGAAGGTTGTTGAAACAGCACCAAGTGTATCTTTACCAGAAGAGTTTCGCCTGGAAATGTGTGATGCAGCTGTTAAACTAATGAATAATGTCGGGTATGTAAACGCCGGAACGGTTGAGTTTTTAGTTACCGCTGATCAGGAATTTTATTTTATTGAAGTAAATCCACGTGTTCAGGTTGAACATACGATTACTGAGATGATTACAGGTGTCGATATTGTGCAAACGCAAATTAAAGTAGCCGATGGACAAAATATGCATGATCAATCGATCGGGATTCCCGAACAAAGTGAGATTTTCACACTTGGTTATGCCATTCAATCACGTGTAACGACGGAGGACCCATTAAACGATTTCATGCCTGACACAGGGAAGATAATGGTGTATCGTACGGGTGGCGGATTTGGTGTCAGACTTGATGCTGGAAACGGTTTCCAAGGTGCTGTCATATCGCCACATTATGATTCATTGCTTGTTAAAGTGTCAACATGGGCTTTAACCTTTGAACAAGCGGCTCAAAAAATGGGACGTAATCTAAAGGAATTCAGAATACGTGGTCTAAAAACTAATATTCCATTTTTAGAAAATGTTATTAAGCATAACGACTTTATGACTGGCGAATACAGCACAACATTTATTGATGAAACACCCGAATTGTTTGTGTTTCCGAAACGACAAGATCGTGGAACCAAAATGTTATCCTATATTGGTGAAGTGACAGTAAACGGATTTGATGGTCAGGCAATGAGAGAAAAGCCTGTTTTGGATAAAGCGATTGTACCAAAACTCTCCTTACTGGACGAAATACCAAATGGATCCAAGCAAATTCTCGATCAATATGGACCTGAAGGCTTAGCGAAATGGTTGAAGGAAAAAGATGAGGTCATGTTGACAGATACAACGTTCCGTGATGCACATCAATCTTTACTTGCCACGAGGGTACGGACAAAAGATATGCTGCAAATTGCTGAAGAGACATCCCGTCTCTTACCCGATTTATTTTCAGTAGAGATGTGGGGCGGTGCAACATTTGACGTGGCATATCGATTCTTGAAGGAAGACCCGTGGGATCGCTTAATAAAATTACGCCAGAAGATGCCGAACGTTTTATTCCAAATGTTGTTACGTGCTAGTAACGCAGTTGGTTATAAAAACTATCCAGATAACTTAAACACTGAATTCATTAAAGAAAGTTCAGATGCTGGAATTGACGTGTTCCGTATTTTCGACAGTTTAAACTGGATTGAAGGCATGGCCCCTGCAATTCGGGATGTGAGAGATAATAACAAGATTGCTGAAGCAGCGATTTGCTATACAGGAAACATACTTGACCCGAATGAGACAAAATACAATTTAGCATATTATCAAAAACTTGCCAAAGAACTTGAAAAATCTGGTGCACATATTCTCGGGATTAAAGATATGGGTGGTTTATTAAAGCCAGAAGCAGCCTACCAATTAGTATCAAGCTTAAAAGAGACGGTAGATTTACCGATTCATCTGCACACACATGATACGAGTGGGAATGGTATCTATACGTATGCACGCGCCATTGATGCTGGTATCGATGCAGTGGATGTTGCTAGCGGACCGATGGCAGGATCGACATCACAACCGAGTGCACAATCACTCTATCATGCATTAGATGGTAAGCCACGTAGGCCGAAGATTGATATTGATGCATATGAGGAACTGTCTCATTATTGGAAGGGTGTCCGAGACTATTACCAAGATTTTGAAAGTGGATTAAAATCACCACATACGGAGATTTATCAGCATGAAATGCCGGGTGGTCAATTCAGTAATTTACAACAACAGTCTAAAGCAGTGGGATTAGGCGATCGTTGGAATGAAGTAAAATTGATGTATACGCAGGTAAATGAAATGTTTGGGAATATTATTAAAGTGACACCTTCTTCTAAAGTTGTTGGAGATATGGCGTTATTTATGGTTCAAAACGACCTTACGGAAGACGCTGTTTATGAGCGTGGTGAAACAATTGATTTCCCTGACTCGGTAATCGAGTTTGTCCAAGGAATGCTTGGCCAACCTTATCAAGGATTTCCAGAAAAATTACAAAAAATTATCTTAAAAGGTAAAGAGCCAATTACGGTGAGACCGGGACAATTACTCGATCCTGTCGATTTCAATGAATTGAAAGAAACACTATTTAAGAAGCTTGATCGGCAAATTACGAGCTTTGATTTACTTTCCTATACGTTGTATCCGAAAGTATTCATGGATTACCATGACTTCTATCAAAAGTATGCGAATGTATCTGTACTCGATACGCCTACATTCTTTTATGGAATGAAATTAGGGGAACAAATTGAAGTTGAAATTGAGAAAGGTAAAACATTATTTATTCAACTCGTATCGATTTCGAAACCGAAATTGGATGGAACGCGCGTTGTCTATTTTGAATTAAATGGACAACCAAGAGAGATCGTTATTAAAGATAAGCAAGTTGATACACAGTTAGCAACGATACCGAAGGCAGATGCAGAAAATGAGAAACACATTGGTGCAACAATGCCTGGTACTGTTGTAGAGGCAAACTGTAAAAAGGGCCAAAAGGTGAATAAAGGTGATTATTTATTAATTACAGAAGCTATGAAAATGGAGACCACGGTACAAGCTCCTTTTGCAGGAGTCATTAAGGATGTCTTCGTGAAAAGTGGCGAACCGATTTCAATCAATGATTTACTAGTTGAATTCGAGTAAATTCGGAATGGATGCTCATGCTAATTATGAAATTCATTCAAATGTCATAAAAATAGCCGGTCATAAAACATCATGTTTTATGACCGGCTATTATTTTATCATGTGATGCGTATGATTTATGATTGTTTTGCACTTCGGGAAGATAACAGAATAAAGTAACTTAGCATACCGAAGTAACACGTAATAATGAGGGCATGTAATAAGGCAACCCCTAAATTTAATGCGGTGAATATAATCATGGCGCCGGAGAACACTTGTATAGTGATCAACCCGAGAATAATTGCCCAGCCCCAGACCATCATTTTATTATTACGGTATGATCGGAAGACTTTAACGAAAAACACGATTGTCCAGATGAATAAAAGGCCAGCAAACAATCGGTGTCCCATTTGAATCCATTGAAAAAAGTCATAACTTGCAAAGGCGAATGGTGAACCATTATTGCAAAAAGGCCAATCTTTACAGACAAGATTTGAATTCGTATGTCGTACGAGTGCGCCTGTATAAACAACGATGATCGTATAAATGGTTAATAAGTAGATCTCCACCCGATGCTTCTTCTGGATTACAAGCTGCTTCGTATCGAATTTCTGGTCGATTTCAAAAATGAGTAATGTCAGCAAAAATACAGCTGCAAACGAAACAAGTGAAATACCGAAGTGCGCAGCAAGTACAAAATCAGATTGTCCCCACTTCACTGCCGCCGCTCCTATCAGCCCCTGAAGAATAAGGAAAAAGATTGATAGAAAGGATAAAAATTTCACTTCACGAATATGACCGACAAATTTCCACGCCAATATGGCGAGGGCGAACACTGTAACTCCCATAACAGAGGAGACGAGTCTGTGACTATATTCAATAATGAGTTCGGGAGTAATATTGGACGGAATTAATTGTCCATTACATAAAGGCCAGCTATCTCCACAACCAGCACCAGAACCAGTCTTCGTAACTAATGCTCCGCCAAGTAAGATAAATAACATACCGATCGTGGAAACAACTGAAAGTGATTTTAACGTTTTTAACATGATATTGCCTCACTTCGTATTTTAATAATGTGTAGCTTAATTTTAATGGTCCAAGGATAAGAATACATTAATCATAAAGTTTTTTCATTGGATAAAGCAATTAAATGAGGTTAAACTTAATAAATGTCACAAGTTTGTTACAAAACAATGGGTATTTACTATTAACATGTTCTTTAAAGTGAATAACCTTGCATTATATCCGGTTATTTGTTAAAAATAGGGTAGAGGAGTTTTGCTAAACTTCATATAAAGCTTATTTACTTCCTAATGTATTCACATATTATGGTGAAGGAGGACGGATACTAATTGCATTACGAGCTTATGCTTCGTCAGCGACGATAATAGATTGTAAAGCACATCCATGCTACACTTAGTAGGGATCAGCAATTATCCAGTCACTCTAAGGAAGAGATTTACAACTGTGTATCTAAAACATCATATATGAAAGGGGGAACGCTTGCGCTCTGTTTTAAAGGAGCAGTTGCTCCACAAGTCGTCCAATAGAAATAGTCATTTGCTGTGATAAGAATGATAACTGGACTTACCATGTGATTATTAAAAATATCAAAAAAGTTCAATTCATTTTGTCCTTAATTGTTCCATAAAATATAAGGAAGTTGGAAAGAGAAAGAGAGGTATGCGCAGATATGAGAAATAGGATAGGAAAATTTAAATCGGTATTTCTTTTAGGGTTGTTAATGCTCGTGTTATCCGGTTGTGGTAGAGAGAATCTAACTGCTCTTGTTCCGAAAGGTTATGGGGCGGATTCCTCGATGTACTTGATCATATTAACGACGGTTGTCATGTCGTTTGTATTTATTTCCGTCATGATCGTTTATGTTATTGTATTAATTCGCTTCCGTAAAAAGAAAGGCGATGAAGACTACATACCCGTACAAGTTGAAGGGAATAAAACACTTGAAACTGTATGGACAATCATTCCAATCATTTTAGTAGTGATTATGGCAGTACCTACAGTCATCGCTACATTTGATCTTGCTGATGCATCAGATAGTGATGAGCACATCAATATTGAGGTAACAGGTAATCAATATTGGTGGCATTTTGATTATCAGGGCGAAGAGATTGAAATGAGCCAGGATATGTATATTCCTGTAGATACAAAAGTATATGTAAACTTAAAGTCAAATGACGTTGTTCACTCATTCTGGGTACCAAGTATTAGTGGTAAGTTAGACGTAAACCCGGAAAACGTTAATACCATGTTTATTGAAGCACATGAGGAAGGCGTATTTTATGGTAAATGTGCTGAACTTTGTGGACCTTCCCATTCACTCATGGATTTCAAAGTTGTAGTAGTGAGTGAAGAAGAGTATGAACAATGGGTGACAGATATTCAAGATGTCGATCCAGATGAAACGCCAGAAGAAGCAGTCGCACAGGATGGTAAAGAGTTGTTCGATGAGAATAGCTGTATGAGTTGTCATGCGATTGGAAACACGGATGGATATAATAAAGAACGTGACGTACCAGCGGGGCCAGATTTGACAGCCTTTGGTGATCGTTCAAGATTTGCCGGTGTTCTATTACCAACTAAAGAAAACTTAGTTGATTGGATTATGGATCCTGAAGAAATTAAACCAGGAAACAAAATGACTGGCATGTATCCAGAACTTTCAGAGGATGAGGCAGAGAAAATTGCAGAGTACTTAATGCAATTACAGCCATCTGAAGTAACCCCAGAGAGTGCTGGGAAATGATGGAGAATAAAATGATTTTTAAATTTTATAGAGTGGAAGATGTTATAAGGAGGTATAAGTCATGGATGTAGCAGCTACTGGAAAGAGAGGATTTGGAGCCGCCTTATGGGATTACTTAACTACAGTTGATCATAAAAAAATCGGTAAATTGTACTTAGGCGGCGGTGGATTCTTCTTCTTGCTTGGTGGATTAGAGGCAATGATTATTCGGATCCAATTAATAAAGCCTGAAAATGATTTTGTAACGGCAGGTTTCTTTAACGAGATGATCACGATGCATGGAACAACAATGATATTTCTTGCAGCCATGCCGATACTGATCGGGTTAATGAACTTCATTATGCCCTTACAAATAGGTGCACGAGATGTTTCTTTTCCGTTTTTAAATGCTTTAGGTCTTTGGTTATTCGTCTTTGGTGGAATTCTATTAAACCTAAGTTGGTTCTTAGGTGGGGCACCTGATGCGGGATGGACGTCCTATGCATCATTAGCCATGAATTCTACAGGACATGGAATTGACTTTTATGTATTAGGACTACAAATTGCTGGTGCTGGAACACTGATGGGTGGAATTAATTTTATTGCCACAATCGTGAACATGCGTGCACCTGGGATGACGTATCTACGTATGCCTTTGTTTAGTTGGGCAACACTTATTACAAGTGTATTGATTTTATTCGCTTTCCCAGCACTAACGATTAACTTGTTCTTGTTAATGTTTGATCGAATGTTCGATTCCGCATTCTTTGATGTTGCTGCGGGTGGGAATACAATCATTTATCAGCATTTATTTTGGATCTTTGGACATCCAGAGGTTTATATACTGATACTACCGCTATTCGGTTTGTTTAGTGATGTATTTTCAACGTTTTCTAAGAAACGATTATTTGGTTATACTGCCATGGTGTTTGCTACCATGTTAATTGCGTTTTTAGGATTCATGGTCTGGGCTCACCATATGTTTACGGTTGGTTTAGGTCCAGTGGCAAACTCCATATTCGCTGTTGCTACCATGGCGATAGCTGTACCAACAGGTATTAAGATATTTAACTGGTTAGCAACGATGTGGGGCGGAAGTATTACCATTAACTCCGCGATGTTATGGGCACTTGGTTTTATTCCAACATTCACAATTGGTGGAATGACTGGTGTTATGCTAGGCTCCAACGTTGCGGACTATCAGTATCATGACACGTATTTTGTAGTTGCGCATTTCCACTATGTTATCGTGGGTGGTACAGTCTTTGGTATCTTTGCCGCGTTACATTATTGGTGGCCGAAGATGTTCGGTAAAATTTTGCATGAAGGCCTTGGAAAACTTACATTCTGGACGTTTTTCGTTGGATTCCATATGACGTTCTTTATTCAACATTTCCTAGGATTAATGGGAATGCCACGTAGATACTGGGTGTTCTTAGAAGATCAAGGATTGGATTTAGGGAACTTGATCAGTACGATTGGTGCTTTCTTTATGGCCTTTGGTGTAATCGTGTTTCTGTATAACATTATTATCACTTCCGTTAAAGGTGAACAGGCATCGGCTGACCCATGGGATGGTCGTACACTAGAGTGGACAGTGTCATCACCACCACCATATTATAATTTCGAGCAACTACCACTTGTCCGTGGACTTGATCCATTATGGATTGAAAAAACGGAAGGTAAAGGAAAAATGGCTCCAGGTGAACCTTTAAATGATGTTCATATGCCAAATGGCTCCATTTTACCGTTCTTAATGTCCTTTGGTTTCTTTGTTGCCGGTCTTGGCTTTATATATCAAACTGGAAACGTGTTTTGGTATCTCGCTTTATACGGTGGTATGGCGTTTGCAATTGGTTGTATGCTTATAAGGTCGCTTAAAGATGATCATGGATTTTATGTACCGAAAAAAGAACTAGAAGAAGCACTTGAAAGGGAGGCTGACTAATATGAGTCACGATCATTCCTTAACCCCTGAAACAATGCCAGCAGAACCAGAAAAGGCTACGCTTGAGGGAAGAAATAAATTTATGGGGTTTTGGTTCTTCCTTGGTGGAGAAACAGTATTATTCGCTTGTTTATTCGGAGTCTATCTTGCACTTAAGGATTCCGTTAACAAGGGGCCAGCAGCTGAAGAGTTATTTGGTCTTGAGCTCGTCTTCTTAATGACTGTGTTGTTATTATCAAGTTCATTAACGAGTGTATATGCGATGTACCATATGAGAAACAATGATTTCAAGAAAATGCAGTTATGGTTAGGTGTTACTGCACTTCTTGGAATTGGTTTCCTCGGATTTGAAATATATGAGTTTGCACACTATATTACGGATTACGGTTTTACTTTCCGTTCATCAGCATTTGGCTCAGCATTTTATGCATTAGTTGGATTCCACGGGGGGCACGTACTCTTTGGGATATGCTGGTTAATTGCGTTAATGGTACGAAATTCTAAACGTGGCTTAAACTTATATAACGCACCTAAGTTTAATACATTTAGTTTATACTGGCACTTTATTGATGTCATTTGGGTATTCGTCTTTACTGTTGTTTATTTAATGGGAAAGGTGGGTTAACGTATGACTGAAAATACGGGCACAAACAAAGCCGATTTATTCGATAAAAAACAAAGTAAAGATGAAATGAAGAAACAGGTCATTTCATTTGCGCTCATGATCGCATTAACGCTCGTGGCATTTGCAATTGTTGCTACAGGTAATGTGCCAAAGATTTATGCTATACCGTTATTGCTAGTTATGGCACTAATCCAAGTTGGATTTCAGTTTTACTATTTCATGCACCTGAAAGAAAAAGGACATGAAATGCCAACGGTTTTAATATATGGAGGAATGTTTGCAGCGATGCTTGTCCTTCTAGGACTCGGTATTATTTCATGGTGGTAAGTGTCAAATGAATAATTGAAAGATCGGGAGGATGCTCCCGGTCTTTTTTATCGTAGAGCAAGCAATGAAATTATTAGGTGATTTGTAGAAGGTTACTAAAATTGTCACATAAGGAATGTCAATCTATCTTTTATTACGTTATAATATAGGTTAGGATCCTTTTCTAAGGAGTGAAAAATGATGTGGTTGGACATACAAATATTTGGATTTCGAGCTTTATGGAGTCCTTATTTTATCTTATTTATACTTGCACTTGCATTGGCATATTATCTAATGACGGGACCATACCGTCATAAATTTGGCGGTGGAGAAAAAGTCACCAACAAACAACAGACCTACTTCTACACGAGCCTTGTTCTACTCTATCTTGTAAAAGGGTCGCCAGTAGATTTATTGTCACATATTATGCTTTCCGCACATATGGCGCAATTGGCTATCTTGTTCCTTGTGTATCCGATATTCTTAATAAAAGGGATCCCTGTTTGGATATGGGAAAAGGTAATTGAAGCACCTATTATTAAGCCGTTCTTTACCTTATTTTCAAAACCGCTTATCTCGTTAGTTCTATTTAATTTACTGTTTTCGATCTATCACATGCCAGCAATCTTTGATTATTCAAAGTCCTCACAACTGGCACATACATCGATCACCATTGTTATTTTACTTGCAGCGATCATGATGTGGTGGACAGTAGTCGGACCGGTTAAGAAACATGATCGACTCATTCCATTACTTAAAATAGGTTATATATTTGCCGGGGCGGCTTTAATTACGCCTGCCTGTGTCTTGATTATATTCGCATCTACACCATTGTTTGGTGCATATAGTTCCGATGGAGCTTGGATTCAAGCGATGAGCTTATGTGTTCCAGGGGATGTATTAGATGGTCTAGCACCAGAAATTTCAGGGCCTGAGATGTTTTCTCCTTTGAGTACAATGGATGATCAGCAATTAGGTGGTATTATTATGCAGACTTTGTTGACAATTATTTATGCCACCATGATTGGAAGGATTTTCTTTGGTTGGTTTGACAGGGAAAGTCATACGATTGACCCTTTACCAGATACACCGGTATCCGAGTAAACTAAGAAACAGTGTTGAGAATATTGACGATCAGCGTCATCGCATTTGTATGGGCGCTGATCGTCCCATATTAGCGTGTAGGCTATATAAGACAAACAAGAAAGGAACTATGCATTCATGCCATTAGTACCAACGATTAGTACGTTATTTATTGTGATCAGTGCGATCTTAGTTGCATTTGGTTGGCGTTTTATTATTCAAGGAAAAGTTAAATACCATAAACGATCGATGATTGCAGCGGCTATTTTTGCGTTACTATTTTTAATTACGTATGTATCAAGAACGATTATCGTAGGTAATACGAGCTTTGGTGGTCCGGATGATATTAAGATATACTATACCGTATTTCTCATATTTCATATTATTTTGGCTACAACGAGCGCTGTATTCGGTGTGGTAACACTACGGTTAGCATTAAAACGTAAGATTGAAAGACATCGAAAACTAGGACCAATTGTTAGTGTGATGTGGTTTTTCACCGCAGCGACAGGCGTATTGGTTTATCTGCTCCTTTATGTCTTTTACAGTGGGGGAGGAACTACAGGAATGCTCAAAGCAATATTTGGATTGTAAGTATTCCTACGACATTTAATGAAT
>Ga0209487_1002334_pt1 | contig 15462 bp, 15 predicted proteins | sample Poulit2012_FD_187524 | JGI IMG/M metagenome (GOLD analysis project Ga0209487, IMG submission 187524) | Agricultural soil microbial communities from Georgia to study Nitrogen management - Poultry litter 2012 (SPAdes) (version 2) | ecosystem: Environmental > Terrestrial > Soil > Agricultural land... | reverse complement strand
CCTGCTTCTTCCCAGAAAAGCCTGGCCTTAACTATATTACAGTGCGAGGATTCACCATGAAACAGGCAGCCACACAATGGGCACCGCCGACCGCCATGCAGGAAGGATTGATTGGGCCACATTGGAGCAAGGGCTGGATTATTGAAGATAACATGATTAGTGATTCCAGAAATGTTGGGATTAGTATTGGTAAAGAAGAAAGTACTGGCCAGAATGAATGGACAACACTTTTCACAAAAATGGGTCATCAACGAGAGCAAGAGGTTATTTTTAGAGCAGTAAATAATGGTTGGAGTAAAGATAATATCGGAAGCCATATCGTGCGAAATAACACCATTTTCAATTGTGGACAGGCAGGGATTGTCGGCCACCTCGGCTGTGCATTCAGTTTGATTGAAAATAATCACATCTATGATATCCGAAAGAAACGGGAATACCACGGGGCAGAGGTTGGTGGAATTAAGCTTCATGCTGCGATTGATACGGTTATTCAAAATAATGTGATTCATGATGCATTTAGAGGCGTTTGGTTAGACTGGCAATCACAAGGAACGCGCGTCAATCATAATCTGATGTTTGGTCACGACAGTGAAGATATTATGGTTGAAGTCAGCCATGGTCCAACGATGATTGATCATAATATTCTACTATCGGAACATGCATTTAAAACGCTGGGCCACAGCTCTGCACTTGTTCATAATCTTGTTGCGGGAATCATTTCAATTGGTAATGAATTAAATCGAGCGACACCTTATCACGTGCCTCATAGTACGGCTATCGCAGGTATGACACACTTCACTGGTGGGGATGATCGTTTTTACAATAATATCTTCCTTCGACCAAAAGATGATTGGCGTTCGGACGAGCCGATTTACCAAACATTTTTCGGTAACGATATTTTGGAAGAAGATGAAGTCGAAAGTGCTCAGGCTCCATTCCTAGCCTATCCAGTTGGAACAGCTGTGTTTAAGGATTATCCAGGTGAAGACGATGAAAAACCTTGGGAAAGAATGCGTCAATTTTTTAATAAGAAAGCAGAAGCGGATCAATCAGTAGATGAAGAAGATGATGAAGGTAAGCCAGCATATGCGAGTTTATCAAAAGACGCACCACTCGCTATTTATGTTGAAAACAATGTCTACTTCAATCGTGCACTTGCTTATAAGAAAGAAAAAGGTGCGAAGTTGTTCGATGACTCTGCATTAGAATTTACAATTGATCGTGACAATAAAAAAGTTGTCATCGATATCAATAAACCGGAATTATTAGAGAAAAGCGCTGCAGATATTATTGATACAGACAAACTCGGTTTCGGTTTCCATACAGAGCAATTGTTTGAAAAGCCTGATGGCACACCTTATCGATTTGACACGGATTTTGAGGGCGAATCTCGCGGTGAAAAAGCAATACCAGGTCCATTCCAAGTAACAGATAAAAAACAAATTGAACTTTCATTTAAGTAAGATCTCTTACCTCCAGACAGAACTGACTACTTCTGTTTGGGGGGGTATTTTCGCATTCGGTATTTGAAGGGATCATTACTATTAGCTGTCGGTGTTTATGCACCAACAGCTTTATTTTATGCAAAATAGTTAAAATATCCATTTTATTACTGATTTTTTAGTCTAAAGAACTTCAGCTAAAAAATCACTTGTTTAAACGCTATTATGGAGGCGCTCGTTATACCAGATCATGACACAAACGTTTTTGTTTACTTTTGTCACTATGAGTAGGATAATGGTGAATATTGTTGGTTATAGAAAAACATCAGGTGAATGTTTTTTGATTGTATAGAGAAAGAGGGATTTTTAAATGCAGTACGATAAAGCTTTATTTGAAACAATGCCAATACATAAGGCTGTTGCCAAAAATTCACTACCAGCGATTATGAGTATGCTGTTAGTTTTTGTTTATAATGTTGCAGATACATTTTTTATCGGACAAACAGGGGATGAACTCCAAGTAGCCGCAGTGACATTGTCCATGCCAGTTTTCACGTTATTTATCGGAGCGGGCGTATTATTAGGTGTGGGGAGTACGTCGGTTATCTCACGTTCATTAGGACAAGGACGTGTAGAATATGCTAAAAAAGTGTCATCCTTCGCTTTTTATAGCTCTATTATCTTTGGCATATTAATGATGGTTTTATTTTGGATTTTTATGCCGACGGTGTTAAAGATTATTGGTGTGAGTGCAGACACTGCTGATTTTACAAGATCTTATTTAAACTACCTTGTTGTTGGGGCTCCATTTGTTATTCTGTCACAAACATTTAGTAATATCATTCGTGCAGAGGGTAAATCGAGCTTGGCAATGCGTGGAATGATGATCGGATCAATCATTAATATTATTTTAGACCCTATTTTTATCTTTACTTTTGGAATGGGTGTTACTGGTGCAGCGGTTGCAACGGTGCTCAGTAATATGATAAGTTCAGCATTTTTTATTCGTTATCTCCTTTCAGGTGATTCGATTCTATCGATTAATATTAAGGACTTTAAGGTGACGGATGGGATTATGGCTGGCGTTTTAGCGATTGGTATTCCTGCATCATTAAATAATCTCATGCTGTCTGTTGCAAATATATTTATGAATAATTTCTTATCGAGTTATGGTGATGTGCAACTTGCAGCAATGGGAATCGCCATTCGGGCAAATATGATTTTAATTTTTGTACAAATTGGTTTAGGGCAAGGGATTCAGCCTTTGATTGGCTATAGTTATGGGGCCAAAAATTTTGACCGCATGAAAGGAATTATTAAATTTTCTTCTGTGGTGGCGATTTTAGGTGGAAGTATTTTGACGATTCTTTATTGGGTATTTGCTGATCCAATTGTTCAGGCATTTATTGATAGTCCGGAAGTTGTTGAGTACGGGATCCAAATGTTACGCGCGCTGATCATTTCAGGTCCTATCGTGGGGATTATGTTTGTGTTTATTAATACATTACAGGGTTTAGGAAAAGCCTTTCCTTCATTGATTTTATCTATCTCAAGACACGGGCTTATCTTCATCCCTTTTCTATATTTGTTCAATCAAATCGCAGGATTAAATGGAATTATCTACACGCAACCTGTGACAGATATTGTAACCTCGGTTTTTTCGTTAGTGCTGTATTTGATTGTCATCCGAGGCGTAGAGAAGGAAGAAGCCCAGATATAAAAAATGTAGCAAACATAGAAAGTTGAATAATATTTAGCGTTAGTGAGTAAAAACACGAGTCACTAACGCTATATTTTTGTTTTTAATCACTATGCATGGAGCTAGCCTCGAAAAATTGCTTCTAGCTCCACGCAAAGGTGCTATGCATGGAGCCAGCCTCAAAAAAATGCTTCTAGCTCCACGCAAAGGTGTTATGCATGGAGCCAGCCTCAAAAAAATGCTTCTAGCTCCACGCAAAGGTGTTATGCATGGAGCCAGCCTCAAAAAAATGCTTCTAGCTCCACGCAAAGGTGTTATGCATGGAGCTAGCCTCGAAAAAATGCTTCTAGCTCCACGCAAAGGTACTATGCATGGAACAAGCCTCAAAAAAATGCTCCTTAGCTCCACGTAAGCTCGATAGTCATTAGGCTTCAATCATAAAAACAACTCAAAGCGACAAATAAGAATTAAAGAGCTTAAGCAGAGTCACAGACAAAAACAAATCACTATTGACATGTGATTTAAAATATGATGAAATAATATTATCTAATGATTAGATATCTAATTAGGTATCTAATTATAAAATTAACGGAGGAGCAGACGATGACTAAGATATTTCATAAGTTAATTAATCAGACAGTCAATGCGCATTTTAAAAGAAGTACCAATCAGTTTGCGGAACTCGGTTTATCATCGGGGCAACCGAAAGTTTTAGAGAGACTTGTTGGTATCGAAGGGTGTATGCAAAAAGAGTTAGCAGAGGCTTGTGAGGTTGAACCAGCAACGATGACGAGTATTTTGCCCAATATGGAGAAGAAAGGATTAATTAAACGCGTGCCTACAACTCAAAATTTGGGAACACGAGCGTTGAGTGTTTTTTTAACCGAAAAAGGAAAAGCCAAAGAACGGAAAGTCGCTCATATTTTTGCTGAAGTAGAGGATTTAAGTTTTACAGGTTTTTCACAAGAAGAAAAAGATATGTTTCTTCAACTACTAGAGAGAGTTTATCAAAATATTAAGTAATGTTTTAAGGGGATAATTATGAACGATAAAAAGGAAGGAATCGAACCAGATAATGATGATGGTGTAAGGTCAATCTGGAACAAATCATTTATTTTATTAATTCTCGTAAGCTTAATCACAGCGATGAGTTTTAATATGGTGTATGTGGTTATTTCTAAATATGCCTTGGAAGTAACCTCATCGTTGTCTATTGCAGGGGTCATTGCGGGTACATTTTCAATCGCCGCACTCATTATTCGTCCTTTTGCAGGAGCCACAGCGGATACGGTCAACAAGAAAAAGCTCTTTATTTTCGCCAATGCCTTGATCACAATTGCTCTTTTTGGTTATACGCTTTCAGGCAATGTGGCGACGTTGTTTTTCTTTCGAGTTTTGCATGGGGTGGCATTCGGAATTAGTGGTACCGTCAATATTGCCCTTGTGACTCAGTACATACCGAAAGGAAGAATAGGTGAAGGGATCGGCTTTTATGGGTTGGGACAAGTTATGGCACAGATTATTAGTCCTAATTTAGGTGTCTACATTGAAGCACACTATGGTTTTCAAACGCTCTTTTTAATTGTCACAGGATTATCACTTGTCGGTGTATTGTTACTGACAACACTTAAATATACTGAGGAAATAAAACGGAAAGTTCATCTAAAAAAGAAGTTTACGATCAAATCCTTTGTAGCGACAGAAGTGATTGTTTACGCCATTGTTGGCGGGCTATTTTCATATTCCAATGGGATTGTCAGTTCATTTCTTGTTTTAGTAGGGGAAGAAAGAAATATTGAGAATGTGGGTTTATTTTTCTCAGTCGCAGCAATCGTCCTATTTGTTCTGCGCTTGTTTGTTGGAAAATTAGCTGATAAAAAAGGGTTAACTGTAGTCGTGAGTATTTCACTGATTGCTGCAGCTATATCGATGACTTTGATTGGTTTTGCATCGACATTAGGTATTTTACTAGTGGCAGCAATATTCAAGTCGATTGGTCAGGGGGGCGGTCAGATTTCACTTCAGGCCGAATGTATTAAGCGGGTGGATCCAGCCCGAGTCGGCGTCGCAACAAGCACTTTTTATATTGGTGCTGATCTCGGTCAGGGGTTTGGTCCGATGATTGGTGGAGCGATTTCTTCAGTCTTTAATTACACGACGTTATATGTTTTTAGTGCTGGACTCATGTTAGTCGTGATGTTCTTGTTTATTTTATATCAGAAAAGAGATAGTAGAACGCCATCGAACTTAAATGCACAGTAATAAAAATTAAAATAAATAAACAAAAGGAGAATTTTTTATGAAAAAGGGTTTTAAAGCACTTCCAGGGGAATATCGAAATGAAAGTGAGAGGCAGGGTTCGATTGAGAGTGTGAATTATCCTGTGGCGGGTCTTGCTGATGGGGCTTCTGAGAAGCATTTGAATCTTTATCTGCCTTATGGTTATGATCAAGCGGATGCAAGCAAAAAATATAATGTTTTCTACTTGATGCATGGCGGTGGGGAGGATGAGAATTTGTTGTTTGGGGGACCGGGTCAGAATCGGGAGTTGAAAAACATCTTGGACAATATGATTGCGAATGGTGATATTGAGCCGTTGATTGTGGTAACGCCGACGTTTTATGGGGTGAAAAACAACTTGGAGAATGATCCAGAGGAGAGTCATGTAGAGGGTGTGGATCATCCATTGCCGATCGTTGAGACAGATTATTTTCATGAAGAGTTAGTGACTGATTTGATTCCTTTTGTGGAAACGGCGTATCATACGCATGCGGGGGACGGGAGCAAGGAAGATTTGATTGCTTCGCGAGAGCATCGTGCGTTTGGTGGATTTTCAATGGGATCTGTGACGACGTGGAATGTGTTTGTCAATGCGCTTGATTATTTCAAATATTTTATGCCGTTGAGTGGTGATAGTTGGGCATTGGCGCAAAAGGCAGAAGGCGAGAAAGCGAAAGAGACGGCTGAATACTTGGCGCAAGTGGCGCGGGATTCTAGATATAGCCCAGAAGATTATTATGTGCTTGGTGCGACAGGTGATGGTGATATTGCTTATCCAAATATGAAACCGCAGATGGATGCATTGAAAGAAATCTCGGATGTGTTTATTGAGTCAGGCGATGTGTCGAAGGGGAATTTTTATTTTATTGAGTGTGCTGGTGGTGTCCATAATTGGCATTGGCAGAATCAGTTTATTTATAATATTTTGCCTGATTTTTTCTGATTTATCCAGATAAAACTTCCTTCTAATCGAAGAATTTGAAGGAAGTTTTCCCTTTTTTTACAATAAAATAGCTACAAATCAGATTTGACAATCCTTTAAAATAGGTCTATCGTTGATATCATAGGTTTTTGCCTTTTTGATTGCAATAGAAGAAATAGAGCTCACTATGTAGCATTAAAAAGAGTTATTTTTTTTGCCAATTTTCAGTTAATTATACTGGAGGGAGGGGTATGAATGGATCCTGTCATTGATCAGCTATATAAAATTGAGCAGATAGCTAAGAATATGGAAAATGAAGTGGATGATCAAAAGGAAAAATTACGCGTCACGTACCGAGAAAAGCAGGTTGCATTTGATCAAAAAAATGATCAACAGATACAAGAAGAGTTAAATGCGATACGAGAAGAAAGTGAACAACAACAGCAAGAAATGAATAAAAAGGTGTATGATCAACACAAAAGTGCGCGTGATCAATTAGATTATGTTTATAAACAAAAGCAAGATGAGATCGTTCATCATATTTTTGAAAATATTATTAAAGGTTGAGGTGGGTGCATTGCTTAATCAATATACTGCCATAACAACCAAAATCCGCGGTATGCGTGGTAAGTTACTCAAAAAAGACGATTATATTAATTTGTCTTATTTAAGTTCAGAGGGAGAAATTGCTTCCTATTTAAAAAGACATCCTGGTTATCAGTATATTTTGGAAAATGTGGTGGAAAATAAAATAACAAGAGTTGAATTAGAGGGTTTACTGAATTCTTCTATTTACGAGGATTATAATAAACTCTTTCGCTTTGCAAATTTTAAACAGCGTAAATTTTTACAAATCCATGCGATAACTTATGAAGTTGTAGTGTTGAAGAAATTCTTGCGCCGAGCTTTTAATGTAGATGAGATTTATCAGGAAGTGGGTAATGAGTTTTTAAGCTTTCTTAGCAGACGGTCGCGCTTGGATTTAAAGACATTGCAAAATGCTAAGACTTTACAACAATTTAGGGAAGCTTTAGTTGGAAGTCGCTATTATCGGCCTTTAAAGTTTTTAGAAAGAATTGAAAATCCTACTCTTTTTGATTATGAGACAGCATTAGATACGTATGCATTTACTGTTATTTGGCAGGAGAAGAATAAACTGATTGATAATCGAGAACGAAAAACATTTGAAAAAATATATGGTACGCAATTTGATTTGCTGAATATTGTCTTTATTTTTCGTTATAAGATGTTTTACGATCTACCAGCAGAACAGATTGCTTCTTTGTTGATCCCAATTAATTTTCGAATGAAACCAGATAAAATTACTCAATTACTCGAAGCCAGGAATGAAGATGAGTTTTGGAGGATTATTGAAACGACAGTCTATGCAAGGCGTCTTGGTGATTTTAGAGATGAAAAAAATTTAGATAAACTGTATGAGAATTTAATGGATGAAGTGATTAGAGGTAGGGAAAAGGAAGAGCCTTATTCAGCAGCGACTATGTACGCTTATCTTCATGATAAGGAAAAAGAAGTGAGTTTAATTACCCGAATTATTGAAGCGATTCATTATGGCAGAAATAAAACGCGTATACAACAGGTGATTAATCAAAAATTTGAATAGTGCTTAAATAAAATGAACAAAAAAGGAGGGGGATATAGGTGATTAAAGACATGAAGTTCGTAACAATTATGGGGCTACAAGGAGATATTGATCGAATGGTCGATCAGTATCTTTCAAAATATGAAATTCATTTTGAAAATGCGCTAACTGAGCTTTATGGTTCAAAAAGTTTACGTCCATATACGAGCCCAAACCCATATGCTCCATATTTAGAACGGGTCAATAAACTGTGGAGCTATATCAAGGAAGATGATCAAGAGAAAACTTCCGAGGTTGTTGAATCGCCATCAATGGAAATGTTGAAAGTGTCCATAGAGCAAATGGAAAATCATATTAATCCGTACCTTGAAAAAGATAAGAATCTCACAGCACTAAAAGAAGAGAAAGAAAAATCGTTAGAGATGATTTCCTTGTTTGAAGGTATTGACTATCCAATTGAAAGAATTCTCAGTATGGATCATATTCATTTTCGTTTTGGTCGCTTTACTCATTCAAACTATGAAAAGTTCAAAAGATACGTTTTGGATCGATTCACATCTATTTTTATTGAAGGTGGAAAAGACAAAGATTACGTGTATGGGATTTATTTCACACCACGAGTATCTATTGAACGTGTCGATGCATTATATATCTCAATGAACTGGGAACGGATTGATCTTCCTGAAATAGATGATTATGTCGGCACACCGAAAGAGATTATGGCTCGGATTGTAAAAGAAATGAATGAGATTGATACAGAGATCAATCAAAATAATAAAGTGATTGAAGAAATGATTCGTCCCTATCGCTCAGAAATTTTTACGGCTAGAAAGCGGTTAGAAATTTTGTCGAATAATTTTAGTGTTCGTAAATACGCAGCTTTAACCCATGATGAACACTTGCAAAAGGAAACTCAGTATCTATTAATGGGCTGGATGGCAGCAGAGGATGCGGATCAGCTCATTGAGGAGACTGACGACGACCCAGATGTGGTGGCGATTTTAGAGGATGATGATGATCCACCTGGGGGCGGTGTGCCACCGACGAAAATTAAAAATGCAGCTATTTTCCGTCCATTTGAAATGTTTGTAAAGATGTATGGCATCCCAAATTATCGTGAGCTCGATCCGACATGGATTGTTGCCTTGACGTACTCATTACTATTTGGAGTTATGTTTGGGGATGTTGGGCATGGTGGATTGCTTGCTTTAGGTGGTTATTTTATTTACAAGAAGAAAAAAGCTGATTTAGGTGGGATCATCGCTTTAGCTGGTGCCTTTGCAACATTTTTTGGGCTTATGTATGGTAGTTTCTTTGGTTTTGAGAATCTTTTCCCTACACTATGGCTCCATCCGATGACCGCGATGACGGAGTTGCCGTTTATAGGGTCTATGAATACGATTTTTGTAGTAGCGATTGCATTTGGTATGTTTATGATTTTAACGACATTAGTCATCAATATAATGTCTGAAGTGAAAACACATGAAACTAAGGCCGTATTATTCGATCGCAATGGGGTTGCAGGACTCATGTTCTACGCATCGCTAGTTGCTGTCATCATTCTATTTATGACGGGGAACCCTTTACCTGGTGGGATCGTATTAGGTATTCTTTTTGGTCTACCTTTAATTATGATTGCACTTAAAGAGCCCATCTTATCGATTATGGAAAAGAAAAAATTAGAGGGAAGCGAAGGTCCAGTCATGTTTGTTGTCCAAGCTTTCTTTGAAATTTTTGAAATCTTGTTAAGCTATTTTTCCAATACTTTATCCTTTGTAAGGGTTGGTGCTTTCGCTGTCAGTCATGCCGCGATGATGCAAGTTGTCATGATGCTGTCAGGTGCGACTGAAGGTGGTAACATCAATTGGTTTATTGTTATTATTGGAAATATGATAGTGATTGGACTAGAAGGTTTAGTGGTGGGTATCCAAGTGTTACGTTTAGAATTTTATGAGATTTTTAGTCACTTTTATAAAGGGGACGGAAAACCCTTTGAAAATCACATGATGAAAAACTGAGAGTGAGGAAAATACATTGAATATACTCATTAAAATAACATTGTTAGCTACATTTATTTTAGGTTTTGTTTTACCTTTTGCTTATTATTTTTTAGGAATGAAGTCGAGAAGTCGTTATAAGAGAGCATTGATTGGGAACATTGCTGCTGTCGTGACTGGGATTGTTATTGCAACAATTTTAGCTTATAATCCTGATTTCCAATTGCTTGCTGCTGATGTCACAGGAGCAGATGCCTTAGCTCAAACTGCAGACTCAGGATTTGCAACTGGAATGGGGTATATCGCTGCAGCATTAGTAACTGGTTTGTCTTGTATTGGTGGCGGGGTTGCCGTTGCAAGTGCATCTTCTGCAGCCTTAGGGGCAATCAGTGAAGATGATTCGATCTTTGGTCGATCATTGATTTTTGTTGGACTTGCTGAAGGGATTGCATTGTACGGCTTAATTATTTCATTTATGATTTTAGGACAACTGTAAAATGAAAATGTTCTTAATTAGTGATAACTTAAGTACTCTAACAGGCATGCGCTTAGCTGGTATTGAGGGCGTGATTGTTCATGAAAAAGAGGAAATTGGACAAGCCTTAGATGAGGCTGTTCAAGATGAAAGCATTGCCATTATATTGATTACGGAAAAACTAGGCAAACAATTTTCTAAACTGATTGATGATATTCGGGTGGATCACCAACGCCCATTGCTCGTAGAAATTCCGGATCGTTACGGAACGGGGCGTCGACCTGATTTTATTACAGCTTATGTAAATGAAGCGATCGGCGTGAAATTATAGAGCGAGGTGAGTAAATGGATGGGAATGAGAAATTAACTCTATTTCAAAATTTAGTTTTTGAACATACTGAAAAATCAGTCGCTGAACAGTTAGCTACTTTTGAAGCTTCGTTATTGAAGATCTATCAAGATCATCAAAATGAACAGAAGCAAAAAGATAAAATTGTTTTAGCAACTGAAAAAGATAATGTGCGAAAAGATCGAAATAAAAAACATGCACAATTGCAATTAAAGTTGCAACGTGAATTGCACGCAGAACAACAAAAACTGCAAGCGGATATATTTGATCAAGTCAACGAAAAGATCGAAACATTTATGCAAACCGATGACTATTTAGATTTGTTGGAACGTCAAATCAATCAAGCGTTGGCTGTTGCAAAGGATGAAAAAATCCTGATTTATTTAGATCCAGCAGATGAGGATAAGTTAACGGAATTGGAAGAACGAACGGGACATTCGTTGCTCGTTTCCGACCGTTCATTTATCGGTGGGATTCGTGGGGTTATTACTTCACGAAATATGTTAATTGACTATTCTTTTTTAAAAAGGCTTGAAGCAGAAAGAGAAAACTTCTCTTTTGAAGTAATAGAAGAGGAGGATGACAGGTGAAACAACAAGGAACAATTTATGGTATCAATGGACCGGTTGTCCATGTTGAAGGGAAAACTAAATTTCAGATGTCTGAAATGGTTTATGTCGGAAAAATGCGTTTAATTGGTGAAGTCATTTCCCTAAGTAACGAAAGGACAACGATTCAGGTATATGAAGAAACATCTGGAATGAAACCCGGGGAACCGATTTACGGCACAGGGCAACAAATGAGTGTCACCCTTGGGCCAGGAATCTTAGATAATATTTTTGATGGAATTGAACGTCCATTAAAAGCTATTGAAGAGCAAGCGGGTCAGTACATCACAAAAGCTGTTCAAGTAGAATCACTAGATACAGAACGTAAGTGGCCAGTGAATGTGACAGTAGAGGTTGGACAAGAAGTAACCGGTGGAACAATTATTGCTGAAGTCCAAGAAACAAGAACAATTTTGCATAAAGCAATGATTCCTCCTCGTATAGAAGGGAAAATTGTCGAGATTGTTCCAAATGGAGAATACACGGTAAATGAACCGATTGTAAAAGTTAAACAATTGGACGATTCTATAATTGACATTCCACTCGCACAAAGATGGCCGATTCGGATTCCCCGACCGGTTCGAAAACGTCATGAGAGCTCTGTGCCTCTTATCACAGGACAACGGATTATCGATACGATATTCCCAATTACAAAAGGAGGTACAGCTGCGATTCCTGGAGGTTTTGGGACTGGGAAGACGATGATGCAGCACCAAATTGCCAAGTTTTCAGACGCTGATATTATTGTCTATATTGGTTGTGGTGAGCGTGGAAATGAAATGACTGAAGTGCTGGAGGATTTTTCTGAATTAGAAGATCCGAAGTCCGGCAATTCATTGATGGAAAGAACCGTTTTAATTGCAAACACATCGAACATGCCAGTAGCTGCTCGAGAAGCATCGATTTATACGGGTGTTACTTTAGCAGAGTATTACCGTGATATGGGTTATGATGTGGCTATTATGGCCGACTCGACGTCACGTTGGGCAGAAGCTTTACGTGAATTATCTGGTCGTTTAGAAGAGATGCCGGCAGAAGAAGGGTTCCCAGCTTATTTAGCGAGTCGATTAGCGACTTTTTATGAGCGAGCTGGTTTAATGCAGAATTTAAATGAAACAGAAGGATCAATCTCAATTATTGGGGCGGTTTCTCCTCAGGGTGGCGATTTCTCTGAACCTGTGACTCAGAACACGAAACGTTTTGTTCGTTGTTTTTGGGGATTGGATCGCTCACTTGCTAATGAACGTCATTATCCATCGGTGAGCTGGTTAAATAGTTACAGTCTTTATGTGGATGACCTTTCTGCGTGGTTTCGAGATCACATTTCTCCAAACTTTGTTAATAACCGACGTCAAATAGTAGAGATTTTACATCAAGAAAGTGCACTGATGGATATTGTTAAATTGATCGGAAGTGACGTTTTGCCAGATGATCAAAAATTAACGATTGAAATTGCACGTGTGATCAGGCTCGGTTTTTTACAACAAGATGCCTTTCATAAAGAAGATACGAATGTGCCTTTAGAAAAACAGGATAAAATGATGGAGGTTATTTTACATTTATATCGCCAATGTAAGGAAATGATCTCGATGGGGATGCCGATGTCGTTACTGTTAGAAAATCAGATTTTTTCTAAGGTGGTCACGATAAAATATGATGTACCAAATGACGAGTTACATTTACTTGATCAGTATCTAAATGAGATCGATCAATTTTATAATCACATTATGGAAACCAATGCTTAAGGAGGGGTTTAGATGTCAATTGAATATTTAGGACTCGATTCGATAAATGGGCCCCTTGTCGTATTAGAAGGTGTTCAAGATGTTGCTTATGATGAAATCGTTGAATTTTCAGTTCAGCGAAAAGAACGCAAACTCGGACGAGTGATTGAAGTGTACGAAGATAAAGCAATTATTCAAGTCTTTGAAAGTACGGCAGATATGTCGCTTGAAAATACTCATACTCGACTAACTGGGCGTCCAATGGAATTGCCTGTATCGCCTGACATATTAGGCCGAACATTTGATGGAATTGGTCGTCCGATTGATAAATTAGGTGAAGTCTCATCGACACTGAAAAGGGATGTCAATGGCGACCCGTTAAATCCAGTGTCTCGTGAGTACCCAAGAAATTTTATTCAAACAGGAATTTCATCGATTGACGGTTTGACAACACTAATTCGTGGTCAGAAGTTGCCGTTCTTCTCTGGAGACGGTTTGCCACACAATGAGTTAGCTGCTCAAATTGTTCGGCAAGCGAATCTCGGTGAAGAAGGTAACGATAATTTTGGAATCGTCTTTGCGGCGATGGGTGTGCAACATGACGTCGCTGATTTTTTTAGAAGAACGTTTGAAGAAAGTGGCGTGTTAGATCGAGTGACAATGTTCTTAAATGTGGCAAGTGATCCCGTGATTGAGCGAATTATGACACCGCGAGTAGCGCTCACTGCTGCTGAGTATTTGGCCTATGATTTAGGGATGCATATTTTAGTGATCATGACAGATATGACCGCTTATTGTGAAGCACTGCGGGAGGTTTCGGCTTCAAAGCAGGAGATTCCTTCAAGAAAGGGCTATCCGGGGTATTTATATAGTGATTTAGCGATGATCTATGAGCGTGCTGGAATCGTCGCAGGTAAACCGGGTTCCGTGACTCAAATCCCGATCTTAACGATGCCTAATGACGATATTACACACCCGATTCCAGACTTAACGGGTTATATCACTGAAGGTCAAGTCGTTTTTGACAGAGATCTTCAAGGAAAATCAATCTATCCACCGATTGATATCTTACCCTCATTATCGAGGTTAATGAGTGGCGGAATTGGTGAAAATTATACAAGAAAAGATCACCAAGCCGTTGCTAACCAATTATTCGCTTCTTATTCGCGGATGCAAGAAGCGCGGTCATTAGCTTCAGTTATCGGAGAAGATGAGCTTGCACCGACGGATCAAAAATATTTAGAGTACGGTCGTCAATTTGAAAACCGATTTTTGAGTCAAGCGAACGATGAGAATCGAACCATTATTGAGACTTTAGATTTGGCATGGGAGCTACTCCGCATGTTGCCTCGTGAAGAGTTGGATCGAATCGACACGCAACTATTGGATGAATACTATAGCTTAGAGAAGGTGTTATAATGCCTGAAAACACAGCGCCGACAAAGGGTAACTTAATGCGATTAGAAAAAACGCTCGCCCTTTCTAATCAGGGCTATGAGATGCTTGATAGAAAGCGAATTATTTTAATCAACGAAATCATGTCGCTAGTGAAAGAAGCTGAAGATATCCAACGGCAAATCGACCAAACCTATCGAGATGCTTATGCTGCATTAGAACAAGCGAACGTTGAAGCGGGCATTCGCTATGTCGAAGAAATTGCTGCAACTGTACCAATCGAGGACTCATTGAAGTTAAAAGTGCGCAGTGTGATGGGGACGGAAATCCCATTAGTAGAATATGATGAGACGCCTTCAAAACCTGCCTATTCATTTTACAGTACTAACTCGTCGCTTGATGAGGCCAGGGTTGCTTTTGAAAAGGTAAAAAAATTGACGATTGAGTTGTCAATGATTGAAAATACCGCTTTTCGTTTAGCTAATAATATTCGAAAAACACAGAAGCGCGCTAATGCTTTGAAAAACATCTCTATCCCAAGATTGCAAACGCAAAAAATAGAGGTTGTGAATGCCTTGGAAGAGAAAGAACGCGAAGAATTTACACGATTGAAAGTGGTTAAAGAAAAGATCCTACGTTAATCATGCTTAAAAGCTTGAAAAGTGATTCAATCATCTTTTTAAGCTTTTTTTGATTGGGAATTTTTCGAAAGATCAATTACGCTGACTTCAGACTAATTTCTGGTGCTTGGATTGAGATTTGTCCGAAGTGTGTCAGCATCGTCCATTTTCCGCACGATCAATCTCAAATATGTCCGATGTAGGAATTAAAAAGAGATAATCGCTTGACTCCCCCCAAAAAGGCACTTACATTAAAGATAGGATTACAAATACATAGTCAGAGGGAGATGCGATTATGGTTACTGAACGTCAGATTAAAGTGAATCAAATCGGTTATCCGATTGAAAC
>Ga0209487_1002333_pt1 | contig 15462 bp, 9 predicted proteins | sample Poulit2012_FD_187524 | JGI IMG/M metagenome (GOLD analysis project Ga0209487, IMG submission 187524) | Agricultural soil microbial communities from Georgia to study Nitrogen management - Poultry litter 2012 (SPAdes) (version 2) | ecosystem: Environmental > Terrestrial > Soil > Agricultural land... | reverse complement strand
ATCGTAAAAGAATTATTGGAAAGTTACGGTGGAGAAGTTAAAGTCAGTAGTCAATTGGATTTTGGAACAATTTTCCGTATCCATTTACCAATCATAGATGAAGATAAGCCAGCTTAAAAATATAATATACTATTTAAAAACTTCTCTAGGTTATTCTGATTGAACAGAACAATTTAGAGAAGTTTTTTATATTGTTTTAAAATTGAAAAACAAAAATCCATGTATGCTTTTAAACACACATGGATCACTTTTTCTTTTTAGATAATTACTCATTGTTTCGACGATTACGTTGTTGTTTACCCGCATTTCGATTACGATTGCGATTGCGGTCTTCATTTGATGCTATTGTAGAATCAGCTTCATTTGTTGGTGTGACGTCACGACGTACTCTTCGTTTTCGTTCAATTTTTTTAACAGGTCCCAATTTTTCGCGAACATTTGCTTCAATTCTAGGTTTATAATAAAGTTGGTTAAATAATTGTTGTCCAATTGTAAACACACCAGATACTAACCAATAAAGACCAATACCTGCTGGACCGGATACAGCAAACATGAACATCATAACAGGTGTAATATACATAGTAGTACCCGCTGTTGCTTGTTGTTCCTCAGGCATATTTTTAATCATCATGCGCGATTGTAGGAGATAGATTGCTCCGGTAATTACCGCTAGAATAATACTTCTTTCTCCCAATTCCATTCCCATAAAAGATGCATTTGCAATTTCATTAGAACGTCTTAGTACCTGAAACATGGCTACGAATATAGGCATTTGTAAGAGTAGTGGTAAACATCCAGCTGAAAGTTGTCCACCAATGTTGACATCATTTTCTCGGTAAATTTCCATTAGTTCCATATTTAATGCTTGTTGTTCTTGAGGATCATCTGTCGCTTTTAATTCAGCCTGTATTTCTTGAGTGACCGGTTGAATTGCAGACATTTTAATTTGTGATTCAATGGTACCTTTCTGTTGTCTTAAAGTTAAGGGTAAAAGAATCAAACGGAATAACAGTGTAAACACAATAATTGCTAATCCATAGTTTCCTAAAAATTCACCTAAAAAGTTTAAAAATTGATCAAGGGGGATAATTAAGAAATCATAGACGATTTCTGATAAAAATCCTTGTGGTGCACCAGTTTCTTGGTCAAATCTCATACACCCCGATAGAAAAAGCACTGCACTTAAAAGCGTACCTGTCAGCATGTACTTTTTAATTTTAGTATTTAATTTACGAGTCTTCACATTTTTCATTCCAATCTACAAAATTCTAATAATAATATAATACATGAAGACCACTCGTATTTCAATGACGTTCGCCAAAACCCTCGTAGTCTGTTATAGAGTCATCATATTCTATAACAACTTTATCTACAACAGCACTTGGTGAAGGTCCTTTGGCGAGCTCTTCGATAAATTGTTCAATTTGGTTATCACTAGCTAATGCTTCTACATAAACAGAACCATCGTTTTCATTTCGAACAATACCATTTACACCTAACTGGTCAGCTAGATGTTTTGTAGTGTAGCGAAATCCAACACCTTGTACTACGCCATATACTTGTGCTTTTATTTTAATCGTTTCTGTATTCTCAGGCTTATCATTTCGGTATTCTATTTCACTTGGGTTTTTATTTTCTCGACCTGAATTGAAAAAATCCTTAAATATTGAACTCATTTGGAACACCTCTCTATAATTATTTAAGTTTATTTTAACTGGTATTTAAAGAAGCCGTCAATGAATACTCGTTAGGAAAAATAAATATTCCTTAAATGAATATAAATTTCGATTAAAAACATGAGAACATTCGTGCTATAATATATAGGGAGTTTTCAAAGAAATTGAGGAGATAGATATGAGTAAAGCACGCAAACGAGGACGAAAAAAGAAAAAAGGATATTCTATTGAAGTACTCGGAATTATTATAATTTTTATCAGTGTACTTGCCATAGGTGAATTTGGTTTTGTGGGTCAAATTTTTGCGAACGTTATTCGTATATTTGTTGGAGACACTTATCAATTAATAGCCGTTTTGATAGGGTTACTTGGCTTACATTATTTGTTTCGCAGTAAAGGACCAAAATTCGATACTCAGCGTTTAATTGGTAGTATATTTTTATTTACTGCCCTCTTAGTATGGCTTCATCAAAGAGTTTTCGCACCTGTAATGGCAGCTGATGTAAATATTGTTTCAGCTACATGGCGAAATTTAACGAATTTATTTAGTTCGACAATCAGTCCTCAAGATATTGGAGGAGGCATGATTGGAGCGATCTTGTATGCTGTAAGTTATTTCTTGTTCTCTAATATTGGTACATATATTTTTATTGCATTATTAGCTTTCTTTGGAATCATGAGCATTGGACATTTTTCATATGGGAATCTCTTTTCAAAAATCGGAGATGGCATTAAAGTTTGCTTCAAATGGATAAAAGAATTATTCATTAAAGCGAAGAATACGCTACAAAAAAATATCCAGTTTGATTCAAAAGAGAAAACACAAGAAAAAGTTAAAAAAGATAAAATTAAAAAATCTGATTCTAAATCTAAAGAGGAAGTTTCAAAAGAGGAAGAAATTAAAGAAAGACCTACTCCTGTTCCAATCGAAGGGATGAAGCAAACCTCATTACCAATAGGAGACGTCACGCATTCAGATAATGATGCTCAAGAAGAAACAGAGAATGAAGAGAATGAAGATGATAATGAGAGCTTAGAAATTAATTTTGTTTCTGATGAAGAAAATGAAGATTATAAATTACCACCTTTTTCATTATTAGATCACCATGCTTCACCAGATCAATCAAATGAGTATTCTATTATAGAAGACAATATTAAAAAACTAGAAGAAACCTTTGAGAGTTTTGGGGTAAATGCTACAGTTGTAAAAGCAAACTTAGGTCCTGCTGTAACAAAATATGAAATCCAACCAGCTACTGGTGTAAAAGTGAGTCGTATTGTCGGCTTGTCAGATGATATTGCGTTGGCTTTAGCAGCTAAAGATATCCGAATGGAAGCACCTATTCCTGGAAAAGCATTGATTGGAATAGAAGTGCCGAATTCAGAAATAAATATTGTTTATTACAATGAAGTCATGTCTGAACTAAATCAAACAGGTAAAGGTCATCCATTAGAAGTTCCATTAGGAAAAGATATCGCTGGAAACACTGCAATTGCTGATCTTTCAAAAATGCCTCACTTGCTTGTGGCAGGAGCAACAGGTTCTGGTAAATCAGTGGCAATTAACGTGATTATCTCTAGTTTACTCATGCGAACAAGACCACATGAAGTAAAAATGATGTTAATCGATCCAAAAATGGTGGAATTGAATACTTATGATGGTATTCCACATTTATTAACGCCCGTTGTTACAAAGCCTAAAAAAGCCGCTCGAGCTTTACAAAATGTAGTGGATGAAATGGAAAAACGTTATGAATTATTTGCAATGAGTGGAACAAGAAATATTGAATCTTATAACGAGCAAGTACAACTAATGAAAGATTCAGGAGATGATAAGGTTCCTGCTAAGCTTCCATATATTGTAGTCGTTGTGGACGAGCTGGCCGACTTAATGATGGTAGCAGCTAAAGAAGTTGAAGACTCAATTATTCGTCTTGCGCAAATGGCACGAGCCGCTGGAATTCATATGATTCTGGCTACTCAAAGACCAAGTGTGGATGTTATTACAGGATTAATTAAAGCGAATGTTCCTTCTCGTATTGCATTTGCCACTTCAAGTGGTACCGATTCACGTACCATCCTTGATCAAAATGGTGCGGAGAAATTATTAGGACGAGGAGATATGTTGTTCTTACCGATGGGCGCCAATAAAACAATTCGTGTACAAGGTGCCTTTATTTCTGATTCTGAAGTGCAAGCAATCACAGATTTTGTTAGAGACCAACAAGATCCAAATTATGTCGAAGAAATGATACCAACTGAAGAACCAAAAGCAGGTAATGGTGGAAGTAGTGATGAAAAATATGACGAAGCTCTTGAAATTGTTAGAGAGCTCGAAACGGCAAGTATTTCACTATTACAACGAAGATTAAGAATTGGCTATAATCGTGCAGCTAATATTATGGATGATTTAGAGGCCAATGGTATTGTAAGTGAACAAGATGGGGCTAAACCCAGAGATGTGTTAATTTCTGCACCTGAGGAAGAGGAAGAGCCATATAATCAAGAATACACTCAACCGGAATAAATAAGAAAGAATTAAAGCGAACGGACTCCAGAGGATGTTCGCTTTAAATTCATTTATATCATGGTTAGACTATTTTTATTCGTTATGAGAACGATTACAGTATAAGTTTTCTCATAATAACGGTTACAAAAAACACGATTTTCCTTTATTTTTTTATGTAACAATGCTATGATGTAATTGAATAAAATGTTACAGAAAATTTACATAGCAGAGACACTATGTAAAAAATGGAGGAGTTTTTATATGGCAAATTGGAAAAAATTAGCTATGTTTGGAACATCTGCTTTACTATTAGCAGCTTGTGGTAATGGTGGTACTGATGAAGGTACGGACAATGGTACAGCCCCTGAAGATGGTGGAGAAGAAGAGCAATTCACAGTTGCAATGGTTACAGATACAGGCGGGGTAGATGATCGATCATTTAACCAATCTGCTTGGGAAGGTATGCAAGAATGGGCAGAAGAAAATGGTTTCGGTGATGATGCAATTGTGTACTACCAATCAGAAGCTGAAAACGATTATGTACCAAATTTAAATACAGCTACAACAGATGGTCACGATATCATTTATGGAATTGGGTTCTTATTAGAGGATCCTATCTCAACAATTGCTGAACAAAATCCAGACCGTATGTATGGAATTGTTGATAGTGTAGTTGATATGGAAAACGTCGTATCATTAAACTTTAATGATCATGAAAACTCATTCTTAGCTGGGATGGCTGCAGCATTAACTACTGAGACTGGAAAAGTAGGTTTCATTGGAGGAATTGAAGGTCCAATTATTGACCGTTTCCAAACAGGATTTACTGAAGGTGTTGCTTATGTTAGTGAATCTACTGGAGAAGATATTGAAGTAGATATTCAATACGCAAACAGTTTTAGTGATACAGCAGCTGGACAACAAATTGCAGCCGCTATGTATTCAAATGGTGCGGATGTTATTTTCCATGCAGCTGGAGCTGTAGGAAATGGCGTATTCCAGGAAGCACGTAACCGTATGGAAGATGGCTCAGATACTGACTTATGGGTAATTGGTGTAGACCGTGACCAATCAGCTGAAGGTGACTGGGCAGACGGAAACTTAACACTAGCTTCAACAATAAAACAAGTTGGTCAAGCGATTAAATTGTCAGCAAATGAAGCAATGGATGATAATTTCCAAGGTGGAGAAAATATTTCTTATGGGTTTGCTGAAGATGGTATAGACTTTGTAATGCATGAAGATATGCCTGCAGAATACGTTGAACAAATTGAAGAAGCTCGTCAATTGATTACTGATGGCGAACTTGAAGTTGAAGAATTTACTTATACTGAAGTTGAATAAATAAACTTTTAAATGTAATATCATTATTTAAGCGCCAGTCATTAGTAGTGACTGGCGTTTTTTAGACAAAAATAAATATAAAATTACCTTGCATTTTAAGGTTAAGTTCATGATAATTACATTACTATATTGTTAAGATGTAAATACATATATTTTTATCATACGTATTTACTAAAAAGGAGGAATTCGTTTGACCACATCTGAGGTTGTCGTTGAAATGCGAAATATTGTAAAGCAATTCGGCGATTTTAAAGCAAATGATGATATTAATCTTGAAGTTCGTAGAGGAGAAGTTCATGCGCTTTTAGGTGAAAATGGTGCTGGAAAATCTACTTTGATGAATGTTTTAACTGGATTATTAGAACCTACAGAAGGTGAAATTAGAATTAATGGTGAACCAGTTGTTATTGATTCACCTGATAAAGCTGACGAGCTAGGCATTGGGATGGTACACCAACATTTTATGTTAATTGATAAATTTTCAGTTGCTGAAAATATTATGCTCGGGAATGAAGTGCATAAAATGGGCTTGATCGATGCAGATACAACAGCTAAAGGCATTTCAGAGTTGTCTGAACGATATGGATTAAAAGTAGATCCTTATGCTAAAGTCGAAGACATTAGTGTTGGACAACAACAACGTGTAGAGATTTTAAAAGCATTATATGGTGGAGCCGATATCTTAATTTTAGATGAACCAACTGCTGTGCTAACACCCCAAGAAATCGACGATTTAATGAAAGTTATACGATCACTTGCTGATGAAGGCAAAGCGATTATTCTTATTACACATAAGTTAGATGAAATTAAGCAAGCGGCTGATCGTTGTACAGTTATTCGACGTGGGCAAGGAATTGGTACAGTAGATGTTGTTAATACGTCTCAACAACAATTAGCAGATATGATGGTCGGTAGATCTGTAAGCTTCTCGGTAGATAAAGGACCTGCAGATCCAAAAGAAGTTATTTTATCTGTTGATCATTTAGTTGTAGAAGATGTTCGTAGTTTAAATGCAGTAAATGATTTGAGTTTTACAGTACGACAAGGTGAAATTTTAGGAATAGCTGGTGTAGATGGGAACGGGCAATCTGAATTAATTCAAGCTATTAGTGGTCTTAGAAATGTTAAAGAAGGTACCATTAAAATAAATGGCAAAGACATTACAAACCAAACACCACGAAATATTACCGAAACTGGTCTTAGCCACATTCCTGAAGATCGACAAAGACACGGACTTATTTTAGATATGACCTTAGAAGAAAACTTAGGCTTACAATCTTATTACCATGCACCATTGAGTGAAAATGGTATTTTAAAATATGATGCCTTCGAAGAAAATGCTGAAAGATTGATCGAAGAGTATGATGTGCGTACTCAATCGTCAAAAGATCCCGCTAGTTCACTTTCAGGAGGGAACCAGCAAAAATTGATTATAGCTCGAGAAGTAGACCGAGATCCTGATCTGCTCATTGCGGCTCAACCTACACGAGGTTTAGATGTTGGAGCAATCGAATTTATCCATAAACGTTTAATTGAACAACGTGATAATGGAAAAGCAGTATTGTTAATGAGCTTTGAATTGGATGAGATCATGGATGTTTCTGATCGGATTGCTGTGATGTATGAAGGAAAAATCATTGATATTGTAGATGCAAATAATACTTCAGAAACGGAAATTGGTTTATTAATGGCTGGGGTTAGTCGAGAGCAGATCGAAAAACAAAAAGAAGAAAATCGTTTAGAGGAGGTAGGAATCGATGGTCGAAGTAAAAACGGATAATTGGCTGAAAAAAATATCAGTACCTCTACTAGCGGTATTGTTTGGTTTTTTAGTTGGTGCGATTATCATGTTAATTTTTGGATACAATCCAATTGAAGCCTATTCTCATATGATTTTTGGTGTTTTTGCGAGCCCATATTCAATCGGAGAGACTTTAACACAGGCAACATTGCTAATCTTTACAGGGCTTGCTTTTGATATTGCAAATAAAGCAGGATTTTTCAATATTGGTCTTTCTGGTCAATTCCTAATTGGTTGGTTAAGTACTATTACTTTTGCACTTCAATTTCCTGATTTGCCTAGAATTGTTCTGGTTCCATTATCTTTATTAGTAGGAACAATTGCGGGAGCTTTATATGCTGGAATTGCAGGTTTTTTAAGAGCTTATTTTGGAACAAGTGAAGTTATTGTCACAATTATGTTAAACCATACGATTTTACAAATTTCTAATTACTTGACAAACTTTGTTATTGGTACAGGAAGTCGTACAGAAAGAGTTAGTGAAAATGCTAGTTTATCTCTTGAGTGGTTAACAAATATAACTTCCTATTCAAGATTAAACATTGGGTTCTTTATTGCAATAGTTGTTGTTGTTATTTATTGGTTTTTCATGAAACATACAACAGCTGGTTTTGAAATTAAAGCAGTTGGATTAAACCCTGATGCTTCTGAGTATGCAGGTATGAGTTCTAAGAAGAATATTATTTTATCTATGTTGATTAGTGGTGGACTTGCTGGTTTAGGTGGTGCCATTAATGGACTAGGTACTTTTGGAAATATTTTTGTTATAGGCGCTTTGCCTAATGAAGGATTTAACGGAATTGCCGTAGCTTTACTAGGGTTAGGAAATCCAATAGGGATAGTTCTTTCAGCTATTTTGTTTGGTATCTTAAACACAGGAGCACCTTTCATGGCAACTCGTGCTGGAGTACCAGATGAAATGGCAGTCATTGTTACTGCGTCAATTGTATTCTTTGTAGGAGCATACTACTTAGTTGAATGGATCTTTGAAAAAATTGGGTATAGAAGAGCACAAGGTCCGCATGGTGCTGAAACTGAAGGAGGGGCAGAATAATGGATATGATAGGAATTTTACAATTATTGGTTACAAGTTCTTTAATGTACTCCGCTCCTTTAATTTTTACCGCTATTGCAGGATCTTTCTCTGAGCGTAGTGGAGTTGTTAACATTGGATTAGAAGGAATCATGGTAATGGGAGCTTTTGCTTCATCTATTTTTAATATCATGTTTTATGAGACTTTTGGAAATTCAACGCCTTGGGTTGCTATGTTATTTGGAGGATTTGTAGGGATTTTATTTTCACTCCTTCACGCAGTAGCAACAGTTAATCTACGAGCAGATCATGTAGTTTCTGGTACGGCTCTAAACTTACTAGCTCCTGGTTTATCTGTGTTCTTGGTTAGAGTGATGTTTGGAGCTGCACAAACGGGGCCACTAAGTGAATCTTTTGGAATAACTTCATTTCCAATTTTAAAAGATATTCCAATTATAGGTAGAATATTCTTTACGAGTGTAACGCCTTTAGGTTATTTAGGTATTTTAATTGGTGTAATTGGATGGTTTATCCTTTTTAAAACGCCTTTTGGCTTACGGTTAAGAGCCGTTGGTGAACATCCAGTCGCTGCTGAGACTGTAGGGATTAATGTTTATATGTATAAATATGCTGGAGTTTTGATCTCTGGGTTTTTAGGCGGTATCGGTGGCGCTATTCAAGCACAAGCGATAGTGAATGAGTTTGGTGTATTAACAGTAAGTGGTCAAGGTTTTATGGCTATGGCTGCTATGATCTTTGGTAAATGGAATCCAATTGGAGTAACTTTCGCAGCAATTTTCTTTGGTTTTGCTCAAAGTCTCTCACGCGTTGGTCATTATATTCCAGTTATTCAAGACATTCCAACAATTTATTTACAAATCTTGCCGTACGTATTAACAATTGTTGTTTTAGTTGCTTTCATTGGTAAATCTGAAGCTCCTAAAGCATTAGGACGTCCGTATATTAAAAGTAAATAAAAGTTATATTTTGTATCTTAACAATAAAAGAGATTTAAGCATTCTTTCCTGTCTCAGGGCAATGCTTAAATCTCTTTTTATTTTATTTCTTCTCAACAATGTACAAGTAAGGTGGATTATTTATTTGATTGATAAACTGATAGAGTAATACATTATATTCATCTTGGGGTAACTTAGAGACAAATGAGTCAATAGCATCTTTTTCTTCTAATCCACCTTCATGACCTGAATAAACCATGACAGAAACAATTCCTTGTCTACGCAGATATTGTAAAGATTTTTTAATTGCTTCGAGGGTGGTTTCGGGTTTAGTCGTAATAGACTTATCCCCCTTTGGTAAATAACCAAGGTTAAATGTTACTGCACTTATTTTTTCATCTTCCTTTAAATATTGATCCATATTCTGATGACCATCTTCAATTAATTCAACTTGCGGTTTTTGACCAGTTAAAATCAGTTTTTCTTCTGTTGCTTGAATGGCCTCCTTTTGAATATCGAAACCATATACTTTTCCATAAGGGCCAACAAGCTGTGCAAGTAATACGGTATCATTTCCATTACCGACTGTTGCATCAATAACATGATCTCCTTGAACTATTGAATCTTTTAAAATTTCATGAGAAAAACGTAACGGTTTTTTTAGCATATATTATTTCCTTCTTTCTACGTTAAATCAAAGCATACCAGAAAATAGAACATCTGTTTAATACTGTATATTACAAAATGATGACAAATACTAAAAAGTGTGTAGAAAAAAACATTTTTTATTCATTTACTAGTATAATATACCAATAAAAGTATTTATTTTATATTTTTAAATTTTTTATTAAAGGATGGGGAATATGGAAGCTGATCAAATGATTAATTCTATTCAAAAAACCACTCGAAAAAAGAAAAATAGCTACATACCACTATCTGCTAGTGTAATCGCTAGTGTTTTATTAGCAATGAATCCAAACTACAAAGTACTTGCCGAAGATGTTGAAGAAGACAATGAATTACAAAATTTAAAATCATTACATGAAGAATACCACTCGCTATTAAATACGACCATTGAAACAGAAGATGAATCAGAAGATGAGATAGAAACTATTGATGAAATGCCTACAGAAGAAAAGACTGAAAATAGTGACTTAGTTTCTGAAAATGAAGAATTAAAAATGATTAAAGATACATTAATGTTGGCCATTGAAAAAGCTGGAAGCATTGAGTATGCTCAACAAATTCAAGCAGAAAATTTAACCATTGATGAATTAGATCAAATTTTTGAAGCTTTAATTACAGATTTAATCGCTAAAGAAGAGGCAGAAGCTGCCGCATTGGATGATTCTTCAGCTGAAACGGACGAAGAAATTACAGATGAGGCTGAGGCTACTGATGAAGAAGGGGAACAAACAACCCCTGAACAAGAACTCCCAGAAGAATCAGAATTACCTACTGATGAAATAGGAGAAGAAATTGAAGTTTCAGATACTGATGAAGATATTGATACTGGAATAGTAGAAGAAGATTTAGATCAAAATTTAGGACAAGAACCTACTGTTGACCCAGAAGAATCTACAGATGATGATTCAACACATGATGAAGTGGTAGATTCAGAAGAAATAAAAGATCTAGAAGAAGGCACTGAATCAGAAATTGAGGAAGCTGAAGAAAATCTTGAAAGTGAAGAAGTAGATAAAGAAGCTACAGAAACAATTGAAGAACCAACAGCGCCAATAAAAGAAGAAGCGCCTGTTAAAGAAAAAGAACCGGTTAAAAGTGAGAATCAAGAACAGGAAAAACCAGCGAACGTTCAAAAAGTAAGCGTACAAGCTCAAGCCACTCCGAAAATTACAACATTTGCTGCAGCCAGCAACAAGCAAGACTTGGTTACTTATACTGTTAAAGCTGGAGATACATTAAACAAAATTGCAAATAATTTTGGAGTCAGTGTAAATTCATTAGTTTCTTTAAATAATCTTCCAAATAAAAACCTAATCAGAGTTGGCCAAATCTTAGTCATTCGAGGCTCTCAAGAAGATTTAGATAAATTAAATAATAAATTAACAAGTACTGAATTTATTAATATTGTTGGAGAGCATGCCCGTAAGATTGCAAAAGATAATAACTTATATGCATCAGTAATGGTTGCTCAAGCTGCACTAGAATCTGGTTTTGGTAGCAGTACATTATCATCTGCTCCTAATTATAATTTATTTGGGATTAAAGGCTCATACAACGGCCAATCTGTAACAATGAGAACATGGGAACATGTTAATGGAAAAGATATTTATATTAATGCGAATTTCAAAAAATATCCAAGCTATTTTGAATCATTACTTGATAATGCTTATTTATTAAGAAATGGAACAAATTGGGATCCATCTTTCTATGCTGGAACTTGGTTGGAAAATGCTAAAAATTATCAAGCTGCAACAGCATGGCTTGAAGGTCGATATGCAACAGACCCGAATTATTCAACCAAATTAAATAACTTAATCGCAACTTATAACTTAACTCGTTTTGATTCAGAGTTTGTTGAAGGAGTTGTTCCTCCAGTTGAAGATGAGAAAGATGTAAATCCTTCAACCGGTGATAAAGATAGTGATTCCGCAACTTATGTAGTAAAAAGCGGCGATACATTATATCGAATTGCTCAAAGACATAATATGAGCGTTTCACAATTAAAACAATTAAATAATTTAAAATCAGACTTGATCGTTGTTGGACAAAGATTGAAAGTAAGTGGGAGTGTGTCAACACCAACCCCTGCTCCAACCCCAAAGCCCACGACTCCGTCACAACCAAGTGGTTCAACTTATACGGTAAAAAGAGGAGACACTTTATCTCATATTGCGCAAAGACACAACATGAGTGTAGCCGCTTTGAAACAATTAAATAACTTGAAGTCAGATTTGATTTTGATTGGTCAGAAATTGAAGGTAATAGGAAGCCCTTCAACACCTGCTCCGAAGCCGACGACACCATCACAATCAAGTGGTTCAACTTATACAGTAAAAAGTGGCGATACATTATACCATATTGCTCAAAGAAACAATATGAGTGTAGCTGCATTGAAACAATTAAATAATTTAAGCTCAGACTTAATTGTGATTGGTCAGAAATTGAAGGTAACAGGCAGCACTTCAACACCTGCTCCGAAACCGACGACACCATCACAATCAAGTGGTTCAACTTATATAGTAAAAAGTGGCGATACATTATACCATATTGCTCAAAGAAACAATATGAGTGTAGCAGCTTTGAAACAATTAAATAATTTAAGCTCAGACTTAATTGTGATTGGTCAGAAATTGAAGGTAACAGGCAGCACTTCAACACCTGCTCCGAAACCGACGACACCATCACAATCAAGTGGCTCAACTTATACGGTAAAAAGTGGTGATACGTTATACCACATCGCTCAAAGAAACAATATGAGTGTAGCAGCTTTGAAACAATTAAATAATTTAAGCTCGGACTTAATTGTGATTGGTCAGAAATTGAAGGTAACAGGAAGCTCAACACCTGCTCCAAAACCAACAACACCAACACAGTCAAGTAGCTCAACTTATACGGTAAAAAGTGGTGATACATTATCTCACATCGCTCAAAGAAATAATATGAGTGTAGTCGCTTTGAAACAGTTAAATAATTTAAGCTCAGATTTAATCTTTGTAGGACAAAATTTGAAGGTAAATAACAGCTCTAAACCAGTATCATCTTCAAGCAGTCAATCAAATACTACAAGTAATCAAACATCAGCTACACATACTGTTAAAGCTGGAGAAACTCTATCAGGCATTGCTCGTAGATATAACGTATCTGTTGGAAATTTAATTTCATGGAATAACTTGAAGAATTCTGATTTAATTTTTGTGAATCAAAAATTGTCAGTTAAAGATTTAAGTCGATCAAATAATACGAACACATCTACTCAAAGTAACAATAAAACTTATCGAATTGTAAGTGGCGACACACTGTCTGAAATAGCAGTTAAATTCAATACTTCAGTTAGTGCACTAAAATCTAAAAATAATTTAAAATCTGATCTAATTTTTGTTGGTCAAGTTTTAAGTATCTAGTTTTAAAAAAGACACCTAATTATTCATAAGACTCGGTAAGTTGAAATATTAAATTTATGTGCTAAAATAGATATACTCAATAAAAATATAACCAATAAAATATTAGGAGTAGTAAGTTAAACTTTTTTATCAGAGAGTACATGCTTGGTGTGAATGTACAAAAAAGATAACTGAACTCACCTATAAAAATGCTGGAAGGGATCAATGAAATTCTGGCCGTTATCCGCGTTAAGGATTCGAGAATAACTATAAAATATAGTTATTGAATTAGGTGGTACCGCGATTAATCGCCCTATAAGCAGTTTAATACTGTTTATAGGGTTTTTTTCATAAATAAGGGAGGAAAAATAAATGAGTTTTAAGCATCTAGAAATTGAGAATAAATGGCAAAAATATTGGGATGAACATCAGACTTTTAAAACAACTGAAGATCCAGAGAAAGATAATTTTTATATTTTGGATATGTTTCCATATCCATCTGGTCAAGGATTGCATGTAGGTCATCCACTTGGATATACGGCAACAGATATTTTAGCTCGCATGAAAAGAGCACAAGAATATAATGTTCTTCATCCAATGGGGTGGGATGCCTTTGGTCTTCCAGCTGAACAGTATGCGTTAGATACTGGAAATGATCCAGCAGAATTTACAAATAAAAATATAGACACTTATAAAAATCAAATTACTTCACTAGGATTTAGTTACGACTGGGACCGTGAAATTAATACAACAGATCCTAAATTTTACAAATGGACACAATGGATTTTTACAAAGTTGTATGAAAAAGGTTTAGCCTATCAAGACGAAGTTGCCGTGAATTGGTGTCCTGCGTTAAATACTGTTCTTTCAAATGAAGAAGTAGTTGATGGAGTTAGTGAGCGTGGAGGTCATCCAGTTTACCGTCGTCCTATGAAACAGTGGATGCTAAAAATCACAGCTTATGCCGAGCGTCTACTTGAAGATTTAGATGAAGTAGATTGGCCAGAAAGTATCAAAGAAATGCAAAGAAACTGGATTGGAAGATCTGAGGGAGCAACAGTTAAATTCCCAATTATTGATTCAGATGTCACATTAGAAACTTATACGACTCGTCCAGACACTTTATATGGTACAACTTATATTGTGATTGCTCCAGAGCATAAGTTACTAAATGATATTGTTGCTGACTCGCATAAAGATGAAATTAATGCTTATGTAAAAGAAGTTGAAACAAAGAGTGAACTTGAACGTACGTCGCTAAATGATGATAAGAATGGTCTATTTACTGGAACGTATGTTAAGCATCCGGTAACAGGTGAACAACTTCCAATTTGGGTAGCTGATTATGTTGTAGCTTCATATGGTACAGGTGTTGTAATGGCAACTCCTGCCCATGACGATCGTGATTATGCTTTTGCAAAAAAATATGATTTACCAATAAAAGCAATTATTGAGTTACCTGAAGGCGAAGAACTTCCGTATGACGGAGACGGTAAACATATTGAATCGGATTTCTTAAACGGTCTATATAATGAAGAAGCCATTGAGAAGATGAATGATTGGTTGGAAGAAAATGAAAAAGGTCATCGTGAAGTGAATTATCGCTTGCGTGATTGGGTATTTTCACGACAAAGATATTGGGGCGAGCCTATTCCTATCATTCATTGGGAAGATGGGACAACAACAGCTGTTCCGGAAGAAGATTTACCTGTAGAGCTTCCGAAAACCGATAATATCCATCCGTCAGGAACAGGTGAATCTCCATTAGCTAATATAGAAGAGTGGGTAAATGTCGTTGATCCTGAAACGGGAATGAAAGGACGCCGCGAAACAAATACAATGCCACAATGGGCAGGTAGTTCATGGTATTACTTGAGATTTATTGATCCAAATAATGATGAAGCTTTAGCCGATCCCGAAAAATTGAAACAATGGCTACCGACGGATCTTTATGTTGGTGGAGCAGAGCACGCAGTACTTCACTTACTATATGCACGATTCTGGCATAAGTTTCTATATGATTTAGGTGTGGTCCCTACAAAAGAACCTTTCCAAAAATTATTTAATCAAGGAATG
>Ga0209487_1002332_pt1 | contig 15468 bp, 11 predicted proteins | sample Poulit2012_FD_187524 | JGI IMG/M metagenome (GOLD analysis project Ga0209487, IMG submission 187524) | Agricultural soil microbial communities from Georgia to study Nitrogen management - Poultry litter 2012 (SPAdes) (version 2) | ecosystem: Environmental > Terrestrial > Soil > Agricultural land... | reverse complement strand
TTCCGTGGTGCCGCGAAGAATTGAAGTGCATTCTTCGTACCATCAACTCCGAAAAGAAACCCACTTTTCTGATTTTCGGACTCATGCTTTTCCCACAGGAGTCACCGCCCTCCGCTCACACAGACTGAATTGAGTTCCATGGGTAGTTCTCAGTCAGAGTATCAAATATCGGTCATACTGGGAGCAGTCCAAATACATCGTAGACTCCTGTGGGAGGAAAGCCTAGGTTAGACCACGGAGTGCGCTAGCACGTAGTGGGCTTACCAGCGCCCACGGAAAGCGTAGATGTATTTGGACTGCGGACTTCCATGTAAAATAGTTTGAATTCAGTTGGTTCGTAGTTTATGTTTTTTACGACAAAAGGACTTTTTGTATATTATACAAAAAGTCCTTTTGGAGAATTAGTTCATTTGGATATTATAAAAGTTTGCGAATAGTCCACCTTGTTCTATTAATTCATCATGATTTCCTTCTTCTTCAATCCCATTTTTGGTAACAACCATAATTCGATCTGCATTTCTAATTGTTGCTAGCCGATGTGCAATGACTAAGGTTGTCCTATTCTTGGCTAGTTCTGTTAATGCTTCCTGAATAATTGCCTCTGTTTCCGTGTCTAATGCTGATGTAGCTTCATCAAGAATTAAGATAGATGGATTCTTTAAAAACATACGTGCAATGGCAATTCGTTGTTTTTGACCACCAGAAAGTTTAAGTCCACGTTCCCCAACCTCAGTCTCATAACCATCAGGAAGTTCCGCAATAAATTCTTCCATATGTGCCAATTTCGCAGCTTGTTCAATTTCCTCATCAGTCGCATCAAGTTTCCCGTAAGCGATATTTTCTCTAAGTGTGCCAGTAAATAAGAATACATCTTGTTGAACAATTCCAATATGTTGTCTAAGTGATTTCATCGTCATATCACGTAAATCAATGCCATCAATTGTAATACTACCATCATCAACTTCATAAAATCTTGGTATAAGCGAAGATATCGTTGTTTTCCCCGCACCAGATGGCCCAACAAAAGCAACTGTTTCTCCCGCTTTTATATCAAAATTCATATTTTCTAGGACTGGCTCCTGTGTCTTTTCATAACCAAATGTAACATCATTAAATGAAATGTTACCTTTTAGGGATGTTACAACCTTCGCCCCTTTTCGATCCTGAATAGTTGGTGACACATCTAATAAATCTATAAACCGTTTAAATCCTGCCATCCCTTTCGGATACATTTCTAATAAGGCACTAATTTTTTCTATCGGTTTAAATAGAACATTTACAAAGAGAATAAAAGCGACAAACTCCCCATAAAGAAGTTCCCCATTATAACTTAACCATGCACCTACCATAAGAACAATTAAAGTCATAAAACGCATAAGCACATATATATTTGAACTTACAAATGCCATTACTTTATATGCCTTTGTTTTCGTTTTACGAAATTTATCGTTATTTTCCTGAAATCGTTTCTTTTCAAATTCCTCATTTGTAAAAGATTGTACCACACGTACCCCAGAAACAGCATCCTCTATTCGAGCATTTACACCCGCAATATCACCATACATAGTTCGCCAAGCACTACTCATTTTCACATTACTATACGTAATTAAGAAAATAAGAATAGGTACAACAAATAAAATAACAAGTGCAAGTTTCACATTAATCGTAATCATAATCCAAAATGCACCAATAAACGTCATGATCGCAATAAATAAATCCTCTGGACCATGGTGAGCAAGTTCACCGATTTCAAATAAATCATTAGTAATTCGACTCATAATATGACCCGTTTTTGTATTGTCAAAAAAGCGAAAAGACTGTCTTTGTACATGATTGAATAAATCTTCCCGCATATCTGTTTCAATATTTACACCTAATTTATGTCCTAAATATACAACAATATAATTTAGAAAGGTACTTAATAAATAGATAAGCGCTAGTCCTATACTTGCAATTAAAATAATATTCCAATTTCCACCGGGTATTAATGTATCAATAAACCACTGAACAGCCACTGGAAAAGCCAACTCAAGTGAAGCAACAATAATTGCACTTGTGAAATCTATAATGAATAAACGCCTGTGTGGTTTATAATATGAAAAAAACCTACGAATCATTTCTTACACTTCCCTTTACAGTATAAATATCCTCTTCATTCAACTAAAAGTGAACTTTCCACATGTGAATCAATATCCCAGATAAAACTATCCACAATTTCATCCACATATGCACAAACGTTCCTACCTATCTTGATATTTCATTGTTTTTATATCTATATATAGATATCACATAAAATTCATCCACTGTTTGTGTATAACTAATTAAATATGTGGATAATATCGGAAGGGGCTAGGGCAAAACCAAAGGGTCAGACCCCTCAACTAACCGGGGAGTCAGACCCTTATGTCCCAGCCTTATTTAATCACTATTTCTGCTGAACAGACAACTTAATTGTTGTTTCCTGTTTTTCACCATCTCGGTAAAACGTAACAGATAAATCATCACCAATTTCTTTTTCTTGGTAAAGTACTTTTCTTAAATCAATTGTTCCCATTATTTCTTCTCCGTCTAAGGCTGTTATTACATCTAAACGTTTAAGACCCGCTTTTTCAGCAGGAGAAAATGGTTCAATACTCCATATATAAATACCACCCTCTACTTCCTCAGGCAGTTTTAAACTCCTTTGCCACTCTACTTGTGGAACTTCATCCAGTGAATATATTTCTATACCTAAATATGGTCGAACAACCTCACCAGTCTCTTCCAATTCCTTTATAATTGGTTGAGCTGTATCAATAGGAATAGCAAACCCAATTCCCTCAACAGCCGTTTGATTAATTTTCATAGAATTTATTCCAATTAATTGTCCATCAATATTAATAAGGGCTCCACCGCTATTACCAGGATTGATAGCTGCATCTGTTTGAATAACTTCTGCTTGCCAATCAGCCCGTCCATCCATATCAAAGTCTACTGGAATGGTTCGTTGCGTTCCACTGATTACGCCTAATGTAACAGAACCTGAAAACATATGCCCCAATGGATTTCCTATCGCAATAGCTGGTTCACCTACCTTAAGTTGATCAGATGAGCCCATTTCAACAATTGTATCTACCTCAGCACTATCCATTCTTAAAACTGCCAAATCTGTAAACATGTCACTTCCTAATACTTCCGCTTCAATATGAGTTTCATCAACGAGCACAACTTCAACAGTATCCGCACCTTCGATCACATGATAATTCGTAACTACATAAGCATAATTATCATCTATTTTATAAATTACACCTGATCCGGTTCCTTGTTCATTACCATCCTGTTGTTGCCAAAAATCTGCACGGAGCTGAATATTTGTTACTCCAACAACTCCCGGCGAGACTTTTTCAACTACCTCTGTTACTTGAGTTGTGACATCAACATTAATAAAATCAGTTAATACTGTAGAACGATCATCGTCTTTGTCAGAAACCGATTCCTCTTGCTGATGATTTTCTGGTTGATCATGATCTAGTACCTCATCTACAGGTAATACAAATATTAAGGTAGTTACTGTAACAAGTAGAATCCCAATAATAATTCCTAATAACATGGGAATAGCCCAAGATTTTTTCCTTTTCTCTTTTGGATTAGGTGATGGTGGATAAAAATTATTATTATCGTCCATTTTACATACCCCTTTATTCATTCTTATGAACAAATTTCATAATTGCCAAAACAGATTCTCCACTACAACATGTAGTTAAAAAGGTCCTACGAAACTACATGGTGTAACGATGCAATATTAGATTCGTATTATGAAATTCATCGATCTAACCAACTTCATATATTGGTGTTGGGATTGCTGGGTCCGTATCAAATATATCCAAGTTAATACCACGTTCTTGTAATATATTATTAACAGACATTCGTGCAAGTTCTTTCATATTGTTATCTTTACTTAAATGCGCTAAATAAATACGCTTTGTTTGATTTCCAACTATATCACTCAACGCTAGTCCACAGTCTTCATTAGAAACATGTCCAGAATCGCCAAGAATTCGACGTTTTACACTCCAAGGATATCTACCCATTCTTAGCATTTCCACGTCATGATTTGCTTCAAAAACATAAGCATCGGCATCTGCTACTGTTTTTTTAATTCGCTCAGAAACATATCCTAAATCGGTAACAAGCGCAACCTTTTTTCCATTATTGCGGAATGTATAAAACATTGGCTCGGCAGCATCATGTGATACGCCAAATGACTCTACTTCAATATCACCAAAAGATTTTACTTCTTCCATACCAAAATGGAATTTTTGATCAACTGAAAGTTTTCCAATTGAGTTTTCCATTGCTTTCCATGTCTTTTCATTCGCATAAATTGGCAAATTGTATTTTCTAGCAATAATACCTAACCCTTTTATATGATCACTATGTTCATGTGTAACTAAAATTCCCGTTAGTGATGCTGGATCTACATGTATTTCACTAAATAAATGATCTAGTTGCTTACCACTTAAACCTGCATCAACGAGTAGACTTTCCCGATTAGATTCTATATAAAATGCATTACCAGTACTTCCAGAGGCTAATACACTAAAACGCAAACTCACTCAACTTCCCCCCGATTTATTGCTTCCTTTACGTCTCTTAACAAGCGCAAAGCATCTTTTCTAAATTCTTCATCTTCCATTTCTTGAACCTTGTCAATATTAAATTCAATTGCCTCTTCCAAAAAATTAAATTCATTACTTGCAAAGATAAATCCTTCTATTGCATTTACAAAATAGTTTTTCTCGTCATTGACTGTTACTTTCCATGCTGGAACAAATACTTGGACTCCATCGGTTGACGGTACTCGTGTATGAAAACCAATATCAACTTTTGTTATTTCATCTTTCGAGCGCAGTTCATTCGCATTATACAAAACCTCAATTGCTTCTAATGGCTTTAACAATGTTTTTTTATCATGAAGAGAATCAGGCTCTCCAAGGAGTGTTTGTGTATAGTATATTAATTCGTTATCTTCATTTAAAAAAGCTAAGATAATCCCACTCTGATTAAAATATATCGGTTGATTATTTTCTTTTTGAAAAAAAATAAGTACATTTAATTCTTTATTCCAGTGCCATAAATCATATTCATCTGGATATATAATCAATTTTTTTACAAATCCATCAATTACTTCTAAATCATCATCTGGGATTTTCAATGGTTTATCAAAAATAGAAAAAATGAAATTTTGATTAATCACTGTTGTTCTTTGGTTTGAAAAAGAAGCTAGCTGCTTTATATCTTCTTCATCAAAATTTCTTTGTCTAACAGAAAGATAAGGCTCCTTTTCCTCTTCATCAGACAACTCTTGTTTAATTGTGATATTTTCACTATTAAGTTTTTCTTCTATTGTTGATTCTTCACGATCCAATAGACTTAAGTCTTCTTGATCTTGCTTTTCCAGAAATTGAATAAGTAAATAAATATTCAAGATCAAAAAGCCAAGGATAAATACCGTTTTAATTTGGCCCCATTCCATCCTTAGCTTCCCCCTCTTATCAGATCATCTAGCTCATTGATCCTAATTTCCGACCAATAACCATTATAATTCATATACCAAGCTGGTTCTAATGATAAACTGTATGAAGAATCATCAAAGTTCGTGACTTTATAACCAACCTGAATATCTTGGATATCAGATATTTGATAATTCTCATGATTTGTTAAAAAATTAACAATTTCTGTACCCGCTGGCAATTCAACCATCTTTCCACCTGGTAAATTACTGATGCTGAAAAGTGGCCTTTTATATAAATGTAAATCGTGATTACGCCAATGTTGCTCTATAATTGTTAGATCATTACTACTAAAAATAGGATACCCTTCATGAAACATTCTATAATGAATAACCTCGTCATATAAATTGATATCAACTAAATGAAATTCATTTGTCCATCCTTTATGTTCATTAATATTCTTCATACTTAAATCTAAGAGTTCTATGACGTCTTTTTGACCTTCTGTAGAATGGATTGGATTAATAAATTCCATCGTTCTTCCCTCCTGAAGCAAGCTCAATCGACGTTGTCCATCCGTAAAATAAGAACCACTAAAATTAGGACTAATCAAGGATGGTGTAGTAAATAAATCATCAATTAACAATGTCTCATCAATACTTTTTACGGCCAATGAATGTGTTCTGATTTCAACCTTATCTTTTGGTAAATAGATTGGATGATTTGAATTATTTAATGGAATATATTCACGAAGCTCATCTACATTTTCAAAGTATGACCATAATGTCGTAAAGGCCCCTGATTTATTTACATTATACTTTATCTCTTGTTCCCCATCGACCGATAAAAAAATTAATTGTAATAATGATGTTTCCTTATTCAATATAATAAACATGCGTTGAAAAGACCAATTAGGTAATTGATCTTCTTCATTTATATTGAATAGATTTCTAATAATCTCAGCAGGTAATTTGCTTGGGAAGACAAATTCAATTTGATAATCATTTGACGGTCTACCTTCAGATTCGTTTACCTGATAATCACTTAATAGCCACTCTTGTGTTTCTTGGTAAAACTTCTTGCTTTCCAAAGGAGAATTAAAACTATAAAGTTGACCGCCATTTCGGAAAATAATTGTATTTGGTTGAATGATGGAACGTTTCATCTCCTCTTTTCCACCTAAATCAACTTCATTTGTGAATTCAGAATTTCCATACAATGGCTCTAGATTAGATTGATAGTTCCATAATGCAAAGGTTAGCAATAAACTTGTTAAAACTAAAAAAGTTAAAATGTACGTTTTTATAATTTCAAAATTCATCTGCTACGCCCTCGCTTCCTATTCATGAGCGGAAGTGTGAAGAATATTGTTGTTCCTTTACCTTCAATACTATCAACCCATATTCTCCCATAGTGAGCTTCTACTAACTCTTTGGTTATTGCTAAACCTAGACCAGATCCACCAAGTTTCCTAGTTCTAGCGCGATCAGATCGATAAAATCGTTCAAATATTTTATCTTGTCGATCATAAGGAATACCTAACCCTTCATCCTTAATACTGATCATAATTTCCCTATTTTTATCATCCATTTTTTCTACCTTACAACTAATTGTTCCACCTTCTGGGGAATATTTAATAGCATTTGATAATATATTATCCAATACTTGTGTCATTTTATCCCTATCCATCCATACATGAAGCTTTCCTTTCGGCAAATGTCTTTCTAACTTAAGGTCTTCAGCTTTATGCATTTCAAATCGATCAATAATTTGATGGAAAAATTCAACAAAGTCCATTCGTTTTCTCTGCAATGAAAATTCTTTGTTGTCCATTCTTGATAATTGTAATAAATCATTGACTAACCGAATCATTCTTTCTGTCTCTTGCTGAGTAACATCTAAGAACTTAGGTGCAATTTCAACATCTTTCCATGCACCATCTGTTAAGGCCTCTAAGTAACTACGCATTGTTGTTAATGGTGTACGTAATTCATGTGACACATTTGAAACAAATTCACGTCGTTCCTGTTCCATCTTTTCCTCTTCAGTAACATCATTAATTACAGTAATAAATCCACTAATTTGGTGATTTTTATCATAAATGGTTGAGAAATTTGCACGCATTAAAAATATATCATCATCTTCACTCATGTCAATAATCATTGAACCTGTTGTCTGAAGTTCCGTGATATCTATAATCCGATCTTCTAAATCTAGAAAATCTAATAAAAATCCGCCTACCAATTTATTAGGATTTTGACCAATTAATTTTCCTGCTGCATCATTGATCAATGTTATTTGTCCATCTTTATTTGTTGCAATTACTCCCTCAGACATATTTGATAGGACTGAACTAAGTTTGCGTTGTTCTTTTTCTACTGCTGCCATTGAATGTTTTAATTGGTCATTTAAATCATTGAATGCTTCAGCTAGTTGGCTAATTTCATCTTTTCCATATACATTTACTTTTTGTGTAAAATCACCTTTTGCCATGGTTTGTGCCTGTCTACGCATTTCTATAATTGGTTTTGTAATAGCTCTTGCTACAAAAATCCCAAGAATTGCCGACACTGTTATCATTAATATAGATCCTTGTAAAATCACTTGGTTAATATTTTGTAATTGATTATATATGCCCTCTAATGAGGTTTCTGTATAAATAACACCAACAACATTATCTTTTTTATCTTTAATCGGCGTTGCTTTTACAAAAATCCGGCTTTTGGTTCGTTCGTCTAGTGCAGTATTATCTAATGATGTTCCAAACAATAACACTCTTTGAACAATATCAATGTTTATTTTTTTCCCAATTACATCTTGTGTTGAATAGCCGATTGCACCTAGGACACGACTTTGATTATCAATAACTTGTAGGTTTGTAATAGAGGTTGTGTCTATATTTGAAATGATTGCTTGAACCTCTTCCCCTAACCGTGGTTCTTGACTATCCTCAGAACGTTCCTTTTCAAATGACTGCCTTAAATTGTAGGTAAGCAGATCAATACGATCATTCACTGATTCCTTAAACGTATCCATTAGATTTACTTCTAATGCTTGTGCTAAATATGAACCAATTACTTGTACTGCCACAAGCAATAACAAAATATAAATAATGATAAACTTCAATTGTATGGAACGAAAAAAACCAACTTTTTTCATACTAATTACTCCTGCTCAGGATTATGCAAATAATATCCAACACCTCTTCGGGTAATAATCCATGTTGGATTACTTGGACTTTCCTCTATTTTTTCACGTAATCTTCTCACTGTCACATCAACTGTTCGAACATCACCAAAGTAATCATAACCCCAAACTGTTTCAAGGAGATGCTCACGTGTCATTACTTGACCGATATGACGTGCCAAATAGTGAAGTAATTCATATTCACGATGTGTTAGATCAATTTGTTCACCATCACGTGAAACAGAATAAGCATCTGGATGAATAGTCAGATTACCAATAACAATATCTTTTGTTGTTTTAACCGTATCACTTGGAACCTGTTGTCTACGTAGGTTTGCCTTCACTCGGGCAATCAATTCACGGTTACTAAATGGCTTTGTAACATAATCATCAGCACCAAGCTCAAGTCCCAGCACCTTATCAATTTCCGAATCTTTTGCTGTTAGCATGATAATAGGCATTGTTTGAGTTTTTCGTATCTCACGACATACTTCATTTCCATCTTTTTTAGGAAGCATAATATCTAGCAAAATTAAGTCTGGCTTTTCCGTTTCAGCAAGTTCAATTGCTTCATCCCCATCATAGGCAACAATAACCTGATATCCTTCTTTTTCCAAATTAAATTTTAAAATATCTGCAATTGGTTGTTCATCATCAACGACTAAAATTTTCGAATCCATTACTTCCACGTCCTTTTCTATATTCTATAAATAATTGAAACAATTTTTTTGTTATTTATACGCTCAATCATAATCTAATATCATTAATCGATGCTATGAGATTGATTATAGTTTAATAATAATCATAAGTACTAATCCAGTCTCTATTATATTTCTATGACCGTTTCCCCTTATTTTAACGTACTTTTGCTAAAATGTCTTTACTTCTACTTTAAATGAATCATATTTGTATATTTTTAGGTCATATTATAGATGTTTGAACCAAAAGCGCAAGGCCCGTTCAGCGACGTACAAATTGGAGATCGACTGACGATGGTAATGGAAACTTGAGTGAGTGAAACGAATTGATGTTGACTTATCGTAGGAAGAGACCCAAAATTTGGGACTGCGCACTGCTCGCCCCACCAAAAGATCTGCTAGTCGTTGGGCGATTAAGCTAGACGATGCTGTTTTAAAATAGATAACCACTAACTTGGAAATGTTATGCTTTCTTATTTTGTAATAAAATGCAAAAACCCCGTTTTACGAAAGAACGAGGTTTTTATAAATAATAATACATTTCCACATATATTGTTAAACTTGAATCGGTGCTGGTGGTATATCGCTTGATTCATATCGGTGATCTAAATCAACAAATTTATTATATTCCTTCACAAAGGCGAGTTCCACGGTACCTGTAGGACCATTACGTTGTTTTGATATAATGATCTCAATAATATTTTGTTGTTCTGATTCAGAATCGTAATAATCATCACGATACAGGAAACCTACAATATCAGCATCTTGCTCAATACTCCCGGATTCACGTAAGTCAGACATCATTGGACGTTTATCCTGTCTCTGTTCTACACCACGTGATAACTGTGATAAGGCAATTAATGGAACTTCTAGCTCTCTGGCTAATCCTTTTAATGAACGGGAAATCTCCGAAACTTCTTGTTGCCTATTTTCTTGTGAATTTCCGCTTCCTTGAATGAGTTGTAAATAATCAATGATGATCATGCCTAGCCCATGTTCCTGTTTGAGCCGTCGACATTTGGAACGAATTTCACTTACCCTAATCCCTGGTGAATCATCAATATATATACCTGCATTGGACAGGCTCCCCATCGCCATTGTCAACTTACCCCAGTCATCTGACTCAAGATTTCCAGTTCTTAATCTTTGGGAATCAATATTTCCTTCCGCACACAGCATACGAGAAACAAGTTGATCAGCACCCATTTCTAAGCTAAATATTGCTACACTCTCTTCTGTCTTCGTTGCCACATTTTGAGCAATATTTAATGCAAAGGCCGTTTTACCTACTGATGGTCTTGCAGCGATAATAATGAGATCGTTTCTCTGGAAGCCAGAAGTTATTTTATCTAAGTCTCGATATCCAGTAGGAATACCTGTAACCGCGCCACTATTTTGATGTAGCTCCTCAATATTATCATATACTTCAATGAGAACATCTTTAATCGCCTTAAATGATCCAGCATTAGTTCGTCCAGATACTTCTAAAATATTTTTTTCCGCTTCATTTAAAACATCATCAACATCACTTTCTTTTTCAAATGAAGTAGTTACAATGTCTGTAGCTGTACGAATTAATCTCCTAAGCAATGCTTTTTCTTCAACAATTTTACTATAATGGCTTATATTCGCGGCTGTTGGAACACTACTAGCTAAATCAGTGAGATAGGATACTCCACCAACTTCATCTAAAACTTGATTACTGGACAATAAAGTCGTTACTGTAACAAGATCAATTGGTTCTCCTCTATCTGATAATGTAGTCATTACTTGAAATATTCGCTGATGTCCTGCACGATAAAAATCATCGGGTCTTAATAATTCAGATGCTGCAGAAAATGCCTCAGGTTCCAAAAAAATCGCACCTATAACTGCTTGCTCTGCTTCAATATTATGTGGTGGCGTGCGATCATTCCACATTTGACTCATTCATATTCCTCCTAATCGAAGAAGTGTTTCCCATTACTTATTATTTCTCTGTAACATGAACTTTAATGGACCCAGTTACTTCTGGATGAAGTTTAACAGGTACTGTTACGTTTCCTAAGGCCCGAATTGGCTGATCTAATTCTATTTTGCGACGGTCGACTTTGTATCCGTACTCTTTTCTTAAAACTTCTGCAATTTGTTTATTTGTAATTGAACCAAATAACCTACCTCTATCTCCTGCTTTTGCTTTTATCTCAATGGTTAATTCCGCTAAATTTCTTTTTAATTCTTCTGCTTCTTCTTTTTCTTTTTCTTCTGCTTGTTCACTTTTTTGTTGTTGCGCTTTTAGAACACGGAGATTTCCTGGTGTAGCCTCCTCGGCTAGATTATTTTTAAATAGGAAGTTTCGCGCATATCCTACTGATACATTAACAACATCACCTTTTTTTCCCTGACCTTTTACATCTTTTAATAAAATTACTTTCATCATCAATTACTCCCCTCAAAGTATTCCTGTAATGTATTTTTTAATAAGGTTTCAGCTTCATCTGTTGTAACATGATCTATCTGAGTAGCAGCATTCGTTAAGTGTCCGCCCCCATTTAATTTTTCCATAATTACTTGAACATTTATATCTCCAAGCGATCTAGCACTTATTCCAATTTGACCATCATTTCTTTCTGATATAACAAATGAGGCATTAACACCTGTCATTGTTAACAACGTATCTGCCGCTTGGGCAATCAGAACTTGATCAAAAACTTCCCCTTGCAATGCTTTAGATATTGCAACTTTTTCATGATAAATTTCAGCACGTTCAATTAATCTACTACGTTTCACATAAATATCTAAGTCTTCTTTCATAAACCTTTGCACTAAAATAGTATCTGCACCTTTCGAACGTAAATATGATGCTGCATCAAATGTTCGAGATCCCGTTCTTAGTGTAAAACTCTTTGTATCCACAATAATTCCAGCTAACAGGGCGGTAGCCTCGATCATTTTTAATGGCAGGTTTTGTGGCTGATATTCTAATAATTCTGTTACTAATTCTGCTGTAGAAGAAGCATAGGGTTCCATGTAAACCAAAGTAGGGTTCTCGATAAAGTCTTCTCCACGACGATGATGATCAATCACTACCTTATAATCAGTTCGATTTAAAATGCGTGCATTTGATACCATTGAAGGTTTATGGGTATCAACGACTACAATTAAACTCCTGTCTGTTATAAGCTCCTCTGCATCTTCAGAATTGATGAAATGGGACCAAAGATCTTCATCTTCTTTCATAGCTTCTACTATTCGATATATTCCTGTATTCATATCATCTGGATTAAATATAATATAACCATCTATACCATTTGATTTAACAATATTTAAAATACCTATTGCAGCCCCTAAAGAATCCATGTCTGGCAATTTATGCCCCATAATGATAACTTTATCACTCTCTTTAACAAGTTGTCTTAGGGCATGAGAAATTACTCTAGCCCTTACTCTTGTTCTCTTTTCCATAGGATTTGATTTTCCACCATAAAAACGCACTGTCCCAGTACCATCCTTTATAGCAACTTGGTCACCACCTCTTCCAAGTGCTAAATCAAGACTTGACTGTGCAATTTCACCAAGAACAGGCAATGAAACACTACCAAACCCTATTCCAATACTTAACGTAACAGGATTTTTTTGTTGTTCTTCCATATCCATCTCACGAATGATATCTAATATATTAAATTTTTTCTCTTCAAGTATCTCCAAAATTTCTTGTGTTCCGATAGCCAAGAATCTATCTTGGGAAGTACGCTTTAAATAAAGCCCATACTCTTGTGCCCAATCATTTAGAATAGTTGTTATATTTGAATTGAGCCGACTTTTTATCGTATCATCCATTGTCTGTGTTATTTCTTCATAATTATCTAGAAATATGACTGCTAGCACGGTTTGTTCATTAAAGTACATATTTTGAATTTCAGTTTGACTTGTTCGATCAATAAAATATAATAAACGCTCTTCTTTCTTTATAATGGTTTGAAATTCATAATCATCTATACTTAACCAAGGTTCTGTATAGTTTTCTTTAATCATTGGAATAAGATCCTCTGAGAATACATTTAATGACTTCCCTACCACCATTGATTCTTCTGAGAAAGCATTCATATATGGATTAATCCATTCAATTTCAAATTCATTGTTATACAACACAATTCCAATCGGCATTTCAAGCAGTGCCTCGGCACCAACCTTTTCTAATCGATGTGATAATGTTGAAATATAACTTTTGGTACTATTCAATATTCTTTTTTCTCTTTGAAAAGTATAATAAAAAGAAGCGATCACACACACTGCTAACACAAGTCCAAGTATCCATTGATAATAACATACGATACTGACTAAAATGATAGCTAAAAGATAAATAATGAATAGATGGTTATTTAGCACCCTTTTTCTTTCAGGATTATACATATCAATGATCAACTCCTATGGTCGCTAATTCCATTTACTTCTTTTCTTTCAAATAGCGATCCCTAATGCCAAATCCAATATCAATAATACCTAGAATACGAACAAGATTTATGAATAGAATAGGTAACATTAATGTAATTACTACTGCGATAATTGGCAGGGCTTTTGGCCATTTTTTTTGATAAGTAATAAAGAATAAAAATGAAAAACCTTGTAATACAATAAATAATCCTACTAATGAAAGAACATTATTAACAACTAGGTAAATAGAACTATTTGGGTCAAGATCCATAAACATAATAATTAATGAGATGAAATAAACCCAAATAATGGCGACTGGAATACGTAAATTTCGAAATAAAGGAAAATATAATTGAGTTTTTTCAAGTCGATTTAAGAACTTATAACTTAGCCATTGTGAGATAAAGGCCATAATAATCGAGATCATAGCAATTCCCACTGGTATTAAATCTTTTACCATAGATAATCGTGTTGTAATCGGTTCTAGTTCCTTTTCATTCATTTCCGGAAAACCAAACTCTTTCATAATTCCTTGACTTATTTCAAGTGATTCTTCCATCATTACATCAATTTCATGAACTAAATTTATCCCCAAAAATACAACTACAAATATATATATAAATAATAATCCTGCTATATAACCAAGTACCCCTCGACCTAATGTTTCATAGGCTGACAATTTACGGCGTGTGGCAGTTCCTATCATGATTCCACCAATACTTGTAAGTACTGTCAGAGGTAATGAAACAACACTAACAAAAAACAAGGCAAATAGAATAGCTGCTACAAACATAATTAATGAGGGCTGCCAATCATATCTATAAGCATAAATAATAAATGGTAAGGGTAACACAAAGATAAGAACCAATATAGCTCCTGGAACAAAAATTGCAATTGCCATTAATATAATAAATATGACAGTTAATAAAGCACCATCCGTCAATTTTCTTGATTGATTCATAATCCACCTCGAGTTGTAATTCCTATTCTACCATGATACCACTTTTATGTATGAAACGTCTTATAAAATGCAAAATACAAAACCATTTAATCATTTTGTATTTTTTGTTATTCCTATATTAATCAATATATAGTTTCAGTAAACTTTTTTTACTATATATTGAGATAACATTACGGGTCATTAGAATGATTAAATTAATTCTATTCATTGGGTATTAGAGTCTTTTTATGATATGGTATTCATAGTTTATTTACATGAATGAATTTCTTAATTACAAAAAACTAGATTCTACACGGCTACATATTGTAGCGCAGTAGTGTCCAATCCCTATTATGAAATTCATTATCACATAATAAGGATGTAATATAATGATTTTCTGGCATACATTTAGAGAAAGTATTAAATTACCAAGTAAAAAAGCTATGTTTACATTAAATCGCATTGGAATGGATATTGTTGTTTTCCACATGTTTATTCTTCTGTTTTTTGTATCTATTCCTTCCTTCATCCAACAGGTAACCCAAGCAAACAGTTATATTAACGACCTAAATATAGTCTTTCAAATCATTTACTTTTTTATTTTTTTCTATTTACCATTAAACGTAATTGTGTTTTCTTTCCTCTCACTCATTGCTTATATAGGTCTAGGTATCACAAAATTAATGAAACGGAAATTACGTTTTTCAATCTTATGGAAAATGGGTGCTTTTACTACTAC
>Ga0209487_1002331_pt1 | contig 15471 bp, 14 predicted proteins | sample Poulit2012_FD_187524 | JGI IMG/M metagenome (GOLD analysis project Ga0209487, IMG submission 187524) | Agricultural soil microbial communities from Georgia to study Nitrogen management - Poultry litter 2012 (SPAdes) (version 2) | ecosystem: Environmental > Terrestrial > Soil > Agricultural land... | reverse complement strand
CTCCGCCGAAGATATTCTCAACGCACCCATGAAAATAGTTCACGGGCTATCTGGTCCATTCCGCATCGAAGGAGCAGAACCAGGCGACCTACTAATCGTAGATATTCTCGATGTCGGCCCAATTCCACAAGAACAAGGCCCACTGGCCGGCCAGGGTTGGGGCTATACCGGCATTTTTGCTAGATCAAATGGTGGCAGTTTCCTGGTTGACCAGTTCCCTGACGCCTATAAAGCGGTATGGGATTTTCATGGCCCATGGGCTAGCTCACGTCATATCCCAGAAGTTCGCTTCGAAGGGCTCACCCACCCTGGGATTATGGCCACGGCGCCTAGCGCAGAAATGTTAGCTAAGTGGAATAAACGTGAAGGTGCGCTAATCGCCACCGATCCTGACCGTGTACCGCCATTGGCGCTACCGCCTGAACCTGATAAAGCGGTGCTAGGCGGACTGCCAAGAAGCGAATGGGACCGCGTCGGCGGCGAAGCTGCTCGTACTGCACCCCCACGCGAAAATGGCGGGAATCAAGATATTAAGAACCTAACCAAAGGGACACGCGCTTTTTATCCCGTCTATGTTGATGGTGCAAACTTTTCCGTCGGAGACCTCCATTTCTCACAGGGTGACGGAGAAATTACCTTTTGTGGTGGCATCGAAATGGGCGGGTTTATGGATATCCACGTCGACCTCATTAAAGGGGGCATGGAAACCTACGGGGTCTCGGAAAACGCCATCTTTATGCCAGGTCGCCAGGACCCGCAATTTAGTGAATGGATCTCGTTTTCTGGCACATCGGTAACACTGGATGGTGAACAACGCTATCTAGATTCACACCTGTCGTATCAGCGGGCTATATTGCATGCGATCGAGTATCTGTCCAAGTTCGGCTATTCCAAGGAACAAGCCTATCTCTTACTGGGAGCAGCCCCTATTGAAGGACGTCTTTCATCGGTAGTAGACATCCCGAACTCATGTTCAACGGTTTACATTCCGACCGCAATCTTTGATTTTGATATTCGCCCATCGGCAGCGGGGCCACATCAAATTGATCCGGGTATCGGAGCCCCTAAGGCAGCCGACCCGATGTTTAGTTAATGGTTCAACGCAGTTTTGGGGTAGATACATTGGGTTATCTACCCCAAAACGATGTAATCCCGGAAGAGTTATCTCCGGATCTTGTCACCCTGTGGATCATAGATGGGGTCCACAGCGACTGTTGCAGGCACCGACCGATTAAAATGCGTAATAACTACTTCAGTGCCCGGTTCAGTAAAGTCTGGATCCAACCATGCATAGGTAATCGTCTTGCCGACGGTGTAGCCAAAATCTGAAGATGCTGTATATCCGATGAGCCGACCAGTTACGCTACGCACCGGCGAACCAGCCTCAGGTGCTCCGTGTGGCAAATCAGATGTCAGTGACACCATTTGCTGCTGCGTCATCGGCGGTTGCTCCAGGGCGTCATACCCTAAATAGTCTGTTTTCTTCTTCCCTACTGCGAACCCTAAACCAGCCTGTTGCGGACGGTGTTCACGGGTCATGTCAGCACCGTAGGCACGGTAGCCTTTCTCCAGTCGCAACGAGTTAAAGGCTAAACGTCCGCCAATGACAATGCCTGACGATAAGCCAGCGTTATAGACCTCATCCCACAACCGCGAACCATGATCAGCCGTTGTGTATAGCTCCCAGCCGAGTTCACCAACATAAGATACCCGCAGGGCCAGCACAGGTACTGCCGCAACATGTAGATGTTTAGCTTTGAAATATCCCAACGACTCATGGCTAATATCGTCGTCGGTCAGCTGCGCCAATACCTCTCGAGCCTGTGGCCCCCACAGTCCGATACAGCAGGTACCTGGCGAAATATCGGTTACAGTAACGTCTTCTGCGCTACGAATATTGTTGTGTAGATGCACCAGATCTCGATGGCTATTAGCACCGATAAAATACTCCGTATCGGCGACTCTGGTAACTGTAATGTCTGACAGTATTCCGCCGTTTTCCTCCAACATCAGCGAATACGTCACCGATCCCGGAGTCTTGGAAACCCTATTGGTGGTAACTCTTTCTAACAATGCCGAAGCATCACTGCCGACAACACGCAATCGCATGAGCGATGACATGTCATACATGGCCACGCAGTTGCGTGTCGCCCAGGCTTCGGCCAACGCCACATCAGAAAACTCGGTGGCGTCCCAGCCCGGAATCTTGGGAAAGTGCAAATCTTGTTCTTCTAATACTCGACGGTTGTCTTCTAGCCATAGTGGACGCTCCCAACCGTTGGCTTCAACGAAGTGGGCACCTGCCAACTTCTGCTGAAAATAGAACGGCGAAGTCCGGTGACGGCGCAACTTGACAGACGGCATCCGAGAATGCCGAACATCATAAACTTGATCGTAAGATTCCAGCCCTTTTTCTCGGGTAAATTCCGTTGACAGCAGCCTGGGATCAAATCGGGCCAAGTCCAAGTCCGCCGTGTCAATGCCCGGATTGCCAGTTGTGATCCATTCAGCGACCACCTGTGCAACACCCACCGAAGCCGTCACCCAAACAGCCTGTGCAACCCAAACGCCATCTACCACGTTGGAATGGCCCAACAGTGGATCTCCATCTGGAGTAAACGAGAAAATCCCATTAAACGATCGAGATTCATCTAACCCGGCCGAGCGTACCGCCGGATATATTCGCTGCACTTCCTGCCATGTCGGGGCAAAATCATCATAGGTAAAAGGATGAATGGAAGGTTGTACACCAGTTTGATCTGCAGTGGCAGCTGTTGCCAGTTCATCTTGGCGGACCTCTATGGGCCTATGTTCATAGGCTCCAATCGCCAATGCCTTGCCCTGCTGACGGAAATACAGCCCGGACCCCTGATGCCGTATCATAGGCAGATTGCACGACTCGCTGGTGGCGGCGTCCTGGAATTCTTCTAGCTCATGGGTAAAACCAAAACCATGCTCGACCGGCTGCATCGGTAAGTCTTTGCCGAACCACTTCCCAATCGTGGGACCCCAGATACCACCGGCCGCAATCACGATATCTGCCTCAATGACGCGTTCATTATCGCCCGATAAGGCATCGACAACGCGCACACCAGTGACTGCACTATTGTCAATCACAAGGTCCGTGACCTGGGTATAACTATGAAATGTCGCTCCATGAGCAATGGCCCGTTGTGCCTGGGCAGTGATTGCCCGAACCGAGTGCACTATCCCATCTGTTGGGGTATGCAAAGCTCCTACGAGCTCACTGGTATCCAGTGATGGCCAGAGTTCTTTGGTACGCGATGGACCGATAAGTTCTGACTCCACGCCCCATGCTTGAGCAAAACCATGACGGCGTTTCAATTCGCGCATTTGCTCGTCGGTGTATGCAAGTTCAACGCCACCGACACGTTTGAGTATCCAGTCGTCTTCGTTACCGGGATCGAGCGTGTCGAGCTTATTTAGCGTACGCTGGGCCAGCTCGCACATGGCTTTAGACGGGTTGATTTGAAAAACAAAGCCCGGAGCATGCGATGAGGAGCCGCCGACGTCGTATAACGGGCCTTGATCGAGCACCGTAACATTATCGGCGCCACGTTGTGTTAGTTCATCAGCAAGGGCAGCTCCAACGACACCCGAGCCGATGATGACGATACGAGCATCTGAGGAGTAATCGGTTTGCATGAATGCCTCCGGTTGCATATGTTGCAACCAGTGCGCAGATTGCAACTGTGACCTTTGGCACAGACTCTAGTTATACTGTGGGCTCTTTCACAATAGGGTCAGCGGTTACTTGAGTGAGGCACGACAGGCATGAGCATTAATCAATCCGTAGATCGAGCCTTGCGTATTCTATGGGCCCTCAACGGAGGACTCCAACGCGCTACGGTAACCGAGATTACTGAAGGGTTGGACGTCCATAAGTCCACAGCTTCACGCTTACTAGCCACATTGGAACGGCAATCCTTGGCTACACGACGAAAAACTGACTTGTCCTACGAATTAGGCCAGGGTATTTTGCAGCTGACCGGATCGGTCAACACCCAAAGTGAACTCACCAAATCTGCCCAGGTCTTAGTTGAGTCCGTGGCCGAAGATTTCAAGCCAATCGCCAATGCTAAGCCTGGGCGGTCTCAAATAATGAATGGGACGCTGATATGACGGCGGTTGCGGTTCCGCTACGGCCGCCTTTTGAAATGAGTTGCCAATCCTACGCTAACAACTGGAAAAACTTGAACCCACGGGTTGGCCCGTGGGTTCAAGTTTTCGATTATTCGTGGCAGATACAGGATTCGAACCTGTGAAGGCAATGCCAGCTGATTTACAGTCAGCCCCCGTTGGCCGCTTGGGTAATCTGCCAATGTGTACGCCTTGCGTGCACGACTGATTACATTACCAGCCATTTTTTGTTTTCGCGAATCGAGCCATTGGTGTGTTTCGGCATAGCAAAAGACGAAGTCATACGATCAGCTGGCGGGTGCTTAATCATATGGTCGGTAGCCGTTTCAAGCTAAACTCGGACACAAACCCAACACCAAAGAATTTCGAAGGAGCCCGAAATGGCTAAGGAATCAACTTTTGACATTGTGTCTGAAGTGGACAAACAGGAAGTTGCTAATGCGGTCAATCAGGCTTTCAAAGAAATTCAACAGCGCTACGATTTCAAAGGTACCGGTGCTACTATCGAGCACACCGAAAACACCATTGAGCTGAGCGCCAATGCTGAAGAACGTGTCAAAGCTGCACTGGACGTATTGCAATCCAAGCTAGTGCGCCGTGGTATTTCGTTGAAATCACTAGACGCAGCAGATCCTGTGGCACAAGGCAAGCAGTACAAAATCTCTGCAATCATTAAAGAAGGTATCGATCAGCCGACTGCAAAGAAAATTTCCAGACTGATCCGTGAAGATGGGCCGAAATCGGTCAAGGCCAACATACAGGGCGATCAATTGCGTGTTACGTCAAAGTCTCGCGATGACCTGCAAACCACCATCACGATGCTTCGCGACTTTGAAGATGCCGCGCTGCAATTCATTAACTTCAAATAACGTTTAGGAGTCTCTTCGATGCTTTATCTGATAACTTTCGACCATGATGTATTTACCAGCCCATTGTCGGTTGGAGAGCTGCTGGTCAAACAACAAGATGAGGTGCCCTTCGACCAGCTGACGTTTGCGCACTTTGAAGATCCGATCCATCCGGATAATGTCTTACAGCCAGCGTTACGTAATGGATTTGCGCATCCTGATGGTCTTGTTGTTGATGCGAGCCTAGTAGATATCATGTCTGAGCCTCACGTCTTGGAAGAGGCTGGTGCTTCCCAACTCAAGTTAGAAGCTCAGTTGGACGAATTGAAAACCGAACCTACTTCGGTTCAGAATGCTCCTTTTGAACGTGAGCAAGACCAAATTGCACGGGATGCACGCTTGGACCATGACGAAGCGTTAAACTCGGCCAATACTGCACGTCGCGATCTGCTTGCCCGTCCGGTAAACGACGAGCTTCAACGCCATTGGGATGCAAAAGGTTCCTAAGGTTGTTGGCCCATTTCTCGGGCCTGTTCGGTCAAGGCCGTCACCCGATCCTCAACGGCTGGATGGGTTGAAAACCAATTGCGCACCTTGCCACTAAACGGACTAGCGATCATCATGTGCGATGCCGACTTGATCCGAGGATTATCTGCGGGCAAAGGATGACGTTGTACACCACCAGAAATCTTTTCTAATGCCGACGCCAATGCCAACGGGTCACCGGTCAATTGCGCTCCATCGTGATCAGCCGAGGTTTCACGATCACGTGAGATACCAGCCTGGACAAGCGATGCGGCCACAGGTGCCAGGATGGCGCCTAACAGGCTAAACAACACATTATTGTTATTTCGACTAAACATCAGCATATAAGCAGCGCCCTGAATTACTGTACCGATAGCAGCCGCAACCGAGGATGTCAGAATATCCCGGTTATACACGTGCATCAATTCGTGTCCTGTCACAGCACGCAGCTCACGCGGATTGAGCAGATGCATAATGCCTTCGGTATAGCAAATAGCAGCGTTATTCGGATTACGTCCAGTGGCAAATGCATTGGGCTGTTGTGTAGGTGACAAGTAGATCCGTGGTGCAGGTTGGTCCGCCCGCTGAGCAAGATCGTGGACCATGTCGTAGAGACCTTGAAATTGCTGGGGGTCAGCAGGATACGCACGCATACTGCGCAGCGCGATTTTATCGGAATTCCAGTACATTACTGCCGTGGAAATTAGACCTATACCGGTGAACAGGATGATCCACAAAATGTTGCCGCTGGAGGCAGAAATAACGCCACCAATGGCTACAAGTATCCCCAACATGAGGGCAAATAGGAACCATGTTTTTGTACGGTTTCGGGTCGCACGTTGCTGCATACTGGTCCTCTAACTATGTGCGGCTTGTCGTGTCTTCGCACGGGAAATTCGAACTTGTTCGTCACGGTCCACGACTTTGACGCGTTCGCGTTCAACCGGACCAGTTTGTGTTTCCACATCACCCAAGTTGATTTCATAGCTATCGAGTTCCTGCCAGCCTCGCCAATCGGAATATTCAATACCGCGCTGATGCAGCAATTCTAAGATAGCGTCTTCATCTGGGTTTTCTGCGGTGTAGAGATGGTCAACATCGTCAATGATGTGGCCAATGGTTTCTAGTGCGTCACCCTTGGTATGGCCAATGAGCCCCACTGGACCACGTTTTATCCAGCCAGAGGTGTACAGCCCTTGAACCGGGTGTCCATCGGCATCTAAGACCCGACCCTCAGCATTTTTAATAATGCCGCGCTCTTCATCAAACTGAATTTCTGGGATAGCAGAACCAAAATAGCCGATCGCACGGTATACCGCTTGAACTGGGTACATCTTCATTTCGCCGGTCCCTTTGACGTTGCCGGTGCCGTCCAATTCCATGCGCTGCATGCGTATGCCTCGGACCTTACCGTCTTCAGTCAAGATTTCTTCTGGGGCTTCTAAAAAGTGCAAGTGCAGTCGACGCGAAGCGCCAGTGCCCTCTGGGTTATCGTCTTGTTCTAATAACCAATTAGTCAAAGTATTGACCATATTACGCACTTGGTTTACTTCCTCGGCAGCTTTTTCTGAAGCCTCATCAAATTCGAAATCGTCTTCATATAACACGATGTCGACATCCTCAGCGGACTTCAGTTCACGCAGCTCAAGCGGAGTGAACTTCACCTGGGCGGGCCCGCGCCGACCAAAGATATGAATATCAGTAGCCTGGGATGCTTTGAGCCCCTGGTAGACGTTATCTGGTATTTCTGTCGACAACATTTGGCTGGCCGGTTTCGCTAAAACGCGGGCCACATCAAGCGCCACATTTCCGTTACCAATGACAGCAATTTCACGTGCTGACAGATCCCAGTGCCGATCAACATCAGGATGACCGTCATACCAGGAGACAAATTCTGCGGCACCAAACGAGTTTTCGGCGTCAACACCAGGAATATTGAGCCGAGCATCTTTGATTGCACCGGTTGCAAATACGATTACATCGTAATAAGTGCGCAACTCTTCGAGATGAATGTCCGTGCCGTATTCTACGTTTCCAATAAACCGTATATCACCGCGATCCATGACGCGGTGCAAAGCTTTCACGATGCCTTTGATTCGAGGATGGTCGGGAGCCACACCGTAACGAATCAGACCAAAAGGTGCTGGGTAACGATCAAAAAGATCTATTGATACGTCGAAATCAATATCGGCTTTTTGCAACGAATCAGCGGTATATACACCAGCCGGACCGGCACCGATGATAGCAACCCGCAGTGGACGATGCATAGTTTCGGACACTAAATTCCCTTTGTTCTCGACAACTAACAATAATTCCAATCTTAATTACGTAAACACCGTATCGCCTAATCCTGGTAGTCAGCTAGAAATTCAGCGGTAAGCAACAGTAGCTGTGACCATAATGCCGACTACACTGGTGGCTATGGCCCGACGCAATACTCTAGTCTTTTACCCCACCTATCAAGGATTAGTATCCAAACTTCTCGATAGGCCCTGGGGCCCAGAGGACGGTATGACTGCCGATGAACTCAGCGCACAAGTCCAAACATCTGTTGCCGCTGGACAACTAGTTACTGACTCCACGACACCTCAACAACTGGCACCGTTAGCGTTACAAGAGTTTTATTTAGCACTTGGGGTTTCTGAAATGATGGAAACCAACCACTTCTTTTTCGATCCCGATGAATTAGAAGTTCGCGATAACTACCTAATGTTCGTAGAAGATGCCGATGAAACAATGGTGTGGGGGTTCCCCGTAGATCAAGCGTCATTGCCAGATCCGATAGTTTACCGCCGCACCGTAGGTGCCGATGAGCCCGATAACGCCGGTGAGTGGGAAGCGACGAATGCTACTATTTCAGAGTTGATTGCCGATATTTTGAATTGGAACTACTCGGAGGAAAATCTTGACTGAGTACACCGGCCACGGCCCGCACCCTACGCCCCCACATATTGATTCACATGCCCCAACCGGCTATGTTTGTCCTTTTTGTGGTCTGGTCAACGGTGATGTCTCCGATCCGAATAATCGGTGTGCACTATCCGATGTCATTTACCAAGACACAGATCTGATCGTGTTTGTTGCAGTTGATGGGTTCGGTCCGCGTCCCGGCCATGTCATGATCAGCCCGGCGAAACACTACGAGGCACTGTATAATCTGCCTGATCGGGTGCTGATGCGTATCAGTCTTATGGCACGAGAAGTCGCGTTGGCAATGAAGCGGGCCTGGGATCCGGACGGCATTTCAACACGTCAACACAATGAACCTGCCGGAAACCAACATGTTTGGCATTACCATCTGCACGTATTCGCCCGCTACTCCGGAGATATGCTATATCGTCAACTGCGCCAACCAGTAGACATTGCCGAAAGAAGCCAAGTCGCCCAAGAAATTAGGGCCACCTTAAACCCGGCGACGACGCAACTGCCAAAAGACTAAGCGTCACGGGATACGACGTATTGTGCAAACTCAATCAGCGCGGTTTTTACCGGTGAATCTATAAGCCCGTTCAGCGCGGCAATGGCCTGATCCGACCATTGTGTGGTCATTTTCCAGGCCGTATCGATAACTGAGTGGTTTGCCACTGCCGTAACTGCGGCATCTACCTGTTCTTCAGTATCAAGTGGACCATCCACCAGCTCAAGAACCCTTTTGGCCTCTTGGTCGCCGTCAGCAGCCTCCTGACGCAGCAATAAGATCGGCAATGTCGGAACCCGCTCTTTGAGATCAGTACCGCGCACCTTGCCTGAAGTCTCCGATGTGCTGGTGACATCAATAATATCGTCGGCTAGTTGAAATGCCATACCAACGTTGGCTCCATAAGCAGCAGCGGTTTGGATGATTTCTTCCGTCCCGTTAGCCAACAGCGCCCCCAATAGAGCACTGGTTGACAGTAAGGAGGCTGTTTTACCGTCGATCACACGCAGGTAGTGGTCCAGCGGATCATCAGTGGCTTTTGGGCCCATAGTTTCCCACAGCTGGCCCATGACCAGTTTTTCAAACGTTCGTGAATGTTCTTTTACTGCACGAGCTCCCAAATCGGTGAGTTCCATTGACGCCCGGGCAAAAATTAGGTCCCCCGCCAAAATGGCAATCGAGTTCGACCATTGTTGATGAGCTGCGGTAACGCCACGGCGCTGGTCAGCCTCATCCATGACATCGTCGTGATACAGCGTAGCCAGGTGTGTCAGCTCCATAGACACTGCGGCTTTACGGATATCGGAGCTAGGTTCACTGACCTGTCCAGAACTAACGTTTTCGTCAGCTAACATCGACGACAGCACAGCCACAATCGGTCGCACACGTTTACCGCCTGCTTCTAATAAGTGGCGGGTCGTGGCTTGGGCAAGATCGTCAGCATAAGCCAGGGCTTGACCCAGTTCTTCTTCGATCTTAACCAGGCTTGTTATGAGCGCATCGAAAAGCTGTTCATGCTTTTGTAGTGCGTCAATACCCGGAGGCAGCGAAACAGAAATATCCACTCGTATTACCCTACACTAGCGACCCGTTTGGACAGCCGGAATCACAGAAACAAGATGCTGAGTTGATAAGCTCAACAAACTTACTTCAACGATAACTTCAGTCAGAGAGTTTACTGGCCTACTTCTCGATTTTCAGCTATTCGAACAGCTTCAGTGATATTTGTCGGGGCTGTAGTCAGTTACGCTTCGATCTTCATCCTGGCTAAATGCTGATGGCCCGACCTGTGGCGGGTTCAGGCCTCTGGCACGGTGGCGCCGCTTTCGCAGCCAAGCGAATACTCGAGTGTGGCGCGGCCAGTAAATATATGATCGTGGCATCGTGCTTGTTCCTTTCATAAACACTGCCGCGTTACTAACGGTCGGTGTTGTCCTATCGTCACGAGCAACACCGAAAACCGGTACATTATTGCCTATCATGTCTTTTACCGCCGTAGCTTTTCCCCTCACGGACCTACAACTGGCGCAATTGCCGCCACAGCTCATTAGCAAAGCCACCAGCGCTTTCTCACGCAATCGTCTCGGAAAATTGGGCTTCGGTGAGCGCCATCGGTTCGTCACCCATGGTAGAGAACGTTTCAGCAAGGCACGGAATCGATGGACGCAGCTTACGTCTCCAAACGTTTCTGACCTGCCCGACGGGTTGGTTGCCAGTAGTCCAATCTGTTTTGCGGCTTTTAGTTTTGATGCACGATCGAGCACCAATTCTATGATTACCGTGCCAAAGTTTGTGCTGGATATATCGGTGGACGAAATTTGGCTGCGTTATATTTATGCACCTGTCGACCCCGTCCCTGGTGTCGAGGAGATATTTGCGCAGTTTGTAAATGAACTACCGCAAGAACCCGTTTACGAGAGTCAGGCTAATCCCGTATCTGTCGCGGCGTACATGTCTGAGCAAGAGTTTTGCGTCTCAGTCAATGAGGCTGTTGCAATGATTGAGCGCGGGGAAGCCGCTAAAATTGTTGTCGCCCGTGATGAACGCTTGTTCTCTTCTGAAGGCTTCCATATTGCCTCCACTATGGAAGCCCTGGCCCATGACAATCCCACAGCGTGGACGTATAAAGTAGGAGAGCTCATTGGTTCAACCCCTGAATTATTGATCGCGCGCCAGGGTAATGCTGCTCATGCTCGCGTACTTGCCGGTACCGTGGATCGAAACACTGCAATCAATGATCGCATCCTTGCTGGCCGACTATCTGATAATCCGAAACAGCTTTTTGAGCACCAGGCAGCTGTCGAATCACTGGTCGAAAAGCTGGCTCCGTTTGCCACTGACCTACAGGTCTCCAAAAAGCCTTTCGTATTGGCACTGCCAAATGTGTATCACTTGGCAACCGATGTGTCAGCTGAACTAACTTCTTCAACCTCCATTTTGGATCTTGTTGGTGAAATCAATCCAACGGCTGCTGTCGGAGGCACCCCTAGAAAAGCAGCATTGGATGCTATTTGGCGTTTAGAAGCGCAAACCCATGGATTGGACCGCGGTTTATACGCCGGCGCAGTAGGTTGGCTCGATGCTGATGGCCAAGGTGAATTTGGTATTGCATTGCGTGGCTGTGTAGTGGAAGACCAACACCATATCCGAGTTTATGCCGGTTGTGGCATAGTTCGTGGTTCTAATGCAGTCGAAGAGCTCGCTGAAACGCATGCGAAAATGCGTCCCATAAAACAAGCTCTTCGAACTCGGATAACCTACCGTACCGACGAACCCACAAACGAGTTATCAAAGCGTTGCTAGCGTAACTCGACTTTGGAATTCATTGCTCTACTCGCCCAGATAAGTAGCGCCGCCAGGGCAACTAATTGGAAACCAAAAATTGCTAACGGCATTGCTGGGTTCGGGTCGTTTATTGCTATGACGTGCCACAAGCTCACCATTCGTACCTGGCCTGTAAAAAAATCATAGACCGGAGGCATAAACAATGAAGCCACTCCAACCAGTTGCATAACTAGGTAGTAGCCCATAAATACTATGATCGGGCCTCCAAAACTTAACCGTCGGGCCCATCCCCCGCTACCGATAACAACGCTTGGAAACATCGATACAAGCGGTACCAGTAGCACCCATAAAGCAAAGAAAACGATCGCGGCCCAGATCCCCGGTGTGGTGAAGATCTGTTGGAGTTCTGTATAGGCTTCCGTTAGGTTAAGATCCACCGCTGCCATACCTAGCCTTACCTGCAAGAGAATTATAGCCAGCGAAACAATTCCGGTTAGTATTGTAATTAAGACAGCGTACAGTAGTTTTGTCCAAAATAATTTGCGACCGCTAATGGGAAGCAAATGGGTAAGCATTGCACCGCTACCGTAACTACTTTGATAAAAATCAATAGCATGAAAAAGTTGCACCGCTGGCAACATCATGGCGGCAACCATGGCTGCTAACACAAGGCCGATCACGCCTATGAACATTCCGGCGAAATCAGCTAAGGCAATTACCAACACCGCGATTCCGACGATTGCCAGAAGTGGGCGTACGGTACGGTACAACTCATGTCGAAGAATGGTAGTAGTCATGATGTGTAGACCTCTTTAAAGTAGTCATTCAAAGAACGCTGATGACCTGCTCGCAATTCGTCAACGACATCGTGGTTAAGAAGTTTGCCGTGTCGCATAAAAATGGCATCGTCAAGAACGAATTCAATGTCAGATATCAGGTGTGTAGTTATGATCATCAGCGCGTCTGGCCGCATAGCCGTGATGATCGTATTCAGAGTGGCGTCACGAGCGGCAGGGTCGACCCCGCTGATTGGCTCATCTAAAAGATACACCTGAGCTTCGCGAGACATAGTCAGAGCTACATGCACTTTCTCGCGCTGACCTTTACTCATCTCCTGTAGTCTGTCTCTGACTAAGATGCCGAATTGTGCCAACAGGCTTTGGCATGTCTCAACGTTGAAATCTGCGTAGAAATCCGCAAAGTAACGTATAAGGCTTTCAATTCGAGCCCGGCCTGGGAGGGTTGGCGTATCAGGCAAATAGCTAACTAGACTTTTGGTCTTGGGACCGGGCACATGCCCTGCGACCAAGACGTTCCCAGAGCTAGGCTGGTTCAGACCAGCTAGAATGCGCATCAGTGTGGTTTTGCCACATCCATTCTCGCCCAATAAGCCCACTATTTTATTATTTCCAATGTCTACAGAGACGTCGTCAAGTGCGGTGACCCGCCCGTACTGTTTTGTTAGGTTACGAATCTCAATCATGTGTCCTCCAGCGTTCTTTTAGCAGCCGCAGAGCATCAGCTCGGGTGACACCGATACTGGCGAGCCGCGCAATAACTTCATCAATAATTTCTTGCGCAGATTCATCCCGCAGCGCATTCAAGAAGGCTTCCTCATCAGACACGAATCTTCCTGAGGTGCGCTCGCTGTGTGTAGTTCCCAAGCGGTCGAGTTCCGTAAGCGCTCGCTGCACTGTATTGGGATTAACTTGATACTCAAGCGCTAACTCCCTGGTAGAAGGAATCTTCATACCTGGCCTCCATTCCCCAATAATGACGCGGCGGGTGAAGTCATCGACAAGCTGCTGCCAAATTGGCTGTGCGGAGTCAAAGTCCATGTCGCCCTTACTTGTATTACTGTATTAGGTAGTTAATACAGTAATACAAGTAACTAGCAAATACAACGGTGGAAGTAGCTCAACAAAAAAACTAACCCCCACCATCCGATGGGAGTTAGAAGCTGAACAACGCCGTTGTCCGGTATTTAGCTATTGATAAGAAATAAACCAAGGATGCGGTTCGACGTCAAAGGTTTCTTTTGGTGAGAACATCGGATCGTCTTGTAAGTAAAAATTCTTCCACGCCATATACATGTCCTCAGGCAAGTCTTGCTGCATCATTTCCCAGGTTTGCATCTTTGAATTCGATGTACCATGACCGTCTGCGTGAAGTACCATGGCCAGCTCGGAATGATCTGTATCCAACTGATCACGATTCTGGATCATCGGCAGCCTGAATTGATGCAAAATGAGCATTTTTTGGGGCAAGTCATTCTCTGCGGTCAATTTCGCCAACCATTCGGTGGTTTCATTCACCTCTTGGGCGTCAACAGATCCGATTTGCTCCATATGCACTTGTCCGTCAGACAATCGCCATTCCGGATCTAACGCAAGACCAACGTTTGGTCGCTTAAGGAGATCTTCGTAAATCTTGGCTTGGCTCAAGAAATCAGAATGTCCAGGTTGTAAATCTAAAACAACATACACATCATTTTCTTCAGCGGCATCAACGTATGCTTCCAATTTTTCTGGTTCGGTGACATAGGAGTAATCGCCGTCTGCACCAGGGTCGGATGAGGCGACTGTTGCAATGATTTCAAAGGCAGGATAAACGGGTTCATCGCTATACGGTTCGTAGGCCTCAGACAGCTCGATAGCACGTTGTGCTGATGCTTTGGGCCCCTGTTCTCCCAGTGCGCCCAGGGCTGGGTCGCCAGGATAACCATATAATCCAACGAAACGGCGATCCGGGAAAAGCTCTGTTCCACCGCCGATTAGCTCGGCCGGTTCTTGGGTTGGCGTCTGCGACGGTTCGGAACTGGAGGGCGATGAGGCTGCTGGTTTGGATGGTTCTGCCTCTGGATTTGATATACAGCCCGCAAACAGCATAGTAACGGCCAACATAGTTACAAGGATGGAGGAAACTCGACGCAAAGCAACCCAATCTGTTGAGTCAGGGCCGGACCCGACCAGCCTATACCTTGTATCGCAGCCAGCAATAGGGTTACAGAAAAACAATTCGGAAGGTCTATTTCGTCAAGCTGATCTGAAAGCCGCGGCTGCGACGCTACGTACCAACAGGGTTGTGCCTCTGAATTACAGACTAAAACCTTGCGGGAATGGATCATCCGGTGCAATGACCAATTGGCTATACCCGGTCACCCATCCGCGGCCGGTTAATGACGGGCGCAACATGACGTGGTCGCTTTTTACCATCCGTTCTTCAAGCCGTCCGGTAAAGGTCGTCTCTAACAAGCTCCGTTGGACAAATTCTTCACCTAGCCTCAAGTTACCCTTTGCATACTCAACGGCCATCCGCGCACAGGTCCCTGTTCCTCCCGGAGAACGATCAACAGTTCCGGCATTCCACGTAGTAGGTTCCGACAGGCTTGGCTGTTGAATTGGCATTACAACCAAGCCTGTTGTGGTGGCAGAATCATTGGCTGAATCTGCATACAACATCGGTAAATTTATTTGGTCTAAGTGGGGCATCGTTGGATGCACAACACTGATGCACTCCCGCGCCGTGGCAAGAAGCAAATTTGCAGCGCGAATCAGTTCTGGTGCCTGTGAAGCGTGCAGCTCTAATCCAAATGCTGACGCTAGGGCCTGCACATAAAACTGACCGCCGAAACCAATATCAACGAAAAGTTCACCGTACTCAGGCACATCCAGTTTATGTTCTATATAGGCTGCAAACGACAGCACACTATCAATCGTTATCTCTGTTACCCGC
>Ga0209487_1002330_pt1 | contig 15472 bp, 15 predicted proteins | sample Poulit2012_FD_187524 | JGI IMG/M metagenome (GOLD analysis project Ga0209487, IMG submission 187524) | Agricultural soil microbial communities from Georgia to study Nitrogen management - Poultry litter 2012 (SPAdes) (version 2) | ecosystem: Environmental > Terrestrial > Soil > Agricultural land... | reverse complement strand
AGCAGATCCCGGCCGTTGATGTCGGGATAGACATCGGTACCCACGTAGGTCCGCTCCTCCAGGTAAATATCGACACTGATTCCCTCTTCCGTTTCAAAAAACTCCACCCGTTCAATCTGATTCACCCCCGGTTCAGGCAGTTCGATAGTACCGGGTGCACGAACTCCATAAAGGTTCATCTGAATCAGATCGGCCCGTGGCCTGTGGAGAGTGTATGAATCGGGTTCTGAAGTGAGGTGATAGCGAAGGACCAGCCCTCCTCCATCGGATCGTTGAGCGACCGAGATCCGGTCCAGCTGCTGGGCCGTACTTTCGGCAGGAGTTAACAATATCGGGAGAGCAAGAAAAAGAAACAGGAGGGGGACTCTGTACATATTTGATCTATTATCCTGAGAAATTGCGGTACGGGGCTAATATCTGTAATTTTTTATCCAAATTATATTCGATCTCTTTATTCCGAAAGAATTTCCTTCAGAAAGCGGCCAGTGTGGCTCTCTTCCACTTTGGCAATCTGCTCCGGCGTTCCGGCAGCGACCACCTGTCCGCCCCGGAATCCTCCTTCCGGCCCGATATCGATAATCCAGTCAGCCGATTTCATGACATCCAGATTGTGCTCAATGATAATAACGGAATGGCCGCTTTCGACCAGTTCATTAAATGAATTCAAAAGCTTGGAAATATCTTCAAAATGGAGGCCAGTCGTTGGCTCATCAAAGAAATAGAGAGTTCTCTCGTTGGTTTTCTTTGATAGAAATCTGGCCAGTTTTACACGCTGCGCCTCCCCTCCAGAAAGCGTTGTAGCACTCTGTCCGAGTGTCAGATAACCCAGACCGACATCTTCCATCGGCTGCAGCTTCTGTACGATGGAATCTTCATCTCCAAAAAAGTCTATCGCATCGCTGATGCTCATGGCCAGCACATCGTGGATATTCTGTCCGCGATATTTAACTTGTAGAATCTCCTTGCGAAAACGCGTTCCCCCGCACTCTTCACACACCAGTTCAATATCGGCCATGAACTGCATTTCGATTTTTTGAACCCCCTCGCCCTGACACGTCTCGCACCGCCCCCCGGGAACATTAAACGAGAAATGCCCCGGTGTGTACCCCATAATGCCTGACTGACGAGTGTTGGCAAACAGGGTGCGGATCCCGTCAAACGCCTTGGTATAGGTGGCTGGATTGGATCGGGTAGAACGCCCTATCGGGCTCTGATCCACCATCTCAACCGCCTCAATATGTTTGATGCCTGTAATACCGCGGTTTCTGCCGATCTTCCCTTTCCAGGTACCGAACTGTTTCTGGATGGAAGCGTAGAGGGTATCGTGCACAAGGGTCGATTTTCCAGAACCGGAGACGCCGGTTACACAGACCATTTTACCCAGCGGGAAATCTACATCGATGCTTTTCAGGTTATGTTCGGAGGCACCCTCAACACGGATCACATGTCCGTTCCCTTTCCGCCTTTTCTGCGGAATCGGGATCTCCAGGCGCCCGCTCAGATATTTTCCAGTCAGGCTCTTGGATTTCAGAAGGCCGTCGTAGGGGCCGCTATAGACCACTTCACCTCCGTAGGAGCCTGCGAAGGGCCCGATATCAATGATGTTGTCAGCGGCCTGCATCATCTCCGGGTCGTGCTCCACGACCAGAACGGTGTTTCCGATGTCCCGTAAAGATTTCAAAATGGTGATCAGCCGGTCGTTATCTCTCGGGTGCAGCCCGATGGTGGGCTCATCCAGCACATAGAGGCTGCCGATGAGCGAACTGCCGAGGGAGTTGGCCAGATTGATGCGCTGAGACTCCCCCCCGCTCAAGGTGTTGGCCAGCCGGTCGAGTGTGAGATAGTCCAGGCCCACTTCATCCAGATATTTCAGCCGCTTCCGAATTTCAAAAAGAATCTGGCCTGCTACCGACTTCTCATAGTCTGAGATTTCCAGATTGTCAAAAAACTCTCGCGCATGTCCGATGGTCATTTCGGTGACCTCTCCGATATGCAATCCGCTGATCTTCACATTGAGGGCATCTTTTCGCACCCGATACCCTTCGCACTTCGGACAGCGGCTGTACCCGCGATAGCGTGAGTAGAGGATCCGCATATGAACCTTGTAGAACTGGCTCCTGACATCTTCAAAGAATCCGTCGATACCGGAATACTCACCCTGTCCTTTCCAGATTATCCGTTTCGCCTCCTTATCGAGCTCGCTGTAGGGAATGTCGATGGGGATTTTCTCCTGCGCCGCCACTTTGATAAAGTCTCTCAGATAACTGCCAAACTTCGGAGTGCTGAAGGGGGCGATCGCACCGGCGCGGATGCTCTTCTGCGGATCGGGAATGACCAGATCTTCCTCTATACCTGCCACCCTTCCAAACCCTTCACACGTTCCGCAAGCTCCAAACGGATTGTTGAAGGAGAACATCTGCGGTATCGGCTCCAGGAATTCTATTCCATCTCTCTCAAAACGCTCGCTGTAGATCCGCTCCTCGCCATTTCTGATCTTCACTGAGCAGCGGCCATTCCCCTCACGAAATGCCGTCTCTATCGACTCCGCGATCCGGCTTCGGGTGGCATCCTCTTTTTTTATCGCCAGCCGGTCGATCAGGACGCGGTGTGTCTCCGGCTTTATCTGGCCCGGTTCAGGGTCCTCATGAGTCAGATCCAGAATCGTCTCATCGTTGATGTTGAGAAGGCGTGTCAGCCCTTTCTCTTTCAGGACGGCGAACTGCTCCTGCTCATCCCTTCCATCGCGGAGGAGATAGGGAAAGAGGACGTAAAACCGGGTTTTCTCTTCCAGTTCTGCAAACAGCTCATCAATGATGGACCCGGGCGTATCCTTTTTAACCTCTCTCCCTGATACCGGAGAGATGGTTCTTCCGATTCGAGCATAAAGCAACCGGATATAGTCATAAATTTCTGTGGTCGTTCCGACGGTGGAACGGGGATTGCTGCTGATGGTTTTCTGCTGAATCGCCATTGCGGGAGAGATGCCGTGCATATAGTCGACATCCGGCTTGTCCATCCTCTCGAGAAACTGGCGGGCATAGCTGGAGAGGCTCTCTACATAGCGCCGCTGCCCCTCCGCATAGATGGTATCAAATGCCAGGCTCGACTTTCCGGAGCCTGAAACACCGGTGATCACAGTCAGCTTATTCCGCGGAATCTCTACATCTATGTTCTTCAGATTGTGGACTCTCGCTCCCTTGATTACAATGGGCCGGCCTGCTGCCACAGCCTCACTTCCGGCAGAGGCTTTTGATTTGGAAGAGTTTGTTGATGGCATATACTTGATTTCTTTCAAATCATGAAAGATAAGAAAAAAGTTGATGAATTTCGCCTTCCGGCCCACCTTCAAATAATGAAACTTTCTCTCAACCAGTAACAGGTTGCTGAGTGGACCCCTCCGTGGTGCGCACCCACCTGAGATGGGAGAGGCACCGCCCCAAACAGCCATCGTGGCCAGATCCGGCCACGGCCCATCATCATCGCACGGCCTGACCCGGCCCCACTTATTCCGTAACGGTAAAACCCCTTCTGAATGCAGGGGCACCGCATCGCCTGACTCAGTGCCGATGCTCTCCTGCCTTACGCTTCATTCTCCGGCAGCGAACGCAGGGAGGCCCCCGCTATCCACTCTCCGATCAGGATTTTAAAAGGGCGGGGAGGTTCTCCAGAATCTTATCCGTCATCCGGTCCAGGTCAAACTCGTGATTCCATTTCCAGTCCCTTCGGGCCGCAGAGTCGTCAATACTGTCGGGCCAGGATGCCGCGATCTCCTGGCGGTGGTCCGGTTTGCACTCCAGGATGAAACCGGGAATTCTCGTACGTATGGCCTCTGCAATCTCTTCCGGAGAAAAGCTGATTGCAGCGATGTTATAGCTGGTCCGAATCCTGATTTTCCCGGAGGGAGCCTCCATCAGCTCTATGGTGGCCTTGACTGCATCGTCCATGTACATCATAGGCAAGACCATATCCTCCTTCAGAAAGCATTCAAACCGCTCACTATCGATCGCCTTGTGGTAGATATCCACCGCATAGTCTGTTGTTCCTCCGCCTGGTACCGACTTGTAACCGATCAGGCCAGGATAGCGGAGGCTGCGCACATCCACTCCAAATTTGTGGTGGTAATAGGAGCACCACTGCTCGCCCGCAAGCTTGCTGATTCCATACACCGTGGTGGGATTGCAGGGACTGTCCTGCGTCGTCATCTCCTTCCTTGCATCAGGGCCAAATACCGCGATCGAGCTGGGCCAGAATATCTTTTCGATCTTCCTGTCCCGTGCCAGGTTCAGCACATTCAGAAGGCCCTCAATGTTCAGCTTCCAGGCGAAGTCGATGTTTTTCTCCGCATTTGCAGAGAGAAGCGCCGCCAGATGGTAGATGGTATCAATGTTGTACTCCTCAACAAGCTCTTCCATCCGCTCTTTGTCAAGCACATCGAGCCGCTCAAAGGGCCCATCCTCCATCAGCGGGCCCGGTTGGGAAATATCGGTGGCAAGAACTGCATCGTTTCCGTGAATCTCCCGGAGCTTCAGCGTTAATTCACTTCCCAGCTGGCCACAAGCGCCGGTTATCAGGATTTTGGTCATCAGTGTAAATCTGTTCTGTTAAATGTTTGTCGTTCTGAAAATTAGCTGATCACGCCCAATTCACGGCCTGTCTCGGTGAACGATTCTATCGCTTTGTCGAGATGTTCTTTCTCATGTACGGCAGAGATCTGCACCCGAATTCTGGCTTTTCCTTTGGGCACCACCGGATAGTAAAATCCGATCACATAGATCCCTTTCTCAAGCAGCTTTTCCGCAAAGTCCTGAGCCAACTGCGCCTCATAGAGCATGACAGGCACAATCGGATGAGTGCCCGGCGTGATATCAAAGCCCGCCTTTGTCATGTTTTCCCGGAAATAGGCCGTACTGTTGTGGAGCTTGTCCCGCAAATCGGAGGTATCGCTGATCAGGTTGATCGCTTCAATCGATGCACCCGCAATCGCCGGAGCCAGGGTATTGGAAAAGAGATACGGCCTGGAGCGCTGACGAAGCAGATCAACAACTTCCTTGTGAGACGAGGTAAAACCGCCGGACGCCCCTCCCAGAGCCTTGCCCAGCGTACTGGTGATGATATCCACCCGGCCGATCACGTCGTGATACTCATGGACTCCCCGTCCGTTTTCGCCGACCACTCCTGTAGAGTGCGACTCATCCGACATGACCAGTGCATTATATTTTTCAGCCAGGTCACAAATTTTATCGAGCTGAGCAATGGTTCCATCCATGGAAAAAACACCGTCCGTCACAATGATCTTATTCCGTGCACCGGAAGCTTCTTTCAGCTTCTCTTCCAGATCGTTCATATCATCATGCTTGTAAACATAGCGTGCAGCCTTGCAGAGGCGCACCCCATCGATGATGGACGCGTGGTTGAGCTGATCGGAAATAATGGCATCCTCAGGGCCAAAAAGGGGTTCAAATACTCCCGCATTAGCATCAAATGCTGCAGCATACAGGATCGTATCTTCCATCCCGAGAAATTCGGATATTCTCTCTTCCAGCTTTTTATGAATGGTCTGGGTGCCGCAGATGAACCGAACGGACGACATGCCGTAGCCGTACGTGTCAATCGTGTTTTTGGCCGCCTCAATTACACGCGGGTCCGAAGAGAGCCCCAGATAGTTGTTGGCACAGAAATTAATGACTTCCTCTCCTGCAGTGGTGTTGATAACGGCTCCCTGAGGAGTGGTAATAATCCGCTCCTCTTTATACAGCCCGTCTTTTTTTATCTGTTCCAATTCGGTTTGTAGCATTTCCTTCAATGGTCCGTACATAAAAGATGAACTTTTAATTAGTAAGATTTCTTTCGCGCATATTCCTAAAAGGTAAGAAAACCTGTTATGAATTGTATCTTTTCATGCAGTTTTCTTCGGAACAGAGGAGGATCAGATCTCTGCACTATCTTAATACCCTGACAGAATTTAGCGCTGCGGCTGTTTCTAAAGATCCGAACCTGGATCGCAGTTCCCGTACAATGTTTCAATTCACTCTCCCACGGCTGGCATTCGGGTTGGAGTTCCCATCATAAACCTGTTACGGAGAGAAACTTTTTCATGGCAAACCTATCTTTTAATGGACACGGGCCGGCATCGACAGAGGGCTCAATGATTTGTTTTACAAAAAGGTGCTATGAAAATTGTATCTTTATCCTGTCCAATTCTATGAAAAGAGCATGAATATCAATATTACCTCGGAAACAGATCGTCTTCACGGTGTCATAGTTCACACCCCCGGCAGAGAAGTGTCACTGGTCAATCCCGAACATAAAGATGAACTGCTCTTTGATGATATTATTTTCGAGGAGGTCGCCCGTCAAGAGCATCTCAATATGCTGGAAGTGTTCAAGGCGGCCATGCCGGATCGCAAAGGTGTTTTTGAAATTTTGGATCTAGCACGGGAATGTTTTGAGTCGGAGGATGTGCGGGGTGAGTTTGTGGAGTGGATGGAAGAAGAACTCCCATTTGAGAATTTACATACGATCAGAAAAGAGCTGATCGATATGGATGCCCGCTCTCTGGTTACCTTTGTATCCGAAGGAACCGTCGACGGCAAGTTTACGCTGCACCCGGCACCTAATTTACTCTTTACAAGGGATCTGGCAACGGTTGCCGGCAATCATATTATTCTCTCCAGAGCTGCTAAAAAGGCGCGAGCCCGGGAATTTCTGCTGATGCGGACTATTGTCAAACATCATCCCCTCTTTTCTGAAGTGAAGGAGAATGTCATCTCTATAGGCAGAGATCAGTCGCTGGAAGGGGGGGATGTCCTGATTCCTGCCCCGGGAATCGTTCTGATCGGGATGAGTGAACGAACCTCCTTCAGCGGCCTGATGAGTGTCGCCGGCCAGCTTTTGGAGACGGGAACGGAGCATATACTGGCCGTGGACATTCCCAAGAAACGGGCCTCTATGCATCTGGACACCATATTTACGTTTGCTGATGAGAATGAGTGCATGGTCTATCCCCCCGCCATTATTGAAAAAAGCGATAATGTGGTCCATCTCACCCGGAGCGGTGACGGAAGAGTTGCCAGCCGGCAGATGCCCGATCTCAAAACCGCACTGGAAGAGCTGACCGGAAAGGAGTTCAATTTTATGAAATGCGGCGGGGAGCAGCGGATTAATCAGCACAGGGAGCAGTGGACCGACGGAGCCAATCTTTTTGCCCTCGCTCCCGGCGTTGTGTTAGCCTACGACAGGAATATCGAAACTTTCAGAACGCTTGCAGACAACGGCTACCGCCATATGACTCAATTTGAATTTATCGACGAGTATGCAGAGAAGGCATTTGATCCGGCTACGGGGGAAAAGATCGCCATCAGCTTCGAAGGACATGAACTTTGCAGGGGCAGAGGCGGTGGCAGATGTATGACGCTACCTGTCTCGCGCAAGCCTTAAACGGAAATCCGCCTCCACCTGACCATATTCTGAACAAAAAAATAGATCATCACCAATTTGCAAGAGCCACAATCCACCTATTCACACTATACACAGCCTGCACCGCACCAAAAGAACAAGCTCTCCCTGCGGGTGATCCTCAAGCACCTGCTGCTATTTGTGGCCACCTTTATCTGCGTGAGCATCCTGGGCATTATCTGGGTCGGTCAATCAGCAAACGCAGAGAGTTACTTAGGAATGTGGAGGGAAGGGGCTCTTTTCGCAACCCTGCTGCTCGCATTTCTGGGAGTACATGAGTTCGGGCACTACTTTGCAGCGGTTCGTCACAACGTGAAGGTGACCCTCCCCTACTTTATTCCTGTACCGCTTGGAATCGGGACCCTTGGTGCCGTCATCCGCATTGAAGAGCGGATCCGCAGAACCAAACAGCTTTTTGATATCGGGATTGCGGGGCCTGTCGCCGGCTTTGTGGTCGCCCTTACTGTCCTGCTGATCGGCTTCTTTACCCTGCCGGAGCCCTCCTATATTGAAAACTTCGCAGGGCATGAAGTGGTTGCCGAACATATTGCAGAGACCGGTGCGTATCCAGAAAAGCCCCCTTTTGCAGAGACCGAAGAGGGGACCATCATGCTTGGCAATACGATCCTCTACTCATTCATCGCTGGCTTTTTCGATAATGTACCCCCCATGTACGAAATGTATCACTACCCTTTTCTGTTTGCAGGCTGGCTTGGGCTTTTCTTCACCGCACTGAATCTCACGCCGGTCGGACAGCTCGACGGCGGCCATATACTCTACTCACTGATCGGGTATGAACGGCATAAAAAAGTAGCCCGCATGATCTACGGCGGGCTGGTCACCCTGGCAGGAATAGAGGCCATTCCGTTTCTCTTTACCCTGATGCAGGAGTGGCGGCCCGGATATGGTTTTATGTCTCTCATCATCTGGGGGATGCTTCTGCTCCTGCTTATCAATAAGGCGTATCAGAATGAATTAAAATGGGTTTATCCTGTCTGGTTTCTCGCATTAGGTATCCCTGTTTTGTATCTTTTCGCAACGGGGGGACTGGAACAGCCGGGATCGATGATCTGGGTTTTCTGGAGCTTTTTCCTCGCCTATTTTGTGAAGCTGGAGCATCCGCCTGTTCTGATTGAAGAGCCGCTCTCCACGGGACGTAAAATTCTCGGCTGGAGCAGCCTGGTGGTTTTTGTGCTATGTATCAGCCCATCACCGATTTACTTCTATCATTAAACACTGTTATTTACACACTCAATGAATTACCCTTTTAAAATGACTATGACGACCGTGCGTTACTTGACTCTCTTTTTCGTTCTATCTGCCTTTCTCTTCTCCTGTTCCAACGGAGAGGAGACACGCCAGGGTGCTGCTACCCACACTGAAATTGATTCAAACCTGCCACTGGCAGAGCAGATCGATCTCTACATCGAACAGGATCGCTATGATGAAGCTCTGGAGCTGCTCTCATCCGAAGATCCCGACTCTCCGGATACCCTCGTTCAGTTGGAAAAGACGCACCTCAACTATGGCTTGCACAGCATGAACACCTTTGACCAGACTGAAATGAGGACGCGGATGAACAAGGCGCTTCATCACTTTACCGAAGTGCTCAATATAAATCCGGAGAATCAGGTAGCAAGGGAACAGATCGAACAGATTATGATGATCTATGCGACGATTCCCGATCGCGAGCCCGAGCCGGAGGTTCTGGAAGGCCTTCGGGAAGTGGGTTTTAACTACTGATTGTCCAACGACAGCCCCCTCCGTCTGCATCAGAATATTAACTGAATTGAACTTTAGTGGCCAAAGCCAATACAAAAAAACGTACTCAGCCTACGATAGAAAACAGAAAGGCTCGCTTTGATTTTCACATCGAAGAGACTTACGAAGCTGGAATAGTTCTTCAGGGCACCGAGGTCAAATCGATCCGCGAAGGCAAAGCGAGTTTGCAGGAGGCCTTTGCCTACCTGAACCAGGGAGAGGTCTGGCTGAAGAACATGTATATCAAACCATACAAGTTTGCCAGTTACAACAATCACGATGAGCGCCGCGATCGCAAACTCCTGTTAAAAAAAAGAGAGATCCGTGAAATTGACAAATATATCAGCCAGAGAGGCTACGCCCTGGTCCCCCTGAAATTATACTTCAAGAGAGGGTATGCCAAAATATTGCTGGGCCTGGCAAGAGGTAAAAAACAGTTTGATAAGCGGGAAGATATCAAACAGAAAGACCTCAGAAGAGAACTCGACAGGCAGGTGAAAGGGAGCTACAAGGTGAATGTCTGATTTGTAGCACAACAGCATCCGCTCTTTCGTAAGCGAAAACTTCACTCTACCCTGCTGATTGTAGCCGAGAGTACCTTCCTCCGTCGTGGAAGATCAGAAGAACTCCTGAAATTGAAAAACCCGGATCAGGGAACTAATCCGGGCAATCTGAATTTGCTGTACATCCCGCTGGCAGTTCCTTCGAACTGCGCTGAGACTCAGCTATTTTAATCTGGATTCGTCAATGGAATCCAAGCTGTTGAGTTACGCTTTAAAGGCGGCGTGACAAAAAGTTCGGCCTGCACCTCTATTTTATTTGGGTCTACTGCTGAGGTGAGATTCCCAACTCGTTCTGCAGACGCTCCAACAGCTCGGCATCCTGCTGCAATCCCATGATAATAGCCCGGTAGCGATCCATTGTAAAACCGTTGTCTTCGATTTTTTCAGTAATCTTTTGCTCTGCTTCTCCCTGAATTTCCATCAAATCGGGTTGGATTTGCTGAACCTTCTGCATCTCATCTTCGGTTATATTGACTTGATCCGCCATTTGGGGATTTTGCATCGCCATCATCATCTGCTGAAAACGTTCAATGGTGATCCCTTCCGATTCCAGGGTCTCAGCGATTTTAGATTCTGCTTCGAGTTGAATGGGTTCCAGCTGTTCAATAGTGGATGCAAGCTGGCTCAACTCCTCATCGCTTACGTCGGCAGAGGTTGGAAGATCGGGCATCTGCTGATTCATCGGGGGTACCTGGGCTGTTAACAGGCCGGTACAAAGGGTCATGAAAAGGAGCAGAAGTGTTGTGATTTTGAATTTCATTGGTTTGGTAATTGATTCTATTTCTATTTAAATACCTACCATAGATATAATGTTTTATAATACAGTAAATATCGTTTGTTCCTCTTCAAAATCTTTCTTTTGATGGCCAATCACAAAAAAAACAAAATCTTTGTTGCCTGTACGTGGAGTGCGCATACGTCCGTCAACCGGGTCAACTAAAAGGCGCGCAAAGGATGGGAGGACATCCGGGGTATAGATGAATGGGTGCCCCCGCGGAATTTCAAAAAGGTTTGGAGAACATTTTCTGGCAAGGGACTACAGGGTTACACAGGTACGTTTTCAGTAATCTCATACCTGCAAATCAAAGAGCAGGCCGTTGAACAGAAAGTTCCACCAGGGTCGAGAATAAAAAAGGGTTTCCTGTAAGCCGAATTCTGTAATTCTGTTTTAAAGCAGAAATGGCAATCATTTATCTGGTCCTGGCCGTTGCCGGCAGGATCTAAGCGTTCTACCCGGCTGCGAATTTGCAAGTAGAGCAGCCTGCTTGAACTTGCACCCCATGAGGTTTACCGCGCACGACTGCGTCACCGCAGCGCCGGTGAGCTCTTACCTCACCTTTTCACCTTTTCCCTCTCATGATAACATGAGAAGGTAGTCTGTTTTCTGTGGCACTGGCTGTCCCGTTTCCGGAACCTTCCCGTTAGGAAGCATGGTACTTGCTGGTGTTCGGACTTTCCTCCCCTCAGTAACTGAAGAGCGATTGCCCGGAAACCCTTATTCTCATCACTATTATAAAGTAAAATAACGACCGGCCCGCTTATTTGTTTCACACGTCTCTTTTTCGTGTGCTTCCCCCGATCATGGGCGTCACGCCCCTGTCATCTATACCTTTAACTGCTCCTTGGCCTCTTTAAAGAACGTGGGGTCAACGACGATTCGCCCGCTGTTCTCATCAATGATAATCTTGTTCTTCCGTCTCACTTCAACCTGTGTCTGAGGAGGAAGTGCCATTCCGAGAGCAGCCCCTTTTTCCATCGCTACCACTGCGATTCCATTGGTGAGACCATCTCTCAGCCTGTTATAACTCCTCACATACCTGGCATCGAGCTGACTTTCCAACTCTTTTCTTTTGGCCTGTAGCGCACTCTCTTCCGATTTTGTACTCTCTATAACCTTATCCAGGTTCTCCTTCTTGGACTCATGGAGCTGGCGTGTTTCTTCCAGTTTAACACGATCCTGTTCCAGTTCCGCCTCCACTTCTTCCATTCGTTTTTCAATATCGCCGATGCGTGTGGTAGAGTTTTCCACAAACAATTTTTGCACCTCGATCTCTTTGGTCAGGGCGTCATACTCCCGGTTATTGCGGACAGTCAGCTGCTGCTCTTCGTACTTCTTAATCTTTTCGTGGGCCGTCTCTATTTCCAGTGTCAGTTTTCTGCTTTCGGCTTCCAGACTTTCCTGCTCTTCTTCCAACCTCTGAATCCTGGCTTCAAATCTGTTGATGTTGGTTTCAATATCCAGTACTTCCTCTGGCAGATCACCCCGAAGCTGACGTATCTCATCAATTCGGCTGTCGATGTACTGTAAATTAGTGAGTTGCTGAAGAACCTCTTGCATGGTATCTAAGTGCTGTTTATATGTTTTTATTTTGAGAATCGCTGATGTAAATATTCATCGGGTTGGTCACACATTCGGTGGCTTGAACCCGAATCTGCTCAAACGCTTCGCTCAGCTCTTTACGAATCGCTTCAATGACCGGAATCTCTGTTTCGTAGTGCCCGGCATCAATCAGCAGGAATTTATCTTTTTCTGTGAAAAAATCGTGATACTTGATATCTGCTGTTACGAAAGCGTCGGCTCCCGCTTTTACCGCGCTTTTCTTTAAAAATATACCTGCCCCACCGCACACAGCCACCCGCTTAATTCGGGGTGCCGTCCCTGAATAACGCACTGCAGGAACATCCAGAGCCCTGCAGATCAGATAGAGAAATTCATCCATTGCAATCCCCTCATCCGGATATTCGCCTAACACTCCCAACCCGAAGTTGTTGGTCGGGGTCGCCATCTCGATCTCCTGAAAGGACCCTTTTTTAATAAGCCCTTCCTTTTCAAGGGTACGCTTCAACGGGCTCACATTGTGCTTGTCAATAATCGCTTCAAAATGCTTAAGCGCCCCTTTCCTTGCATTGATCTTATGATAATGAGCCTCTTCAGCCGAATAGTAATTCAAAAGCCTGAGAACACCTTTTGCATCTTCAGTATTCGTCGTCAGGGAGATTTTTCGGCTGACAGAGTACTGTTTATTCAAAAACTGAAGATTATCCAGCCCCAGATTATTAGCCAGAACAAAAGAGACACCATCCAGCGCCGCATCCAGATTGGTATGGGCTGCCAGCAGGGCGATGTTGTTCTGAATCATTCTGTAGATGATGCGTCCCTGCTCGTTGGTGGGATTAATAGCAGAAACTTTATCAAAAATAAGCGGGTGATGAGAGACGATGAGTTCACAATTCTTCTCGATCGCTTCTGCCACAACAGCTTCTGTCACGTCCAGACAGACTAGAATTTTTGTTACTGAAGAGGTTGGGTCGCCAAGCAGAAGTCCTACATTGTCATAACTCATTTTAATGCCGGGCGGAGCCCATTGGTGCATAAAATTTGTTATATGGCGAACCTGGATGTTCACTCTCTTCATCCTCCTGCACCTTTTGTTGTTATCTTCTTGCAGTGATCCGGAAGATGGAACGACGTGATCAGATGGATATGTTTAAGGAATCGCTGTTTTATCATCGTTTTTTTAATGCAGACAGGAAAAATACGAATGATTTCGCTGCTTAAAAAACCTTTTTTGCAATTTTGTTTATAAAATGACTGATGTTCAACCCTTTTGGAGCTCCTCTCCCCACTCGCTCCCCGCATTTGTCTCAATTTTTGTATCTTTATAGAACCACTTGATAAGGATCACAGGGAGTGGACAGAAGTCCGCTGCCCGGTCAGGGAGCCATGGTAACGGCATGCTGTGCTCCGTGAAATTTTTATCCTGCAGGATGCCCCACGCTCAATCTGGTTCGGATGAATCCCCCTGTAGCCTTGCTATTTTGAGGAGCTTTGCCCCGTACTCAGCTGCTGCGTGCGGCAGCCCTGTTTCAAAGGTACAGGATCCTTCCTGAACCCGTCAATTCAAACCTTTTATCTTTTAACGGCAACTCCATTTTAATATGAGTAATTCCATTCAAGAACGTTTCGAAATTATCAAAGAACGCATTCATTCCAGCTGTAAGAAGGCAGGCCGGGATCCGTCGGAAGTTTCTTTAATCGCGGTCAGTAAAACCAAACCCGACGAGGATGTCAGGAAGCTGCTGGAACTTGGCCAGCTTCATTTTGGTGAAAACCGGGTCGAAGCATTGGAGAAGAGAATGAAAAATGTTCCCTCAGAGGAGGCTGTATGGCACTACATCGGAAACTTGCAAACCAACAAGATCAAATATCTCGCACCCCGGGTAGATTGGATCCAGTCTGTCCATAGCCTGAAGGCACTCAAAGAGGTAGAGAAACGGGCAGGCAGCCACAACCGCAAGATTCAAGTTCTTATCCAGGTTAATATCAGTTCGGAAGAACAGAAAAGTGGATGTACGCCGGAAGAGCTGGAAACCATTCTCACTTATGGGGAGAATCTTGGCCATGCCATCGTGCGGGGCCTGATGGGGATGGCTACCTTTACTGACGATCTGGAAATAGTGCGAAGTGAGTTCCGGACACTGCGTGAGTTACGCGATCGGTTCAGTCACCTGGAAAGAGGAAGCGTTAAACTGGAGCACCTCTCCATGGGGATGACCAACGATCTGGAGGTGGCTATCGAGGAGGGGTCGACGATGCTGCGCATTGGAACTGCCATTTTCGGCGAACGAAACTATTAAAAAGTTTCCCCGTTATAATAAATCATTTTTATTATAATATGGTAAACAGGCAGAGGATACCTGAAACCCTGTCGCAATACTCTCACGTAAACCCTCCATTATGGCCGCTTGGATCTGGATACTGATACCGCTCGTAGCTATCATAGGCGGTTATATTATTGATTACCAAAAGAACAAACTCAAGTGGCGCAGTGCAACGGCGAGCAGTGAATCGGAGCTGGAAGAGTTACGCGCCGTGGTAACAGGATTGAGGAAGCGAATTGAGAACCTGGAAGCCATTGCAGCCAACCTGGATGCATGGCCGGAAGAAGAAGCGTCCGGAAGGATCACTGATTCATGGGCAGAGCTGGATCCGGATCAGATCAAAAAAGAGAACGAAAGAATCGTATCCGAAAAGGTTAAATCGGGAGGAAGGTAATATGGCAAATCCAGAAGTCATCATTGTGGCCATCGTCTTTGGCAGTGTTTTTGGCATTGTGTTTCTGGGTATTCTATCCAATATCATAAAAGCATGGATTAAGCGGGACTCTCCGGCAAGGCTCTCGGAAAACAAGGAATTTCTGGCAGCGCTCCGTGAATTCAAGGAGAATACGGATCGCAGAATCTCCAATCTGGAAGCCATTATAGCTGATGAAGAGTGGCGGACTACCGGGCGGCAAGGGAAGATGAACAGTTCAGAAGAGAGGAGTGTAAGCCTGGACATCGAACTGGAGAACCTGTCTGAGGAAGAAAAGCCTGCCGAAAAGAGGAATCTTCGGAATATGCTTAATCAATAGTTATCTTTAAATAGAATACCGTCTTTGAACTCAATACTTTCCGGTTATGAGAAGAACACCCCTGGAGATAAAAAAACAGTCCTTCACCAAATCTCTTCGTGGTTATGAACCGGATGAAGTCCGCTCTTTTCTGAGCACCCTCTCTGATGAGTGGGAGGAGATGATACGTGAGAACAGACAACTTAAAAAAGAGATCTCAGGCCTTTCCGAAACTCTGAAACACTATAAAAAAGTGGAGGAAGCTCTTCAGGAAACTCTCCAAACGGCCAAAACTTCAGC
>Ga0209487_1002329_pt1 | contig 15484 bp, 16 predicted proteins | sample Poulit2012_FD_187524 | JGI IMG/M metagenome (GOLD analysis project Ga0209487, IMG submission 187524) | Agricultural soil microbial communities from Georgia to study Nitrogen management - Poultry litter 2012 (SPAdes) (version 2) | ecosystem: Environmental > Terrestrial > Soil > Agricultural land... | reverse complement strand
AACCGTTCGAATTGATTTTTAATGGTATCAATAATATAATTCCTCTTGACAACTTCTTCAGGAAAGAAATCTCTTGTTCCTTTAGCGCGTTTTGGTTTTTGTGCCATGTTTTACAGTTTTATTCAGGACTTACAATTTTTTCAAAATAAGAATATAATTCTCCTTTGGTAATATTTGCACCTTGTTTAATCAAAGCGAAAATATCTGAATTTCGCTCCTCCCCAATGGGTTTGGTTGATGTATAGATAGTTACTTGATCATCTTTTAGATTGTTTCTCAGCCATTGATAGCCTTCCGGAGTAAGCAAGTCTATAGCCGAATTATCAACTTTCAATGCGATTAAAGAAATTTGAAATTCCTCTGTTTTAAACAGGAATATTTGTTGTTTAGAAAAATGCTCCAAATATTTAACCCTCTGAAGCACTTTATCCCAAACCAAATCACTGAAGATATCAATTTCCTCTTCGGCTAAATCGGGATTTTGAGCTTTGATTTCAGTCCATTCTTTAGCATCGATTCCCTGTGTTGCTAAAAAGGTACTAAACTCTTCGTGCATTTCCTCCAATTGTTCTTTTGTCAATCTGGCATATTTCATAATCCCTTCGATTTTTTTGCTTTCGATGTATTGATTTTAGTATCAAATCATTTAAAAAATATCGCTTCTGTATCAAGTTTTCATCAAACTCTTATACCGTGTTAATTTATTTTCTGTTTAAAAAAAAGCCCACCCTTTTGAGAAGAGCAGGCTGATATATTTTAAAAACAAATAAATTAAACTTCAGCTACCACCTCAAAAGTAAAGTCTTCTATCACTTCACGATGAAAACGTAGCGTTGCATCATATTGACCGGTTCGTTTAATATTTCCACCAAGAATGGTGATATATTTCTCATCGATCTCTGAATCGTGTTTGGCTAATTCTTTACTTAAATCTGCAGGTGAAACACTTCCGAAAAGCTTTCCATCATTTTGCGCTTTTGCCGCAATTTTCAAGTCAAGCCCTTCGAGTTTTTTAGCATTGTTTTTAGCTTCTTCAATAACTTTTGCCTCTTTATATGCGCGTTGTTTCAACATTTCTTCTCTTTGCTTTCGCGTAGAAGGTGTTGACAAAACAGCATATCCTCGAGGAAGTAGGTAATTGCGTCCATAACCGTTTTTCACGGTAACTATATCGTCGGCAAATCCTAAATTATCGACATCTTTTTTTAATATAACTTCCATACTATTCTAATCTTATTATTTTAATAAATCCCCTACAAATGGCATTAAGGCCAAGTGACGGGCACGCTTAACAGCTTGTGCCACTTTACGCTGATATTTTTGTGAAGTTCCGGTCAAACGACGTGGCATTATTTTTCCTTGTTCATTGACAAGGCCCATCAAGAAATCAGGGTCTTTATAATCGATATATTTGATTCCGGAACGCTTAAAACGACAGTACCGCTTTTTTGGTTTGGTTTCAATTTTCAGGGGAGTCAAATATCTTATCTCTCCACCTTTATCTCCTTTTGCTTGTTGTTCAATTGATTGTGCCATAATTATTTCTTCGCTTTAGCTTTGTTTCGTTCAACTCGTTTTTTCGCCCATTCGATAGCGTGTTTATCCAACTTGACGGTGAGATAACGCATTACGCGTTCGTCTTGTCTAAAAGCAGTTTCAAGTGCTTCAATGTGTTTTCCTTCAACTTGAAATTCAAACAAGTGATAAAAGCCGCTTTTTTTGTGTTGAATTGGGTAGGCCAGCTTTTTTAACCCCCAGTCTTCTTTGTTGATCATTTTGGCATCCATTGAAGCCAGCAAATCTTCATGCTTCTTCACTGTTTCCTTTACCTGGTCTTCAGATAAAACGGGATTCAAAATGAAAACAGTTTCATAATGGTTCATAAATAGTTATTTTATATTGATAAAAATCGGTTGCAAAAATACTGTTTTTTATTTAAAAAGCAAACTTGTTTTGCAAAAAGATCTGTAAGATTTGGTAGCATTTCCCGATATTCAAAAAAACCTTCTTAACAGTATATGAACCATCACCACAGTTACAAATATCTCAAATTATTATTTGTATTCTATCTCAAAACATTATATTTCGCCTATGGTCAACTCACCTCAACATTTTGCGCTCTTTAAACCGGACGGTTATATCAGTCAGTTTATCTCTAACCAAAAAGGAAAACATAAGAAGAAATTCCTCGGAGAGTTTTATGATTTTCCTGAAGATATTATGGCTGTCGGGAGATTAGATGAAGCTTCGGAAGGTTTATTATTATTGACTACCAATGGGAAAGTGAGTTATTTTATCAACAGCTCTGCGATAGAAAAAGAATATTTTGCACAGGTTGATGGAGTGATCACAGACGAAGCCATTGAACAATTAGAACAGGGAATTGAATTATCTCACGCCGGAGAAAAATATTTCACCAAACCGTGCAAAGCAAAAATGATTTCTACGCCAAATTTACCCAAAAGAAATAAAAGTATTCGCTCCGATCGCCACGGTCCCACTTCTTGGGTATCGCTTACACTTACCGAAGGAAAATATCGCCAAGTTAGAAAAATGACAGCCGCAGTAGGATTCCCGACTTTGCGACTTGTGCGTGTCCGCATCGGAAATTATAAAATCGGTCAAATGAAACCCGGAGAAGTTCGTCCTATTGATGATCTGGGTTTAGTTGATGAAAGCATTCTCAGCTCTTTACAGGAAAATCAAGTTGAATAAATCAGCAAAAAACTTCTATTTCAACTTTTCCAAAGTACAAGGGGGAAATTTGAAAACTTTGAAAAAGGGCAAATCCGCAAACCAAAAAACTGCAATCTACTTTTCCAAAGTTTTACTACGCAACCCAAGGACTTTGGAAAAGTTTAGAAGAAATATTCCTCAATAGTAGATAAACTCATTTTGTTCTATTTCGATTTTATCTGTAGCTTTAGCATAAACAAAAAGTAAAAAGATGAAGCCCAAAACAAACACCACTGCTCAAGACATTAAATATGTGGCTATACAGTTTTTAATTTTATTACTTTTTATTGTTTTTCCCAATTTAGTTTATTTCGATTTTCCGGAATTTATCATTTGGATAGGTATTGGCATCAGCGTAATAGGGTTTATATTGTTTATCATCTCCATAGTAACTTTAGGAAAATCACTTTCTTTGTATCCCTCCCCATCTTCAAAAACCGAACTTGTCACTAATGGTATATACAGTCGCATTCGCCATCCTATTTATACCGGATTGTTATTGTTTTTACTTGGGATTAGCATTGCTTTTGCCGGGTTGATAAAGTTTATTCTGTTTTTGGCCGCCGTAATTCTCTTTTCTAAAAAAGCGGATTATGAAGAAAGCAGATTGATCAAAAAATATCCCGAATACAAAAACTATCAATCTCGAACGGGAAAACTTTTGCCTAAACTATAAGAGACGAGTTGTAGAAATATCAGTTTATCGAACGAGGGTTTAAAATTACAAATAAAATTCAGTCAAAAATTATCATTTTAATTTTTAATTTGATAATTTTATAGACTAAACTGAATTATCATGCAAGTAACCCAATCCCTCGCCAAATTTATTTATCTGGTCTTGACCTTTATAGGGTTCAATTTTTTTGTTCAGGAGCCATCGAATTCAGATATTTCTTTGTGGAAAGTCACTTCTTCCGCGGGAGGAGAAATTTATTTCTTAAACAATATCGAAGAAAATCGAACTAATCAGATTTATCAAGACCTACTTGATAAAACCGAAGTTTTAGTTTTTGAAATGGATTTTGAAGCTTTTGAGCAATCATATTCTGAGCTTATTCAAAACAAAGGACTGTCATCGGAAGGGGAAGACATAAAAAATGACCTCTCTCCAGAGATCTATCAAAAATTAGAAGAGCAGAGCACAGCTCTTGGTTTACCTTTAGAAGCAGTAAAGAATCTGCGACCATGGTTTATAGCTGTTGTACTTCAAGCCCATGAAATTCAAAACTCAATTGACACAAGCTTCACAACCAATGAACAATTATTTTATGAAACCAAAAAGACAAATAATGAAATTAAATATTTAGAAACAGCAGAGTTTCAAATCAATTTATTTGCCGATATGTCTAAAGAAAAACAACTCACTTATTTAACCTATATTCTCAATCATCCTTCCTATTTTCAGAAGTTAAACGAAATAATATTGGTCAAAGAAAACCAAAACCTCGTCGATCGAGAATTATCGAATTTCCCCAACGCACTTTATCAAGATTTGGTTGCACAAAGAAATAAGCATTGGTTACCACAAATAAAAAAGTTTATTCATCAACAAGAGAGCGCATTGGTGATACTGAATCCGGGACATTTACACGGTGCTGAAGGACTGCTCACGCTTTTGGAAAAAGAAGGATATCAGGTTGAGCCGCAAAAAATATGAGTGAATAAAATTCTTTAAACAGAGCTTCCCCTTACTGAGCAAATACCTTCGCCTTCTTTATAGTTTAAAAATACCTATCTTAGTCCTTGTTAATATTTAAAATTATGCAAAAATCAATCTTGTCTTTTCTTAGAAAATTTTCAGTCGTTTTTATTTTCTTTAGTTTGATTATAAACCTACAAGCTCAAGAAGAAGCGACTCCAAAAATGGCTTGGGAAGTAACTTCTCCTCAAGGAGAAACTGCTTATTTTATAGGTTCCGTTCATATGGTAAAACCGGAATTATATCCGTTGGACTCTGTTTATTATCAGCTTTTAGAAAAGGCTGATGTAGTTGGTTTTGAAGTAAATATGGATAGTTTACTGATTCAATCACAAACCCTGCTCCCCAAATACGGTTTGTATCCGATGGGGGAAACTTTAAAAGACCATCTTTCAGAGAAAACGTTCATTAAACTGGAGAAGCATATGGATTCTTTGGGGGTTCCGCTGGCCATGATGTTGCAGATGAAACCTTGGGTCGTTGCCTCTTCACTAACAGCATTAGGACTTCAAAAAGCGGGATATTCATCTCAGGGGATTGATCAACATTTTTTCACCAAAGCAAAAGACGCCAATAAAGAAATTATCGGTCTGGAAACCACAGAATTTCAAATGCGGATTTTTGCTGATATGACGGATGAGGAGCAGGTAGATTTTTTAGAGTACAGCCTGGATCACGCCAAAGAAGGAATTGATTCCATCGATGAAATTATGGAGCTCTGGAAAAAAGGAGATAGTGAAAATTTAAATAAACTAATGGAAGGAGGAATGGAGGAGTTTTCTCCCGAAGTATATCAAGACCTAATCATCAACCGCAATAAAAATTGGGTTCCGGAAATCGAAAAATTATTAAAAGAAGGAAAAACTCCTTTGATTATCGTTGGTGTTGGTCATTTAGTGGGTGAAAACAGTGTGAATAATTTATTGATTGAGGAAGGCTACCAAGTGAAACAACTTCATTAAAAACCAAAGATTTTATAGCGTATTAAAAAAGGGCCGATAAAATCGACCCTTTTCTTATTCCTGTTTAAATTAAGTTACCCTTTTTTAGTTAAGCATAGACTCTTTCACTTTAGGTCTCTTCTCCCCTTTCATCAGGTATCTTTCTAAGCTATCATCTAATTCATCCATCCAATCGGTATGATGTTCTTCAGCTTTGGTTCCGGTTACAACCGATCTAAAGTTTTTATCTCTATAAGTCAAGATGTTATCTTCCTTATCCTGTAACCATTCTTTAAATATCTCTGCTACTCTATCGACATTGAACTCCGGATAATCGGTAAACGAAATCAAGTCTTTGATATAAGCTGCTTGGAAGTCTATTTCATCATTTGCATTTTTAATTTCAGCTTCTTTTGCCAGCCACTTGTCGATATCTTTTCGTCTTTCCTCTTTTGACGGTAGATCAAACTCTCCCATCATAATATCTCTTGCAAGCCAAGCTTGCGCATCAAACATATTAAAAGTATAATACTGATCCTGCATGGCTAAATAAAATAATTGTGGTACATCTTGGTAAAGAATACCTTTATACAGGTTGTCTATATACATGTCGTTTTTAGCTTTCAGACGTAATGGGTCTGGAAGGAATGGGAATTTATGTTGATATCCTGTACACATAACCACTCCATCGAACTTTTTACTGGTACCGTCTTTAAAGTGAGCTTTATCACCTTCGAAGTGAGTAACCAGTGGACGTTCTTCGATTCCTTCAGGCCAACTTACTCCAATAGCTTCCGATCTATAACTCAAGGTTACGGAATTAGCTCCGTGCTTGTAGCACTGTACTGCAATATCTTCTGCAGAATAACTACTACCAATCATCAATAAATCTTTACCGATAAACTGATCAGCTCCTCTAAAGTCGTGAGCGTGCATTACTGCTCCGGTAAAATCGTCTATCCCCTCAAAGTAAGGCATATTTGGAGTGGAGAAGTGACCGGTAGCTACTACTAAATAGTCAAACTCCTCTTCATAGGTAGAGTCATTTTTTAAATCATCTAAATACAAAGTAAACTTCTTTCGTTTCTCGTCATACATTACCCAACGTGCTGAAGTATTAAAACGAATATAGTCTCTTGCGTTACTTTTTTCAATTCGCCCTTGAATGTAATCAAAAAGTACGGGGCGTGGTGGGTATGATGACACTGGTTTACCAAAATGATCGTCAAATGTGTAGTCAGAGAATTCTAAGCATTCCTTTGGCGCATTAGACCATAGATATTTATACATACTTCCATGAAGAGGTTCACCGTATTTCCCTACGCCTGTACGCCAAGTGTAATTCCACATTCCACCCCAATTGGCTTGTTTTTCGAAACATACAATTTCGGGAATTTCTTTACCTTGTTTTTCTGCTGATTCAAATGCTCGAAGTTGTGCCAATCCACTCGGACCTGCACCAATAATTGCAATTCGTTTGTCTTTCATATATCAATATTTTAAGAATTATTAAAAATTGTCAATAATATTCCTGTTTTTTAGGAATATGACATTGTTTTGTAGAAAATTCGAAAATTATACATTCAATTTCCTATTCCTAAATAGAGCTTTCTCACTAAATTAAGAACTTTTTTCTACGGTCGACAGTATAAGCAATTCTATTCACTCTCACAATATTATTCAGGGGAAATTCCTTGTTTATCTCGATAATCAAAGAAATCTTAGTGTAATTGATAACAATTCTACTTTAATAATTCCTTATTTTTGTAACTACCAAAACCAATATTACTTCCATGCCTCCTAAATTTATGGTCAAGCTACAAAACAAAAGATTTTTATTCTTCGTTTTATTAATCTCGAGTTTTAATTTACAAGCACAAAAAAATCCTGATAATTCTTTTTTATGGCGATTGGATCCTGCTTCGGGAAATAAAGTTTATTTGGTGGGAACCTTTCCTATGGATAATACCGATTTAATCGATATTCCAAAAACTATACAACGGGCTTTTGACAATGTTGAATTGATTGTTTTTGACAGGAGTCCATTGGATTTAAACGCGGAATATCAAAGATTGTTTGTCGAAAAAGGTTTTTATCCGGCTGATGAAATGACATCGGAACATTTAGATGCAAATCTCTATCAGCAATTAGAAAAGCGCTTAGAAGAATTAAAAAGTCCTTTAGGGCATATGCCGAGAATGAAGCCTTGGCTCATCACCATATCTTTACTTAATTTAGAAACAGAAGAAACGGGTTATGCCAGGATGGGGTTGAAAGAATATTATTTCAATCAAGCCACAGAGGAAGAAAAAGAAATTGTTTTGCTTGACAAAGTATTGTCTGAACAAAGTTTATTATCCGATTTATCAGAAGAAGCACAAATTGAATATCTGCAACACTGTTTGAAAAATTCTAAAAACAACATCCGGCAAAACTCAAACTTATTTGAAGCTTGGCGGAAAGGAAACTTTATAAGATTTTGTACTTTGGTCGAAAAACAACAGCAAAAATCCCCTTTGGCGATTCAGGAAATTCAAACTAAAATACAAGAGAGTCTGCCGATTGATCAGCTTGTAGAAATCATCAATAGTGAAAAAAGCGCTATTATTTTTGTCGACGCCACTCGATTGGTTGGCAAAAACGGGTTGTTGGATAAACTCGAAGCCGAAGGAGTAGAAATCTCAGAATTATAAAATTTATGCCAACATTTAATTTAACAAAATCAACCTCAATTATTTTGTAGGTGAAAGATTCCGGCTATACATATAAATCCTATTCCAGTGATAGTTGGCGGCAAAATTCCATTGAAAATTCCGAGGATAATCATTACCACAGCTGCGATAACCAGTAAAATGTTCAGCAGATTTATTTTTGCTTTTTTAGCCATAATTTTTGCTTTAGTTTTTCAAGACATTTAATTTAAAATGGGACGAATGCTCGACATCAGAAAAGCTATTTGCCAATCATCGTGTAATCAATAAGGATCCACATTCAAAATTACGCGAACACTTCGATAAGCAGAAATAGAATCATAGGATTTCAATACTTTTTTCAAGTAGGCTTTGGTCTTAATCAAGGATTGTTTTGGTGGAATCTTGAGCAAAATCACTTTATAATACTCATTTCTAATTCGAGGAATTGCCGGAAATTCCGGACCTAAAATATTTTCTTTAAAAGCATTAGACAACCCTTTGCCCAACCAATCCGCAGCTTCATTTACCAAATTATAATTTCTTCCTTTCAGTGTGATTTTAATCAATCGATAAATCGGAGGATATTTAAACTCATGTCGTGTTTGCATTTGTTCTTCATAAATAGCTTCATAATTCCCTTCTACCACATGTCGTAAAACCGCATGTTTCGGACTGTAGGTTTGAATCATCACCTGCCCTTGTTTATCCGTTCGTCCTGCTCTTCCAGAAACTTGTGTCAAGAGTTGATAAGCCCTTTCGTGTGCTCTGAAATCCGGGAAATTCAGCAAATTATCCGCGTTCATCACACCCACTAAATCAACATCGCGAAAATCCAATCCTTTGGCCAGCATTTGCGTACCGACCAAAACATCGATATCTTTTTGCTCAAAAGCGGTGATGATTTTTTCATACCCATATTTCCCGCGAGTGGTATCCAAATCCATTCTGCCAATTTGAAAATCAGGGAAAAGTTCTTTCAATTGAGTTTCCACTTGTTCGGTTCCAAATCCTTTGGTAGTTAAATCTACACTTTCACAAGCCATACATTTTCTCTGCATTGCAATATGATATCCACAATAATGACAGCGGAGCGAATTATTGTGTCGATGGTAAGTCAAACTCACATCACAATTCGGACATTGCGGGGAATGCCCACAAGTTTGACATTCTAAAATCGGAGAATACCCCCTTCTATTTTGAAAGAGAATAACTTGTTTAGCTTCTTCCACTGTTTTGGTAATCGCCGTTATCAATTCATCGGAAAAATGACCTTTCATCTTTTTCTTTCGATGTTTTTCCTTGATATCGATCAATTCAATCCTTGGGGGAATAACTTTTCCAAACCTTTTATGGAGTTTTGCCAGACCATATTTGTGATGTTTGACATTGTAATAACTTTCCAAAGAAGGTGTTGCTGTTCCCAACAAAATATTACTTTTGAAAATATGTGATAAAACCACAGCTGCATCTCTGGCATTATATCGCGGAGCAGGGTCGAATTGTTTAAAAGTAGTTTCGTGCGATTCGTCGACCACAATCAATCCCAAATCTTGATAAGGCAAGAAAATCGATGAACGCGCGCCGATGACAATTTTGCCTTTATCCTTATTTAATACGTGATTATAAACCTCTACCCTTTCATTGACGGAATATTTACTGTGATACACCAAAACATCTTCACCAAAATACATTTGTAAACGCAAAATAAGTTGCGTTGTCAAAGCGATTTCCGGCACTAAATACAACACCTGTCTTCCTTGATCTAAAACATCTTTAATCAACTGAATATATATTTCAGTTTTACCGGAAGAGGTTACCCCGTGTAAAAGACAAGGTAAATTTTTTTCGAAATTTCTTTTTATCGCTCCAAACGCTCTTTCCTGTTCAAGGGTAAGGTTTAATTGCAAGTTAGACTTTTCCCCTTCAAAAGTAATTCGGTCTTTTTGGATCTGATACTCTTCTAAAACACCTTTTTTGACCAAAGCCTTCACCACAGAACTTGTACAATCCGCAGCTTTTGTAAGATCTTTTGAACGAATCGGTTTTTTGGTTTTAGCATTTATAGAAATGTAAGCCAACAGCACTTCTCTTTGTTTAGGTGCATTGCTTAAATCATCAAAAAGCCCTTTTAATTTCTGATCGGATTGGTAGCTTTCCGTAAGTCTTACATATCGAATTAATTTGGGTTTGTATTGTTTATAAATTTCTTGATTAACCACAATCAAACCTTTTTTGACCATTCCATTTAAAACCGGAAGCACTGTTTTTTTACTTAAAATCTCCGATACTTCTTGTGTTTTTAAAATGGATTGACGCTCTAAAGCTTCCAAAATCAAATATTCCTCATCAGTGATATCCTGATTTTCAGCATCTTGATCGGGGTTGAGTTCTATAACGGTTTCACTTTGCAACAAAAAAGCACTGGGTAAAGCTGCTTTTAAAACCTCTCCTTCGCTACACATATAATAATCTGCCATCCACTTAAAAAACCGCATCTGTTGAGCGGTTAACAAAGGAGATTCGTCCATGATTTCCTCTACCAATTTGGCTTTATACAGCCGTGGTTGTTCTTCGTGTATTTTCCCGACAACTCCGGTGTAAACTTTTGTTTTTCCAAAAGGAACAGCAACCCTCATCCCGGGTTTCAATTTAGATGCTTGAGCAGAAGTTACTGCATAAGTAAACCGCTTATCTAAAGGCAAAGGTAAAATGACATCGGCAAATTGTTGCATATTTTGAAATCAGGTTTAATTATTTATAATCACAATACAATTTATGTCAGATGATTTTCTTTTTGATTATATGCATTTTTATTTTTTAGTCTTAGAATAGTTCCATTCAACTCAAAACCCAACAATAAAATAATGGAGTTCAACCAAACGTAAATCATCAAAATCAGCAGCGCACCGATTGAGCCATAAAGCTTGTTATACCCTCCAAAACTCTGAACATAACCTGCAAATAAATAGGTAAATAACAATATTAAAACAGTAGTAAATACTGAACCTACGGAAAAATAACGGGCATATTTACTTTCCTTGGTTCCAAAATAATATAAAGTTGAAACCGAGTTGAAAATCAGCAATATAAAAACTGCCGTCCTTCCGATTTCCGCCCATTTAATCTTATCCGAAAATATTCCTAAAGCATTGAGATCTTCAATAATGTAAGTCAAATAAATGGTGATAATAACGGTTGCCAATAGGAAAAAGGCAATAATAACCGCAACTCCTAAAGCTACAAAGTACTGTCCTAAAATCGATCTGTTTTTTTTGGTATGCCAAGAATATTCAAATCCTGAAAATATCGCGTTGATACCATTAGCCATCAAAAAGACAGATAGAACAAATACAAAAGAAAGCAATCCTGTTCTTGGCGTATTGGCAATATCATAAAAAATTCTTTCAAAAAGTTCGTGTGTTTGTGGTGGTAAAAGCGATTCTAAATAGCTCAATAACCGCGTTTGAAAATCCTCGATAAACCAAACAAACGGAATCAAGTTTAAGACAAATAACAAAAAGGGAAACAACGCCATAAAAAAACTAAAGGCGATCGATCCCGCACGCGGGGTGAAGGTTCCTCTGACAATTCCGAAAATATACATCTCGAGTAAATCATAAAGAGAAAGTCCATTGAGCCCGGGCAAAATAACTTTCTTAGCTCCTCGGGCCAGATTTCCTATGATAGGTATTTTATCTATTTTATCCTCTATGACTTTGGTCAAATTATATGGCTTTAAGGCTGAGATCTAAATTGTAAACCGAATGGGTAAGCGCTCCACTGGAGATAAAATCCACCCCGCACTCCGCATATTTTCTTGCTGTTTTTAAAGTGATATTCCCACTGGACTCAGTTTGACACTGGTTTCCAATCATTTCAACAGCTTTGCGGGTATCCGTATAATTAAAATTATCTATCAGAATTCTATGAACGTCGTCGTGCTTCAAAATTTCTTCTATCTCTTTTAAGTCACGTGCTTCGACAATAATCTTTAAGTCCTTATTATTTTCCTTCAAGAAATCCTTGGTCTTTTCAATAGCCTTCCCTACTCCGCCGGCAAAATCGATGTGGTTGTCTTTCAACATGATCATATCAAACAAGCCAAATCTATGGTTTACACCGCCACCAATTTTTACGGCCCACTTTTCCAGTACTCGAATTCCCGGTGTGGTTTTTCGCGTATCCAAAATTTTTGTTTGGGTACCTTCGAGCAATTCTACAAAACGGTTTGTTTTAGTGGCAATAGCGCTCATCCGTTGCATCCCGTTGAGCATTAATCGCTCTGCTTTTAAAATAGATTGACTATTTCCGGAAACAACAAACGCAATATCTCCTTTTGAAATTTTATCGCCATCGCTTTTCAAAACCTCCATTTCCAGATTTTCATCTATGTATTCAAAAACACGTTTTGCAAAATCAACCCCGGCTAAAATTCCATCTTCTTTGACAAGCAATTCCGCTTTACCTTCTGCTTCTTTGGGAATACACGCCAACGAACTAAAATCTCCATCTCCGACATCTTCTCGAACCGCAGTTTTAATAATTCTATCGACTTCCCGATTAAAAAAATTTTGATCAATTGCCATATCCTATTATTTCTGCTAAAATAAGAAAACTAAGCTGAATATACGTTTTAATTAAACAGATGAGACGATGAAGATAAAATGAAACATTGCGGTTTATTGATTGGTCCAATTAATCTGGATAGTTGAAGTTGTTTTTTCTTTAGCGATAAGGGGAGTTAATTATTGTGGAAAAAGACTGCGCGAGATTCTGATCAAATTAGCTTCTTGCGTCGGAATTTTTCAAGATAACAGAAAAACGGTCAGTTCTTTCTTTTGATGGCTTATTCACTTTTACGCTCACTCATCAAATTAACTTCTACCAATCTAAGCGGATCGTTCACTTTTTCAAAGTTCTACAACGTCCCCAAGTACTTTGGAAAAGTTTACAACGCAACCCAAGTTCGTCGATTACTTTTTTGAATTAAAGAGATTGCGAATTTGCTTTAGTCAGCAACCAAGAATCGCTTTGTGTATTTTAAAATTATTTTCAAACCGTTTTTTCAATTAAAAAAATATCGATCCTAAAAAAATAAAGTAATAAGGTTTCTCAATACAACTTATCGCAATAGTTATGAAGATAATAAGGTTTAATTTCGTCCTTATTTACCTTATCCTTTACATAGAAAACCCGTCGTAGATTAGTCGGCAAGTTATTCCGCGTCTTCAGCGCTTTTATCGTTGGACGCTGCTTAAAATTTAAGCCTTTTACCCTTAGCTGTTTGTTTTCCGATAATGGAGTTAAGAAAAACAACAAGTTGATTTTTGAAGATGTCCTACTCTTTCTAAGAGAAGAAGCTTTTGATTGGAAAGAATTATCATGTCGATTTCTAAAAACAACTCTGCGATCCTTAGCGGTTCTTCGCGACTCTCTGCGTCACAATTCCACATCTTGTGAAACGGAAAAAGTATTGTTTGTGGAATTGCAACGCACGACTCATCATTCACTTCTTAACCACCTTCCCGGTTGTTATCTTTTGCCTATTTTGAATGAGTTAATATCCAACAGAAAAAGGATCGCGTGAGATCTTGAGCCAATCACCTTCTACGACAAAAGCAAAATTTTAGAGAACTCTTCAAGGGGTTTGGAACCCTTGAAGAGTTTACAACTTACTTAATTTCAATGATTTGAAAAAACACTTTACTGCCTCAAGTTGTCTTTTCTGTAATAAAGTTCGGCTTTTCTGTGTCATTTCCAAAAGCCTTGTTTGCAATCGCAAAAATTATCACTCAGGATGACAGGGAGTAGTGCCCGGAATTTGTGTCGCAAGAATTCATTATCTTCCGGCTCATTCTTTGATAACAGAAATTCATTCATAACTCCTAAAATGAACAACAAATTAATTTATTACGAAAAAGCGGGAGATATCGTGCTTGGGGAGATTATTGAAAATTCTCCGACCGAGATAAAAATAAAGATACTCTATCCTTTTTATGGTATCAGTCTCACTGCGAAACCTAAAATGTGTATGCTTTTCTCTGACAAAACATATAACACTATGGGGGTAAAAGTATTGGAGAGATGTTTTCATCTGGGGAAAATTATCAGTAGAAGAAGTCAAGAAATCATAGAGGACTTTATCGACTTGGAGGAAAAACTTAAAACAATTGAAGGCAACGAAAGTTCGGGAGATTCAAAAGCAATCTTGAGGAGTGATTTTAGAATACTCTATTTAAATGGATTTAAAGATGTTCCGGAATTAACGACATATCCTTTGGAAGGATTACTTGAATATTTGAAAAAACATCTTGACGTGCATCCGCATGCAGAGGCAATTCGACCGGAAACAAAATATTCGAAACACTCAAAAACGATTTCAAATAAATTACGAGAAATAAAAGAAGGTGAAATTAATTCCTATTAATGCCCCTCCCTACCCTATTTTTGTAATTTTGTTTTCCAAAATCAGTTTTTATGAAATTAGTTTTTGCCACTCACAATTCGAATAAGTTAAAGGAAATTGAACCTTTACTGCCTTCTTCTATAACCCTTTTGTCTTTGGCGGACATCGACTGTTTTGAGGAGATTCCGGAAAATGAAAACACCATTGCCGGCAATGCTTTGGCTAAAGCAAAATATGTAAAAAGGAACTATGGTTACAACTGTTTTGCAGATGATACGGGTTTAGAAGTTGTGGCTTTACGCGGTCAACCGGGCGTACATTCCGCTCGTTATGCGGGAAAAGGTAAAAGCGACGAAGATAATATGGCAAAGCTCTTGGCCAATCTCGAGCATTCCCACAATAGGAAAGCACAGTTTAAAACAGTTATCGCTTTAGTTTTGGGAGGGCAGCAAGAAGAATTTGAAGGAATTTGTAAAGGAGAAATATTAAATGCTCCCCGTGGAACAGCCGGTTTTGGGTATGATCCTATATTTCAGCCTGCCGGATTTGATGAAAGTTTTGCAGAGATGACCCCGGAACAAAAAAATGAAATCAGCCATCGTGCGATTGCAACGCGCAAGCTCATCGAGTTTTTACATCAAAATAAATTGGCTTAAATCAAAATAAAACTTAAATTTCAGGGTTTATTTATAGACTAACATCGGTTTTTATAAAAACATCTTCAATCGGTTGAACAACTTTTTTTATTTATGCGGATAGGTTTCTTTTTGATTTTATTTTTTTTGGTCAAAATCTCCTTTGGTCAGGCCCCTTTACCAGAGACTTATTTTATAAACCCGGTGAATATCCCGATTTCCTTGTCCGGAAGCTTTGGGGAATTGCGCAACAATCACTTTCACAGTGGATTGGACATCAGAACCCAAGGAAGAATCGGTATTCCGGTACATGCCGCTGCATCGGGTTACATCAGTCGAATGAAAGTTGGAGTTTTTGGTTATGGCAATGTTTT
>Ga0209487_1002328_pt1 | contig 15494 bp, 9 predicted proteins | sample Poulit2012_FD_187524 | JGI IMG/M metagenome (GOLD analysis project Ga0209487, IMG submission 187524) | Agricultural soil microbial communities from Georgia to study Nitrogen management - Poultry litter 2012 (SPAdes) (version 2) | ecosystem: Environmental > Terrestrial > Soil > Agricultural land... | reverse complement strand
CTGTCAATTTCCAGCTATTCGGCCCCGCCGTGACATACCGTTGCGGGTCTCTTCCACCGTGCTCTGTACATTGGCAAGACGCTGTCTCAACTCACCGCTGTGCTCGATCACCTCTTCAATCAGAGGTGTAACCGTTTCGATTCCTTCGGAGGTCAAGTCGTTGGAGAGGTAACTTCTCAACTCGTCATTATTCTTGATATACTGAATCAGCTCCTCCTCGATGCCGTCTTTCTCGACCAGAATGTCCTCATAGTTGGTCTGAACTTCACTTCGGCGCGCTTCGGCCAACTCCTGCAGACGCTGGCTTTCGAACTCCTGATTCTCAGCCTGCCACTCTGAAAAGTAGGTACTCGCGTAGCTGTTCATATCATCGAGCTCAGTGATAAAGCTGTTCCCGTACTCCTCAAGCTCATCTACGCTTTCGCTGTACTCAGAGTAGACCTCCTCTACATTACCTTGCCCCGGTCGGATCAGATCATTCAGCGATCTCTCCACGGCATTCACCTCTTCTAGAGTCAGGTTGATGTCCTCCTCAACGCTCTCCATGGAACTCGTCATCTGTTCAGACCGCTCTAGCCCCCCCGTTGTAGCACAGCCAGCGAACAGGAGCACAAGAAAAGTCCCGAAAATTGGTAAACTCTTGATACCAGGTGTATTCATTGATCTCTCCTCCTTTTGGTTGATCTTATTGATAAATTAACATCCTGTTTTCGATTTTGTGAGAGATGAGAGTATGAATTTAATGTATGAATCCATGAGACGCAGAATATGATCCGAAATGACAATATCTTCCCGTTTGCCGACAGACAAAAGCCTTTTTTGTGACAGTCATGGAATCCTGCTGAAGGGAACCACATTCACCATCAGACGTTTTACCATCTGCAGACTCTCAATATGATTTCATTTACAGGTACCTATACCGACCACTATCAGCTGACGATGGCAGAGACCTACTATCTGAAAGGTCACCATGAGGATCAGGCTGTCTTCGACTACTTCTTCAGAAAAATCCCGTTTGGTGGCGGATTCGCCATTTTTGCAGGCCTCGATCCACTGCTTAAGGCTCTCGAGCAGCTCACCTTCAATCGTGATGAGCTGGAGTTTCTTGAACAGCAGGGCATGTCCGCTCCATTCCTCGATTATCTGAAGACCTTCCGCTTCAGAGGCACCATCCGATCGGTGGATGAGGGGGATCTCATTTTCCCAACACGGCCGGTCCTCCAGATTGAGGCAACCATTGTAGAGGCACAGATCATTGAAACACTTCTTCTGAACCTTCTGAACCTGCAGACTCTCATCGCTACCAAAGCGGCCCGAATGAAACTGGTTGCAGGAGAACGGAAGCTGATCGACTTCGGTCTGCGCAGAGCTCACGGTCCCGGAGGTTACTACGCCAGTCGTGCTGCGGTCGTTGGGGGGTTTGAAGCCACCAGCAATGTTGCCGCCGGCAAGGATTTCGGCATTCCGATATCGGGAACGATGGCCCACTCGTTTGTTCAGAGTTACGACCGGGAGATCGATGCATTTCGTGACTTTGCCTCGGTCCATCCGGACAATACCGTGCTGCTGGTCGACACATACGATACGCTCAGGAGTGGCCTTCCAAATGCCATCACGATTGCCAAAGAGATGGAGGAGAGTGGGCATCGCCTCAAAGGGATCCGTCTCGATAGTGGAGACTTGGCATGGCTCGCCCGGGAGTCTCGACGTATGCTGGATGAAGCCGGGCTTCCGTGGGTACAAATCGCTGCCTCTAACCAGCTCGATGAACATGTCATCAAGAGTCTTCTTGATCAGCAGGCTCCTGTCGATATCTTCGGTGTCGGTACCAGCCTGGTTACCGGCCGGCCTGATGCTGCACTCGACGGTGTCTACAAACTGAGCTGGTCGCAAGGCAGGCCACGGATCAAGTTGTCAGACTCACTCTCCAAAGTCACCCTGCCCGACAGAAAGCAGGTCTACAGGATGCTGAACTCATCGGGAGAGCTTGCAGGTGCAGACGCCATTACACTGATGGAGGAGGAGGAACCGCGGGTAATGCATCATCCATTTGATCCGCTACAATCTCTGAATCTTCTGAGGTATGAGAAGGTCCCGCTACTGAAAGTGGTAATGGAGAGTGGAGAAATCACACGGGAATCACCCTCGCTGGCAGAACATTCACGGAACTGTCTGAACCAGCTTGCCCTGCTCCCGTCGGAGTACAAGCGGTTCCAGAATCCGCATATCTACAAGGTGGGGATCAGCGAGGCGCTCAAGCAGAAGAGAGATCAACTCGTTCTTGATCATGAACCGGGCAGACGGGGTTCTGAACCTGTTAGCTGATCACCTAGCCGAAACGTGCTCTCAGTCTGACCGTTGCCCGTTCACTCTGAAGCGCGGCAAATTCCCGTACTGCAGATGAGAGCGTTTTATCGGCGATCATCATCCTGAGCAGCTCAAGTTGCCGCTGCTGCTGCCGCAGACGGTAACAGAGTTGAGGAATACCCGAAGCTTTAAGCTTGCTGAACATAAATTTGTTACCCACCACCAGCGTTCTGTTCACCCGGGTTTCGTCAGCCAGAGAGACTTTATAGCCCTCATCTCCCCGTAGAAAATCGTAACACTCTACCTCACTCTCGGTCGCCTCCTTCAATATCATATTCAACATGACATTGCCGGGACCCATCTTGTACCAGGGGGATTCATCATCAACCGCTCTGTGCACGCAGTAGATGCGTTGATTGTACTTGTAGTTGAGATCGATGGCGACACATGTATCCTCTGCAGTGACCGGCAAGGTCAGCTTCATCTGTATCCAGCCCAATTTCCAAAAACTGCGCGCGATCTCTTTGTGAAACGCATGGTTTCTCTTCTCATAGAATGTCCCGAGTGCTCCCAGCCTGTTCCACCTCTTCTGATGCATCTCGACCATCCGGTCAAAGTAGAACATCGCATCCTCTTCCGATTCTACATCGACCACGTTAAACACTTTCTTCTTCTTGTCCGTTGCCATCTTGATGTGGCGGCGCGCTTTATAGCGACGGTTTGTATTCAGAGAGCCGAGATACTCACCCCAGGTACGGTTCAGGTGGATCACTAGGCTGGGTGCACACTCTGAGTGAGAGATAGAGAGCTGTTGCTGTTTCAGTTCCAGCATAAAGTATCTCCAGATCTTGTTTTGTTCTGGAATGGACTCCAGAACCACTTCGTCATACAGCTTCTGATTCTCATGGAGATAGATGGCCAGTCTTCGGCATACAGCCTGTCCATATCCGGGTTCAATAATAAAACCGAGATAGTCGGTATAGGAGATCAGTCCCAGCATCACATCGCCTTTTGGCTGATTCACGTTGGATCCGAGCAGCCGAAAACAGCGGTAGATCTCGACACCCGCCACCTTCACACGATCCCTGAAAAACGGAATAATACCGACCAGTCTGTTCCCCTGATACATCGTGATTAAATGAAGGGAGTCATCTTTGCCAAAATACTTCCACCAGATGCGATTCCAGTGCCAGGTCTGAAATACATCAGCACCAGATCTCTCCGCAATAGCATTCCACTCTGCCTCCAGCTTGTCGAACTCCTCCACATGTGTAATAATACACACTTTCAACTCTTCCGCATTGACATGTCCGCCGGTATCCCGAGCCTGTATCCTGAAGTCTGTGCGGTCTGGTGTACCTGTAATCTCAAACCCGGAGACGACAAACGCCTGTCTCCTCTCCTGCCTCACACCCACCAGATCCCCTTTGGCAGCCTGATTCTCACTTTTTGCCGCCTTCTGAAGACGACGCTTCTCCTTTTCCTGTTGCTCACTCTCTCGTTCAGCCATTATTCCCAGCTCTCACCTTTTCTGAATTCTCTCTTGACCCGAACTTTATCTGCCCCAAGTCAGGATGTGAGACGGGCACCTGCTGATCACTGTAATTCCGTTGACCATCTGAATTCCCGAAAACCCTTCTCTGGACCTGAAGTCACTGATTTTAAGCCGGTTATTCTACACTCTAATCTGCCGCTTCTACTCCAACAAACATGCCAATAGATTTACAGATATGAGCAGATTCTCTTGCGGGCGATCAGCAATCTTCAGGACATCTCCATGGAACACTCTGGATTGGAAGAACTAAACACCAAGAGAGCTTCATGAGAAGGAAACTTTTACTGCCCGAACCTGAATTTAAAGACCGTATCAATTTTGCACACATGAGTCGGTACGGGTAGTAAATATTACCCACACAGCCACGAGGAGTTCAGTAACTGAGCAGTTTCGCCTCTGGGGGGAGATCAGAAATTAAACCTTTCCGTCTAATGCAGGCGAATATCAGACCAAAAGGTCTAATATACTCTCCTGAATCCTTAAACATTTTTTAATGTTGTTCGTTATTGGCTATATTATTCCGATCTTTAAAATGGATGAAGCACTATCCATTTGACACCCTCTGTTGTAAAAGCTTTACAATTTCGACTTGTTGATTCAGGCAATGCTGAAGTCAGTGTGATTGCTTCATAACAGAACAACGGGATGGAGAACCTGACAAAAACACCCTTCTTCAACTTGTCAACTTGGGCTTGAATGATAAGAGAGCTTTTGCAAAAAACGCCATGTTCACCTGAATCCGCTCAAGCAGAACAGTATGTCAGCATATAACTGACCTGAACTGTTCTCTATCTAATACATAATATTCTATGGTACGCTCTCGTATTTTTCCTGAACTCAAGAAGTGAACACATAATATCAGAGGGAGAAAACAGATGCATAATAGTTCAGAAGCTATGTTGAACAAAATTCTATGTGTAGAAGACAACCAGATCATGCAGAATATCTATAGGCGCATGATTCCGGTTGCAGAATTTGCTCAGGAGGTGGTCTCTGTCTATAATGGTCAGGAGGCGATCGACTACATCAAGGAGCTGAAGACGTCCAGTGGTGACAACTTCCCCGAATTGATCTTTCTGGACCTGAACATGCCTACCATGAGCGGCTGGACATTTCTGGAAGAGATCGAGCAGTTGCTGGATTCGGATGAGGAGGAACCCAGAGTCGTCATTGTCACCTCCTCAGTCGATCCGAAAGATGTGGAGAAGGCACAAAAGTACCCCTCCATCATCGATTTCCTCTCTAAACCCCTCACTTTCGAGATGCTCCAGGATCTTGAGCAAAAACTGGACAATCACAAAAACTAGGGTTTACTCATAGGGACTACTCACGCATGAGCTTCTTGTACCGCGCCTGCTCCTGATCGTCCGTAATTCCCAGGCGCTCCCGCCGGTTCTCCTCATACTCCGCATAGTTACCTTCAAACCACTTCACCTGCCGGTCCCCCTCGAACGCCAGAATGTGTGTGGCCACCCGGTCCAGGAACCAGCGGTCATGCGAAATCACCACAGCACACCCGCCAAATTCCAGAAGCGCCTCTTCAAGTGCACGCAGCGTATTCACATCCAGGTCGTTGGTCGGCTCGTCAAGGAGCAGCACATTTGCGCCCTCTTTCAGTACCTTTGCCAGATGGACCCGGTTGCGCTCACCGCCTGAAAGCTCTCCAACCCGTTTCTGCTGGTCAGCCCCACTGAAATTGAAGCGTGCGACATAGGCGCGCGAATTCACCTCTTGTGTTCCGAGGGTAATGAACTCATGCCCACCGGAGATCTCTTCCCAGATCGTTTTCTCCGGATCCAGTGGCCGCTTCTGATCGATGTACCCCAGCTGAACCGTATCACCCATCGTAATGGTACCGTTATCCGGCCTCTCTTCACCGATAATCATTTTGAAGAGAGTGGATTTGCCGGCCCCGTTGGGTCCGATCACACCCACTATACCTCCCGGTGGCAGACTGAAGTTCATCTGCTCAACAAGCGTGTTCCCGTCAAACCCTTTACTGACCCCTTCCGCTTCAATCACCTTATCGCCCAGACGGGGTCCTGGAGGGATATAGATCTCCATCTCCTCTCTGCGCTTGCTCTGCTCTTCCGAGAGCAGAGATTCATAGGCGTTGATCCGGGCCTTGTTCCGGGTCCGGCGGCCTTTCGGGTTCTGCCTGATCCACTCGAGCTCCTTCTGCAGTGTACGCTGACGCTTCGACTGCTGCTTCTCCTCTGTCTGCAGCCGCCTCTGCTTCTGATCAAGCCAGGCACTGTAGTTCCCTTCAAAGGGAATCCCTTCACCCCGGTCCAGCTCAAGAATCCACCCGGCGACATTATCAAGAAAATACCGGTCGTGAGTAACAGCGATCACAGTCCCCTCATACCGTGCCAGGTGCTGCTCAAGCCAGCCGACCGACTGTGCATCCAGGTGGTTGGTCGGTTCATCCAGAAGCAGCACATCCGGTCTCTTCAGCAGAAGACGACAGAGTGCCACACGTCTGATCTCGCCTCCGGAGAGAACTCCGATTTTCGTATCGCCCGGTGGTGTCTGCAGTGCATCCATCGCCTGCTCAAGTTTACTTTCGATATCCCAGGCACCAACTCTCTCAATCTCCTCCTGCAGCCTGGCCTGTTTTGCGATGAGAGCATCAAAGTCCGCGTCAGGTTCACCAAAGGCTTCATTCACCTGCTCATAGTCCTGAAGCAGCTGGAGAGTCTCGGACACCCCCTCTCCGACGATCTCCCGCACGGTCTTTTCAGGATCCAGCCGGGGCTCTTGTGGTAGCAGCCCGAAGGTGATCCCTTTCTGCCGTGACACCTCACCAAGATAGTCTTCATCTTCACCTGCGATAATCCGTAGCAGGGTACTTTTTCCCGATCCGTTCAGTCCCAGGACACCGATTTTGGCTCCATAGAAGAAGGAGAGGTAGATATCTTTCAATACAGTATGGGAGGGCTTGTGAATCTTGCTTACCCCCACCATGGAGAAAATAATTTTTTGCTCGCTCAATGAATCACTCCAACTAGTTGAAATGGTTTAAAAAATCTTGCCCGATACTCCCCTGCTGAATCCTGCGGCATGGCAGATTCTTTGATAACTTATTGAGCATCAGCAGCTTACTGTACCGGTGACTTGCCTCTATTCATTCAACACAATTTATACCGGAAGTGAGAAATGGTGAAATGAATTCGACGGGCGTATCGTTAAACAGGTTGTAAAGGTACGAAAGTCACAATCAAAGTGCTGAGTTCTGGCACTGAGGTGAAGCTTTCCAAAGATTTATATCTGATGTAAATCGGAGAGAATCAATACTTTTACCGCACTGTTTTTTGATGTTGTCAGAAAACAGCATATATTGATCATGTTATTTTTAACATCCCACCTACTGCGATTAGGTAATCTTTTCTTGAGACTTGGTAACGCAACTCTTTTGATAAACACCTGAAGTAGGTGTTAAATACTCTAATATTACATATGGCACAACAAGGCAAAGTAAAATGGTTCGACGCTGAAAAAGGTTTTGGCTTCATCGAACCTGATGATGGTGGCAAAGATATCTTTGTCCACAGGAACAACATTCCGAACCTCGGTTTCCAGCAGGGACTCGAAGACGGCGAAGCTGTCGAATTTGAAGTTGAAGAGACCCCTAAAGGACTGAGTGCAGTTGACGTTGTAAGTCTGGATTACGAATAGTCAGAGAGACAACGATATTCAATAGCAAAAGCCACGCTCCAAAAGCGTGGCTTTTTTTGTTTCAGCCACTTTTCAAATCTTCTCCAGTCCCCGCCTGATCCACTCCCGGCGCTCTCTAGAGATTCCGGCCACAATAGCAGGCACCACAAAAAGCGTCAGAATTGTTGAGAATCCCAGTCCTCCGATCACCGAACGGGCGAGCGGACTCCAGGTTTCAGCCCCTGCACCCAGCTCCAGTGCCAGGGGGACGAGCGAGAAGATGGTGGTCATCGCCGTCAGGAGGATGGGTCTCATCCGGCGTTTACAGGCCTGCAGAAAGGTGACCAGGTACGCCTTGTCAGAGGCGTAGGCGCGGCCGGTATAGTGATGGATATAGTCCACCAGCACAATCCCGTTGTTCACCACAATCCCGATCAGGATAACGATCCCGATATAGGCTGGAATGCTGAGAGGTGTACGGGTGATAAAGAGGAATGCCAGTGAACCGAAAAAGGCGAGTGGCACTGTAAACATGATGATAAACGGATCTCTGAAATTCTCGAAAAGTGAAGCCATCACCATATAGGTCAGGGCAAGTGCCAGGATCAGTGCGACCATCATCTGCCCGGCACTTTCATCCATATCTCTCATCGAACCTGTAAAGTCCATCCGGTATCCGTCAGGAAGCACGATCTCGTCGGTGACGATCTCCGTGATCAGCCCCCTGCTCTCTTCAGCCGTCCCCTGCACCGTGACATTCAGATCAAGCACGACCTCCCGGTCACGCCGTGTAATGGATGATGTACCCTCTTCAAGCTGAAAACGGCCGAGAGCTGTAATCGGAACCCGTACATCCTCCACCTGGAGAAGTTCAAGAGAGAAGAGATCTTCACGAGATTCAAACCGGTCACGACTGTTCCGGACCTCTATAGGGATCTCCCGGCCCTCCTCTCTGTAAAAACCTGCTCTTGAACCTCTGGACTGGGCCCCAAAAGAGCTGGCAATTTCGCTGGAGCTCACCCCTATGCGACTGATACGCTCCCGGTCCAGATGATACTCCAGTTCCGGTACCGGCCTCACTCTCGGATTGTTGACCGAGATCACGTTCTCCTCCTGAAGCAGCCGATCCTCGATCCGGTAGGAGATCTCCCGCAGCCGCTCCATGTCAGGACCGACCAGCGTGAGCTGTACAACCTGGGCTCCCCAGCCGCCACCCATTCGCATACCTCCGGGACCGCCTCCCGAAGAGGTGACGTCCACGACCAGGTCGGGATCATCCATCATCTGCCGGACCACTGTTGTCAGCTCTTCGGTGCTTCTGGAGCGATCCCCCTGGTCAACAAGCAGAACCTTGATCTCGCCAAGATTGGACTGGGTAGTCCAGCGCTGGCGGCCGATACTGGTGATCACCGTCCTCACCTCCGGCATCTCAAGCAGACGGTCACTGGCGTCCCGGAGAACCTCCGCGGTTGTTGCCAGCTGCGTGCCGGCCGGCAGCTCGATCCGGACATCCATTTCACCAGTATCGGTCTGGGGAAAGAACTCGCCGGGAATTGTCTGGAAAAGATACCAGGAGCCGGCAACGATTCCCACAATGGTGAGCGTGATGACATACTTGCGCCGCAGGATCCAGAAGAGGATTTCACCATAGTTCCTCTCCAGATACTCGATCAGACGGAACGTGAAGATCTTTTTCCTGAAATCCTCCTTTCGCATCAACAGGGATGCGAGAACCGGGATAAGTATAATAGAGGCGAGAAAAGAGCTCGAGATCGCTATCGATATGGTCAGGGCCAGATCCCTGGTCACAGTACCCGTCACACCGGATACGCCCAGAATCGGTACAAAGACCGCCAGTGTCGTTAATGTAGATCCCAGAAGGGCTCCCGACACCTCCCGGGTACCCTCCACGGCCGCAGCAAATTTATCCCGGCCCTCCTCAAGTTTGTTGGCGATGCTCTCCGTCACCACAATTGAGTTGTCCACCAGCAGACCGATCGCCAGCGCAAGCCCAGTGATCGAGATGATGTTCAGGCTGATATTGAAGAAGTACATGGCGGCAAATGTCGCGGTCAGAGAGACCGGTATGCTCATGGCCACAATCAGTGCCACCCTCCAGCTCCCCATGAACAGAAGCAGGATGAGAATCACAACCACCAGTGCGATGAGCGCCGATTCAGAGAGATTGCTGATGGAGCTCTCGATAAACTCCCCCTCGTTGCTGAGAACCTGGGCAGAGACACTTTCAGGCAGGACTGAACCGAGCTGACTGATCTCACCAAAGACAGCATGGACTACATCGAGTGTGTTGGCGTCCGACTGCTTCTGAATGCCGACCGTCACACTGTTCATCCCGTTCACCTCCTCGATGGAGTTGATATCCGCAAAGGAGTTCTCGACGGTCGCTACATCAGAAACACGGATCGGTGCCCCAGACTCTGTCACACGGATCACCGTCTGGGCGATCTCCTCCAGGGACCGGTACATCGACTCTGCACGGATACTGTAACTGACCCGGTCGGTCACCAGACTTCCGATGGGCAGATTGACATTATTCTGGCTGATGGCGCCAGTCACCTCTGAAGGAACCACCCGGTGACGGGCCAGTGCACCAGGATCCAGACTGACAAAGAAGTTCCGTGTCAGACCTCCGCGGGTATCGGCCGAGGCCACACCCGGAATCCGTTCAAAACGGGGCTCAATCTGTTCAATTGAGAGCTGCCTCAACTCATCCAGCCCGAGTACCGAGGACTCCACACTCACCTGCATGATGGGAGCGCGATCGGGATCAAACTGAAAAATCACCGGCTCATTAGCTTCCGATGGCAGATTCGGCCGGATCCGCTCCATCGCCTCTCTTAGTTTCAGCTCGGTGGACTGAATGTGTGTCCCCGGGCGGAGTCTCAGTATCAGAAAGGCGCCGCCCCTGCGGACATTCGACTCCAGCTGCTGAACCCCCTCGACCCCCATGATGGCCGACTCGATCGGCTCGACAACCAGCCGGGACATATCTTCCGGTGAGACATTGGAGTAGTTCACCGAGACAGCGAGAATCGGAATATTGAAGGCGGGCATGAGGGTCACCTTCAGATTCGCAAGTGTGAAGAGACCAAAACCCACCACCAGCAGGGAGGTCATGATAACAGTCACCGGTCGCTTCAGGATCTTCTCGGTAATCGTAATGGTTCGCATGACAGCCACCTTTTCTCTCTATTCAGAATCCGCCAGTGGATCCTCCTTTGCCAGCGCGTCGAACCCTGCTCTCTCCAGCTGCTGGTGAACCACATTATACATACACGGAACAGCAAAAAGCATCAGCAGCGTTGACATGGTCAGCCCACCGATAACGGTCCGTGCCATAGGGCTCCAGGTTTCTGAACCGGCACCCAGTTGCAGGGCGAGCGGTACCATGGCGAGAATGGTGGTCAGAGCGGTCATCAGAATGGGCCTCAGCCTCCGGGTAGCGCCGTTGATAATCGCCTCTGTACGACTCTGCCCGCGGACCTGAAGGATCTTGATGTAGTCGATCATGATGATCCCGTTATTCACCACAATTCCCGTCAGAAGTACCAGCCCGACAAGAGCCGTCACGCTGACCGGTGTGCCGGTTATCCATAGCGTCAGAAGGACACCCGTCAGAGCCAGTGGTATGGTGACAATGATGATCAGAGGCTCCACCAGGCTCTCGAACTGAGAGGCCATCACCATGTAGGTGAGTACACCGGCAATCAGAAAAGCGAAGATCAGGTAGCGGAAAGAGGCTTGCTGATCTTCGGCCGCTCCGCTCACTTCATACCGGTATCCGTCGGGCCAGTTCAGCTGGTTCAGACTGGAGCGGGTTCTTTCTGTGGCGGTCTGCAGATCCACGTCATCCAGATCGGCTCCGATCTCAATCATTCGCTCCTGATTGATTCTGTGGATGCTGGAGGGGCCTGTCCGGCGTTCAATCCGGGCCAGGTTCTTCAGCGGCATCCAATCTCCGGATCCTGACCGGATCTGGATCTCACCCAGAGCATCCGAGTGCGTTCTGTCAAAAGGATCGAGCTGAACCAGCACTTCAAACTCCACGCCCTGGTCCACAAAAGTTGTAGCGACATCTCCGCGTATGGCATTACTGACCACCGTGGCGACCTGCGAGGTAGAGAGACCCACTCTGGATATCCTCTCCCGGTCCATCTCGATCCGAAGTTCCGGCCGCCCCTGATCCGCACTGCTGAAAACACCGGCTATTCCCTCGATCGATCGCATCCGGCTGGTGGCTGCTGTGGCCAACTCATGACGGACATCAGGATCAAATCCGTAGATCTGGACGATCAGGCCAGTCTCACCATCCGGACTCAGCGGATCCTCCCTCACCTCCCGGATCTCTGCTGCCGGAACCCGCTCAAAGGCGCGCAGCAAGGCTGCCGTAATCTCGAACTGGCTCCGTGACCGCTCATTGACAGGAACCAGTTCGAGCCGGACCACACCGTGATTCCCTCCGGGATTGTCCGCCCCCTCGATACCCGGTTTGTCACCATAGTCGGAGACGAGCAGCCGGGCTTCAGGGACCTCCTCTGAAATTACCTCCTCCACCTGACGGATTGTCCGCTCCAGTTCAAACAGGTTCACCCCCGGTTCACGCTGAACCTCCAGTACGATCCGGTTCTCATCCACAGGCGGGAAAAACTCACCCCCCAGCTGATAGAACAGAGGCAACGTGAGAAGAAGCAGACCGAACGAGACCAGAATCACCGTACCGCTGTACTTCATGGAGTGTCCGATTGCCCGGTGATAGGTCTCCTCCAGGCGGTTCAGGCCAGACTCCAGAGCGGGTGACAGCCGGCGCGAAAACGTTTCGGAAATCGCCCCTGTAACTTTTAAAGCGAGAAGATAGACCGGATAGAGAGGAAGCAACACCAGAAAAAGCGGAATCGACACCAGTCTTTTCAGCAGAGAGCCCTGCCGCCATCTCAACAGCCGCCTGAGCGGGCTCTCCCTCTCTTCACTCTCACGACCGGAATCCTGGAGGGCAAACAGTCTGGAGGCCATCACCGGAATGAGGGTGAGCGCCACCAGTACCGAGACCACAAGTGCAAAGGAGACCGTCAGCGCCAGATCCCTGAACAGAAGGCCTGCAATACCCGGTACAAAGAGAACAGGCAGAAATACCACGACCGTCGTCACCGTCGACATCACGATCGGCATGGATACCTCTTTGGCGCCACTTATGGCAGATTTATCAGCCTCGCCACCCTCCTCGCGGAATCGGAAAATGTTTTCGAGCACCACCACCGCATTGTCAACAACCAGACCTACTGCAAGCGTGAGTCCGGAGAGCGAGATGATGTTGAGGCTCACATCCGCCCAGTTCATGATACTGAAGGTGGTGACGATGGAGATGGGGATGGATACCGCCACAATCATTGAGGACCGGCCGCTTCTCAGAAACAGAAGCAGAATCAGCATCACAAGCAGAATGGCCTGAAACCCCGTCATAATGAGGTTCCGGATCGACATTTCGATAAAATCGGCTTGGTTTGTCAATACCGACAGCTCCACATCTGGTGGCAGAACAGTCCGTATATCCGTCAGGGACTCCATGATGCCCCCGGCAGCCATCACGACATTGCTGTCACTCTGCCGATAGACATTGATGATGATCCCGTCACTCCCCTCCACCCGCACATTTCCCAAGGGCTGGGCAATACCATCCTCAACATCCGCAACATCCCGCAGATAGACGGGGCCCGCTTCCGATCTTGTGATGATCGTATTACGTATCTGCTCGATATCCCTGAAATCACCCACGGTTCTCAGGGAGTAGGTGGACTCCCCCTCCTCGAGCTGTCCTGCCGGAACCTGGATGTTCTCCTGGCGCAGTGTCTGCGCGATATCGCCCACCTGCAGATTGTAGGTCCTCATCTGGGCGCTGCTGAGCCGGATGTTGACCTGCCGGTCGTAACCTCCCGATGTCACAGCCGAAGCCACCCCCTCAATTCTCTCCAGCCGCTGCTCCAGTTGCTGCGTGGAGAGCGTCCGCAGATCTCTCGGACTACGGATATTGGAGGTGAGGGTGAGGACAACTACAGGTTCGTCATTGGGGTCGTAAGAGAAGACAATCGGCTGCTCCGCATCCTGAGGCAGCGCTCTCCGGATCATATCCAGCTGTTTGCGCACCTCGGTCTCTGCATAGAAGAGATCGGCTCCCCAGTTGAAGTTCAACCTCACGACAGAAGCACCCTGGCTGGAGAGTGACCGGACACGCCGGATACCGGAGACACTGCCGACAGCCTCCTCCACCGGCCGGGTGATCAGAGTCTCCATATCTTCCGGAGCCACCCCTTCGTAGGTGGTATAGACGGTCACCGTCGGGAATGAGACATCCGGATAGAGATTCAGACGGAGGTTCATCAGCCCGAATATGCCAAACCCGATCAGGATCAGACTGACCATCAGCGACGATACGGGTCGACGAACGGCGATATCCGGCAGACTCTTCATGGTGTGCTGGTGACTCCCTCTTATTCGGATTCCTGCTGAAATTCTTCTGACTGTTGCCCTTCTCCCAGTGTATCATCACGGCCACCGGATTCACGTCCGGCCACACGTATCCGCGACTCATCAGCCAGACTGCGCTGTCCTGTGATCACCAGATCTTCACCCGGTTCCAGACCGGTCAGAACCTCGACCCTCTCCCCCTGTTCCAGGCCCAGCGTCAGTTCACGCTGTTCGGCAATGGTGTCACCAACAGCCACAAAGGCCGAGTGACGCCGTCGCAGCTCCACACTGTTGGTCTCCGGCTCAATATAGGTCTCAACCTGCTCGATGATTGCAGAACGCGGGATGATGATTGTGTTTTCATGGGTGATCAGCGTAATGCGGCTCTCTACCAGCACGCCCTGGCGAACCGACGACGTGGCATCTGTGAGACTGACCACCACTTCACCCAGTCCCGTATCCGGCTGCAGCTGCGGACTGATCCGCGAAACCACACCCTCTGCTACGGTCTCTCCACGGTTCGACAGCCTCATCTCCACCGGCAACCCCACTGTGACCAGTTCCCAGTCCTGAAGTGGCAGATGCAGCCGCGTCTCAAAACCGACCAGATTTGCCACTTCGAACGCCGCTTGACCGTTACCCGCAATATCCCCCTCAGCAATCATACGGTCCAGGACCACACCATAGACCGGAGACCGGATCTCTGTATTGGCCAGATTCTCACGGCTCTGGGTCAATGCCGCTCTGGCTGCTTCATACTGAGCCCGGCTGCTCTCAAAAGCGGCTCGTGCCTCATCAAATTCACTGGAGCTGATGGCACTGGATTCATGGAGCAGACGCTGCCTCTCATACTGAACACTGTCTCTGGCGAAAATCGTCCTGTTCTGACGCAGCTGGGCCTCAGCCTGTGCCAGTTCATCGCGATAGGGTACATCATAGATGGTCGCCAGCAGGTCTCCCTGCTGTACCGTATCGCCCAGATCGGCATGAATGTGGGTCACTCTGTTGCTGATCTGGGGCATGATGGTTACCACATCCTGGGCCTGGATCGTGCCGAATGAGCGGATCTGATCCGAGATGCTCCCTGTCTGAACCGGAGCTGTCTCCACACTGGTTGATGGCGGCCCGCCACCGCGCTGAAAACCGCCGGGACCACCGGCCTGTGACCCGCCACACCCGGTCAGCAGCGCGGCCATAATCAGTAAACAGAGTATAAATCCGTTGTGAATGTGTGCCAAAGTATAGAATTTTAATGTGTCGGAGAGACTGTAGATCACCTGTTGACCACCAGGCTGGATACCAGGTGTGATGTGATGCATCTCTATACGGCTCTATTCAATGCATGGTGCGCATGATGCGCTCTCCACAGGCCAGAGAGGGATGAACCGGATTCAATGTAGCGTAAAAATGCTCTGTTTCTATCAGAGAGAACAGAGAGTTGAAATTATTAAAAATCTTTTACATCAGTGTCAATAAAAATCCCTCTACTAACGGG
>Ga0209487_1002327_pt1 | contig 15495 bp, 14 predicted proteins | sample Poulit2012_FD_187524 | JGI IMG/M metagenome (GOLD analysis project Ga0209487, IMG submission 187524) | Agricultural soil microbial communities from Georgia to study Nitrogen management - Poultry litter 2012 (SPAdes) (version 2) | ecosystem: Environmental > Terrestrial > Soil > Agricultural land... | reverse complement strand
TCGTCGCCTTCGAGTGGCAGGATGTTGCGCATGTGCGAGCCGCGTGCGTTGCGGTCGGCTTCGGGCAGGTCGTAGATCTTCTCGCGGTAGACGCGGCCCCGGTCGGTGAAGAACAGCACGTAATCGTGCGTGCTGCCCACAAGCAGAAGGCTGTTGATGTCGTCTTCCTTGGCGCGCTGGGCGGCAACACCGCGTCCGCCGCGGATCTGGGCCCGGTACAGTGACGATGCCGTCCGCTTGATGTAACCGCCGCGGGTCAGCGTGACCACCATCTGCTCTTCGGCGATCAGGTCTTCCTTGCTGATCTCCTCGCTGTGATCGGCGATCTGGCTGCGGCGCTCATCGCCGAACTGCCGGCGCATCGCCAGCAGTTCCTCGCGGATGACCCGCCACAGCTCCGCCTCGTCACCGAGGATGATGGTCAGCCGTTCGATCTCGGCGGATACCTCGCGGTACTCCTCGAGCAGTTTCTCGCGCTCCAGGCCGGTGAGGCGCTGCAGGCGCATGTCCAGGACGGCCTGCGCCTGGATGTCACTCATGCCGAACGTCTCGATCAGGCCTTTCTTCGCTTCCGGACCATCGGCGCTGGCGCGGATCAGGGCGATAACCTCGTCCAGGTGATCGAGCGCCTTGAGGTAGCCCTCGAGGATATGAGCGCGTTCCTTGGCCCGCTTCAGCTCGAAGCGGGTGCGTCGGGTGACCACATCGCGGCGGTGTTCGAGGTACAGGCGCAGTATCTCGCGCAGCGGCAGCAGACGCGGGCCGCCGTTGACGATGCAGACGTTGTTGACCGCGAAGCTCGACTGCAGCTGGGTGTACTTGTACAGCTGGTTGAGCACCAGCTCCGGATGGGCACCACGCTTCAGTTCGAACACGATGCGCATGCCCTGGCGGTCGGACTCGTCGCGCAGCGCACTGATGTCCTCGATCTTCTTGTTGCGCACCAGGCTGGCGGTCGTCTGGATCAGCGTCGTCTTGTTCACCTGGTAAGGGATCTCGCTGACGACGATGGAGATCCTGCCGGCACGCTCCTCGAAGCGGGCGCGGCCCCGCACCCGGATGCTGCCGCGGCCGGTCTCAAAAGCTTCCCGGATGCCTTCGCGGCTGATGACGCCGCCGGTAGGGAAGTCCGGACCCTTGATGTGCTTCATCAGCCCGTCCAGGTCGATGTCGGGGTTGTCGATCATCGCCACCAGGCCACCGATGACTTCGCTCAGGTTGTGCGGCGCGATGTTGGTGGCCATGCCGACCGCGATGCCGGCAGCACCGTTGACGATCATGTTCGGGATGGCTGAGGGCAGTACGTCAGGCTCGACGGTGGTGCCGTCGTAGTTGTCCTTGAAGTCGACGGTTTCCTTGTCGATGTCCTGCAGCATCGCCTCGGCGACGGCGGTCAGCCGGGCCTCGGTATAACGGTAGGCCGCGGCGGGATCCCCGTCGATGGAGCCGAAGTTGCCCTGTCCGTCGACCAGCGGGTAACGCAGGTTCCAGTTCTGGGCCATGCGCACCATCGCGTCGTAGATGGCTGAATCGCCGTGAGGGTGGTACTTCTTGATCACCTCGCCGACGACACCGGCGCTCTTGGAGTGCTTGCGGTTACTGGCAAGACCCTCCTGGTGCATCGCGTAAAGGATGCGCCGCTGTACCGGCTTCAGCCCGTCACGTACATCCGGCAACGCCCGGTCGACGATGACCGACATGGCATAATTGATGAAACTCGTCTTTATCTCTTCGGTTATCTGAACCGGAACGACTTGTCCTTCGTTCAAAAGATTCCTCCTGGCCATTCCCGCACTCCTGCCGGGCTGACGTGCGGACCGCAGCGGGCGGGCGGCACACTCAGACAGTCAGGTGCGCATTTCAAGGCGTGCCTGCCCGCACCTGCCAGTGGCGGGCAGCAGGGGAAGGGCACAGGCCATCATAACCTTTCCGCACCCCTCCCGGCAAACGCAAGACACCAGATAAGCGCCGTTGGGGACGGCGATTGCCCGAGCTGCATCCGGCCGCTCCGGCGTGATACGTTGCAGCAATGATCGAGCGTTACACTCCGCAGGATTTCCGTGAACTCTGGAGCGAGACCAACCGCTACCGTGCCTGGCTGAAAGTGGAGCTGGCCGCACTCCACGCCTGGGAAGTGCTGGGCGAAGTGGAGAGCGGTCCGCACGCGCGGCTGACCCGGCGCTTCGAGGAAGAACCGCTCGATGACGCGTTCGCCTACCGGGTGGCGGAACTCGAAGCAGTGACCCGCCACGACATCGTCGCCTTCACCCGGGCCCTGAGCGAACGCTACGGCGAGGACACCCGCCACATCCACCGCGGCCTGACCAGCACCGACGTGGTTGACAGTGCCCAGAACCTGCTGCTGCTCGAAGCGCTCGACCTGATCACCGCCGACGTCAAGGTGCTGACCGATACCGTCAGGGACTTGGCCCAGAAGTACCGTCACACCCCTGTGATCGGCCGCACCCACGGCATCCACGCGGAACCGATGACGTTCGGACTGAAGTTCCTGAACTTCTACGCAGCGCTCCTTCGCGACCAGGAGCGGCTGGCCGCAGCACGCAAAGCCATCGGTGTGGTGATGAACTCCGGCTCGGTCGGCACCTACGCGCACGTCCCACCCGAGCTCGAGGAGCTCGTCGCCCGCGAACTCGGCCTCGAGCGCGATCCCATCACCAACCAGACGGTCGCCCGTGACCGCCACGCCCAGCTCCTCTCGGCCCTCGCGATCCTCGGGACGACCATCGAACGCATCAGCCTCGAGATCCGCCACCTGCAGCGCAGCGAGGTACGCGAGGTCCAGGAGGGCTTCGCCAAAGGCCAGACCGGTTCCTCCAGCATGCCGCACAAGAAGAACCCGATAGCGACGGAGAACTTAAGCGGTCTGGCCCGGCTGCTGCGCAGCAACCTGCAGGCGGCGCTCGAGAACGTGGCGCTGTGGCACGAGCGCGACATCAGCCACTCCTCGGTGGAGCGCGTGATCCTGCCGGACAGCACCACCCTGGCTGCCTACATGACCCGGCGCCTGACCGGGGTGCTGCGCAACCTGGTCGTCATGCCGGACAACATGCGCCGCAACTTCGACAGCCTGCACGGCCTGGTGTACTCGCAGCGGGTGCTGCACATGCTGATCGACAACGGTCTGAGCCGCGAGGACGCCTACGAGGTGGTGCAGCGCAACAGCCTGCGCAGCTGGGACGAAGGCCTGTCACTGCGTGACCTGGTCCGCGCCGATCCGGACTGCAACCTCAGCGAACGTGACCTGGACGAAGCGTTCTCGGAGCAGTGGTACCTCCGGCATGTCGACTCGATCTACGAGCGGTTCGGCATGTGATGGACAGCTCCTTCACCACTCCGGACGGTGTGCGGCTTGCGCTGTGGCGTCACCTGCCGGACGGACCGGTGCGTGCGCACGTGTACCTGCTGCACGGTTTCGGAGAACACAGCGGGCGTTACGGTCGCCTCGCCAGTGAACTCAACGCCCGCGGAATCGCGCTGCATGCTGCGGACCACCGTGGCCACGGATTGAGCGGCGGGCGACGGGCCTGGGTTCCCGGTCCCCGGGCGCTGGCGGGGGACTGGGCGGCCTTGCTGGCCGCCGAGCCGCCGTCCCGGGTGCCACGTTTCCTGTTCGGGCACAGCATGGGCGGCGCGGTCGCCACGCAGCTCGCCTTGGACGCGGGCGACAGCGACAGTTTCAGCGGGCTCATCCTGAGCTCGCCCTACCTCCTGCCGGCTCAGCCACCGTCACGGCAGCTGCGCAGCGCCCTGCGCCTGCTGCAGCAGGCGCTGCCTGGCGTCACGGTGGAGCGCATCAGTTCGGAGCAGCTGTCACGGCAGCCGGAGGAAGCAGCTGCGTATGACGCCGATCCGCTCGTGCATCACGGTGGCGTCAGCGCCCGCAGCGCGCATTCACTGCTGGTCGCCGGCGAAGAAGTACTTGCACGCGCAGGCGAGCTGCAGCTGCCGCTGCTCGTCCTGCACGGTGCCCAGGACGCGATCGCCGGCATCGCCGGCAGCCGGCAGCTGCTCGCCCGCGCCGGTTCCCGGGACCGGCGCATCGTTGAGTTCGAAGCCGCCCGACACGAAGTAATGAACGACCTGGACCGCGCTGAGTTCTACCGGGTGCTGCTGGACTGGCTGGACGACCGGCTCGAACCCGGCTGAATCAGCCGCGCCGCTCCAGGGCAGCAGCGATCCGTGAGACCGCTTCGGAGATGATTCCCTTGGAGGTGGCCAGGTTGAGGCGCGCGAAGCCCTCGCCGCCGCTGCCGTACGTGTGGCCGGCACTCAGCGCGACTTTCGCTTCCTGCAGCAGGAAGTCATCCAGCTCACCGGCCGGCACGACGTCACGGAAATCCAGCCACGCCAGGTAGGTGCCCTGCGGCGGGGTGAAGCGCACGCCGGGCAGCTGTTCGCGCAGCAGCCCCGCAAGCAGCTCTGAGTTGCCGCGCAGGTACTCCAGCGTGTCCTCATGCCAGCCAGTGCAGTCCGCGAAGGCAGCCCGGGCCGCTGCCTGGGCCAGCACGTTCGGCGGGGTCAGCACCCCGGCAGCAGTGGCCCGCAGCCGTTCCAGCAGCGCCTGGTTGTGACTGAAAGCGAAGCCGACCTTCAGTCCGGCGATGTTGAACGTCTTGGTCGGTCCGAACAGGGTGATGGTCCGCTGCGCCAGCTCCTCGCTGACCGCTGAGAACGGCACATGACGCCCGTGCAGCACCAGGTCTGCGTGCAGCTCATCCGAGATGACCCACAGGTTGTGACGCAGGACGATCTCACCAAGTTCTTCCAGCTCACCGCGGGTGAACACGCGGCCCGTCGGGTTCTGCGGGTTGCAGAGGATGAGCATGCGGGTGGCCGGGGTTATCGCTTCTTCGAGCTGCGCCAGGTCGAAGCGCCAATCGCCCCCGACGTGCAGCATCGGGTTGTCCACCACGCTGCGGCCGGTACCCTCCACCGCCATCCTGAACGGGGGATACACCGGCGGCTGGACGATCACTTCGTCACCGGGGCCCGCCAGAGCCATGGTTCCCAGGTAGAGGCTGGGGATGATGCCCGAGGTGGGCAGTACCTGCTCCTCGCTGTAGCTGACACCGTGCCGCTGCCGCAGGTGGTTGGTGACGGCCTCCAGCAGACCCGGCACCCCGCTCGCCGTGGGGTAGCCGAAATCATCACATTCGGCGTAATCCCGGATCGCCTGACGGATCGGCTCCGCGACCGGGAAGTCCATGTCCGCTACCCACAGGGGCAGGACGTCCTCAGGAAAGTGGTTCCATTTCGCACCGCTGGTTGAGCGGAGCCGTTCCTCGGTAAGGGTGTCGAACGGATGAGTCATGCGCTAAAGCTTACTCCTTAGTCTGCTAGCGTGGGCTCATGGTAGAGCGAACCCTGACACCGCCTGAAGAGGCGACCGAGCTGCTTTCGGACCACACTGACATGGACCGCAACCCGCTCCGGATCGGCAGCAGTGAGCGCAGTGGCATCAGGGTCGAACTGTCGGACGATGCCTACTTCGAATACGTGTGGCGTGACAGCGCCGGCCGGCTGCTGCGGGACCCGGACAACCCGGACAGCAACCGCAGCATCTGGTACGGCCAGGTCAGCGTCATCCGTGCCCCCGGCTACCGGCCCCATCCCGTCGCTGTCGCCAGCAGTGAGCTGGCCCGTCCCCAGGGAGAGCTGCGCCGGGAACGCTTCCACAGTGAGGCACTCGGTGAGCTGCGCCGCGTCAACAGTTACAGCCCCAACGGGCTGGCCCAGCAGTCACTGCCGACGATACTCGTGCAGGACGGCACTGCCTTCAATCGGCTGGGCCTCCTGCCGCAGATGGTCGACATACTGAGCAGCCGCGGACTGCCGCCGGTCCGCCTGGTACTGCTCGAACCGGTGGACCGCACCCGCGAGTACACCTTCTCGGCCGCTTACCGTGACTTCATCTTCAGCGAGCTGCTGCCGGCCCTGCCTGAACTGGCCGGCGAACCGACCGACCTGTACCTGCTCGGTGCGAGCCTCGGCGGGCTGGCCAGCGCCACGCTGGCCCTCGAGCAGCCGGACATGTTCCGGGGCGTGGCAAGCCTCTCCGGCGCGTTCCTGGGCGGCCCGGATGACCCCGACCCGTATGAGAGCAGCTCCGAGTGGGTGCTGAGGCAGGTGAGCGGCGGACGGCGTCTGCCGTCACGCTGGTTCATCGGCACCGGCACCATCGAGTGGCTGCACCAGCCGAACCGGCGCCTGGCAGAAACCCTGCAGGGACGGGACGTCAGCGTCCGGTATGAGGAACGCAGTGCCGGTCATAACTGGCCGAACTGGCGTGACCTGATTCCGGCGGCCCTCACGCACCTGCTGGAGAGCTGAAGCCCACGCCTGCGGTAGCATCAGAGCACCAGAGAAGCGCCGGCCCCTGCCGGCATGGAGGCTCGGAGAAGATGGAATACCGTATCGAAACTGACACCATGGGGGAAGTGCAGGTGCCCGCTGAACGTTACTGGGGTGCACAGACCCAGCGTTCCCTGACGAACTTCAGGATCGGTGACATCCGCATGCCGCGTGAGGTCATCCACGCGTTCGCGCTGCTGAAGAAAGCGGCAGCGGCAGTGAACGTCGACCTCGCTGGCCTCGAGGAGGAGAAAGCCCGGCTCATCGCAGCGGTATGCGATGAGATCCTGGCTGGCGAGCTTGACGACGAGTTCCCACTGGTCGTGTTCCAGACCGGCAGCGGCACCCAGAGCAACATGAACGTCAACGAGGTGATCAGCAACCGTGCCAGCGTGCTGGCCGGCCGCGAACTGGGCAGCCGTGAGCCCGTCCACCCGAACGACGACGTCAACCGCAGCCAGTCAAGCAACGACACGTTCCCGACTGCGATGCACATCGCCGCGGTCCTGGCGATCACCGGTCAGCTGCTGCCGCGGGTGCAGAAGCTGCGGGACGCCCTGGACGCGAAAGCCCGTGAGTTCCGCGACATCGTCAAGATCGGCCGCACTCACCTGATGGACGCCACCCCGCTGACGCTTGGACAGGAGTTCAGCGGCTACGTCGCCCAGCTGGACAAGGGCATGGAGGCGGTGCGGGCCACCCTGGACCATCTGCTGGAGGTGCCGCTCGGCGGAACCGCCGTCGGCACCGGCCTGAACGCCCCGGAAGGTTACGCCGAACAGGTGGCGCAGAAGATCGCGGAACTGGCCGGCCAGCCGTTCAGGACCGCTGACAACAAGTTCGAGGCGCTCTCGGCCCATGACGCGCTGGTCAGTGCCTCCGGTGCGCTGAAACGCCTGGCGGTGGGGCTGATGGCGATCGCCAACAACATCCGCCTGCTCGGTTCCGGCCCCCGCTCCGGCATCGGCGAGCTGCAGCTGCCGGAGAACGAACCCGGGTCATCGATCATGCCGGGCAAGGTCAACCCGACCCAGGCTGAGGCGCTCACGATGGTGTGCGCCCAGGTGATCGGCAACGACGCTGCCATCACGGTCGGCGGCACCCACGGTCACTTCCAGCTGAACGTGTTCATGCCGGTGATGATCCACAACCTGCTGCAGTCGATCCGTCTGCTCGGCGACGCCTGCGAAAGCTTCAGTGACAACTGCGTGGCCGGCATCACCGCCCGGGAGCGCAACATCAAGGCTCACGTCGACAACAGCCTGATGCTCGTAACTGCCCTCAACCGCCACATCGGTTACTACCGGGCGGCCGAGATCGCCCAGCTGGCCCATCGTGAGGACCTGACGCTCAAGGAAGCGACGCTGCGGCTCGGCTACCTCAGCGAAGCTGAGTTCGACGAGGCGGTCGATCCCGCCCGCATGGTCTAGCGCTCGTCGATCAGCTCCGCGTCCGGCGGGTACCAGAGCAGGTCGTCCTCGCTCAGGCCCGTGTCTGTCTGGACCTCAGACAGCTCGATGCGCAGGAGCGTATCGCCTGCCGCGGTGAACAGCTCGATCTCCTGTGGCCACCAGTCGCCTTCCAGGGCGGTGACGGTGGCCGCAGCAATGTTGGCGTCACGGTCACTGTTGCTCAGCTCCAGCTGCACTGCCGCTCCCAGCGGAGTGGTGACCTCGCCACTGACCGTGGCGTCCCAGCCGCTGAACAGCTCAGCCAGGTCGAGCGTCAGCTGGAAACTGCCTTCAGCGTCACCCGCCAGCGGGCCGTAGGCGTTCGGATCGTCCGCCCGGTACAGCACCACCTGGTTCGTCAGGTAGTTGTAGTTGTAGAGGTCTTCGGGTGTGACGATGATGAAGTTGTCCGCCAGGGCGTCCGGCTGGATGATGAAGATGCGCAGCAGCTGCTCTTGCGGCATCGCTTCCACCTCGAGCTCGAGGCGGTACACCGTGCCGTCACCTCCGAGCAGCTCCCCGGTGACCAGGAAGCTGGCGTCGGTGGTGCTGTCAAGCGTCTGCTGCAGTCCGCTGATCACGGTATCGGGGTCGGGGGACTCGGCAGCGGCAAGCGGCAGCAGGGCAACTGCCAGCAGCAGTGCGGCAGCCCGGCGGATCAGGTGTGAGGCTCGTCTCGTCATGACCGCATGATAAGCACCCGGACTGAGTCAGGACGGCGCCAAGGTTAAGGGAGCTTAACGGTTCCGGCCGTTCCCGTCATGCATGAAGGCTTCTTAAGTTCGGGCACATTCCCGGGAAACCCTAACTGCTACGCTCCGGTCATGAAAGGAGTGACAACCATGCGCAAACTTCTCAGTCTGATGGTGCTGTCGCTTTTCACTGCTGCCTTGGCGCAGAACGTGATCATCAACCCTCAGGGGATCGTCGTGAACCCCGAGCCGTCCTTCGAAGTCGATGTCCGTCTCAACAGGGATGGCGCGACTCCCAGTTACCAGATCGGTGAGAACATCAGCATCTCCACCACTGTCAGCGCCGACAGTTGGGTGTACCTGTTCAACGTCCGCTCCGACGGTGAGGTCGTTCAGATCCTGCCGAACGAACTTGACGAGGAAGGCCGCAACAACTACCTGCGCGCCGGCCAGACCAAGACGTTCCCGCCGCCCGGAGCCCGCTACAGCTTCGCTGTCTCCGGACCGACCGGCCTGGACAAGGTCATCGCAGTAGCCAGCCGCAACCAGCTGAGCACCAGCACCCTGGCGAGCTTCACCCAGGGCGAGCAGATGTTCACCTCCAACATCGGTGAAAGCGGCTTCGCTTCTGCCCTCAGCATCATCGTGCAGCCCTTGCCCCAGGGCGACTGGGTGACCGACACCGCCCACTTCTGGGTCGGCAGCCCGCCTGCCCGTCCGACGACCGGTACGCTGCGGGTCGAGTCCAGCCCGAGCGGTGCCGCTGCCTATGTCGACGGGGACTTCATCGGCTACACCCCGGTGAACTACACCGCGGCCGGCGGCAGCTACAACCTGCGGGTCGAAGCCAGCGGTTACGAGACGTTCAGCCAGCGGGTCACCATCCGTAACGGCGAGACGACCGGCATCACCGCCAGCCTGAGCGAGGTGCGCCGCACCGGCACTGTATCGTTCCGCAGCAGCCCCAACCGCGCCGATGTTTACGTTGACGGCGTCTACCTGGGCACCACGCCGCTGAACAACGAGACGTTCGAAGCCGGCCGTCACACCGCCCGCTTCGAACTGGCCGGCCATGATCCCGCTACCGTCAGCTTCACGGTCAACCCGAACAGCCGCCAGACCGTCACCGGCAACCTGCAGGCCCAGGAAGGCTCACTGCGCATCCGCGCCAACGTCGGCGGAGCCCAGGTGTTCCTGAACGGCGTCCACCAGGGCACGATCCCGAGCGGCAGCGGCATCCTCGACCTGACCGGCCTCAACCCCGGCACGTACGAACTCACTGTGGTAGCTACCGGCTTCACCACCCACACCAGCACCGTACGCATCAACGCCGGCTCGACCGCGGAAGTCCGCGTGCAGCAGAGCCGACGCTGACGAAACTCCACTGACAACCCCTGGGCTGCGGCTGATACAATCGGCCGCAGCCCATGCCATTCAGCAACAGTGAATCCGAACCCCTGACCGCGGTCGTCCTCGCCGGCGGTGACGCTACTGATCCGCTTGCCGCCAGCTTCGGCGTGCCTGCCAAGGCGCACGTTCCCTGGCGCGGCCAGCCGCTGGTCAACCGCGTACTGCAGGCGCTGGCTGACAGCGACTCGGTCCAGGACGTCATCTACGTCGGTTCCGTGCCTGAGGGCGTCACAATGTGGCCGACCTTCACGGTGCCGTCCGGGAAACGTTTCTCGGACTCCGCAGCCCTGGGCCTCGGTGCAGCCCTGGCCGCAGCGCCCGGCACCCGGCTGCTGCTGGTCACCGGCGACCTGCCCTGGCTGAGCGGCAGCGCCATCGACGCGTTCGCGCGTCAGGCCGGAGCCGACCTGAACTATCCCGTGATCCCCCGCGAAGTCGCGCTGAAACAGTTCCCCGAGCAGCAGCGCACCTGGGTGAAACTGAAGCAGGGTCACGTGACCGGCGGGAACCTGGCCATCATCCGTCCGGAAGTCGTGCCGGACCTGCTGCTGCTGACCGGGCGCTTCTTCGCAGCCCGCAAGAACCCGCTCGCCTTGAGCTCACTGCTCGGTGCCGGCACCCTGTTCGCGCTTCTGCGCGGCCAGGCTGATCTGCGCGAGCTGGAAGCGAAGGTAAGCCGGCTGCTGGGCTGGTCCGCCCGGGCGGTGATCGCTGAAGATGCCAGCCTGGGAGCCGATGTGGACCGGCCCGGCCAGCTACCGCCCGACTGAAGCGGGCTGCTGCGCCAGCGGGAAGTACGGCAGGGCGTCAACCGCCAGCTCCGCGGCATCGGGCTGCCGCGCGCCGCTCACTGTCAGTTCGTGTGCCGCCAGAGCGATCATCGCGCCGTTATCGCTGGACAGTTCCAGTGGCGGGAAATGCACCTGCAGTTCCGTGTCGGCCAGCAGCCGCTCGCGCAGCAGCCGGTTGGCGGCCACACCCCCGGCGACACTGACGCGGCTGACACCACTGTCACGGGCAGCCCGACTGACGACATCAACAAGCGCGTTCACAACCACCTGCTCGAACGCCGCTGCCACGTCGGCATGACTGACGTCAGGCTGCTTCGCCAGCAGGGTGGCGACCGCCGTCTTCAGGCCACTGAACGAGAACTCGTAGCCTGTCTGGTTCCGCAGCGGCTGCGGCAGGGTCACCGCAGCGGGATCGCCTTCGCGGGCCAGTTCCGAGAGGGCAGCGCCGCCGGGGTAGGGCAGGCCCAGCTGGCGGGCGACCTTGTCGAACGCCTCACCGGCAGCATCATCGCGGGTGCGGCCCAGTTCAGCGTACTCACCCCAGGCGCTGACGCGGAACAGGCTCGTGTGGCCGCCCGAGGCGATCAGGCTGAGGAATGGGGGCTGCAAATCGCTGCCGACCAGGCTCGAGGCGATATGACCTTCGAGGTGATTGACGCTCATGAACGGCACCCCCCTGGCCAGCGCCAGGCCTTTGGCGTAGTTCAGGCCCACCAGCAGAGCCCCGACCAGTCCCGGCCCGCGCGTGGCGGCGACCAGGTCGATGTCTGCCATCCCGACCCCGGCCTGTTCCAGGGCAGCCTCGGTGACCGGCTGGATCACCCGCAGGTGCTCGCGGCTGGCGACCTCCGGCATCACCCCGCCGTAAGGTTCATGCAGTTCGGTCTGTGAAGCCACGACGTTCGAGGCGACCGCGCCGTCGATCACGACGCCGACGCCGGTGTCGTCACAGGAGGTGTCGATGCCGAGGATGACTTTCACGGTTATGGAGCGTAGCACCCGCTGCTGCCTACAATGGTCGGATGGCAGCTGCTGACTGGTTCAGGACCGAAACTCGTGAACTGCCCGCCGGCACACTGGTGGTAAAACCCGGAGTGCGCGGCTTCCCCGACCTGCCGCCCGGAACGGAGACGCTGCTGCGCCTCGGACCAGGCGGCGACAGTCCGCTTGACGCGAGCGGCTCCGCGGGTGTCGCGGCCCTGACCTTCAGGCAGCACGGCGCCAGCCAGGTCGCGCTGCTCGAGGCGTCAGCTGCCGCACTGAACTGCGCTCGCCTGACGTTCGCTGGCACTGACGTCACGGTCGGGGCCGGCCTGCCCTGGGATGACTGGCCTGCCGTGTCAGACACCGTGGTGCTGCACCCGCCGGCGGATCGCGGCACGGCCCGGGTCGAGCAGGAGATCAGGTCAGCAGCCGCGGCGCTGCCCGCTGGCGGCAGGTTGCTGCTGCTCGGCCACAAGGACGCCGGTGGGAAACGGTACGAGAAGCTGGCAGCGAAGCTGTTCCGTTCAAGTGAAGTGATCCGCCGCGACCGTGGTTACCGCTTGCTGGAGTGCATCGATCCGCTGCCGGACATCACCGTGCCGCCGCCACAGCTGGAGTTCAGCGCCGCCGGCTTCAGCCTGCAGGCGCTCAAAGGCAGTTTCGCGGCCGGCAAGCTGGACCCCGGCACCGCTCAGCTGCTCCACGCGCTTGGTGCTCCCGACTGGCTCAGTGGACGCCGGGTTCTTGACCCCGGCTGCGGCTACGGTCTCCTCGGACTGACTGCGGCTGCTGCCGGAGCACAGGTGACGGGCTTCGATGACGACCTGGCGGCCGTACGCAGTGCAGCCGCCAACGCCCGGGAGCACGGCCTGGCTGACGCGTTCCGGGTGCTGCACTCGGATCTCGACTCCGCTCTCGAGCCCGCAGAGCGCTTCGATACGGTGCTGATGAACCCGCCGTTCCACGTCGGCCGGGGCGTGCGTCTCGAACTGCCGCGCGAGTTCATCCGGACCGCCTGGCGCCGGCTCGAGAGCGGCGGCGAACTGTGGCTCGTCGCGAACCGTCAGCTGCCGTACGAGAAGCTGCTGGCAGACTGGAAGAAGTCGGAGCTGCTGCGTGATGAAGCCGGCTTCAAGGTGCTGCGGGCGGTGCGCTGACCTCATAGCCGCCCGCGCGGTCCAGGGCCAGCACGGTGCCGTAACCTTCCAGGGCCGCTGTTACCGGCGCCACCGTCTCAGCAGCGCAGATCGCAGCCAGGGTGGGTCCTGCGCCTGACAGGAACGTGCCCCACGCGCCCGCTGCGCGTGCGTCTTCCATGGCAGCCGCGAAGCCGGGCAGCAGTGGTTCGCGGTACGGCTGATGCAGCACGTCACGGGTGGCAACGTCCAGCAGCGGACCGTCACCCTGGGCGACCGCCAGTGCCCACAGGGCGGTGCGGGCGCTGCTGCTGATCACGTCAGCCCGGGCGAACGATTCAGGAACCGCCTTGCGGGCCGTTACCGTCGGCAGCTCGACAGCCGGCACTGCGAACAGGAAACGCCAGCCCTCCGGCAGTTCACAGGCGCGGGCGTGCCAGCGGCCGTCCTGCTGCGCCGCCACCGCAAAGCCGCCGTAGACGGCGGGGGCGACGTTATCCGGATGACCTTCAGCGCGGGCGCATACCTGGAACACGCCGTCCTGACCCAGACCCAGGGCGAGCAGCTCATCTGCCGCCACCGCCCCAGCCACGAGCGCAGCGGAGGAGGAGCCGAGGCCACGGGCCAGCGGGATCGGGTTGCTGACCGTGAAAGCGACAGGCGGTGCTTCCCGGCCCGCCTCCCTGCAGGCGAGGGCAAACCCCTGATGGGTCAGGTTGTGAGGGGTGTCCGGCAGCTGCCCCTCTCCGCTGTAGTCGAAGCGGTCGCCTGGTGCCAGCCGGGCGCGCACCGTAAGCCACAGGTCCACCGCCAGGCCCAGGCAGTCGTAGCCGGGACCCAGGTTGGCGCTGGTGGCAGGTACCCGGATGACCGTGTCAGAACTGTTCGGCATGAGCACGAATCTATCACGGTGGCCGCCGGGCGCTGCTCCGGCCGAACCGGTAAGATTGCCTCATGGACCGACGGCAGCTGGCAGCGGAGATCTACGACACCTCTCACCTGACAGGCAGCTTCGTGCTGCGTTCGGGGGCGACAGCCAGCGAGTACTTCGACAAGTACCTGTTCGAAAGTGACCCCCAGCTCCTGCGTGCGATTGCCGAGCAGCTGCTTCCGCTCGTTCCCACTGATGCCGAGGCGCTCGCTGGCCTGGAACTCGGTGGGGTGCCGATAGCGACGATGCTGTCTCAGCTGAGCGGCCTGCCGCTGCTGAGCGTGCGCAAGAAAGCCAAGGAGTACGGCACGCGGCGCCTGGCTGAAGGTGGAGAGGTGAAGGACCGTCGCCTGGTGGTGATTGAAGACGTGGTCACCTCCGGCGGTCAGGTGGTCATCTCGACGCGTGAGCTGCGCGAACTCGGCGCCCGGATCGACACCGCCCTGTGCGTGATCGACCGCGAGGCCGGCGGAGCAGAGGCGCTCGCTGCGACCGGCGTCGAGCTGCGGGCCCTGTTCACCATGAGTGAACTGAAGGAAGCTGCTGCCGTGAGGGGAGGAGTGAAGTGACAGAAGAGACGATCTTCAGCAAGATCATCAGGCGCGAAGTGCCCGCCGACATCGTCTACCAGGACGACGAGGTGACGGCGTTCCGCGACATCAACCCCCAGGCGCCCGTGCACATCCTGGTGGTGCCGAACCGGCGCATCGTCATGGCCAGCACCGTCGAGGACGACGACCGGGACGTGCTGGGCCGGCTGTTCCTGGTCGCCCGGCAAGTGGCGGAGCAGGAAGGTCTCGAGAAGGGCTACCGGCTGATCGTCAACTCGGGCGAGCATGCGCACATGGAAGTGCCTCACCTGCACGTGCATCTTCTGGGCGGCGAACCTCTCGGACCGCTGCTCTGCAGGTGACCTGCGACTTGCCTGCCGGGGCGGTTTTCTGCTAGAATCAACAAGTTTGCTTCCGGGGCTTTTGGCACAGGCAGTACCGGTGGCGCTGGAGGAGACGATCACGCATGGCAAGAGTATGTGCAATCACCGGCCGCAAGACGCGGCATACGACGACCAGCATCCGCAAGGGTTCGCCCAAGAAGCGGGGCGGCGTCGGTCTGAAGAAGGTCGGCGTCCACAAGCGGACGGTCAAGCCCAACCTGCAGAAGAAGACCGTCTGGGTCGACGGCAAGCCGCAGCGCATGTGGCTGAGCGCCCGCGCACTGCGCAGCCTTGACCCGACCCTGCTGGTCAACCCGCAGAAACTGAAGAAAGACTGACCAAGCCGGTCAGCTCACGCAGCCTGATCCGTCTGAGGGAGTGACCGTGGAGTCCTACCCGGCGGTACACATTCACAACGTAACGGTCCGTTTCGGTCGGGTCGAAGCGCTGAGCAACGTCAGCCTCGACCTTCCTCCGGGACGGACCCTCGCCATCATCGGTCCCAACGGCGGCGGCAAGAGCACCCTGATCAAAGTCGCGCTGGGCCTGATCCGTCCGGCAGCCGGTCATGCCGCGATCTTCGGTCATGACGCCGGGGTGAGGCCCGACCTGATCGGCTACGTGCCGCAGCTGAAGACGTTCGACCGTACCTTCCCCGCCAGTGCCGCGGAACTGGTCGTCTCCGGCCTGCGCCGCTCCTGGCCGGCACGCATAACCCGGCAGGAGCGCGAACTGGCAGCCGAGGCGCTCCGGCTGGTCGGCGCCCATAAGCTGCTGAACCGCCGGCTCGCCCG
>Ga0209487_1002326_pt1 | contig 15504 bp, 16 predicted proteins | sample Poulit2012_FD_187524 | JGI IMG/M metagenome (GOLD analysis project Ga0209487, IMG submission 187524) | Agricultural soil microbial communities from Georgia to study Nitrogen management - Poultry litter 2012 (SPAdes) (version 2) | ecosystem: Environmental > Terrestrial > Soil > Agricultural land... | reverse complement strand
CGTCCAGGAGGTCGCGGTCAACTATCCGCTGTACGTCATCATGTCGCTGTTGGGCCTGCCGGAATCGGATTTCCCGCGGATGCTCAAACTCACCCAGGAGCTCTTCGGCGGCGACGACGACGAGTACCGGCGCGGCTTCACCCCCGAGGAGCAGCTGCCGGTGCTGCTGGACTTCTTCAACTACTTCAGCACCCTGACCGCCGACCGCCGCGCCCACCCCACCGAGGATCTCGCCTCGACGATCGCCAACGCCCGCGTCGACGGCGCCCCGCTCTCCGACGTCGACACCGCCTCCTACTACGTCATCTTGGCCACCGCCGGGCACGACACCACCAGCGCCGCCATCGCCGGGGGATTGCGGGCGCTCATCGAGCATCCCGACCAGCTCGACCGGTTGCGCGCCGATCCGGCCCTGATGGCCACCGCCGTGGAGGAGATCATCCGCTGGGTCACCCCGGTCAAGGAGTTCATGCGCACCGCCACCGTCGACACCACGGTCGGCGGGGTGGCGATCCCGCGGGGCGACTCGGTGTATCTGGCGTATGCGTCGGCCAACCGCGACGAGGCGGTCTTCGACGAGCCGTTCCGGTTCGATGTGGCCCGCGATCCCAACAAGCATCTGTCGTTCGGCTACGGCGTGCACTTCTGTGTGGCCTCGGCGCTGGCACGCATGGAGATCAACAGTTTCTTTTCCGAGCTCGTGCCCCGGCTGGACTCCATCGAGCTCACCGGGGACCCGGAGTTGATCGCGACCACCTTCGTCGGCGGACTCAAACACCTCCCGATCCGCTACCGGGTGCGCTGAGGGGCGTTGAGGGGCGCTGCCCCGACGAACTCGACCGCCCGGTGGGCGAGCATCGCGATCGTGGCGTGCGGCCCGCGGCTGGGGATCGCCGGCAGCGCGGCCCCGTCGATCACCCACAGCCCGTCGACGCCGTGCACCCGGCAGCGTTCATCGATCACTTGCCCCATCGGTGCGCTCGCACACAGATGCTGCGACGTCGCCCACACCGGCGTCAGACCGCTGGCGCCCACGAGTTCCTCGACCAGCAGCGCCCCGCGGGCCAACTCGGCGACATCGGCGGGTTCGCGGTCGTAGTCGTGTTCGATGCGCGGCGCGACTCTCGGATCGGCCGAGGCGAGCGCGAGCCGCACCCGCCCCCGGGGCCGCATCAACGACACTCCGATATGCGCCGGATCACTGTGCAGCCCTGGCGATTGAGCGGTCATCTCTGCGAAACCAGTTGTATAGGGTCGTATTTCGAGTCCGTCCGGTGTGCTGAGCACGATCTCCAACGGCGGTCGACCCGAGACCGTCGGCCAGTCCACCGCGAACAGCCACTCCGGATGGTCGGCGCAGGACAGTCCGACCGGAAGCGGTTGCGCCACTGCGATCCCCAGTTCTCGTAGCATCTCCTCGTCACCGACACCGGAGAGCATCAGCAAGCGCGCGGACCCGATCGTCCCGGCACACAGAACGATTCGATCCGCAGCGATCGTCTCCAGACCTCCGGGTCCGTACACCTCGACGCCGACGGCTCGACCGGCGATGATCCGCAATCGTGTCGCCGTCGTGTCGGTCAGCACCGTCACGTTGGGTTGCCCTGCGACAGAAGACAAGAACGCTGCCCCAGTGTCGATTCGATTGCCCTGCACAATGTTCAGCGGGACCGAACCGAACCCTTCGGGCAGCTCACGGCCGGCGTCGTTGAGGTCGGGAATCCATCGGAAACCGGCGCGACGTGCCGCCGCGGCAAAGCTCGCGGTGACCCCGGCGAAGTCCCGGCTGCGCCGAACCGCGATGCGACCGCCGCGGCCGTGGGCCGGCCCGGTGAAGTCGAGGTCGTCTTCGAGGGCCCGGAAGTGGTCCAGCGCCTGCGGCCACGACCAGCCGGTGGGCCAGCCGGCGTCGAAGTCCGCCGGTACCGCCCGGCAGAAGTATCCGCCGTTGACCGCCCCGGACCCGCCGACGGTGTGCCCGCCGATCACATGCGCCCAGCGCGGCGGGTTCGCGGTGAGCCGGGTGCGGTACCGTCGCGCCACCGCGCTGCGATCGGCGAGCGGAAGGCGACCGGCGGCCTGCGTGCCCGCCGGTGGGCGCGGGCCGGCCTCGATCACCGTGACCGCGCAGGCCGGGTCGGCGGCGAGGCGGGCCGCCACGATCGATCCCGCGCTGCCGGCACCGATGACCACCACGTCGCGGGTCGGCGTGGTCAACGGCTCAGGCCCGGATCACGGGTCTTAGTGCCCGCAGGCTGTGTTCGCCGACCATCCCGTTCCAGACCCCGGTGCCGTAGGCGAGGTCGTCGAGGCGTTTGAGCAGCAGATAGCTCAGCGGACCGATCGGTTTGACGTCGGCTTGGGCGGCGCGACTGCGCCGCAACCAATCCACCAGCCCCTCGACGACGGCGATGACTACCACCGCCTGCCTGCAGCGGCGTGACACCAGCACGACGATCAGCGCCAACGGCCAGTATTCGCGGCACAGCGCCGAGGCCAGTTGCAGCACCGAGGACATCAGACCGCGCACGAGCACGACGATCACGTCGTGGGGGCGGGTGTCGGGTCCGCGCAGCGCGCGCGCGACCCTGCCCCCGGTCAGCGCGGCCAGCAACAGCGACGCCGGGTAGCCCACCCGCGCACCGAGCATCATCACCGCCCAGATGGCCATCGTCCACCCGGAGACCACCAGCGGCGCGGTCTTATCCGGGTGGCGCACGCTCAGCGGCGCGGCGGACTGCCCGTAGTAGGCCTTGCGGGACAGCCAGCCGGCCAGGTGGGTGCGATGGTCGTGGCCGACCAGCGCGACCGGTTCGTAGCGCAGCCGCGCACCGGACTCCACCAGCCGCCAACACAGGTCGACGTCTTCCCCGGAGCACAGGCCCTCGTCGAAACCGCCGATCTCGGCGAGGATGTCACGGCGGCAGATGATCGCCGCGCTCGGCACGTACGACACCGTGCTGTAGGGGATGACCGGCGCCTCCCGGCCGCCGAGGTCCAGCGACGAGTGCACCGCCTCGTAGCGGGCGATCGGGGTGTCCTCCTGCACCAGGCTGACGATCCGGGGGGCCACCAACGCCACGGTCGGGTCGCAGAAATGCCCCAGCAGCGCCTCCAGCCACCCGCGGCGCGGCACCACATCGGAGTCCAGGAACGCGACGTAGTCACTGGTGCAGGCCCGCAGGCCGGTGTTGCGGGCGGCCGCCGGGCCCCGACTGGACCGGTGGCGCAGCACTTCGACGGTGCAGTCGGCCGCACTGAGGTCCTCGACGCGGACCGGGTCGACCGAACCGTCGTCGACGACGATGACCCGAAGGCCGCGCAGCGTCCGCACCAACCGCGCGACGCCGGGGCCGTTGTCGCGCACCGGGATCACCACGGTCACGTCGTGATGCGACGGCCCGGTCTCGGGGCGCGGATGGGCCACGGTCGCGTCGAGCAGGGTGCGCGCCAGTCGGGCGCTGTCGGCGTCGTGGACCCGCAACCGCCCGTCGGTGAGCATCAGTTGCGCCGCCGGGGCCAACCGCAGCAACCGGGTCGGCGAGCCGCCGAGCAGCGCCGAGCCGCGACCGAGCACCCGGACCCGGCGGTCCATCTGCACGGCGAAGCCGTCGGGCAGGCGTGGCTGGCTCATGCCAACATCCCGTCGTCCCCCACTCTGCCGGCGCCGATCCGCCGGACGCACTCGGTCACCATCTCGGTGAAGATACGCTGCCCGTCGACCGCGGTCGCCGTCGTCGGATCCCCCAGCACCCCCACCTCGCTCACCGCACGGATGCCGCCTTGCCGGATGGCGGGCATCAACTCAGCCAACGACGCGTCATTGCCCCGCTCGCACCGGTCGGTCGCCACATCCAGCGGTGACAAGTACAGCAGCAGCGACGTTTCGGTGTGCCCCGCGTGCGCGTCGGCGCCCACGGTAGTACACGGCACCCAGGCCACGTCGCGGCCCTCCCGGCGCAACAGCGCCACCGCGGCGCGCAGGGCCTGCACGTTGCCGCCGTGGCCGTTGACGAAGATCAGCCGCCGGGCCCACTCCATGGCCGAGCGGCCGTACTCGACCAGCACCAACGTCAACGCCTCGGTGCCCAGCGAGATCGTGCCGGCGAACCCCTGGTGTTCGCCGCTGGCCCCGTAGCCCAGGGCGGGGGCCAGCATCCAGTGCCCCTGCGGCGCGAGCCGGGCGGCGGCCTCGCCGGCGACCGCGGTCGCGATCCGGGTGTCGGTGTCCAACGGCAGATGGGGTCCGTGCTGTTCGGTCGACCCGACGGGGACCAGCACCGCGGCCGAGGAGTCAGACACCTGTGCAGCCGTCAACCCACCAAGTCCGACAGGGAAAGCCACCCGCCGATGGTAGGTCGAATGCGCCGGGAGCGCGATGCTTTCGCCCGCTTCAGCGCAGTTTTTTCCCCTCCACCGGCTGCGGCGGGGTCCAGGCAGTCACGTTCGTCACGCCTGCACCGTCCGCCTCGCGCCTCAGGGGCCGGGACGCTCGGACGCGGGCACGCCCAGCAGCCGGGTGAAGCCCTCCGGGATCACGATGTGCTCCGGTGTCAGGTCGTGGACCGAGGAGCAGCCCAGCCCCATCAACGCCGAGTCGATGCCGCCGCGCAGGATGTCGAGGACGTTCTCGACCCCGGCCTGGCCGGCGGCGGCCAGCCCCCACAGGTAGGCGCGCCCGATCATCACTGCGCGGGCCCCCAGCGCGAGGGATTTGACGACGTCGCTGCCGCGGCGGATACCGCCGTCGAGGAGCACCTCGACCTGGTCGCCGACCGCGTCGGCGATGGCCGGCAGCGCCCGGATCGCCGCGGGTGTGCCGTCGAGGTTGTTGCCGCCGTGGTTCGACACCGAGATCGCCGAAACCCCCGCGTCCACCGCTCTTTTCGCGTCATCGACACGCATCACGCCCTTGAGCATGAACGGCCCGCCCCACAGTTCGCGCAGCCAGGCGATGTCGTCCCAGGTCGGCGGCGGGGTGCCCATCCACTCACCGTAGGCGGAGAAGAACGGCGGCCCCGGCTCGCCGGATCTGCCCTGGTTGGGCACCCGCAGGTTGGGCGGGTGCAGCGTCTTGCCGAAGCGCCACAACCAACCCGGCCGCGCCAACGCCTCGGGCATCATCCGCAACATCGTGGGCAGGTCCATCTTCTCCGGGATCGTCGGGCTGCCCCAGTCGCGACCGTGGGAGAATGACCAGTCGGTGGTGGCGATCAATCCGACCGCCCCGGCGGCGCGGGCCCGCTCCACCCGTTCGGCGATCGCGTCACGACCACCGAGCCAGTAGACCTGGAAGAACACCTGCGGGTTGACCGCGATGACGTCCTCCATCGGCTTACTGGCGAACGAGGAGAGCCCCATCGCGGTCCCCCGGGCCGCCGCGGCACGCGCGACGGCCACCTCACCCTCGGGATCGACCGCCTGAACACCCGTGGGCGAGATGACGACCGGAAACGAGATATCTTGTCCCATCACCGTTGTGGCGAGGTCACGCTTCGCCGACGCACCGACCACATGGGGGGCGAACCCGAGTTCACTGAAGGATTCAACGTTGTCCGAGACCGTGATTCCTTTTTCGCTCGCCGAAATCAGTGATGAGTACGCTGATTTGGGCAGCCGCTTCTTTGCGCGCTGCTGCGCGATCGCGACTGTCTCGAACCACTGGGCACGGGCCATCACTACACCGGGCTTTCATCACAGAGTCGTTTGGGCGGCGCGCCGAGGGTCAGCGGCACCGGGGCGGGCCGTCCACGGTGCGAGTGATCACCGCTGGGCCGGGGCTTGTGCCGATCGGCGGCCAACGCGGATTCGCCGTAGCCCTGAATGCATTCCGGGTCCGGCCCGTCCAAGGGCAGCCCGGTGAAGAACTTCGCCGCCATGCAGCCGCCCCGGCAGCTGTCGAAGAATTCGCAGGTGGCACACGCACCCGCGGACTGGGGTTCACGCAGCTCCAAGAACAGCGGAGCGTTCTTCCAGACGCTGTCGAAGCCCCCGTCGGTCAACACGTTTCCGGCCAGGAACCGGTCGTGGATGGCGAACGGGCAGGCGTACACGTCCCCCACGGGGTCGATCAGGCAGACCACCCGACCGGCGCCGCACAGGTTGAGCCCCGACAACGCGCCGGGCTGCCCCAGTCCGGAGAGGTGGAAGAACGAGTCGCCGGTCAGCACCTTCTCCCCCTTGGCGACCAGCCAGTCGTAGAGCTGGGTCTGCTGGGCGGCGGTGGGGTGCAACTCGTCCCAGACGTCGACACCGCGACCGGAGGGCCGCAGCCGGGTGATCCGCAGCGTCGCGCCGAACCGGTCGGCCAGCGCCGCGAAGTCGTCCAACTGGTCGATGTTGTGCCGGGTGGCCACCACCGAGATCTTGGCGTCGGCGAAGCCGGCGTCGGCGAGGTTCTGCAGGGCGCGCAGGGCCATGTCGTAGGAGCCGGCGCCGCGGATGGCGTCGTTGACCTCCGCGGTGGCGCCGTCGAGGGAGATCTGCACGTCGACGTAGTCGCTGGCCGCCAGTTTGGCGGCCACCTCCGGGGTGATCCGCAACCCGTTGGTGGAGAACTTCACCCCCACGTGGTGCGCGGTGGCGTAGTCGACCAACTCCCAAAAATCCGACCGCACAGTCGGTTCGCCGCCACCGATGTTCACATAGAACACCTGCATGCGTTCGAGTTCGTCGATGATGTCCTTGCACTGCTGCGTGGACAGCTCGCGCGGGTCGCGTCGGCCCGACGAGGACAGACAGTGCACGCACGCCAGGTTGCACGCGTAGGTCAGTTCCCACGTCAGACAGATCGGTGCGTCCAGTCCACTCTCGAACTGGTCGACCAGGCGGGGAACGGGGGCTACGGACGTCATGGATTCTCCTCGGGGACGAGCATGTTCGATCGGGCCAGCACACCGAGGGCATGCAGATAGGGGGCGTTGTCCTCGTCGGCGACGCCGGCCGCTCGACACGCCGAACGCGCATCGGGGTGATCGGCCAACATCGTCACCACCTCGACGATGGTGCGGTTCTTCAAAAACGACAGCTTGCGGGTACCGAAGTGGTAGAGCAACGCCCCGAACGGCTCGGGGCGCACCGCCACCTGAGGATGCAACCGCCAGGTGACGTCGGGGTCGAAGTCCGTCACGGCGGGTGCGGGCACGCTCAGTAGACCCCGCACATCCCGTCGATCGAGACTTCTTCCACGAGGCTCTCGGTGACGAGTTCGGTGTTCTCGGTCTGCTGGTCCTGGTCCATCGGACTGGCCTTTCGTCGGTGGGGACTCGACACGGCTCTGTCGGGTCGGTCACAATCGGGACCATAATATGGCATTGAGTGCCATAAAAGGAAGAGGGTGGGCGACATGCAGCGCGGGCCGGGCTCCCCACCGTCGGTGCGGGCCGGACGGCGCCGGTCGACGACGCCGGACCACATCAGCGCGGTGGCCATCGACCTGTTCAGCGCACACGGGTTCGACGGGGTCAGCGTCGACGACGTGGCCCGGGCGGCCGGGATCGCCCGGCGGACCCTGTTCCGCTACTACGGGTCTAAAAACGCGTTGCCGTGGGGCGCGTTCGACGACCACCTGCGAACGCTGCGGATCCTGCTGGACCGGGTCGATGCCGCGGTGCCGTTGGGCGATGCGCTGCGCGATGCGCTGTTGACGTTCAACACCTTCGACGAACTCGAGACCGTGCGTCATCGTCGACGCATGCGGGTCATCCTCGAGACCGCGGAGTTGCAGGCGTATTCGATGACCATGTACGCCGGGTGGCGCGCGGTGATCGCCGAGTTCGTCGCCGAGCGCACCGGCACCACCGCCGCGGCGCTCGGGCCGCAGACGGTGGCCTGGACGATGCTGGGGGTGGCGTTGAGCGCCTACGAACGCTGGCTGGCCGACGACACCGTGTCGCTGCCGCAGGCGCTCAGCGACGCGTTCGACGTGGTGCGCGGCGGGTTCGACACGCTCTAGCCGAGCACCTCGGCGATCGGGGCGCCGGCGGCGATCTTGGCGCGCAGCTTCATCACCCGGGCCGGCATTCCGGCGCCGACCACCCCGGCGATCACCCCGTCGCGCTCGAAGTAGGCGAGGAACCTGCGGCCGTCGTCCTCGACGAGGTGCACGGTGTCGGTGCCGGCCGGCTCGCCGAGGCATTGGATCTTCACGTCGTACTGGTCGCTCCAGAAGTAGGGCACCACCACCGCGGCGGGCTTGTCCTGACCCAGCAGCGCCGGCACCACCACCCGGGCCTGCTCGGCGACGTTGCTCCAATGCTCCACCCGCACCTGGTGTCCGGACTGATCGCGCACGACGCCACATCGCCGAGCGCCCACACGTGCGGGGCGCTGGTGCGTCCGACCGGGTCGCACAGCACGCCGTTGTCGACGTCGATGCCGCTGCCCTGCAGCCATCCGGTGGCCGGGTGTGACCCGATGCCCACCACCACCAGGTCGGCGTCGACCTGCGCGCCGTCGCTGAGCACCACCGAGTCGACGTGGCCGTGCCCGCGGATGCGCGACACCCCGACCCCGGTGCGCACATCGACGCCCTCGTCGCGGTGCAGCCGGGCCACCAGTGCGCCGATCTGCTCGCCGAGCACCGACGCCAACGGGGCGGGCTGCGGTTCGATGAGCACCACCTGCAGACCGAGCCCGCGCAGGCTGGCGGCGACCTCGCAGCCGATGAACCCCGCGCCGATCACCACCGCGCGCCGCGCCGAGGTGGCCGCCCGGCGCAACGCCAGGCTCTCATCGAAGGAGCGCAGCACGCAGATCCCGGTCAGATCCGGCATGTCCGGGATGCGCCGCGGCACCAGCCCGGTGGCCAGCACCAGCTCGTCGTAGCCGACGGTGCTGCCGTCGGCCAGGGTCACGGTGCGCGCGTCGGTGTCCACGCCGGTCGCCGCCGCCCCGAGCCGCAGCGTGATGTCGTGCTCGTCGTAGAACTCCCGCGGTTTGAGGGTGACGTCGTCGACCTCGCTGCGCAGCACCTCCTTCGACAGCGGCGGGCGATCGTAGGGCAGATGCTGCTCGTCGCTGAGGATGGTGATCGGACCGGGGTACTCGGCGCGGCGCAGTTGTTCGGCGGTGCGGGTCGCCGCAAGCCCCCCGCCGACGATGACGATCCCCTGGGTTCCGGTGCTACTGGCCATCTGAAGTTCATACACGATCGCGGCCACCGCTGCGCACCCGCCCGTGAGCAGACGCCGTGGCACGGGCGCGCGCGGGGAGAAACTGTGCCGGCCCGGGTGGCCGCAGCGGCGATAATCGCAAGGGTCACGACATCCCAACCGCGGAAGGCCCGCCCATGAACCCACTCCCGTCGAACTCCGAGCGCCACGCGCAGCCGGGGCCTGCGCCGTCCGGCATCATCCGCACCACCGGGGTGGTCGCCACCGGGCAGCCGCGCGCCTGGGGCCGCACCATGGCCCGGCCGACCTCAAGCAACGTGGCCGGGCTGATCGGCGGGATGGGCGGGGCGTTCGCCGGGTTGGCCGGCTTCCAGTGGCTGGCGCACGACGGATCGGGCGGCTCGGTGCTGGTGGCGCTGCTGGCCGGGGCGGTGCTCGGTGCGGTGCTGACCGTGATCATCACCGCGGCCAAGTTCGCGGTCACGCCCGCGAAGTTCGCCCGGGAGATGCCGGTCGGGGCGCCGATGGAGGCCGAGTTCGGCGCAGAGCGTATCGCGGTGCGCATCGGCGACTATCAGCGCAGCGCCGAGCTCGGCGCCCGGACGGCGATGGCGCTGCGCGACGATCTGCTGGTGATCAGCACCGGCGATAAAAAGGCCCCGGTGGTCGTACCGCGTCAGTTGGTGCCCCCGCAGGTCGTCGAACGCTACCTAAAGTGAGCCCAGTGAGCCGCGTCAGTACTTCAGCGAGCCCTTGTCGACGGGGATCTGGGCGCCGGACAGCGTCGCCGAGGCGTCACCGGCCAACCAGAGCACCACGTCGGAGATCGCGTCGGGGCTCATGAAGCCGTCGTTTTTGACCGGCATCGGCGGGAATGCGTGCAGATACGCCGGGTGGTCGGCGAAGACCTTCGCCATCGCCTCGGGTTCGATCATCGGGGTGTCCACCGAGTAGGGGTGAATCGAGTTGACCCGGATGCCGTACTCGCCGACCTCCAGGGCCAAGGTGTTGGTCAGCGCGACCAGCCCGTGCTTGGTCGCCGAGTAGTGGCCGTTGGCCGGGGTCGCCTTCACCCCGGCCGAGGAGGAGACCACCACGATCGACCCGCCGTTGCCGGCGGCGATCATCGCCGGGACCACCGCGCGCAGCGTGCGCCAGGTACCGGTGAGGTTGACGTCGACGATGGTGTTCCACTGCTCGTCGCTGAGCTCCCAGAGCCGGCCCCAGGTCAGCACCCCGGCGTTGGCGACCACGATGTCGAGGCGGCCGAACTGCTCGACGGCGTCGGCGACGAGGCCCCGCAGCGCCGCGTCGTCGCGGACGTCGACCTCGCGGGCGAGCACCTTGCGCCCCTCGGCTTCGACGAGGCGGACCGTCTCGGCGAGATCGGCCGCGGTGGCCGGCGGGTAGGTGACGCAGTCGGCGACCGGGGCGCAGATGTCGGAGACGATCACGTCGGCACCGGCGCGGGCGAAGCGCACCGCGTGCGACCGGCCCTGCCCGCGGGCCGCGCCGGTGATGAAGGCGACCCGCCCGTCCAGCGGTTTGTCGGGGTTCTGGTTCTCACTCACCCGAGCAGGCTAGCAGCCGCGACTGCAACATGTTCCAGTCGCGGGCGCCCACCACCGTCGACCGGGACCGGTGCGCGGACGCAGAAGTCCCCGACACGCCGCGGTGTCGGGGACTTCTGCGTCTGCTCGCGCCCTGTGGGGCGCTCGCGGAACCTATTTGATGATCTTGGTGACCTGGCCGGCACCGACGGTGCGCCCACCCTCACGGATGGCGAACCGCAGGCCCTCGTCCATGGCGACCGGCTGGATCAGCTTGACGCTCATCTCGGTGTTGTCACCGGGCATCACCATCTCGGTGCCCTCCGGCAGCGTGACCACACCGGTCACGTCGGTGGTCCGGAAGTAGAACTGCGGACGGTAGTTGGTGAAGAACGGCGTGTGCCGACCGCCCTCGTCCTTGGCCAGGATGTAGGCCTGGCCCTCGAACTCGGTGTGCGGGGTGGTGGTGCCGGGCTTGACCACGACCTGGCCGCGCTCGACATCCTCGCGCTTGATCCCGCGGATCAGCAGCCCGACGTTGTCGCCGGCCTGGCCCTGGTCGAGCAGCTTGCGGAACATCTCCACACCGGTGACGGTGGTCTTGGTGGTGTCCGGCCGGATCCCGACGATCTCGACGTCCTCGTTGACGTTGATCACGCCACGCTCGACGCGGCCGGTGACCACGGTGCCGCGCCCGGTGATGGTGAAGACGTCCTCCACCGGCATCAGGAACGGCTTGTCGGTGTCGCGCACCGGGTCGGGCACCTTCTCGTCGACGGCCTCCATCAGCTGGGCGACCGACTCGACCCACTTCTCGTCGCCCTCGAGGGCCTTGAGCGCCGACACCCGGATCACCGGGGCCTCCTCGTCGAAGTCCTGGCCGGCCAGCAGCTCGCGGACCTCCATCTCGACGAGCTCGAGGAGCTCCTCGTCGTCGACCATGTCCGACTTGTTCAGGGCGACCACGATGTAGGGCACGCCGACCTGACGGGCCAGCAGCACGTGCTCGCGGGTCTGCGGCATGGGGCCGTCGGTGGCCGCGACCACCAGGATCGCGCCGTCCATCTGGGCGGCACCGGTGATCATGTTCTTGATGTAGTCGGCGTGGCCGGGCGCGTCGACGTGGGCGTAGTGCCGCTTGTCGGTCTGGTACTCCACGTGGGAGATGTTGATCGTGATCCCGCGCTGCTTCTCCTCGGGCGCATTGTCGATCTGGTCGAATGCGCGCGACTCGTTCAGCTCGGGGAACCTGTCGTGCAGAACCTTGGTGATAGCCGCGGTCAGGGTGGTCTTGCCGTGGTCAACGTGACCGATGGTCCCGATGTTGACGTGCGGCTTCGTCCGCTCGAACTTCGCCTTCGCCACTTCTGTGTCCTCCTGGACTTGTCGGTGCCTGTTACAGCAGGGTGGATGTTTTCAGTTGTGCCGCGGTAGTGACCGGGCAAGATTACTCCGGGCGTGTCAGCTGACGCTCACGTACCCGTCGCGGTCGCGGAATCGATGCCTCGGCGGCGGGGTCGTGGGCCGATGCTCACTCCCCCGTCGCCTTCGCGATGATCTCCTTCGACACCTGCGCCGGAACCTCGGCGTAGGAGTCGAACACCATGGTGTAGTTCGCCCGGCCCTGTGACTTCGACCGCAGGTCGCCGACGTAGCCGAACATCTCCGACAGGGGGACCTGCGCCTTGACGACACGGGCACCGCTGCGCTCTTCCATGGCCTGGATCTGACCACGGCGGGAGTTCAAATCACCGATCACGTCGCCCATGTACTCCTCGGGCGTGGTGACCTCGACGGCCATGATCGGCTCGAGGATGACCGGTTGGGCCGCGGTGGCGGCCTTCTTCAGAACCTGGGAACCGGCGACCTTGAACGCCATCTCCGAGGAGTCGACGTCGTGGTAGGCGCCGTCGAGCAGGGTGAGTTTCAGGTTCACCAGCGGGTAGCCGGCCAACACGCCGTAGGCCATGGCGTCCTGGGCCCCGGCGTCGACCGAGGGGATGTACTCCCGCGGGATGCGCCCCCCGGTGACCTTGTTCTCGAACTCGTAGGTCGCGCCCTCTTCGTCGGTGAACGGCTCCAAGGTGATGATGACCTTGGCGAACTGCCCCGACCCACCGGTCTGCTTCTTGTGGGTGAACTCGACGTTCTCCACCTTGCGCTTGATGGTCTCGCGGTAGGCCACCTGCGGCTTGCCGACGTTGGCCTCGACCTTGAATTCGCGACGCATCCGGTCGACGAGGATGTCCAGGTGCAGCTCGCCCATCCCGCCGATGACCGTCTGGCCGGTCTCGGCGTCCAGGTGCACCTTGAAGGTGGGGTCCTCGTCGGCGAGTTTCTGGATCGCCAGGGACAGCTTCTCCTGGTCGCTTTTGGTCTTGGGCTCGATGGCCACCTCGATGACGGGGTCCGGGAACGTCATCGACTCCAGCACGATCTGCTTGCTGGCGTCGCAGAGCGTGTCGCCGGTGGTGGTGTCCTTCAGCCCGATCACCGCGTAGATGTGGCCGGCCGACGCCGACTCCACCGGGTTCTCCTTGTTGGAGTGCATCTGGAACAGCTTGCCCAGCCGCTCCTTTTTGCCCTTGGTGGAGTTGACGATCTGGGCCCCGGAGTCGACCTTGCCGGAGTAAACCCGCACGTAGGTCAGTTTGCCGAAGAACGGGTGCACGGCGATCTTGAACGCCAGCGCCGCGAACGGCTCGTCGACCGACGGCTTGCGGAAGATCTCCTGATCCTCGTCGCCGGGCACATGCCCGCGCACCGACTCGACGTCCAGCGGCGACGGCAGGTAGTCGATGACGGCGTCGAGCATCGGCTGCACGCCTTTGTTCTTGAAGGCGCTGCCGCACAGCACCGGATACATCTCCGAGGTGACGGTCAGCTTGCGGATCGCGGCCTTGATCTCCTCGACGGTGAGCTCCTCGCCGCCGAGGTACTTCTCCAACAGCTCCTCGTCGGTCTCGGCGACCGACTCCAGCAGCTCAGCGCGGTACTGCTCGACCTTGTCGGCGAGCTCGGCGGGGATCTCGACGGTCTCGTAGGTCTCGCCCATCTTGGTCTCGCCGCGCCACACCTTGGCGGTCATCTCGACCAGGTCGACGATGCCCTCGAAGTCGCTCTCCGCGCCGATCGGCAGCTGGATGACCAACGGCTTGGCGCCGAGGCGCTCCTTGATGGTGCCGACGGTGAAGTAGAAGTCCGCCCCCAGCTTGTCCATCTTGTTGACGAAACAGATGCGCGGCACATCGTATTTGTCGGCCTGGCGCCAGACCTGCTCGGACTGGGGCTCCACGCCCTCCTTGCCGTCGAACACCGCGACCGCACCGTCGAGGACACGCAGCGACCGCTCGACCTCCACGGTGAAGTCGACGTGGCCGGGCGTGTCGATGATGTTGATCTGGTCGTCGTTCCAGAAGCAGGTGACCGCCGCGGAGGTGATGGTGATCCCGCGTTCCTGCTCCTGTTCCATCCAGTCGGTGGTCGAGGCGCCGTCGTGGGTCTCGCCCATCTTGTAGTTGACGCCGGTGTAGAACAGGATCCGTTCGGTCGTCGTCGTCTTCCCGGCGTCGATGTGCGCCATGATGCCGATGTTGCGGACCTTGTTCAGGTCGGTCAGCACGTCCTTCTGTGCCACAGAAGTTTTCCCAACTCTTTTCGGTTACTTGACTTCGTTGTTCGTCTGCGCGCCCGCCGTGCCGGCGGGCGCGCCGGCTCACCAGCGGTAGTGCGCGAAGGCCCGGTTCGCCTCGGCCATCTTGTGGGTGTCCTCCCGGCGTTTGACCGCCGCACCCAGCCCGTTGCTGGCGTCGAGGATCTCGTTGGCCAGCCGCTCGATCATGGTCTTCTCCCGCCGCTGGCGCGAGAAGCTGACCAGCCAGCGCAGCGCCAGCGTGGTGGAGCGGTCCGGACGCACCTCGACCGGCACCTGGTAGGTGGCCCCGCCGACCCGGCGGCTGCGCACCTCCAGGGAGGGCTTGACGTTGTCCAGCGCGCGCTTGAGCGTGATGACCGGGTCGGTGCCGGTCTTGTCGCGGGCCTGTTCCATCGCGCCGTACACGATGCGCTCGGCCAGCGACTTCTTTCCTCGCACCAGCACCTTGTTCACCAGCTGGGTGACCAGCTGCGACCCGTAGACCGGGTCGTTGAGCAGGGGACGCTTGGGAGCCGGACCCTTACGCGGCATCAGCTCTTCTCCTTCTTGGCGCCGTAACGACTGCGGGCCTGTTTGCGGTTCTTCACACCCTGGGTGTCCAGCGAACCGCGGATGATCTTGTAGCGCACCCCGGGCAGGTCCTTCACCCGGCCGCCGCGCACCAGCACCATCGAGTGCTCCTGCAGGTTGTGGCCCTCACCGGGGATGTAGGCGGTGACCTCGATGCCGCTGGTCAGCTTCACACGCGCCACCTTGCGAAGCGCCGAGTTCGGCTTCTTCGGGGTGGTGGTGTACACGCGGGTGCACACCCCGCGCCGCTGCGGGCTGCCCTTGAGGGCCGCGGTCTTGACCAAGGCGGGTTTGTCGCGGCGCCCCTTGCGGACCAGCTGCTGAATGGTTGGCATCTACCGGCTTCCTGTGTCGCTTCCGTTGTTGCAAAGTTTGTCGTACTGCAGTTATGCCCTGCCGCAGTACCCCGCGACCGGGTGTGTCGCATGCGCCGGCCGCGGAATTCCTCCGTTGCACACTGGACACGCGAATCGGCCCGGCTGTCTCGCCTGAAGGTCACCCGAGGCACCGTCAGCGGCCAGGCACGAGGTCTTACGATACCCGCCGCTGGTCGGGCAGGTCAAAGCAGCGGTCGTCGCCGGGGCTCACCGGCGTGCGCCGCGCCGTCAACCGGCGC
>Ga0209487_1002325_pt1 | contig 15505 bp, 10 predicted proteins | sample Poulit2012_FD_187524 | JGI IMG/M metagenome (GOLD analysis project Ga0209487, IMG submission 187524) | Agricultural soil microbial communities from Georgia to study Nitrogen management - Poultry litter 2012 (SPAdes) (version 2) | ecosystem: Environmental > Terrestrial > Soil > Agricultural land... | reverse complement strand
ACCCGGGGTGTCGAGCACGGCCACGACGACGGCGGCGACGTCCTCGCGGGTGACCTCGCCAGAGTCGGGGTCGGAGCTAAGCTGGACCCGGCCGGTGGCCGGGTCATCGGTGAGGCGGCCGGGTCGGATGATCGTCCAGTCCAGGTCACGGGCCATGAGGTCGTCGTCGGCGGCCTTCTTGGCGTCGAGGTAGGCGCTGAACACATCGTCCCCACCCTGGCCTCCGGTCGCCGCGCCCCGCGCGGAGATCATCACGTAGCGGCGCACGCCGGCCTGCTCCGCGGCATCGGCCAGCAGCACCGCCGCGCCCCGGTCCACCGTGTCCTTGCGTGCCGCGCCGCTGCCCGGGCCCGCGCCGGCGGCGAACACCACGGCGTCGGCACCAGTGAGGTGCTCGGCCAGCTCCGCGGCCGTCGCCGACTCCAGGTCGATCACGACCGCTCCGGCCCCGAGGGCCTCGAGCTCACCGACGTGGTCGGGGTTGCGCACGAGCCCCACCGCCTCGTCACCGCGCTTGGCGAGCTGACGTTCGATGTGCTGGGCGATCTGGCCGTGTCCACCGGCGATGACAACCTTCATGACGCTCCTTCTCGATCCGGACCCTCCATGCTCGCAGGTTCCCCGGCGCGCGGCACGGGCGCCCCGTCGGGCCCCGTGCCGAGCGGTCCGGGCGCGGCGGGTGCCCGTGCAGGGTCAGGCGGCCCCGGCCGCCCGTGCCGCGCGGGTCAGGGCTCGAGGGCCGCGGTGATCGCCTCGACGTAGTCGGTCAGGCCCCAGTCGAAGGACAGCGCAGTGGGCGGGGACATCGCGGCGATGAGCTGGTCTCCGGTGATGTGGGCGACCGACCCCTCGGCGACCGCCGGGATCGCCTGGGCGTAGGACTGGCTGAGGAAGGCCTCGACCTCCTCCTCGGTGCTGGCGTAGTTGACGATGAGGTCGGCATCCAGCTCGTCGGTGCGCTCGTAGGACAGGGAGTAGACGAAGGTCTCTTCACCGGTGTCCAGCTCCTCGACGGCCGGGGCGCTCTCCAGGCCAAGGTCGAGCAGGAAGTCCACGCGTGAGTCGGCCGGCTTGTAGACGTAGAAGGTGCCACCGACGTCCCAGATCGCGGCCACCGTGACGCCGTCCAGCTCCGGGTGTTCCTCGGCGACCGCGGCCAGCTCGGCGTCCAGGTCGGCAACGAGCTGGTCGGCTTCCTCGGGCAGCTGCAGGGACTGCCCGACGATCTCGATGACCTCGCGCCACGGGGTGGTCCAGGGCTCCTCGGGGTAGGCGACGGTGGGGGCGATCTCGCTGAGCAGCTCGTACTGTTCGGCGGTGATGCCCGAGTAGGGCGCGAGGATGAGGTCGGGCTGGAGCTCGGCGATCTCCTCGTAGGCCGGATCCTCGACGGTGGCCGGCAGGATGGTTGGTTCGGCGTCGAGCTCGGCGAGGGCCTCGTTGACCCAGGGCAGCAGGCCGTTCTCCTCGACCGCGTAGGTCTGGGCCTCGATCCCGACCGGGACCACGCCCAGCGCCAGGGCTGCTTCGGTGGATCCCCAGCCGAGGGTGACGACGTCGGTGACGTCCTCCGGCAGTTCGGTGGTGCCCAGGGCGTGGCTGATCTCGGCCGGCCCCTGGGCGGCGGTGCCTCCCCCAGCGGGGTCGGGGGTGGCGGCGTCGGTGTCGGCGTCGTCAGTGGTACCGCAGGCGGTGAGGGTCACGGCAAGGGCCGCGGCCACGAGTACACGTCGAAGCACGAGAGGCTCCCGATGGTGAGACGATATGGTTAGGAAAGGCTAACCTTAGTTGGCGGAGATGTGTGAATCGGCTCTCCGTGGAACCTGCCGATCGGCACGACCATCGGCGCGCCGCACACCGGGTCGGGTACCACCCGGGCTCGCAGGCCGAAGGCCTGGGCCACCAGCTCCTCGGTCAGCACGTCGTGTGGACGGCCCAACGCGACCACGCGCCCCTCGTGCATCACCACAAGGTGGTCGGCGTAGCGTGCCGCCAGGTTGAGATCGTGCAGCACCATCACCACCGTGCTCCCCCGGTCCCGGTTGAGTGCCAGCAGCAGGTCGAGCACCTCCAGCTGGTGGGTGACGTCAAGGAAGGTCGTGGGCTCGTCGAGCAGCAGGATGTCGGGGTCCTGGGCCAGCGCCATGGCGACCCACACGCGCTGGCGCTGGCCACCGGAGAGCTCGTCGACGCGACGGGAGGCCAGTTCCAGGGTGTCGGTGGCAGTCAGCGCCGAGGTGACGACGTCATCGTCACCGGTGCTCCACGGGCGGAACCATGCCTGGTGGGGATAGCGGCCGCGAGCCACCAGGTCGGCCACGGTGATGCCCTCAGGAGCGGTGGGGCTCTGCGGCAGGATCCCGATCGTGCGAGCCACCTCCCGGGCGGGCAGCTCGTGCACCGGCCGGCCGTCGAGCAGCACCGCGCCGGCGGTGGGACGCAGCAGGCGGGCCAGACCGCGCAGCAGGGTGGACTTGCCGCAGCCGTTGGCGCCGACGATCACGGTGACCGCGCCGGAGGCGACGTCCAGGTCGAGGGCGTCGACCACCGTGCGCTGGTCGTAGGCCAGGCTGAGGCCGGTGACGCGCAGCTCGTGACGGTTCTTCACGTCCGCTCCCTCCGGTCTGCGCTGGCCAGCAGCCACAGCAGGTACGGCGCCCCGATGGCGCCGGTGATGATCCCCACGGGAACCTCCATGGTGGTGATGACGTGCGTGGTGACGACGCTGGCGGCCACGACCACGCAGGCGCCGACGAGTGCCGCCGGGATCAGCGCCAGCCCGCCGCTGGGCAGCATCCGGCGGGCGATGGGGGCGGAGATGAAGGCGACGAAGGCGACCGGGCCGGCGAAGGCGGTGCCGCTGGCGGCCAGCGCCACGGCCACCGCGAGCACCAGCAGCCGGGCAAGCTCCACCCGGGTGCCCAGACCACCGGCCAGGTCGTCGCCCAGCTCCAGGGTCCGCAGCCGGGCGGCGGCGAGCAGCACCAGCGGGATGGCCGCGGCGAGCAGCAAGGCAAGCGCAGCGACGTCCCCCCACCGCGGGGTGCCGAGGCTGCCCACCGTCCACACCAGCACGGTGCGCACGTCGGTCACCTGGCTCCGGGTGAGCAGGTAGTTGATGACCGCGTTGATCGCGAAGGCGAGCCCCACCCCGATGAGGACGAAGCGGTACCCGGCTACGCCGTCTCGCCAGGCCAGCAGGTAGATGGCGGCGGCCACGGCAGCGGCTCCCAGGAAGGCGGCCACGCCGACCACCGCCCCGCTCAGCCCCAGCACGATGATCGCGAAGGCCGCCGCGAGGCTGGCGCCGCCGCTGACCCCGAGGATGTCCGGGCTGGCCAGCGGGTTGCGCAGCACCGACTGGAACAGCGCGCCGGAGATCCCGAACGCCGCCCCGACGAGCAGGCCGAGCAACGTGGCGGGCAGTCGCACCCGGCCCACGACGAAGGACGCCTGCCCGCCCAGTCCGAGCACGTCACCCAGGTGGGCGAACAGCTCGCCGGCGTAGCCGCCCCAGGTGACGTCCACCCAGGTGAGCAGGATGAGCAGGACGGCGAGCGCCGAGCTGACGGCGCGGGTGCGGCGCCGTCGTGCTCGGCGAACGTCGTGGACCACCCGGCTGGGCGGGGCGGCCAGCGCGGGGGCGCTCACGGCGCGGCCAGCCGGAAGCGACGCACGACAGCCACCATCACCGGGGCACCCACGAAGGCGATCACCAGCCCGGCCTCGAGCTCCCCGGGTCGCACCACCAGCCGCCCGACGACATCGGCCGCGAGCAGCAGCGTAGGTCCGAGGAGCAGGGCGTAGGGCAGGATCCAGCGGTAGTCCGGGCCCACGAGCGGGCGGATGAGATGGGGCACCACCAGGCCGGCGAACACGATCGGTCCGGCCAGTGCGGTGGCGCTGCCGGCGAGGAGCACGGCGGCCAGGACCACCACCGCGCGGGCGCGGCGGGGCGCGAGGCCCAGGCCGCGGGCGAGCTCGTCACCCATCGCCAGGAGGTTGAGGGCGCGGCCGCAGAGCAGGGCGACCAGGGCGCCGACCGCGAGAAACGGGAGCACGGCCAGCACGGTGGCGCTCTCGCTGCCGCTGCCGCGGCCGGCCAGCGAGCCGACCACCCAGAACCGGTAGGTGTTGGTCGCCGTCGTGCTGCTGAGCAGGAGCATCGTGATGACCGAGGTGATCCCGGCGGTGAGGGCCATCCCGGCGAGCGCGAGCTTGACCGGTGTGGCTCCCTCGCGTCCGAGCGAGCCGACCCCGTAGACGACGACGGTCGCCGCGGCGGCACCGGCGAAGGCGAACCAGATGTAGCCGCCCGGGTTGGTGACCCCGGCCAACGTGATGGCCAGGACCACCGCCAGGGAGGCACCGGCGTTGATCCCGAGCAGGCCCGGGTCGGCCAGCGGGTTGCGGGTGACCCCCTGCATGAGGGTGCCCGACAGGCCGAGCCCGGCTCCGACGAGCAGGCCGACGGCGGTGCGCGGCAGGCGCTGGTCGAGCACCACGCTGTGGTCGTGGCTGTCCCCGGGTGCGAGCAGCGCGTCGACCACCGTCCCGAGCGGGATCTCGCGAGCGCCCAGCGCCAGTGAGGCGGCGACCGCGAGGAGCAGCAGCGCGGCTGCCGCAACCAAGCCGACCACTCGGCGACGAGTGGGCACGCCACGGTGCGGGGCGCCGTCCTGGGAGGTGGGCACCCGGGTGGCGATGGTGGGCGGGGTGCTGGTCATCGATCGGGTCAGCGGGTGCGTGGCGGCCGGGAGGCGGTCACTGGGCCTCGCTGCGGCCCTCGCGCCAGTAGCCCATGAACGCCACCCGGCGGCGGCACACGCCGGCCTCGGAGACCAGCATCCGGCGCAGGGTCTTGACCATGGCGGCCTCGCCGGCGATCCAGGCGTAGAAGTCCGAGCCGCACCGCTCTCCCCTGCCGCAGGCGTCGATCGGCTGGACCTGCAGGACCGGGGAGTCCCACAGCAGCTCGGTGTCCACGTCCACGTCCTCCAGGGCCTGGCGCACCACGGCACGTGCGTCGTCGACCACCGCGGCGTGGGCGGCCACCCAGGACCGGACGGCGGGCACCAGGGCATGTCCGTGCTCGTGGCCATCGCGGGCCAGCCAGGTGACCGAGGCGCCGTCCGGGAGCGTGAGGTCGAGGAAGTCGGCGGGGGTGGGGACCTCGATGTAGGCCCGGGCCCGGCGGCCGGCCGGCAGGGACTCGAGAATGGCGCTGATGGCGGGGGCGGCGGTCTCGTCCCCGGCGAGCAGCAGCTCGGTGGCGGTGCCGGGAGCCCAGTCAGCGCCGAGGGCCGACTGGCGCGAGCGGGCGTCGGGTCCGACGACCACCAGCCGGTCCCCCACCTGCGCGCGGGCCAGCCAGCGGGTGGCCGGGCCGGTGTCTCCGTGCACCACCATGTCGATGTCGACCTCGCGCGCGTCGGGGCGCACGGCCCGCACGGTGTAGGTGCGGAACGGGCTGCGCCGCTCGTCCGGGGTCTGGCGCCAGCGTTCGTACCAGGTGCCGGCGAGGATGGTCTCGGTGTCCGCGGCCCCGACGTCGGTGAGGTGGCCGTCTTCGAGCGGGAACAGCAGCTTGACCCGTTGGTCGTGGCCGTGGGTGCCGAACCAGGTGAGGTCCGGGCCGGTCACGGTCACGCGCCGGAAGCCGGGGCTCAGCACCTCGATCCGCGCCACCTCGACGGCGAAGGGTCGGTAGGCGGGCCGGTCGTCCTGCTGGACGGTGCGCGAGTCGGTGGTCCGCGTGGCGGCGCTCGTGCGACCAGGTGAGGTAAGCATTACCTAAGTGAACCACTCCGGGGTGGGTTCGTGCCAGACCGGGAGGCGGATCGTTGTCGGTGGGTGGTGTGACGATGCGGCCATGGCTGACGACGAGCAGGTCCCCATCTCGGCAGCGCACGTGCTGGCGACCTTCTTCGACTCGGCGCCGGTCGTCGGGCACCCTTCGGTCCGCGCCCGGCTGCCCCGCGTCCGCGGCCACCTGCTCACCTTCCTCGACACCGAGGCCGAGCGGTGGCTGACAGCCGACGAGCTCGTGCTGGTCTGTGCCGAGCGCGAGCTGGAGCCGGTCGACGCGGTCGTGCGGGTGGCCGGTGCCGAGCTGTTGCTCGCCGCCCTTCCAGCGTTCTGTCGCCCCGAGTGGCTGCTGCCGGCGCGCCTGGACGCCGGCGCCCAGCTGCACGTGGCGGCCGGGCTCGGACCCTGGGTGCTGGAGTGCGGCTACCTGCCCGGCGCGCAGACCCGGATGCTCCAGGAACGCATCGACCTCGCCGTGGCCCGGGCCCGGGAGCGGCTCGACAGCCGCCCCCAGGGCCGGCCCACCTGGGGCCGCTGAGGTCAGGCGGTGACCGGTCCGCCGGAGGTCACCCGGCGCGGGCGACGCTTGCGCGACTGCACCGCCGACTGGCCCTCGGCTGGCTGGTCGGAGGTCGGCTGGTCGGGGGTCGGCTGGTCGGGGGTCGGCTGGTCGGAGGTCGGCTGGTCGCCCGCCGGCTGGTCCTCGGCCCGCGGCGCGGGAGTCGGCTCATCGGCCGCCGGCTGGTCCTCGGCCCGCGGTGCGGGAGTCGGCTCGTGGGCCGCCGGCTGGTCCTGGGGCGAGGAGGTCGACTCGTCGGCGGCCACCTGCTGCTCGGCGACTGGCTGGTCGGCCGGCGCTGAGGTTGCCCGATCAGCCGAGGCGGTCGGTGCCTCGTCCGGCGCCTGGACCGGCTGCGCTGCGGAGCGGTCCGCGCGCGCCCCTCCCCTGCCGGCGCCGTCCGGCAGCGCGGCGGTCAGCTCCTCCAGGGAGCTGGGCCGGCGGCGCGGTTCCCCAGCGGGCGCCTCAGCACGGGCGGGCTGGCCGCCCTTGCCCCGGCCACGCCTGCCGCCCTGGGCGGACTGAGTGTCGCCCTGCCGGGACGTGTTGTCCGCGGTCGTGGCGTCCTGATCCTTGCCCGACTCGCCCTCCGGCAGGGACTTGGCAGCTGTGCTCGCGGCAGGCACCGAGCCCGAGGCGTTCTCGTCCTTGGCGGTCGGCTCCTCCTCGTGCGCCTGGGCGGCTGCCGCGGCGATCGTGGCTAAGGTGGCCTTGACTGCCTCCCGGGCCGCCACGGCCTGCGGGTCCTCGGCGGGTGCGGCCGGCTCCTCCTGGCGTGCGCCGCCGCGGCGACGCCGCCGGCCCCCGCCCTCGTTGCCGTTTCCGCCGCCACCGCCGGAGCTCTTGTCCACGGGGTGGTCGTGGACGATGAACCCGCGGCCACCGCAGTGCTCGCAGGGCTCACTGAAGGCCTCGACCAGGCCCTGGCCCACGCGCTTGCGGGTCATCTGGACGAGTCCGAGCGAGGTCACCTCGGCCACCTGGTGGCGCGTGCGGTCCCGGCCCAGGCACTCCACCAGACGGCGCAGGACGAGGTCACGGTTGGACTCGAGCACCATGTCGATGAAGTCGATGACGATGATGCCGCCGATGTCGCGCAGTCGGAGCTGGCGGACGATCTCCTCGGCGGCCTCGAGGTTGTTCTTGGTGACCGTCTCCTCGAGCGTGCCGCCCGAGCCGGTGAACTTGCCGGTGTTGACGTCCACCACCGTCATCGCCTCGGTGCGGTCGATGACGAGCGACCCACCGGAAGGCAGGTAGACCTTACGGTCCATCCCCTTGGCCAGCTGCTCGTCGATGCGGTGCGCCGAGAAGACGTCCTTGGTGTCGGTCCAGTGGTGCATGCGGTCGGCCAGGTCCGGCGAGAGCTCGCGCACGTAGCTGGAGATGGTCTGCCAGGCGCCGTCGCCGGAGACGGTCAGCGAGCGGAAGTCCTCGTTGAAGACGTCGCGCACCACGCGTACGGCCAGCTCCGGCTCCCCCTTGAGGAGCACCGGCGCGGACTTCGCCGACTTCGACTTGGCCTGGATCTCGGCCCACTGGCCGGTGAGACGCTCGACGTCGGCGCGCAGCTGCTCCTCCGAGGCCCCCTCGGCGGCGGTGCGCACGATGACGCCGGCGCCCTCGGGCACGATCTCCTTGAGGAGCTTCTTGAGCCGGGCGCGCTCGTTCTCCGGCAGCTTGCGCGAGATCCCGGTCATCGCGCCGGACGGCACGAGCACCAGGTAGCGACCGGCCAGGGTCACCTGCGCGGTGAGGCGGGCTCCCTTGTGGCCGATCGGGTCCTTGGTGACCTGCACCAGCACCGAGTCACCGGAGGACAGTGCCTGCTCGATCCGGCGCGGCTGGCCCTCCATGCCCACGGCGTCCCAGTTGACCTCACCGGCGTACAGCACCGCGTTGCGGCCCTTGCCGAGGTCGACGAACGCCGCCTCCATGCTGGGCAGCACGTTCTGCACCCGCCCGAGGTAGACATTGCCCACCATCGAGCTCTGCTTCTCCTGAGCGACGTAGTGCTCGACCAGCACCCCGTCCTCGAGCACGGCGATCTGGATCCGGCCGTCCAGCTCACGCACGACCATCTCGCGCTCCACGGCTTCGCGCCGGGCGAGGAACTCGGCCTCGGTGATCGTGGCGCGGCGTCGGCCCGCGTCGCGTCCCTCACGGCGCCGCTGGCGCTTGGCCTCCAGGCGGGTGGAGCCCTTGAGCGCGGTGATCTCGTTGCGGGCCGCCCGGCCCTCCCGGGAGCTGGCGGTGCCGTCGTCCTGACTGCCGCCGCCATTGCCACTGCGGCGACGACGCCGACGACGGCGGCTGGAGCCTTCGCCCTCGTCGCTGCGGTCCTCGTCGGTGTTGTCCGACTGGTCGGGCGCGGTCCCGTTCTGGTCCCCGGCCGGCTGATCCTCGGTGGACTGGTCGTCGTCCTCGCCGGCGTCGTCGGACGGGCTGTCCCCGTTGTCGCGGCCCCCGCCACGGTTGCGTCGGCCGCGTCCGCCCCGGCGCCGGCGGCGGCGCTGGCCACCACCGGTCGAGGAGTCTGCACCCTCGTCGTTGCCCGAGTCGCTGCTCTGGTCGGAGTCCGCGCTGTCGTCGGTCTGGTTGCTCTGGTCGGTGCCAGCGTCCTCGGCTGCCGAGGCCGCGTCGTCACGGCCCGTCGCGGCCCGACGGCGGCCGGCCGATCGGTCGTCATCCTGCTCCTCACCGTCCCGCTCGCCGTCCGGCTCGCCCGGCTCCTCCGTACGGGCCGGCGGCGGGCCGGCCTGGGCGCGCACGCGGCGCCGGCCCTTGGCCGGGTCGGGAGCCTGGAAGAGCAAGGCGGTGGCCGGTAGGCGCACCCCCTCCTCGGTCCCCTCGGTGTCCTCATCGCTGTCCTCAGCGTCTTCGTCCGCCGCGTCCGCGACAGCGGGCTCGGTGGGCTCTGCGGCGCTGAAGGCGGCCAGCACATCGATCTGCTGTTCCGCCGACCGGGACGCACGGCGCTGGCGGCTTCCCTTGGCCGGCCGCTCGGTGGCCGGGGTGTCATCCGCGGCCTCGGCGTCCACCTGCTCCGCCTCGGTGGGCTCAGCGGTGCCCGCCTCCGGCGCCGCGGTGGCATCCGTCGGCTGCTCGGACTGTGCCTGCTTCTTGGAGGTGCGCGGCTTGCGTGCGGCGGCGCGCTTGGCGCTCGGCGCCTTCTCCTCTGTAGCGGCCTCGGGCTCGGCGGCGGCCTTGGGGTCCGCGGCGGCCTCGGGCTCGCTCTCTGCCGGACCGTCACCGGCGTCGTCCGCCTTGGTGGTCTTGGCCGCGGCGCGCTTGCGCGGAGCGCGGGTGGCGCGTGCGGTGGGCTGCGCAGCTGCTTCCTCGGTGGCCTGGGCGCTGTCGCCAGCGGCCTCGGCCGGGCTCGAGTCGGTCTTGCCGGCTGCCTCAGTCGGGCCGGAGTCGGCCTTCCCGGCTGCCTCACCCGAGCCGGAGTCGGCCGTGCCGGCCGTCTTGCGAGGGGCGCGCTTGCGCGGCGCCTTGGCGACCGGCTCGGTGGACTCAGCGGCGGCGGGCTCCCCCGGCGACGCATCGGTGCCGCCGGTGTCAGTGCCGCCGGTGTCGGTGTCCTTGGCGGCAGTCTTGCGGGGAGCGCGCTTGCGCGGGGCCTTGGTGGCCTTGGCCGGGGAGTCCTGGGGCGTCGTTGCGTTCTGTTCCTCGGCGTCTGCTGGCGCGTTGGAAGCGGACTCCTGGGCGGAGTCGGGCGTCGTGTTCATGATGTCCTTCGCCGGGGCCCCGCCCACACCATCGGCACCTCGGCCAGGTCGCCGTCACCGGCCTGCCGGCAACGGAAGTCAGTTATCCATGACCGGCTCACGCCGAGCACAGCGGCGACGGGCCCCACCGCTTCAGCAAGCAGCGCACTCACCCGGATGGTGAGCCGGCGCGAAGTCGAGGTGGTGACCTGTTCGTCGTCGGGCCTTCGAGTGGGGTGTGGTCCTACTCTCCGACCGTCTGCAGTATCGCACAGGGCACCTGACCGAGCGCTACCGACACTCGGGCGAGCACCCCGGGACCTTGGTCCCAGGCTGGAATTTTCCCTATTCCTACGGTGAGTTCACAGGCCCCGGCCGGGGCCGTGAGGACGCCCTGGAGGGATCGCGTGGAAGCGCTGGACCTGGCTCGCTGGCAGTTCGGGATCACGACGGTCTACCACTTCATCCTCGTGCCACTCACCATCGGCCTGGCGCCGCTCGTGGCGATCATGCACACCGCGTGGCTGCGCACCGGCAAGGCACAGTGGCACCGCCTGACCAAGTTCTTCGGCAAGATCCTGCTCATCAACTTCGCGCTGGGCGTTGCCACGGGGATCGTCCAGGAGTTCCAGTTCGGGATGAACTGGTCGGAGTACTCCCGCTTCGTCGGTGACATCTTCGGCGCCCCGCTGGCGATCGAGGCCCTCGCCGCCTTCTTCCTGGAGTCCACCTTCCTGGGCCTGTGGATCTTCGGGGAGGGGCGCCTGCCCAAGTGGCTGCACAACTTCTGCATCTGGGCTGTGGCCGTCGGCTCCAGCCTCTCCGCCTACTGGATCCTGGCGGCCAACTCCTGGATGCAGCACCCCGTGGGCGCCGTGTTCAACCCCGAGACGGGGCGGGCCGAGCTGGACGGGGTGGCCGGCTTCGTCGAGGTAATGACCAACAACACGCTCGTCGCCGCCTTCTTCCACACCATCTCCGCCTCCTTCCTGGTCGCCGGCACCTTCGTCGCCGGGATCTGCGGATGGTGGATCGTGCGCTCGGTGCGCGCCGGTCGTGACTCCGAGGCGCGCGGGGTCTGGCGCCGGGGTGCCTACATCGGCCTGGTCACGACCCTCGTCGCGGGCATCGCCGTCATCGCCAGTGGCGACGTCCAGGGCAAGCTGATGTACGAGCAGCAACCCGGGAAGATGGCCGCCGCCGAGGCGGCCTGCGAGGGCGGGGAGGAGATGCCCTTCTCCCTGCTGTCCATCGGCATCCCCGGCAGCAACGACTGCGAGGACGTCCACCACGTCCTCACGGTCCCCTACGTCACGAGCTTCCTGGGTACCGGCTCGTTCACCGGCCCGGACAGCTACCTCCCCGGCGTGCGGGAGGTCCAGGAGCGGCAGATGGAGCTGTACGGGGACCTCCCGTCGGTCGACGAGGACACCGAGTTCTACCCCAACCTGTTCATCACGTTCTGGAGCTTCCGGCTGATGATCGGACTGGGCGTCTTCTCCGCCGCCCTCGCCGTGGCCGGCCTGTGGCTGCTGCGCAAGGGCAGGGTCACCGACTCCACCTGGTTCTCCCGACTGTGCCTGGTCGCGCTGCCGATGCCCTTCCTCGCCTCCAGCTTCGGCTGGATCTTCACCGAGATGGGCCGCCAGCCGTGGGTGGTGCACCCCAACCCCGCCAATCCGGTCGACCAGGTCATGCTGCTCACCACCGACGGCGTGTCCACCGTCGTGTCCGCGAGCACCGTGCTGACCTCGCTCATCGCCTTCACGCTGCTGTACGCCGCGCTCGGCGTCGTGTGGTTCTGGCTCATCCGCCGCTACGTGCGCGAGGGCGTCACGCCGGTCGAGCCGGTTGCCGACGAGGAGCAGCCCGAGCCGACCCTGTCCTTCGCGTACTGACCGAGGAGTCCGACCGTGGATCTGCCCCTGCTGTGGTTCCTGCTCATCGCCGTCCTGTGGACCGGCTACCTCGCACTGGAGGGCTTCGACTTCGGCGTGGGCATGCTGCTCAAGCCCTTTGCCCGCGACGAGCGCGAACGGCGCATGATGCTGCGCACCATCGGCCCGGTCTGGGACGGCAACGAGGTCTGGTTGCTCACCGCCGGCGGCGCGACCTTCGCCGCCTTCCCCGAGTGGTACGCCACGATGTTCTCCGGCATGTACCTGCCGCTGCTCATCATCCTGCTCGCCCTCATCGTGCGGATCTGCGCCCTCGAGTGGCGCGCCAAGGTCGACGACCCGGTCTGGCGGGCCCGGTGGGACTGGGCGCACACCGTCGGGGCCTGGGTGCCGGCCGTACTGTGGGGAGTGGCCTTCGGCAACCTCGTGCAGGGCATGGAGATCGAGCTGGTGGACGGCACGCACCAGCTCACCGGCGCCTTCTTCTCCCTGCTCACGCCCTTCACGCTGCTGACCGGCCTGGTCACCCTGGGCCTGTTCCTCACCCACGGCGCGATCTTCATCGCGCTCAAGACCGCTGGCCCGCTGCACGAGCGCGCGGTACGGCTCGCCCACCGGCTGTCCATCGGCTCGGGCATCACCGCACTCGTGTGGGTGCTGTGGGCCCAGCTGGAGCACTCGGGCAACTCCTTCTCCCTCCTGCCCGCGGCGGTCGCCGGCGCCTCGCTCATCGGGGTCATCGTCACCACCCGGATGCAGCGTGAGGGCTGGGCGTTCGCGCTGCACACCCTGGGCATCGTGGGCGCCGTGGCGTTCATGTTCAGCGCGATGTTCCCCAACGTCATGCCCTCCTCGATCGACCCGGCGGCGTCGCTGTCCATCGCCGACGCCGCCGCCACCGAGGCCACCCTGACGGTGATGAGCATCGTGGCGCTGATCTTCGTGCCCGTGGTGCTGGGCTACCAGGGCTGGACCTACTGGGTGTTCCGCAAGCGGGTGTGGGCCAGTGAGATCGTCGGCGACGAGGGCCTGCACCCCACCGAGGAGCGCGCCTTCGAAGCCGCCGGGGACACGGGTGCCGGCTAGGTGAAGCCCCTGGACCCACGGCTGCTGCGCCACGCGCGCGCTGCGCGCCGCTACATCGGGCTCACCGCCGGCTTCGGGATCGTCTCGGCCGCGCTGGTGATCGGCCAGGCCCTGCTCATCGCCCGCGCGATCGCCCCGGTGATCGACGGCACCGGCAGCTGGGCCACCGCCGCCCCGCTGGTCGCGGCCTTCGCGGCGGTGGCCGGGGTGCGGGTGCTGGTCACCGTGGCCCAGGAGTCGCTGGCACACCGCGCGGCCCGCGACGTCGTGGCCGAGCTGCGCAGCGGGGTCCTGGACCACGTGGTGGCCCTGGGCCCGCGCTCGGGCTACCAGCCCGGGGAGGTGGTCACCCTGGTCACCCGTGGGCTCGACGACCTCGAGCCCTACTTCGTGCGCTACCTGCCCCAGCTGCTCCTTGCCGCCACGCTCACCCCGGCCACGCTCGCCGTCATCGCCGGTCTGGACCTGGGTTCGGCGGCGATCGTCGCCGTGACGATCCCGCTCATCCCGGTGTTCATGTGGCTCATCGGGGTGCTCACCCAGCGCTTCGCCGCCGACAAGCTCGCCCTCATGCAGCGCCTGGGCGCCCAGCTGCTCGACCTGCTCGCCGGACTGAGCACGCTCAAGGCGCTGGGCCGCGAGCGGGGACCGGCCGCCCGGGTGCGTGCGCTGGGCCAGGCCTACACCCGCACGACGATGAGCACGCTCAAGGTCGCCTTCCTCTCCGGCGCGGTCCTGGAGTTCCTCGCCTCGATCGCCGTGGCACTCGTGGCCGTGACGGTGGGGATGCGCCTGGTCTACGGACAGCTGGACCTGGTCACCGGGCTGGCGGTGATCATGCTCGCACCCGAGGCCTACCGTCCGATTCGGGAGGTCGGGGCCCAGTTCCACGCCTCGGCTGACGGCCTGGCGGCCGCCGAGCAGGCCTTCACGGTCCTCGAGCAGCCGCTGCCGCCCACCGGGGACCAGCCCGCGCCACGGTTCGGCGGCCTCGAGCTCGCGGGCGTGGGCGTGCTGGCACCGGGCCGGGGAGTGCTCGCACCCGCCGGACTCACCGCACGGGTGGTCCCCGGCCGGGTGACGGCGCTGGTCGGCCGTTCCGGTGGGGGCAAGACGACGACGGCGATGGTGGCGCTCGGCCTGCTGCGTCCCGACCACGGACGGGTCACCATCCTCCCCGCCACCTCTGCCACTGCCGCGGTGGACGTCGCCTCGGTGGACCCGGCGTCGTGGCACGCGCAGGTCACCTGGGTTCCGCAGCGGCCGGTGCTCACCCCCGGCACCATCACCGAGGCGGTGTGCGGCGAGGATCGCGCGATCGGGGATGCCGAGCGGGAGGCCGCCCGGGCCAGCGGGCTCGACGACGTCATCGACGCGCTCCCCCTCGGATGGGACACCCGGATCGGCCACGGCGGAGTCGGGCTGTCCCTCGGGCAGCGCCAGCGCCTGGCCCTCACCCGTGCGCTGCTGGCCCCTGCCCCGCTCGTCGTGCTCGACGAACCCTCCGCCCACCTCGACGCCGCCTCCGAACGCCACGTACTCGATGTCGTCACGGCGCTGCGGGACTCCGGGCGCGCGGTACTCGTCATCGCCCACCGCCCCCAGCTGGTCGCGCTGGCCGACGACGTCGTCGAGGTCCGCAGCGCTCCAGTTCGCGCCGAAGCCGGGGTGGGAGCATGAACCTCATCGGCCTGACCCGCGAGGAGCGGCATGCACTGCGCCGGGCCGTGGCCCTGCTCGACCTGGACCGGTGGCGCTTCGGGCTCGCCGTGCTCGCCGGCACCCTGGGGCTGGGCAGCGCGGTCGGGCTCTCGGCCACCGCCGCCTGGCTCATCGCCCGCGCCTCCCAGATGCCTCCGGTGCTGGAGCTGGGTGTGGCCTCGGTGGCGGTGCGCACCTTCGGCATCGCCCGCGGCGTCATGCGCTACGTCGAGCGCCTGGTCTCCCACGAGGTCGCCCTGCGGGGCATGGCCAGCCTGCGCGAAACGGTCTACCGCACGCTCGCCGGCGCCCCGACCGACGTCGTCTCCGGACTGCGCCGCGGTGACATCCTGGCCCGCACCGGCAGCGACGTGGACGCCGTCGGGGACGTCGTCGTCCGCGGTCTGCTGCCGGCGGCGGTGGCCGCCGTGGTGGGTGTCGGCACCGTGGCACTCGTGGGCTGGCTGCACCCGGGGATCGGGACGGCGCTGGCTGGTTGCCTGCTGCTGGCCGGCCTGCTGGGGCCGTTGCTGACCATGCGGGCCGCCCGGCTGGACGAGCTCGCCCAGCTCGAGGCGCGCAGCGACGTGGCCGCGCACGCGATGGCGATGGTCGACGGCGCCGCCGAGCTCACCGTCTCCGGCCGGATGCCCCGCATCCGCACCGCCCTGCGTTCCAGCGAGGAGCGCCTTGCGACGGCCAAGGACCGCGCTGCTCGGCCGGCAGCGCTCGCCGCCGGCGTG
>Ga0209487_1002324_pt1 | contig 15506 bp, 10 predicted proteins | sample Poulit2012_FD_187524 | JGI IMG/M metagenome (GOLD analysis project Ga0209487, IMG submission 187524) | Agricultural soil microbial communities from Georgia to study Nitrogen management - Poultry litter 2012 (SPAdes) (version 2) | ecosystem: Environmental > Terrestrial > Soil > Agricultural land... | reverse complement strand
TGCGGCGCACCACCCGCCCGGAGCCCACCCGCGCGGAGATCGCCGAGCACACCGGCATGGACGACCTCGACCACGGGCCGGGCCAGCTCGCAGACGACGACCCCTGGGACGGGCGCCGGGCGCCGAAGTCGGAGGAGGACCGGGTCTATTCCGAGGACGGGACCGAGCTGCGGGGCGCGGCCGCAGCCGCCCGGGCGGCGAAGAACACCGGCGCCTGAGCGCCGGGATCGGTGCGCCCCGCCCACGTTCCCGGGGTGCAGGGATGTAGGGCTCTCCTGCCGGGCGGGGAGCAGGTCTCGACGGCTGCTCCCCGCCCGTTCCGTTCGATCCGGGAACCCCCGCCCACTGGCTGGGATGCCCTACCACCCACCGAGCGAGGAAGCAGCCATGAGCATTCCCAGCACCGACCACGACGCGACCGCCGACACGGGCGAGGGAGCCTTCTCCATCCGCATCGGGCAGCGTCTGGTGTCCGCCGACCGCAACGATGAGCTGCTGGCGGCCGTCATCGGCGACGAGTACCTGGAGGAGGACGACCCCGAGCTGCTGTTCCTGGTGCGGCTGGAGCAGGCGGTCATGATCGCCACCGCCGTGCAGGAGTCGATCGTGGCCGCCGCCGTGGCCGCCGGCGACCTCGACGAGACCACCGACGAAGCGGTCTGGACCGGCCTGCTGGCCGAGCGCGAGAGCGCCGACCCCGGCGTCCGCTGGGAGCACAAGGTGCCGCTGGTGCTGGTCACGTCCCTGTTCGCCCCGTACACCGACCGCGACAAGCCCCTCGGCAACGTCGCCTGGCTCGACCCCATCGACGACATCGCGATGCTCGACTCGCTGCAAGGGCTGGGCGTCATCGAGATCGTCGAGCACGCGGACCTGGTGATCTCCTGATGCCGACCGCGACGCTGACCGGGACGATGCCGCACCGGGCGGTCACCAGCGAGAACCCCGACCGGGTGGTGCCCCTGGCACCCCGGATCGTCGAGTACCTGTGCGGCCAGTGCGAACTGACCACCACCGCGCGGCTACACCCGGACGCGCCGATCCCGCAGCTGTGGCCCTGCCGCTCCTGCCGGGCCGGCGCCGAATGCACCGTCGAGGCCGACGAGGACACCGAGCTGATCGGCCTGCCCACAGCCCCGAAGACCCCGCCGCGCAAGACGCACTGGGAGCAGCTGTCCGAGCGGCGCAGCGAGGACGAGCTCGAACGCCTGCTGGAACGGCGGCAGGAGCTGCTGCGCGCCGGGAAGCTGTACTCGGGCCCCTCGCACCAGTAACCGTGGCGTCCCGCCGGCGGTCGGCCCCGCCCACTTGCCACCACGAGACCGCAGACACCGGACGGCTGGAGGGCGAGCATCATGATGGGCGGGCATCACGCGATCAGCGGGGCGGCGACTTGGCTGGCCCTGACCGGGACCGCCACCATCGGCGACCGGGCCCTGGGCGCCGGGCTGCTGGATCTGACCGGGCCGGAGGTGCTGGCCGGGGCCGTGGTCGCCACCGGCGCGCCACTGCTGCCGGACATCGACCATCCGACCGCCACCATCGCCCGCTCCGCCGGGGCCGCCTCGAAGCTCGCCACCACTGCCGTCTCCTCGGCGACCGGCCATCGCGGCGCCACCCACACCCTGCTGGCCGTGGCCGTGTTCACCCTGGTCGGCGCCCTCGCCTCTCGGCTCGACGTCAGCTGGCACGTGCCGATTGCTGGACAGGTCCAGTTGGGGACCGTGATCGTGGTGACCGCCCTGTGCGCCATCGCGGTGCGCGCCCTGAAGGTCGTCCGCGGAGCGCTGCTGCCGTGGGTGATCGGCCTCGGATGCGGTCTGCTGGCCGCCCTCGCCGCGCCGGAGACCACCGTCTGGCTGCCGGTGGCGATCGGCCTGGGAGCGCTGGTGCATCTCCTCGGAGACCTCGCCACCACCGACGGGATCCCCTTCCCCACCTGGCCGCTGGTGCTGAAACCCTCCCAGCGCGCCGCCTCGCCGCTGTGGCAGGCCGACGGGGACGTGGCCGTACCGATCCTCGGCAACGCCGGAAGCGCCCGCGAGTGGGCCCTGTGCGGCGTGCTGAGCCTGTACGTGGCCATCGCGGCCACCGCGACGATCCTGCCCTGACCCGCCGCCGCGGCGGCCCTGTCCCGCCGGGCGCACCGTGCGCCCACTGCCTGGCCGAGAACCCGCACCGCAGAAGGAGAACAGCTCATGGCCTCGCTGATCGAATCCGTCCGCAAGCTGCACGCCCCGACGCTGATCGCCCACGACAACGGCTACGACGTCGACGTGATCTGCGAGGAGTGCACCCGCCTGCGGCTGGAGGCACTGGACCAGGCCGCCGGTGACGGCGAGGACCTGTCCTACAGCGCCGAGAGCGCCCGGGTGCCCTACCCGTGCCACACCCGGACCGTCGCCGGCACCACCGCCGTCGAGGGCAAGGAGGAGGCGTCCCGGATGCGGCTGGAGCGCCTGGTCGTCCAGCGCGAGGGGATCGAGGAGCAGATCGAACGCCTGGACGCTGTGATCGCCCTGATCCGCCGCGACCTCGGCGAGGACACCGACGAGGCCGACGGTGCCAGCGATGCCGACGACGGCCCGGAACCGGAGGACTCCCCGGAGCCCGAGGAGGATGACCAGCCCACCTCGCCCCGACGCGCCAAGAAGGCGAAGGCCAAGGAGCCGGACGCCGATGAGTCCGACCACGAGCCCGCGGAGGCTCCCGCCGAGGCTGCCGAGCCGGGCGAGGAGTTCGACTTCTGAACCGGGCCGTCCCGTGCCATCGGCGCTCCGCCCGCTTCCCTGCTGCGCACTGCATGGAGACGGGCACTCGGAGAGACCCCGTTGATCACAAGGCCGACGGGCCCAAACGGGACACCGGAGCGAAGGGGCGACCTGTTGCGACCGCGGCTTCTGGCCCCGCCAGCAGTGAGTATGTCTGATACTGGGGGGCATGACTGCGGTGCTCTCCCCCATGAAGATCCTGGACGACATGTTCAACGCCTCAACATCGACGGCGGATCAGGGGACACGGTTCGAGCACTTCGTCCAGTCGTTCCTGCAGACGGATCCGCTGTGGGCGGCGCAGTTCTCGCGGGTGTGGATGTGGGACCAGTGGCCGGGCAAGTGGGGGCATGACACCGGGATAGATCTGGTCGCCGAGCGTCGCGATGGCGGGCTGACAGCGATCCAGTGCAAGTTCTATGCGCCCGCGCACCGGGTCTCCAAGGGCGATCTGGACAAGTTCCTGGCGGCCTCGGGCCGGGGCGGGTTCACCGAACGCCTGGTGGTCTCGACCACGACGCAGTGGGGTGCGAACGCGGAGGAGGCGATCCGGGAGCAGTCCGTGCCGGTACGCCGCCTGGGGCTGGAGGACTTCGAGCAGTCCCGCATCGACTGGGCCCAGTTCGATTGGGACACGCCGACCGCGCTCTCGCTCACGGGCTCTTCGGATCTGCGTCCGTACCAGCGCACCGCGATCGACGACGTCCGCGCCGGATTCACTGAGCACGACCGCGGGCGCATGATCATGGCCTGCGGCACCGGCAAGACATTCACCTCGCTGCGGCTCGCGGAAGAGCAGGTGGGCGCGGCCGGCAGTGTGCTGTTCCTGGTCCCCTCGATCGCGCTGCTGTCCCAGGCGCTGCGCGAGTGGTCGGCCAACACCGAGCTCGGGATCACGGCGATGGCAGTGTGCTCCGACGCCAAGGCCTCCCGCGGCCGGAAGAAAACGGAGGACACTTCGGAGATCTCCGTGGTGGACCTGGCACTGCCGGCGACGACGGACCCGTCCACGCTGGCGGACCGCATGCGCGACTCGCGCGCGAGCGGCCAGGGCATGCGGGTGGTGTTCGCGACGTATCAGTCGATCGACGTGGTCGCCCAGGCGCAGAAGATCGCCGGGCTGGAGCCGTTCGACCTGATCGTCTGCGATGAGGCCCACCGCACCACCGGGGCGACGCTCGCCGGCGAGGATGAGTCTCCCTTCGTGCGGGTCCACGATTCGCACTACCTGAGGGCCGACAAGCGCCTGTACATGACGGCCACCCCACGGATCTACGACGACGCCTCCAAGGCGAAGGCCGGTCGCGCGCAAGCGGTGCTCGCCTCGATGGACGACGAGGACACGTTCGGGCCGGAAATGTACCGGCTGGGCTTCGGTGATGCGGTGTCGATGGGCATGCTGACCGACTACAAGGTCCTGATCCTCACGGTGGACCAGGACTCCGTGAACGAGGCGCTGCAGACGGCGTTCGCTGACAACGGCGAACTCACCCTCGATGATGCGACACGGCTGATCGGCTGCTGGAACGGGCTGGCCAAGCGTGGCGATGCCGAGCATTCCTTCGGGCTCGACGCGCAGCCGATGAATCGGGCTGTGGCGTTCTCCCGCTCCATCAAGGACTCCAAGCGGGTCATGCAGCAGTTCCACGAGGTCGTCGGTGCCTACGTCGAGAATCATGACGGCGTGGACGCCGATGATCTGTTGGATGTCGAGGTCGGGCACGTGGACGGCTCCATGAACGCAATGGAGCGCAACGCCCACTTGGACTGGCTGCGGGAGGACACCGACAGCGGCACCTGCCGGGTGCTGTCCAACGCCCGCTGCCTGTCCGAGGGTGTGGACGTGCCCTCGCTGGATGCGGTGATGTTCCTGAACCCCCGCAAGTCCGTGGTGGACGTGGTCCAGTCCGTGGGTCGCGTGATGCGCCTGTCGAAAGGCAAGAAGTACGGCTACATCATCCTGCCGGTCGTCGTGCCCTCCGGGGTGGCGCCGGAGAAAGCGCTGGATGACAACAAGAACTTCCAGGTCGTCTGGGACGTGCTGCAGGCACTGCGGGCGCACGACGAGCGGTTCGACGCGATGGTCAACAAGGTCGAGCTGAACAAGGAACGCGACGACAAGATCGATGTCATCGGCGTCGGCTTCCCGGAAGACGAGGAGGGCTCTTCCGGCACCGAGTCGGCGCAGGGCAGCCTGGAGCTGAAGCTGTCGGCGATGGACGATCTGCGCAACGCGATCTATGCCCGCATGGTCAAGAAAGTCGGCTCGCGCCACTACTGGGACCAGTGGGCCAAGGACATCGCCGACATCGCCAGCGCCCACATCACCCGCATCACCGCGCTGGTCGATGACCCCGACACCGCGGCCTCGCAGCAGTTCGCAGTGTTCCTCGGTGCGCTGCGGCGGAACTTGAACGAGTCGATCACCCGGGACGGGGCGATCGAGATGCTCGCCCAGCACATGATCACCAAGCCTGTGTTCGACGCACTGTTCGAGGACTATGCCTTCACCTCCTCGAACCCGGTCTCCCAGGTGATGGACCGGATGGTGGAGTCGCTGACGGCGATGCATGTGGACGCCGAGGCCGCCTCGCTGGAGAAGTTCTACGAGTCCGTGCGACTCCGAGCAGCGGGAATCGACAACGCCGAGGGCAAGCAGAAGATCATCACCGAGCTGTACGAGTCCTTCTTCAAGAACGCGTTCCCCTCCACGGCCGACGCGATGGGCGTGGTCTATACCCCGATAGAGATCGTCGACTTCATCCTCCGCAGCGTCGATGACGTCCTCCACCACGAGTTCGGCCGGTCCATCAGTGACGAGGGCGTGCACGTGCTGGACCCCTTCACCGGGACCGGCACCTTCATCGTCCGCCTGCTGCAGTCCGGGCTGATCAAGACCGAGGACCTGGCCCGCAAGTACGCGAGCGAGCTGCACGCCAACGAGATCCTGCTGCTGGCGTACTACATCGCGGCGATCAACATCGAGACCACCTTCCACGACCTCGCCGCCGCAGCCGACGAGGTGACCCTCGCCGAGGAGGCCTACGAGCCCTTCGGAGGGATCGTGCTGACCGACACGTTCCAGCAGACCGAGGACGGCGACCTCACCGACGAGTCCGTCTTCCCACGCAACAACCAGCGAGCAGAGGAACAGAAGAAGCTCGACATCCAGGTCATCGTCGGCAACCCGCCCTATTCGGTGGGCCAGACCTCCGGCAATGACGACAACGCCAACGTCAGATATCCGACGCTTGACGCCCGCGTTCGCGACACCTTCGCCGCCCGCACCGACGCGGTCAACAAGAACAGCCTCTACGACTCCTACATGCGCGCCATCCGCTGGGCCTCCGACCGCATCGGCGACGAAGGCGTCATCGGCTTCGTCACCAACGGCGGCTGGATCGACGGCAACACCGCCGCTGGCGTCCGCAAGACCCTCACCGACGAGTTCACCTCGATCTACGTGTTCAATCTCCGCGGCAACACTCGGACCTCTGGTGAACAGGCGCGCAGAGAGGGCGGGCAGACGTTCGGACCGGGTTCGCGGGCCACGATCGCGATCTTCCTGCTCGTCCGCACCCGCGACCACGACGGCCCCGCAACGATCCACTACCGCGACATCGGCGACTACCTCACCACCACAGAGAAGCTCGCCATCGTCAACGAAGCGACCCTCGACACCGTCCCCTGGCGGGCCATCACCCCCAATCAGTACGGCGACTGGATCAACCAGCGCGACGAGAACTACCTGACCTACCCCATCCTCGGCGGCGACCCGAAGAACGGGACGCGCGTTTTCGCGGACTACTCCCGCGGGTTGGAAACGAACAGGGACGCGTGGGTGTACAACTCGTCCACCGCGGCCCTCGATCGGAACCTCGACCGATTCCTCAACACATACGAGACCGAGCGTCAGCGCTTCGCCGCACTCGCGGAAGTCCAGCACCTCACGAAGCCCAAGGGCGTCGATACGACCGGCATCGTGAACACTGACGAGACCCAGATCAAGTGGAACCGATCGCTGCGAGACCGCCTCGCGAAGAACAAGTACCTCACGCGACAGGCGGGCCGGACGACTGTCGGCCTGTACCGGCCGTTCCATGCCCAGAATGTCGACCATTCCGATGGGCTCGTCTACTTGCCTGCTGTGGCTCGCCGCTACTTCCCCACCGCCCAGCACGACAACCTCGGCTTCTACCTGACCGGCGTGTCCTCCCATCACGAGTTCTCTCTCCTTGGTACGCAGCGGGTTCCTGACCTGCATCTCCTGGACACCGGTCAGTTCTTCCCGCGCTACCGCTGGGAGCCGCTGGAAGACGGTGGGTTGGACCTGGACCTGTCAGGGGATGTGGTGGACGGCTACCGCCGCGTCGACAACATCACCGACGAGATCCTCACCTTCATGCGCACGCGCTACGGCGCCGACGTGACCAAGGACGACATCTTCTTCTTCGTCTACGGACTGCTCCACTCCCCCGAGTACCGCGAGCGCTACGCGGGCGAGCTCAAGCAGATGCTCCCCCGCATCCCCGACGTCCCCACGGACACGTTCCAGGCCTTCACCGAGGCCGGTCGAGAGCTGTTCCATCTCCACGCCGACTACGATCAGGCGGAGCGGTACCCGCTCGAGATCGTCGGCGGCGAGCAGCCCCCGATCGGTGGCGAGGAGGACTACTACCGCGTCCAGAAGATGCGCTTCCCCGCAGGGAAGAAGGCCGCCGACGCACCCGATTCACTCGTAATGAACCCGAACATCACGGTCACCGGCATCCCGGGAGCTGCGTACCGTTACCAGCTCGGATCCCGCAGCGCGATCGAGTGGATCATCCGCCAGTACCAGGTCACCACCGACAAAGCCTCCGGCATCGTCAACGACCCCAACCAGTGGGGCATCGAGCACGGAAATCCCCGGTACATTCTCGACCTGCTTCAGAAGGTCATCACCGTCTCTGTGCGCACGGTTGAGATCACTGAGGAACTCTCTAGCCTCGACGACGCCGGCTGAGGTCATCTTTCCGCTCCCCGACCCGATATCGACACCATCCAGGAGGGCTGCTGGTGGGTTTCCAGACTCCGAAGTACGACCTGATCGACCTGATCCGCGATGCCCGCGACGGGAAGATCCAGCTCCCCGACTTCCAGCGAGGCTACGTGTGGGACGACGAAAGGGTGAGGCAGCTTCTGGTCACAGTCGCCGTCGGCCACCCGATGGGCGTGCTCCTCGTCCTCCAGACAGGCAGCCGTTCGGTGCACTTCGAGTCCAAGCCGATCGAGGCGATGACCCCACCGGAGGGCACCGCCCCCGACCTGCTGGTCCTGGACGGTCAGCAACGCCTCACCTCCCTCAGCCAAGCACTCAGCGCTGACGGCGTCGTGGCGACGAAGGACGACGGCGACCGGCGGTACTTCATCAAGGTCGCGGACGCCCTCGCGCACCCTGATCGCCTCGACGAAGCGATCGTGTCACTCCCCGCCTCCGGCGTTCTACGTACGAACTTCGACCGCGACATCGTGCTGGACGTCTCTGGCCGCGAACACCAGGTCGCCGAGGGATATCTGCCCATCACGGAAATCTTCTCTGCAGGTGGCGCTGCTCAGTGGGCTTTGGAATGGGCGCAGAAGAACGAGGTCGATCTCGGCGTGATCTCGCAGTTCCTCACCCTTCTCAACGAACCCATGCGCGGTTATGAGATCCCCGCCATCCTTCTCGACAAGGAAACCACCGTCGAAGCTGTAACCACCGTGTTCGAGAAAGTGAACCAGGGAGGCGTGAAGCTCACCGTCTTCGAGCTCCTCACGGCAAAGTTTGCCGGCGATCGCTCCTACTTCGAGCGGGAAGGCACGGCCTTCCGGCTCCGCCGGGACTGGGAACGGATCCGAGAGATGCTCGACGAACATCCGGTGCTCGAGGGCTTCGACAACGACGACTTCCTCCAAGCCGTGACACTGAGTTCGAGCCTCCATGGCCCCACGGCGACCACCGCCCGCAAGGAGGACGTGCTCAAACTCCGGCTCGACAGCTACCTCCAGTGGTCGCCGAAGATCGTTGAGGGACTCATCTGGGCGGCCAAGTTCCTCGACGGGGAGCACGTCCACACGGCGTCGGACCTGCCGTACCCCAAGCAGATCGTCCCTCTCGCTGTCCTCCGCGTCGCGCTCGGTCAGAAGTCGAATGCGTACGGCGTACACGCCAGGATCCGGCAGTGGTTCTGGAGCGGAATCTTCGGCGAACTGTACGGCAGTGCGATCGAGACCAGATTCGCCCGCGACGTCGAACAGGTGCCGGCCTGGGCGCAAGGGGAAGACGACGCCGTCATCCCCCGCACCGTCGAGGAGTCCTACTTCAACGAATCCCGCCTCCACAGCCTCCGCACCCGCAACTCCGCCGCTTACAAGGGGCTGTACGCGCTGCTGATGGCGCACGACTGCAAGGACTGGGTCTTCAACCAGTCCTTCGACCGCGCTCACTACCTCGAGCTCCGGGTGGACATCCACCACATCTTCCCCAAGGCCTGGTGCAACAAGAACGACATTCCGTGGGAACAGCGGGAGAGCATCATCAACAAGACTCCCCTGGCGCGGACCACGAACATCAAACTCTCAGGCAACGCGCCGAGCGTCTACCGCAGGACCATCGAGCGGGAGAGTCAAGCTCCGACGACTCTCATCGACCAGATCGTCTCCGATCACCAGATCGATCCGGAGCTCCTGTGGGCCGATGACTTCCAGGGCTTCTTCACATCGCGGAGGGAAGCACTGTGCGCTCTCGTCGAGCAGGCGACAGGGAAACCGGTATCTCGCGACGTCGACGAGGCCTCGGAATCCGGTATAGAGCAAAAGATGACCGGTCGGCGGCGAAGCGAACTGACAGGTGGATGAGCAGAAGCAGTAAGCCCGCCTCGAATCCCGCGAATAACCGGCCCGGGCCGAGCCGGCGCATTGGACGTGGTGAGGAAGTCTCGGCCGCATCCGGTTCCCGGATCATGCCGCTCGCATCCGGCTCTCAACTCCCCCTGACACGCAGGGCTATGCTGAGATGGTCCGGTGACATACCACCAACAATCCGTACGTAATGGTGCGGAATCCAAACACGAAGCACGGTCAGGAGAGGGAGCCCCGTGGCAGTAGATGGCGTCGCGCGGGAGCGCGAGGAGGGCGATCAGAGCGTCGCCAGGATCAAGGATCAGTGGACCGCAGCTGCGCACAACGCCGAGAAGGGCCTGAGGGTACCCCGTGGGCTCATGAGCTTCGCGAGCGATGGACGCGGCCGACCGACCAAGGAGCAAGAGCACCTCTACCTCTCCGCTGTGACGTTTGCGTACGCCGTCTGGGAGTCCTACGCGGAGGACGTCGCGATCGAGCTCGTGAAGATTCTGGCCCCCTCGCTCCCCTCCGACTCCATCCCGCCCCAGGTGACGCAGGCTCTCGCTGACAAGGACGCCTGGCAGCTTGCTGTTCACCCCGGATGGCGAGACCTCTGGATCAAGGAGGTCGAAAACGCCGCCAAAGGTGGTGAGGGAGCGGGCTATGGCATCAACACGGCCAGCTTCAAGAACATTCGCGGGCTGTTCGAGCTCGCCGGAATCGACGAAGCGTTACCGTCGCATTTATCCGTCGCGCCGGACACGCACCTCGGAAAAGTGAAGGGACCACCCTCGAGCGTGGGCGTCAGCAAGCACAAAGAGGTCAACGTTGATCGTTGCCTCAGCCTCCTCATTGATTTGCGAGGCGAGGCGGTTCACACTGCGCGAACCGAGGACAAGCTGTTGAAGAACGAGGTGCTGTGGTGGACCGCTTTCATCAGCGATCTCCACGAGGAAGTCGATCGTCTGGCCCGGGGCAAAGTCATAGGTATTCTGGGGCTCTGAGCCTGGGTCACGCCGATAGAAGAGCACCGGTGTAGTGGGTCATCGCCCTCAGCCCGCTGGCGTCGTGAACTCGACCTTCGCCCACCTCGCGATCGAGCGAAACTGTGGGTGCTCGTGCACAATCTTCTGCTGCTGGTCGGCGGTCTGCCCGATCTCATGCAGCAAGTTGAGGATCACCACGCCCGTCGTAGCATCCACGACCGCGACGAGCTCTTTGATGGAGTGGTTCGGCGTGTTTCCCTCGTGGGCGAGGTCATTTCGGGCCTTCACCGTCCTGCGTGCCCATCTGTCAAGGTCGGGCACCAGTTCGGACATCGCTTGTTTGTCGGGCCGTTCGGCGAGGGCGTACAGCCGGTCGCGGAAGGTCACGTCGTTGCGTATCGCACTCTTGAGCCGCTCGCGCTGGTCTTCCGGGGCCAGCTCGAGCATCGCGTCGCGCATCTTCTTGAACTCGGCGCTCGGCATCGGGCGCTCTTCGATATCGACCGCGCGATGCAGGGCCTCGGCGGCTCCGGCGGCCATCAGCAGACGGCTCTCGACGTACTGCGCCGGCGAGTAGCGAAGCGCGAGGATCAGATCCGTGGCGGCATGGAGGCGGTCGCGCACCTTGCACCATCGAGGGATGATGTCCTCGAAGGGGATGTCGGCGCAGGTGAAGAACATACTGTGGTGGTCGATAACCTTCGCGTCGCGCTCCCCCACGACAGCAGGCGAGTAGAGCACCTTGACGTCTCGTTCGGCCGGATGGCGATCGGCCCCTGGGCCGTCCTCGGTCAGCTTGAGACGGAGCCAGATCACGCCGGCAGCGCGGTGGGTCGCAAGCGAGATCAGGTCCTGGATCGACTTCGCTGAGCGGATCGCGCCGCTCAGCGAGAATGCGTCCGAGGGAGCGATCCGCACGAACGCGGCATCGCGGATTCGGCCGGTCGTCTCGCCGCGGCGCTCGTCGAAGAACGGAGCCGTGCGCCGCCGATCGAGGGTGAACTCGGTGCCGTCGACGACGACCGACGTCGACTCCAGCGGCTTCGCGGAGATCGAGCCGCTACCGTCGAACGTCGTCGTGCCCGAGAGCACAGGGCATGCCGCCCAACGCCCGAGGTTCTCGATCGACACCTGCACAGCTTCGAACAGCGCATCGTCCTCGCCGGCCGCATGGACGCCGACGAGAACGCTCTGAGCACGCACGATCTGCTTGTCGGGGCTGGCGACTCTCGCCCCGATAGTCCGATTCGTGCTCATCGGAATGCATCCGAGCAGAGTGATCTCCCGATTCTCCGCAACTCCGTGTATGACCTCCCACGTGCGGCTCGCTTCGTGGACCGCGGTCACGCCCGGCGAGATCTCCGTCATGACCCGGTCCTCGAACGTACCGATCAGCGATAGCTTCGCGCCGCCCTCGCGGTCGTAATGCAGCACGCCCGGAACGCGCTCGTCCGGTGCGTCGGGCACCCACCAGAGTCCCGACCACTCGTGGGACTCGGCCAGGCGCAAAGGCTCAGACGGCACGTGTATTTCCTTCTCGGAGCCGCTTCAGCCGCCACTCGACCATCGCGAGCCCCAGCTCGGCCTGGGTCAGCTCGATCTGCCCCTGACGGAGCCGGTTCTCGAGGGCCATCACCTGAGGAGCGTCCGCCTCCTGCAGCGCAAGGTCGTCGAGGCCCTGCAGCTCTTCATGGGCACCGCGAAGCTGGTCTTCGATGTGGCAGGCCCGGATGGCGTAGAGGTCACAGCGGTCGTAGTCGCTCATCACCTCACGGATCAGCGGCTCGAGCTGATCGGCGTGCAGGTCCAGTCCGCGCCGCCGGATCAGTCCCCCGATTCGCTCTCGATGATGGTCGCGGCGTCCATCCCGTCCCCCGTCCTCGGCTCTGACCGGCGCGCCACACCATCCTGCCATGCCGCGTCCCACGAGAGGCGCGCCCCGCCCACTTCCCGGGGCATGACTGATGTGAGCGAGGTGCCCACCCGGGTGCCGCTGGTGTACTTCTCGTCCGTCTCGGAGACGACGCACCGGTTCGTCGGCAAGCTCGACCTGCCCTCCGCGCGCCTGCCTCTGCGACGGCCGGATCCCAAACTGGTGGCCTACCGCCCATTCGTGCTGGTCACGCCGACCTACGGCGGGGGTGACGGGCGCGGCGCCGTACCCAAGCAGGTGATCGCGTTCCTCAACGACCAGCGCAACCGGTCCCTGATCCGGGGCGTGATCGGCGCGGGCAACACCAACTTCGGGCAGGCCTACTGCCTGGCCGGCGACGTCGTCGCCGCCAAATGCCACGTCCCCCACCTGTACCGCGTCGAACTGCTCGGGACGACGCGGGACGTCGAGGCGGTCCGGGCCGGCATCCCCCGGTACCTGGCCGAGAACCCCGAGCACCCCATGTCCGACGCGAACGAAGGAGCAGCATCATGACCGTGATCGACACCAGCGAGGACCGCACGACCCGGCAGAGCACCGAGACGGACTTCCACGCGCTCAACGCGATGCTGAACCTGTACGGACCGGACGGGAAGATCCAGTTCGACAAGGACCGGCAGGCGGCCCGTGAGTACTTCCTGCAGCACGTGAACCCCAACACGGTGTTCTTCCACTCGCTGCGGGAGAAGCTCGACTACCTGGTCGAGCACGACTACTACGAGCCCGAGGTGCTCGCCCAGTACGACGTCGAGTTCATCGAGTCGCTGTCGGCGCAGGCGTACGCGAAGAAGTTCCGTTTCCCCACGTTCCTGGGCGCGTTCAAGTACTACACCTCGTACACGCTGAAGACGTTCGACGGCAAGCGGTACCTGGAGCGCTTCGAGGACCGCGTGATGATGGTGGCGCTGACCCTGGCCCGCGGCGACGAGCAGCTCGCCCGCGACCTGGTCGACGAGATCCTCGACGGCCGCTTCCAGCCGGCCACCCCCACCTTCCTCAATGCCGGCAAGGCCCAGCGCGGTGAGCTGGTCTCCTGCTTCCTGCTGCGCATCGAGGACAACATGGAGTCGATCGGTCGCTCCATCAACTCCGCGCTGCAGCTGTCCAAGCGCGGCGGCGGCGTCGCGCTGCTGCTGTCGAACCTGCGTGAGTACGGCGCCCCGATCAAGCACATCGAGAACCAGTCCAGCGGTGTCATCCCGGTGATGAAGCTGCTGGAGGACTCCTTCTCCTACGCCAACCAGCTGGGGGCCCGCCAGGGCGCCGGCGCGGTGTACCTCAACGCCCACCACCCCGACATCCTGCGGTTTTTGGACACCAAGCGGGAGAACGCCGACGAGAAGATCCGCATCAAGACTCTCTCGCTCGGCGTGGTCATCCCCGACATCACCTTCGAGCTGGCGAAGAAGAACGAGCCGATGTACCTGTTCTCCCCGTACGACGTGGAGCGCGAGTACGGCAAGCCGTTCGCCGAGGTGAACGTCTCCGACTGCTACCGGGAGCTGGTCGACAACCCGAACATCGCCAAGAAGAAGATCAAGGCGCGAGACTTCTTCCAGATCCTGGCGGAGATCCAGTTCGAGTCCGGCTACCCGTACATCATGTTCGAGGACACCGTGAACCGGGCGAACCCGATCGCCGGCAAGGTCACCCACTCGAACCTGTGCGTGACCGGCGACACCGAGATCCTCACCAATGGCGGCTACCGCAAGACGCTAGACCTCTACCAGTCCCAGGAGGACTTCGACGTCATCGTGGACACCCGCGCTCGTGACCTGGATCCGGCAAAGTACGGCACAGCGGTCGAGAAGTCGTCCCGGATGGTGAAGACCGCCGAAAACGCACAGATACTCAAAGTCACCACTGCGGAAGGGTTCGAACTCCGGGCCACGGCATGGCACAAGATGTACGTCATTCGAGAAGGCGACCTGATCAAGATCCCACTTGCAGAGCTCCAGGCTCGTGACAAGATCCTCGTCCAGTCACGACGCGGCGCCTTCGGGAACCATCACGATCCTGACCTCGGATACCTCGCGGGCGGGATCATCGCGGATGGGACCTTTGGCAGGACCACCCGCGGGACCGACCCTGTGAAGGTGATGCTATACGGAGAGAAGACCGTGCACACCACGACAATAGAGCGCGCAGCGCGCCACGTGCTCACAGGACGCAATGACCTCAGGCGCCACCATTCCGCGACCCTGACGCCGACATTTACCGCTCCGAACTCGCAGGGCAGGCGTTCGTTGACTTCCGCTCCCCTAGCGCTCGCACTCGAGGAAAGATCGTACTCCCGTACCCACAAGCTCTCCGTTCCGGAGTTCGTGAAGCGTGGCGACGAAACGACTCAGCGTGCCTTCATCTCGGGGCTGTTCCAGATGGACGGGAGCATCACAGGGTCGATCGCAGCTGGAAGCTGCTCAATCGAGCTTGGAAGCATTTCGCGAGGGCTACTCGTCGACGTGCAGCGTCTCTTGCTGAATCACGGCATCTACACACGAATCTATAAGGGAAGGTCTTCGGGCACCATCGATTTCGGCGTCGCCAGGGGCGGAGAGTACGAGTGCCGCCAGATGTGGAGCCTTCGCGCCGCCTCTGGACCGCACCGGATTGCGTTGTTCAACATGGTCGACTGGCGCCCGGAGCAGATCCTGGCCTGGAAGCGTCTCGGTGGCCACCGCCAGGGTCGTTCAAGGGACGCGTTCCACCGCTGCAGTGCAACCGTTCTGACGATCGAGCCGGACGGCGTGGAAGACGTTTATGACGTGACGGTCGAGAACGGCCATTCGGTGGTCTTCAATGGGATCGCGACCGGGCAGTGCAGCGAGATCCTGCAGGTCTCGACCCCCTCGTCGATGAACGTGGACCTGACCTACGACGAGCTGGGCCGGGACATCTCCTGCAACCTGGGATCGCTGAACATCGCCAAGGCGATGGACTCCCCGGACTTCG
>Ga0209487_1002323_pt1 | contig 15509 bp, 12 predicted proteins | sample Poulit2012_FD_187524 | JGI IMG/M metagenome (GOLD analysis project Ga0209487, IMG submission 187524) | Agricultural soil microbial communities from Georgia to study Nitrogen management - Poultry litter 2012 (SPAdes) (version 2) | ecosystem: Environmental > Terrestrial > Soil > Agricultural land... | reverse complement strand
CCCTGCCGACGTTGGCGAGGACCCCGCGGTAACCGAGGTTCCCGAGATCGCGGAGCCCGTGGCGGTCGCTCCGACCGCGCCCTACACCCAGGTCCAGGAACCGGGCACTCCTCGCAGCGCCGGCGGCGATGACGAAGTTGAGCGCCTGCGCGGACCGGCGGCGAGGGTCGTCACCAACATGGAGACCTCCCTGCAGGTCCCCACCGCAACCTCGGTGCGCGCGATGCCGGCGAAGCTCATCATCGATAACCGCATCGTGCTCAACAACCACCTCGCCCGCTCCCGCGGTGGGAAGGTTTCCTTCACCCACCTCATCGGCTTCGCGGTCGTGGAAGCACTGGGGGAGATGCCGGAGATGAACGCCGGCTTCCGGGTCGAAGACGACAAGCCCGGGGTGCTGCGCCCCGCCGCTGTGAACTTCGGTCTCGCGATCGACCTCGCCAAGCCCGATGGCACCCGCCAGTTGCTCGTTCCTTCGATCAAGAACGCGCAGGCGATGAACTTCTATGAGTTCTGGCGCGAATACGAGGACATCGTCAAGCGTGCGCGGGCGAACAAACTCACCCTCGATGACTTCATGGGCACGACGATCACCCTGACCAACCCCGGAACCATCGGCACGGTCCACTCGGTTCCCCGCCTCATGGAGGGCCAGGGCACGATCATCGGCGTGGGGGCGATGGATTACCCCGCCGAGTTCCAAGGGGCGTCGACCGACACCCTCGCGAAGATGGGGGTTTCGAAGGTCCTCACCCTCACCTCCACCTACGACCACCGGATCATCCAGGGGGCCCAGTCGGGCGACTTCCTGCGGATCATCCACAACAAACTCCTCGGCAAGGACGGCTTCTACGACCGGATCTTCGCCGCGCTGCGGGTCCCCTACGAGCCCGTGCGGTGGGTCGAGGACTTCTCCAGCGATCCGATCACCGAGCTCGGCAAACCGGCGCGGATCTCCGAACTCATCCACGCCTACCGTTCCCGCGGTCACCTCATCGCCGATATCGACCCCCTTGCCTACCGCCAGCGCAAGCACCCCGATCTCGATGTCCAGAACCACCAGCTGAGCTTGTGGGACCTCGACCGGGAATTCCCCACCGGCGGGTTCGGCGGCAAGGAACGGATGAAGCTCCGCGACATCCTGGGCCTGCTGCGCGATTCCTACTGCCGCACCATCGGCGCGGAGTACATGCACCTGCATGACGGCGCGCAGCGGCGGTGGCTGCAACGGCGCCTGGAAGCCGGGTGGGAGAAGCCGGCCCGGGAAGAGCAGCTGCAGATCCTGCACAAGCTCAACGAAGCTGAAGCGTTCGAGACCTTCCTCCAAACGAAGTTCGTCGGCCAGAAACGGTTCTCCCTGGAAGGCAGCGAATCCGTCATCCCGCTGCTGGACAAGGTGCTCACGCGGGCCGCGGAGGAGAACCTCGATGAGGTTGCCATCGGCATGGCCCACCGGGGCCGGCTCAACGTGCTCGCCAATATCGCCGGCAAGTCCTACGGGCAGATCTTCAACGAGTTCGAGGGCAATGAAGACCCCCGCTCGGTGCAGGGTTCGGGCGACGTGAAGTACCACCTCGGTACCGAGGGGACGTACACCTCCCCCGCCGGTGACACGACCAAGGTGTATCTCGCCGCCAACCCCTCGCACCTGGAAGCGGTCAACGGCGTGCTCGAAGGGATCGTGCGCGCCAAGCAGGACCGCCTCGACCTGGGCGGTGAAGGGTTCTCGGTGCTGCCGATCCTCATCCACGGTGACGCCGCGTTCATCGGCCAAGGCGTGGTCGCCGAGACGCTCAACCTCTCCCAGTTGCGCGGCTACCGCACCGGCGGCACCGTGCACGTGATCATCAACAACCAGATCGGGTTCACCACCGGACCGGCCGCCTCCCGCTCCACGATGTACGCCACCGACGTGGCCAAGGGCATGCAGATGCCCGTCTTCCATGTCAACGGTGACGACCCCGAAGCGGTTGCCCACGTGGCGAAGCTCGCGTTCGACTACCGCCAGGAATTCAACCGCGACGTCGTCATCGACCTCATCTCCTACCGTCGCCGCGGGCACAACGAGGGCGACGATCCCTCGATGACCCAACCGGTGATGTACTCCCTCATCGAGGACAAGCCCTCCGTGCGGACCCTGTACTCCGAGGCGCTCGTCGGGCGGGGCGACATCACCGAAGAGGAGGCGGCGGAAGCGCTCAAGCACTTCCAGGCGGAACTCGAGCGGATCTTCACCGGCTCGCGGACGGCCTCCGATGCGGAATCGGAATCCGTCGCGGGCCTCGAGGTCCCCGCCTCCCAGCAGGAAGATGCCGGCGTCATGGTGGGCTGGCAGACGGCGATCGATCCCGAGACCCTCGCCCACATCGGGGCGGCGCACGCAAACTCCCCCGAAGGCTTCACCGTCCACTCCAAGCTGCAGCAGCTCCTGGAGCGGCGGCAAAAGATGTCGCTGGAAGGCGGCATCGACTGGGGCTTCGGCGAGCTTGCCGCTTTCGGATCCCTCCTCCTCGAAGGAGTGCCGGTGCGCCTGGCGGGCCAGGACTCCCGGCGCGGGACGTTCGTGCAACGGCACGCAACGTTCCACGATCACAATGACGGCTCCGAGTGGACGCCGCTCATGCACCTGTCTCGGGACCAGGCGAAGTTCTGGGCATACGACTCCTCCCTGAGCGAGTACGCGGCCCTCGCCTTCGAGTACGGCTACTCCGTTGAGCGCCCGGACGCGCTCGTGCTGTGGGAAGCTCAGTTCGGTGACTTCGTCAACGGTGCCCAGACGGTCATCGACGAATTCATCTCCTCCGCGGAGCAGAAGTGGGGCCAGCGCTCCTCAGTTGCGCTGCTCCTGCCACACGGTTACGAAGGGCAGGGCCCCGACCACTCCTCCGGGCGCATCGAGCGGTTCTTGCAGCTGTGCGCGGAGAACAACATGATCGTTGCCCAGCCCTCGACCCCGGCGAACCACTTCCACCTGCTGCGCCGCCAGGCCTACCAGCGCCCGCGGCGTCCGCTCATCGTGTTCAGCCCCAAGCAGCTGCTGCGCCTCCGCGCAGCGGCCTCCCAGGTCGAAGACTTCACCACCGGAACCTTCCAACCGGTGATCGGCGATGCTGCTGCCGATCCGGCGCAGGTCACCCGCGTCATCTTGTGCTCCGGGCGGGTCTACTACGACCTGCTCTCCCAGCGCAGCAAGCAGGACCGGCAGGACCTCGCCCTCGTGCGGATCGAGGAGCTCTACCCGCTTCCCGCCGAGGAGATCGCTGCGGAGATCGCCAAGTACAACGGCGCGGAACTCGTGTGGGTTCAGGACGAGCCGGAGAACCAGGGACCGTGGGGCTACCTCGCGTTGAACCTGCCCGAACAGGTTCCCGCAGTTGCCGAACGCGGCATCCGCGTGGTCTCGCGGGATCCCTCGGCCGCCCCGTCCGCCGGCACGATGGCGCTGCACAAGTTCGAGCAGGAGGAACTATTGACGAAGGCATTCGCTAAGTGACCCTCTGCGTCATCGGAGATGAACTCGCCGCGGGAATCGGAGACGCCCGGGGTATGGGCTGGGTGGGTCGCGTCGTCGCCCGCACGGCCGAGCCTCCCCCTACCTACACCCTCGCCGTGCCGGAGGAGACGACGACGGAGCTCGGGGCGCGTTGGGCGGGCGAGTGTCGGCTCCGCTTCTCCGGCGAAGGCGACCTCCTCGTCGTCGCGCTGGGCGCCCACGACCTCGTCAACGAGGTTTCGCTCGCGCGCAGCCGCCTCAATCTCGCCAACATCCTCGACGACGCGGGTAACTCCTCCGTTTCGACGTTCGTCGTCGGCCCCCCGCCGCGTTCCGATCTCGACCCAGCGGCCCAGGAGGAGCTCTCTGCCGCGTTCGCCGATGTCTGCGGACGCCGCCGGATCCCGTACGCGGAGACCTTCGAACCGCTGCGCAATCATGAGCAGTGGCATTCGGATATCACCGCGGGCAATGGCGTGTTACCGGGCCAGGCCGGGTACGGGCTGCTCGCCTGGCTCGTGTTGCACAACGGTTGGCACGACTGGGTCGGGCTCGGACCGCGCGAATAGTTCAGCGCCGCACGAGAACGGCCTTGCCGATGACCTCCCCGGAGTAGAATTCTTCGAACGCGCGGCGGACCTCAGCATCGGAATCAAAATCATATTCCGCGTGGATCCTCGGCCGAATCCCGGCGGCGAGGAGGAAGTCAACGAGTTGTTGGAGTTGCGGCCGTGTTCCCATGGTCGTCCCCACGATCCGCAGGTTCCGGAAGAACACCCGCGCCAGATCCGCACTCGGGTCCGGCCCGGTCGTCGCCCCCGCTACCGCGACGAGGCCGCCCGGTTTGAGACTCCGTAGCGAGTGCGCCCACGTCGCTGCTCCCACGGTCTCAATCACCGCATCCACAGGGCGGATTCGCTCACCGCTGAGGACGACTTCGTGGGCGCCGACGTCGCGGGCATGGGCAAAGTTCTCTTCCGACCGGCTCGTCACGGTCACGTGCGCGCCGGCGGCGCGTGCGAGCATCGTCGCCGCGGTCGCTACCCCACCGGTTGCTCCTTGGATGAGTACGCGCTGGCCCGGTTCGAGGTTGGCCGAGGCGAACAGGAGGTTGTAGGCGGTGAGGTAGGCGGTCGGCAGGCACGCAGCTTCGGCGAAAGTGAGCTCGGCTGGCTTGTCCACGAGGTTTCGTGCGGGCACCCAGACCTCTTCGGCGAACGTGCCGGGGTACTTCTCCGAAAGGAGTGTCCGACGGGGATCAAGGGTCTCGGGCCCCGCCCACACCGGTGAGGAGATCACCGAGTGGACGATGACGTCCCGGCCGTCCTCGGTCGTCCCCGCCGCGTCCGTGCCGAGCACCATCGGCAGCGACGATTCGGGAAGGCCGACTCCCTGCAGGCTCCAAAGGTCGTGGTGATTCAACGATGCTGCCCGCAGGCGTACCGGCACCCACGTCTCAGGGTCAGGGTCTTCTACCCCCTGGGCGGGAGGATACGTCGGCGATAGCTCCCCGACCTTGAGCCCGGCGAGGTCGCCAGCGGAGAAGGAGTCAACATAGATGCACCGCATCTGCTCACCCTAGGCGCATTTCCCGGATTCCGCATCGTGGCCAGATCTGCCACGGCTTGTGCAATATGTGCGACAATTGGAGGTGAGTCAGAAGGAGGCACCGTGAGCAAACGTGCACGTAAACGCAAAGCCCGTCGCAAGAATCCTGCGAACCGCGGCAAGCGTCCAAACGCCTAACGAACGCACCTCACCCACCGCCATTGTGGCGGTGGGTTTATGCGTGCCAAACTGTTTCCTTCGTTCCCTCGCTGAAACTCACGTTCTTGAAGTAGAATCTCAATCCTTGCCAAGGAGGTGGAATGGGGCCAGAACGTCACGGCCGCTGGCGCGCTTTCATACGTCATGGCGCTGTGCTCCTCAGCGCAGGTGCCCTCGTTGCAGCACTCAACATCGCAGGGGTGGGGTCGCCGCAACCGGCGTTCACCTCCATTGAGGAGTCGGACCGAAGTTCCGCTGCCTCCCGCTCCCAGCCGGATCGACTCGAAGTGCAGCCGGGGATCACCGTCGGCGACGATGCTGACCCGTTCGTCGACCTTGCCACCGGCCAGGCAGAGCTCACTGATCCGGGCGACGGCTCCGTATGCATCTCTTCCCCGCTTCCACCGGGAGTGTTTCGCATCAGTTCCAACTATGGAATGCGGACCCACCCGATCACGGGCAGTGGCGGCCTGCACGCAGGGGTTGATCTCGCAGCGCCGATGGGCACGCCTATTCACGCAGTCGCGAGCGGAACCGTGAGTTACGCCGGCCCCGGACGGGCGGGGCGTTCCTCCGAACTCGTCATTATCGACCACGAGGTCGATGGGATCGAGTTCTCCTCCTGGTATGTGCACATGTATCCCGACGGCGTGTTCGTTGAGGCAGACCAGGAGGTTCGCGCAGGCGAGATCATTGCGGAGGTGGGTACGAATGGTAATTCCACCGGGCCCCACCTGCACCTGGAGATTCACACTCAGCCGGGGGTCGTCCCAGGTAAGGGCACATCGCTCGGGCGGCTGATCTTCGACGCCGCGACGCCCTCGCCCGAACCAACCCCGGAGGACACGAAGACTCCCGAGCCCGACCCCACCGAGTCCGAGACCTCCGAGCCGGAAGATGAGGAGACCGAAGACCCAGACCCGTCGGAGTCGCCGTCGCCTGACCCGGAAGAGACCGAAGATCCGGATCCATCGGAGTCGCCGTCTCCCGATCCGGAAGACGAGGACACGACCGAGGAGGAAACGCCGGAGCCTGAGGAGACCACGCCGGCGCCCGATATCGAGATCGAAGAGGATGACGACGAGGGTAAGAACGACCACACGATCGACGACACCATCGAGCGCGACACCGGCGTTTTCGACCCGAGTTCACTGGGCGTGCTCCACGATCCGCTGCCGTTCCTCCGCGACCTCGGTTACGGTCTGGCAGCACCGGGGGCCTGCCTCGCCGAGTAGCGCTCAGCGTTAGCCGATCACCGGCGTTCGATAACTACGCGCTGGCTGATGATCGTGATCTGCTTGTGCACCCGCTCACGCAGGTGAAGGGGCGCTTCTTCCATGCAGGAGCGGCGCAGCAGGGCGCGCAGGCGCTGCTCGAGGCCGACTTCGGCTTGGCAGGTGTCACAGCCGTTGATGTGTTCCTCCAACCGCACGGTGTCCACTTCGGACATCTCGCAGTCGATGTATTCCTGCAGATGGGCCAGCGCCTCCTCGCACTGGCCGGGAGTATCGGTGTGTTCGCTCATTTCGACGTCACTTTCATTCCCAATTCTCGAGCGTGGTCGGTAAGAAGCTCCCGAAGCTGGCGCCGCCCGCGGTGAAGCCGTGACATCACCGTGCCAATGGGGGTGTTCATGATTTCGGCGATTTCCTTGTACGCGAATCCTTCGACGTCCGCCAGGTACACCGCGAGCCGGAAATCCTCCGGCAGTTCCGCGAGCGCTTCCTTGACCACCGAATCACCCAGCAATTCCAGCGCTTCGGTCTCGGCCGAACGCAGGCCCCTCGAGGTGTGTGAGGCGGCCCGGTGAATCTGCCAATCCTCCACTTCACCGCTATCGGATTGCAACGGTTCTCGCTGCTTCTTGCGGTAGTTGTTGATGAAGGTGTTGGTGAGGATCCTGTACAGCCAGGCTTTGAGGTTGGTGCCGGGCTTGTACTGATGGAAGGCCGCGTAGGCCTTCGTGAAGGTTTCCTGGACGAGATCCTCGGCGTCGGTGGGGTTGCGGGTCATCCGCAGCGCCGCGCCGTAGAGTTGATCCAAGAATGGCATCGCGTCCCGGGTGAAGCGCTCGTCACGCTGTTCAACCGTCTCTTCTTCCACGGCGATGGGCGCGGCGGAAGAATCGCCGCGCTCCGGCGCCGACGAATCCGGGTTTTTGGGTGAGGTATCCATCCCGTATGAGCCTACCGGGAATTCCCCACGCGTGTCGCGGGGCACCCAGGCATGCGCTTTCGGGCGTTCCAAAATTTTGCTACTCACATGAGCGATAACGAGAACGGGGGGCAGGTTTATTCCGGAACCGATATTGCGAAAGAGGTGGCGTATCGGCCCATCCTGCGATAGCAATGGGGGTATGAAGTTTATTCGTGTGCTCGCCCGCCCCCTGCTTGCGTCTGTGTTCATCGTCGATGCGGTGGATGCGCTGCGCCACCCCGATGAGCACGCCCAAAAGTTGCAGCCGCTTGAAGGAGCGATCGACAAGGCTGGGGAGGCCGTGCCCGCGATCCCCACGAACTTGCGCACGCTGGTACGTGTGCATGCCGGGGTGAGCCTCGGTGCGGGGCTGCTGTTTGCGCTCGGCAAAGCCCCACGCACCTCTGCCACGGTGCTCGCGCTCGCGTCCGCCCCAGCGGCGGTCATTGCGCACCCGCTGCGTAGTAAGGAGCAGCGCGCCACGAACCTATCGGCGTTCCTCGGTAAAGCCGCCGCGATCGCGGGGTTGACCTTCGCGGCCGCCGACCGCAAGGGCGCGCCCTCGCTCGGGTGGCGCTACCACAATTGGCAGGATCAGCGGGCCGAGATCGCCCAGGTGAAAGCAGACGCGGCGACGGACTAGCCGCGGCGCCCTAAACGCACTCATCTGCGAATGTGCGCGGGCGCGCCATTTCGGTCTAGCGGTCAGCGAGGTCGTGGCGGAGGTCGCGGATGAGGGTCGTCGCGGCGTCGAGCTGTGCTCGGTAGTGCAGGGCGAAGTCGGCGAGCAGCGGCGCTCGCGCTTCGCGGGCCCGTGCGGCAAGCCGCGCTCCTTCCTCGGTGAGTTCGAGCACGACAGCGCGGCCGTCGCTCGCGGAGCCGGTTCGCACGACGAGACCGTTCTCGACAAGGCGGGAGATGAGTCGGCTCGGGTGGCCCGACTCGGCGACCAGGTGCGCGGCGAGCTGTTTGAGGGTGACCGGTCCGAGGTCATCCAAGGCCATGAGCGCTTCGGCCTGCACGCAGGTCAGCCCGAGCGGGCGGAACAGCGCGGCGAGCGCAGCATTCAGCTCGGTGACGAGGCTCTTGACCTCGAACGAGAACGCGAGGGCTGCAGCCGCATCCGACTCGTGTGACATGTCATCTATCTCCGCTACTCTTGACCGCATGACATGTTACCTAAACGATTTGCCGCCCGACCGGCACGCCATCCGCGTGGAGGAGTTTGGTCGGGCTCACCCGACGGCGATCCGAGAGCGGATGCCGCGGAGGCAGCGCAGCCGCCGTGCTCTGGTCCGCGTTACTCATGCCTCGGTCGGGGTGACCGACGCGATGGCCGTACGCGGTGACTATCTGCTCCAGCCCGTCCGAGGGTTCGTTCCCGGCTACGACTTCGTGGGCGTCGTTGAACGTCTACCTCGGGGTGACCCTTCCGGCCTGCACCTCGGGCAGCGGGTTGCGGGCATCCTGCCCCGGATGGGTGCCCACGCAAGCCTCATCAGCGTCGCCCCCTCACTGCTGGTGCCGGTGCCCGACCTCCTCGACAGCACGACCGCGGCGACGATCCCCCTGGATGCCGTCACCGCCCGATTCGCCATCGACGCGCTGGCGAAGGGGTCGGAAACGATCCTCCTCCAAGGTGCGGGCGGTGCAGTCGGGGCCTGGGCCGCACAGCTCGCAACCATCCGAGGGCTCACCGTCTATGGCACGGCCTCCCCGCGCTCCCGCACCCACGCCGAACAGTTCACGGACTCGGTGTATGACTACGACGACCCCGCCTGGATCGACCAGATACTCGACGCGACGACAGGGGGCGTCGACGGGGCCATCGACCACACCGGCAGCCGATCGCTGCGGAGAGCCGTACGCGCGGGTGGTCGTGTCGTGCGCACAGCATTCGGCGGGGCACCCGGCCAGGGGCGCAGCCGCACCGCCACGGGCTTTGCCACCTCCACGCTGCGCCGCTACGCGCGGCCGGGCGAGCGCATCTGTTCCGTGCCGATCCTCGTCGCGACACGACGCGCTCGCTATCGTCAGGCACTCACCGAACTCTTCACAGCCGTCGGCGCCGGGAGGCTCGTTCCGCCCCGCCCGCGGATCATGCCGCTCACGCAGTACCCGGATGCACTGGCTTCGGCGATCGGAGCCGCTCCGGGGGAGAAGACGATCCTGACAACACAGGAGAGGTAGACCAGGACGAACCGGGGGTGATCGTGCGCATGCCGAGCTGCCAACGACTCTCTCATGAGTCGTCGCATGAGCGAGGTGCGCACCACAGCCCCGCCGTGACATCCGTGCATTCATTCCATTCATATTGGATTGTTAGCAACGAGAAGCCTGAGTTGAACTGATAGAAGGACAGGGTTAAAGATGAGAGACCTCGCCTTTCAGTCGATCAAGTCCTCCAGGTCGCTCAGGTCGCGTACCGCCCGCTCCAGGTCGTAGGCGACCATCACCTGCGCTTGACCGTCGTCCAAGTTTTTGAGCATCGCACGGAACTGGGGCCGGATCACCCGCCGCACTCGCTCGCTGCCCTCGGGGGTCGTCGCTGATGCGGACGTACACCACCGCCCGCAACGGCGCTCCTTCTCCGTTCTGCTCTTGCTGGTTGTGGTCCATGTCCCAGCCCGCCTTCCTACTCGCGTGAGAGGTAGGTGCGTTTACAGAACCTCGGCTAGGTGAGTCCCACGTGGCGGCCGGCTCCACCGGGAGCTCGTGCCTCCCGGGTAGGCTGAGAGCCATGACCTCCCCTGATTCTTTGTGGCCCGCCCCTTCCTCGACGGCGATCGACGCTCGCGTTCACGTACCTGGATCGAAGTCTCAAAACAACCGGGAGCTCGTGCTCGCCGCGTTGGCGGAGGAACCCACCACGCTCACGGGAGCATTGCAGTCCCGGGATTCGGATCTCATGGTTGATGCCCTCCGCGCCCTCGGCGCCGACATCGTGGTCGAGGGGACCACGGTCACGGTCACGCCGGGCCCGATCGAGGGTCCGGCCGAGATCGATTGCGGCCTCGCGGGCACGGTCATGCGTTTCGTCCCGCCCATCGCGGCACTCGCGCGCGGGGCGGTCACCCTCGACGGCGATCCGCATGCCCGCGAGCGCCCGATGGCCCCGGTGCTGAACGCGCTCACCGACCTCGGCGTGCAGGTCACCTCCCCCGCGGGGCAGGAGCCGCCCACGCACCTACCCGTGACCGTCCACGGTGAGGGCGAACTCGCCGGTGGCGAGGTCGAAGTGGATGCCTCCGCCTCCTCCCAGTTCATCTCCTCCCTCCTCCTCGCCGCCCCGCGCTACACCCGCGGTCTCCTCGTGCGGCACGTGGGTGAACGCAGCCCCTCGGTACCGCACATCGTCATGACGGTGGACGCGCTGCGCTCCCGTGGGGTGGAGGTGGAGACCGGGCCGAACGAGTGGCGGGTCCACCCCGGACCGATCCGTGGGGGGACCATCGCGATCGAACCCGACCTCTCGAATGCAGGACCCTTCCTCGCCGCTGCCCTCGCGACGGGCGGCACGGTGCGGGTCCCGGGCTGGCCGGCCCGGACCTCCCAACCCGGTGATCTCCTTCGCGATCTCCTTACTCAGATGGGCGCGGAGGTCACGCTGACCGAGGGCACGCTCCGCGTCACCGGGCCCGGGCGCATCACTCCCCTGCGGGCGGATCTGTCCGCGGCAGGGGAACTCACCCCCACCCTCGCGGCCCTGTGCACCCTTGCCGACGGCGAATCCGAGCTCACGGGTATCGCCCACCTCCGCGGCCACGAGACCGACCGGCTCTCTGCGCTCGTCACCGAGATCACCCGGCTCGGCGGGCATGCCCAGGAGCTTCCCGACGGCCTGCGCATCCACGGCGGGGTCGCACGTTTGCATGGGGCGGATATGGAGACCTACGACGATCACCGGATGGCGACGTTCGCGGCGATCATCGGGCTCGCGGTCCCAGGGGTGCAGATCCGCAACATCGGCACCACGGCAAAAACCATCGCTGACTTTCCCGGTATGTGGCACGAGATGATAGGTGTCTAGTGCGCCGGGAGTGGAGAGAAGAAGACGTCCGGATCCGACCGAGCCGCCGCGGCAGTCGGCCCCGAAGCAAACGGCGACCCAAACACAGCGATGCCGTGGCCGGGATGGTGACCACGGTCGACCGGGGTCGCTACAACGTCGAGCTCGATACGGGCGTGCGGGTGCGCTCCATCCGGGCGCGGGAACTGCGTAACACCTCGATCGTCGTCGGTGATCGGGTCGACGTCGTCGGGGATACCAGCGGCGCGCCCGACACCCTCGCGAGGATCGTGCGGATCCACGAGCGCCGAACAGTGCTGCGCCGATCCGCGGACGATTCCGATCCGACCGAGCGGGTGATGATCGCGGGGGCGGACCAGCTCGTCATCGTTTCCTCCCTCGCCGATCCCGAACCCTCCACCCGGATGATCGATCGGTTCCTCGTGGCTGCCTTCGACGCCGGGATGGACGCAGTGTTGTGCCTGACCAAGGTCGATCTCGCTGATCCCCAGCCCCTCATCGATCTTTACGCTCAGATCAACGTCCCCTCCGTGCCGACTGCCGTGCACAACGGCACCGTGCAGGGATTGGCCGCGCTCCGGGAACACCTCGTGGGGCGGACCTCGGTGCTCGTCGGTTCTTCCGGGGTAGGCAAATCCACCCTCGTCAACGAGCTCGTCCCCGAGGCCGAGCGCGCGACGGGCGGGGTGAACGTCGTCACCGGCCGCGGGCGGCACACCTCGACCTCCGCCGTCGCGCTCCCCTTCGAAGGGGGCTGGCTCATCGACACCCCGGGCGTGCGTTCCTTCGGGCTCGCCCACATCGAGCCCGAACAGATCGTCGCGGGGTTCGAGGATATCTACGCCGCGACGAGCGCGTGCCCGCGCGGGTGTACGCACCTGGACCAGTACTGCGCGCTCGATGAGTGGGCGGCGCAGGCGGGCCCGGCCGCGGTCGCGCGGTTGGATTCCCTGCGCCGGCTGCTGGTGAGCCGCGAGGCGCTCGAGGAGTATTAGCCCCGAGCCGCACCTTCGCTCCGTGGCCGCTCAGTGGCCGGTCCATCCGCGGATCGCGAGCAGGTGGTTCGGCCCGCGCTGGTCGAGGAATTTCCCGCCCAGCACGATTCCTGCCCAGACGCTGGCGATCGCGGTGAGCAGCCCGACGGCGAGGCTCACGTAGCCCCACCCCGGGGCGAGGAAGATCCCCAGTGCCGCCGTCACCAGCGCCGGGATCGCGAGGGCGAAGGTCGCGATCGCGGCAACGGATTGCACGAGGAGCGTAAACCCGAAGGCGCCCATCCCGGTCGTGGAGAACGGGCTCGTTCCCGGTGGTTGCACCGGGTAGACGACGAATCCCGAGACCGCGAGGGAGAACCCGAGCCCGCCGCCGAAGATTCCGAGCACCGCCCCGAAGAGCGCGGGCCCGTACTGCCAGTCCCCACTGAGGACGAGCACGAGGACCGTCATCGCCAGCACCGCGGGCAGGGCCCAGGTGAGGAAGGCGAAGGCGCGGCCGAGCCGGTCATCGCGGCCCCGCGCCCCGGAGGAGATGTGCATCCAGATGGCGGTGGAGTCGTAGCCGGTGTCGTTGTGGAGGGCCCAGCCGGCGAAGAACGCGGTGAAGACCGGCATTGCGAGCATGAGCTGGAGCGATAGTTCTGGCGTGAGGAACAGGACGAACGCGAGCACCGGGCCGATGAGGATGACCGTGAGCGCCTGCGTGAAGTACCGCGGGTCGCTGCGCCAGTAGCGCAGGGCCCGGGCGGCGACGGCGGCGCTGGGCAGCGGCAGGCGGAACGTCTCGTGCAGCCGCTGGGGCAGCGCGAAGGTGCCCTTTCCCTTCCGGGTCGTGGCGCTCGCCTCGGCGGGCATCGTCATCGCCGGGCCGAGCAGGCGCACCCACAGGTACAGGATCGCCGCGAGCCAGGCCAGGGAGACCACGAGGTAGGCGGCGCCGAGCCCGAAACTGCCCGCGGCCACGGCGCCGGGGATCGCCCAGGGCGCCCCGAGCGGGGTCCACGCGAGGACCGCGAGCACGGGCCCACTCGCTTCCCAGATTCCCTGCAGGTCGAGCCCGTCCATCGCGGTGGGCAGGAGCCCCACGCCGAGGATGAGCACCAGTCCCAATCCCGCGGCGACGTCTCGCCCGCGCCGGGAGCGGAGCTGGGTCGCCGCGGCGGTCGTGCACACCCGCGCGAGGGTCAAACAGATCGCGAAGCCGAGCACGGCGGCGATGATCCAGGCGGGAATCGCCGCCGGAGAGCTCACCCACGCGAGGGTCATCGCCAGGAGCCCGCCGAGCGTGAGCAGCCCCGGAATCGTCACCGCACCCGCGAGGATCAACCCCGCTCCGAAGGCCGGGGTGGGGGTAGTGAAGAGGGCGAACCGGGCCGGGTCGAGCGTGTCATCCACCCCGTAGGCGAGGAGGGGAACCACGACCCACAGCACGGTGAGCACCACCCCGGCGGCGACGGCGGGGGCGGAAAGGTCCACCCCGGCGAAGCCGAGGAAGAACGCCCCCACCCCGAGCATCGCGATGATTCCCAGCGCATACAGCGCGCCGATGACCGTGAACACGAGGCGCCACACCTCCCGGGAGAGGGTGTTGGCGAGCAGCCGGAACCTTAGTTTGAGGAGGGTCGCAACCACGAAAGCCCTCCTTCGTGCGTAGGCGCGCCCACGAGTTCGGTGAAACGGGTCTCCAGGTCAACCTCCCCGCTCACCTCGGCGACGGTGCCGGCCGCGAGGAGGTGGCCGTGGGCGATGACGGCGACGTGCGAACACATCCGCTGCACGAGGTCCATCACGTGGGAGGAGACGACCACCGTTCCCCCGGCGTCGACGAATTCCTTCAACAACGCCCGGATCGCCGCAGCGGAGACCGGATCAACGGATTCGAACGGCTCGTCGAGTACGAGCACCGAGGGCGCGTGCACGAGGGCGCAGCCGAGCGCCGCCTTCTTGCGCATCCCCGCGGAATAGTCGCTCACGAGCACCTTCGCGGCGTCCTGCAGGTCCAGGACTCTCAGCAGCTCGTCGGTGCGTTCCGCCACGACCTCGCTCGGCATTCCTCGCAGCAGCCCCGCGTAGGTGAGGAGCTCGCGCCCGGTGAGCCGATCAAACAGCCGCACCCCGTCCGGGAGCACGCCCAGAAGCCCTTTCGCCTGCGCGGGCTCGCCCCACACGTCGACGTCGTGGATCGCCGCGGCCCCCGCATCGGGCCGGAGCAGGCCGGTGGCCATCGACAGCGACGTCGTCTTCCCCGCCCCGTTGGGCCCGACGATCCCGTAGAAGGAGCCGGTCGGGATGTCCAGCGAGAGGTCGTTGACGGCGGTGTTCTGCCCGAACCGCTTGAGCAGGTTCTTCATCGAGAGGGCGGGGGCCCCGCGGGTGGTCGGGGTTCCGGGTGTCAAGGGCGCAGTAGTCATCACCTGCCATCGTAGAGCCCTGCGGAAGAAAGGCGCACGTTCATTCCCCTCCGCGGCCCCTGAGCGTGGGAGCACGCCCGTACCCACCAGAGGCGGTAGGTTCGGGATATGAACGATGTCAGCTACGAAGACGATCTTCGCCTTGCCCACGTGTTGGCCGATCAGGTGGACGGCCTGACGATGTCCCGGTTCCGCTCCGGCGACCTCAAGGTCGAGACGAAACCCGATATGTCGCCGGTCTCCGACGCCGATCGCGGGGCGGAGGAGCTCATTCGCGGCCAGCTCTCTCGGCTTCGTTCCCGGGACGCGGTGCTCGGGGAGGAATTCGGTGAGACCGGCGGCGGGAGCCGAAAATGGGTGATCGACCCGATCGATGGCACGAAGAATTTCGTGCGCGGCGTGCCCGTGTGGGCGACGTTGATCGCGCTGATGGACGGCGACGACGTCGTCATGGGGATGGTCTCGGCCCCCGCCTTACAGCGGCGCTGGTGGGCCGCCCGGGGCGCGGGCGCGTGGACGGGGCGGAACCTCACCTCGGCCACGCAGATGCACGTGTCCGGGGTGCGCAAACTCGAGGATGCTTCGCTCTCCTACTCCTCCCTCGATGGTTGGCGGGA